>ERZ747221.146-NODE-146-length-83373-cov-5.820952_pt1 | contig 83373 bp, 74 predicted proteins | sample MGYA00374949_ERZ747221 | MGnify/ENA primary metagenome ERZ747221 (study PRJEB28779, sample SAMN05720172) | bioreactor metagenome | isolation source: Anaerobic biogas reactor | place: USA:Washington, USA | collected 2015-08-08 ... | reverse complement strand
AGTGTTGCAGAAGGTGCAAAGAGGCCGCCCCTGTGGACTCGGTGGACAGCGTGGACCGGGTGGACCCGGTGGACCCGGTGGTGGGCGTTGCGGGGTGCGGGCACGTGGTCCTTTTAGCGGGCATGAGGGTCTCCGGGGGATTGGCGGCTGTGTTTGCGGACGCGGTAGAGCCGTTCGGTGAAACCGCCCTCGCGCTCGAACGCGCGGGCGAGGGCTTGGATCTGCCTGTCGAGGAGACTGCACGCGACGGTGATCAAGAGCAGGGCCGCGTTGGCGGCGATCTCGGCATAGGTGGCCGGCGGTCCACCCGGTCCACCATGTTTTCTGTCGTGGACTTCGCGCGCCCAGGCAGCCACGTCATCGGCGCTCGCGCATCGCTTCTCAAACAGCGCTTCCCGGCGGGGGTCTGTTCGGGCCCACAGGGAAAGCCCGCGCTGCCGCAGGAAATCCTCGTAATCGAGGCACAGCTCTTCCAGGCTGGCCTTGGCGACGCTGGTGAGTTTTAGTTCGGTCTTCCTGGAGGTCGCCGAGGCCATGCTGCCTTCCGCGATGTTCTGCACCCCGCTCCGCGCCGCCTGGACCATCTGGTCGCGGGTACGGCTTCGAGGCTCTATGTACGCGTCGCAGAAACGCACCGTCACGTCATAGACCAGCCGGGCCACCTGAAAACTCTTGAGGTCCCGGTACCCGCCGTGTGACGGAATCAGCTCGCCCGACGTCATCGCAACAGCGCCTCCTCCAGGATGGACCGGAGCCGGGCCTGCGTCTGATACCACGCCGACGCCTCTGTATCAGATTCGGGTCAATATAGCCGAATTGTCAAGAACGATCGGCACGCGGCGCAGTTGAGCCCAGGCCCTCGCGGCGGGCATCCCCCGGCGGGCAGGAGGCGGCAGGGCCGCTCGAAGTCCCGGCGGCGCCGCGAGATAATGCATTTTTTACTTGACAAGGGTCCCGTTGTTTGTTTAAATTTGCCCGCTTTGGACGCGAAGCGTAGTTGAATTGAGGATTAGCCGTCCCCAAGCTCAGGCCTCCCTTGAGCAAGGAGTAGTGCGTAAGGCGGCACGACGCATCTACATGCGACAAGGAGGGTTTATGAGTTGTATAAGGGAAGACATCTATTAGTTGATTGCCGCAATGTGGCACGTGAAGTGTGCCTTAACGACAAGCTGGTCCTGAATGCCATGGCACGCGCCGCGGAACGTGCGGGCGCGACCGTCGTCTCACAAGTCCGGTACAAATTTGGCCAGGACTCCCCCCCCGGATTCGCCGCAGTGGTTATGTTGGACGAGAGCCATTGCTCTGCCCATTCCTATGCGGATCTGGGATTGATTGCCATGGATATGTTCACCTGCGGAACGACCGATCCGCGCGATGTCCTGTTCTTCCTCCGGGAGGAGGTTGATCTGGGCGATATCGAAGTGCGGGAATTCGGCCGGTTCGCGGTGAACCAAGACGCCGAAGAAGGCGCCATGTTACCGTCTTTGGATCGAGAGGGAATCGGTGTCCTCACGCGAACTGCATGATGGCAGGCAAGACGGTTTAACCCCGCTCGAGAGCCTGCGACTCGATTCGGTCGGGTCGTTTGCCGGCTTGGTGCGGGGCATGGGCAGAACGGCGTTCGGAGGACGACAGCTCGGTCTTGCCTTCGATACCCTTCTGACGATGGCCCGGGATGCGGAGTGCCGTGTCGTCTTGACGCTGTCCGGCGCCATGACGGTCGCCAAACAGGGTTCCATCATCTGCGAGATGGTGGACCGTGGTCTGGTGGACGTCATTGTGGCGACGGGCGCGCTCATGGCTCACGGGCTGACCGAGTCCATTGGCCTGACTCACTACGCGGTCAGCCCGGACGCGAACGACCTTGAGTTGTTCGAAAAGGGGTACAACCGCATTTACGACACGTTGGAGATGGAAACAAACCTCAACTCGGTGGCCGAGTTGGTGGCGGATGTACTGGCGACGGAGGACCCGCCCGACGGGGTGTGGTCCTCCGCCTCCTTTTGCCGGGCCATTGGCCGCCGCCTCGACCAACAGGACGAGGGTCCGGGTATATTGCGCAGCGCCTACAAGCGCGGCGTGCCGGTGTTCATCCCCGCGTTCACGGATAGTGAACTCGGCCTGGATTTTGCCACGTGGGCCATGAAGGCCGCCATGAAACGCCTGGGCATTCGCGAGGGCGCCCTGGCCGATCCGCAGGCGGTGTTCACGGCCCTGCCGCCGTTTAATCCGTTCATCGACCTGCAGCACTACGCCCGGTTCGCGGGCAGCGCCAAACGCCTGGGCATCTTCACCATCGGCGGCGGCGTCCCCCGCAACTGGTCGCAGCAGGTGGCCCCGTTCTACGACATCACCGCCGACCGCCTGAACATCCGCCTTCCCGAGGTGCGTTTCCAGTACGGCGTGCGCATCTGCCCCGAACCGGTCCACTGGGGCGGGCTCTCGGGTTGCACCTATTCGGAAGGGGTGAGCTGGGGCAAGTTCGTGGCGCCCGAAGACGGCGGCATGTACGCGGAAGTCCCCGCCGACGCCACCCTCGTGTGGCCGTTGCTTATGAAGGCCGTGTTTGAGGAACTGGATCGCGGTTCAGACTAAGAGCCATGCGGCGCGCACTACCCATTTCTCGAAACTTTCTGGCGCTGGAACGCAGCCAATCCGCGTTGCAGACCTCGTCGGTGGTGATTCAGCAGGCGCCGTTCGAGCGCACGACCTCCTATGGCAAGGGCGCCGCGAAAGGGCCGCAGGCCATTCTCAAAGCGTCCCATCAGGTGGAATTGTTCGACGCCGCCCTCGGGCTCGAACTGGTCTCAGCCATTCCGGGCATCGCCACCCTGCCGCCGGTCGCGCCCGGCAACCGGGACGGGCGCCAGTATGCCCAGGCGTTGCGCGATGAAACCGCCCACTGGATCCAACAGGGAAAATTCGTCGTCACCCTGGGCGGCGAACACACCGCGATTGTCGGCGCCATTCAGGCCCATTGCGAAGCCTGGGAGGACCTGACCGTGCTCCAGCTCGATGCCCACAGCGATCTGCGCGACGAATACGACGGCTCGCCGTGGAACCACGCCTGCGCCATGGCCCGCGTGCTGGATTTCCACAGCCACATCGTCCAGATGGGCATCCGCAGCCAGTGCCGCGAAGAGCGCGAAAAGACCGAGGTCCTGCGCACGCCCGTGATTTACGCGCACCAGATTCTGACGGCCCCGCACGGAGAGGAATCCTGGATCAAACGCGTGATCGGCGCGTGCCGGAAACGCGTCTACGTGACCTTCGATTGCGATGTCTTCGACCCGGCGGTGATTCCCGCGACGGGCACCCCGGAACCCGGCGGCTTGAACTGGCAGCACGTGGACGGCCTGTTCCGGCGCCTGTGCAACGTGCGCGACGTGGTGGGCCTGGACATTTCCGAGCTGGCGCCCATCCCCGGCATCCATCACCCGCAGTTCAGCGTCGCAAAACTCCTCTACCGGTTTCTGGGAATTCGATTCCAGGACGCCCGCGGATGATTGATTTATGGCCCGCCTGAAGTAGAATTAATACGAATGCGTGACTCTGGGTAAAAGGAGAAGGGAAATGCCCCCCGCCGACGACTTCTCGGATGATTACGGTTGGAACGATGAGCTCATTCAGCGCCGTGAGCGCCGGCGCAAGGCCAAAGGCAAAGAACGCCTCGACCGTATCGACAAGGCGGGCGACGCAGAAAGGCCCCGAAGAGACATTGAACGAAAGGCCCGCCAGAACCGGGATTGGGACGACGAGTACTCGGACGAGTATTGACCGCGGCCGGCACGGCGTATTCGGGGACGGCCCTCGCGGCAGGCATTCTGGAGCAGGATCGGATAATGTCTACGCCCGCGTAATCACCCGGGAAACCTTGTCCCGGGACAGACCGGTATCCCCCTGAGCCAGCAATTCGCCCTCGGGCGAGACAATAAAGAAGATGTTGCACCCATGAATCTGGGCCTGAAGCATCGCTGTCGCCAATTGACAGCTCCGCCACGATGCACCATTGCGCTTGGTGGGGTTTAACTCCCACACTTTCGCCGCATGCGGCGACAATCGCACCGTGTACGCGCCCATGACGCCTCTCCCTCTCGACACGCAACTGCTCCGTGCTTCAGCCAGGATCTTGCCGGACCCGCTATCGCAGCCTCACTAGGTTTAAAATGCTAACACAATCACATCCCTATTACAAGGCTTTTTTGTGAGAAGATTTCCGGCGCAAAACCCATAACCACCCGCCCCGATTAAGGTTCCGCTTCCCCCGACAAGCCCCGCGCGGGCGCGCGTCACCGCACGCTTCGAGAAATCTCTATCCCGCAATGGCATGGAACGCTCCAACACAACGCGGGAACGGGAAGGGGAGACCCGCAACCCCATTGGGCGGCGTAATGCGGTTGCCATTCGCTCCCGTAAGGCCGCCCCCGACCACGGTGAGGGGAACCGGAGGACTGGCTCTTTCCCAGCCCGCGACGAACCGCGCCATCGTGCGCACGCGTCTCAGATTTGACTCCTTCGCAGCCGCGCGTGCAGAGAGGTCCACAAGCTCCGTGAGATCCACAGTATGCGCCGGGCCTCAGTTCCCGCATGCTGCATTCAACTCCACCGGCACTACACGGAGATTTGCCTTGGCGCAAACCCGGGCCTTGTGCTATCCTACGCCGGTTGCCGGTGGCGGGAGGAGGCCATGAAGCCTCAGCGACAGAGGCAGTAAGGCGCGTGGCATGGCCGTACAGTTGAGTCTCGGTAGCAATTTGGGGGTACGTCGAGGAAACCTTGAAGCTGCCCTGGCCCGGCTGGGGCAGCTTCCCGAGACTACCCTGACGCGGCGTTCCCGCGTCTACGAGACGCAACCGTACGGAGTGACCGGGCAGCCAGGCTTCCTCAACATGGCCGCGGAAATCGAGACGGAACTGCAGCCGCTTGAACTTCTCGACGCCATCCAAACCATCGAACGACGGCTGGGCAGACGGCCTACAGAACGATGGGGCCCCCGCATCATCGATATCGATATCGTCTTGTGGGACACCCTGGTTCTCGAAACCGACACCCTCACCGTACCCCATCCGGATTTCCGGAACCGGGCGTTCGTGTTGATCCCGCTGGCGGAGATTGCGCCCCAGGCGATCGACCCCATCACCGGCATGACGGTTGCCCAGCTTGCTGCGCAGCCCGACCTGCATGGCCGGATCCTGAACCTGGAATCCGGCGACTAGGCCACGAACCGCTCCGCTTGGAGCCCTGAAGGGACCGGGACGGCGACGTCACGGTTCGGAGGATCTAGGATGCCACGCATCCGCACCACAACCTTTCGCAAACGAAAGGAAGCGGGGGAGAAGATCGCCGTCCTCACCGCGTACGACTATCCTTCCGCCAGACTGCTCGACGAATGCGGCATCGATGCCGTCCTCGTGGGCGATTCCCTCGGCACGGCCGTCCAGGGCAGAGACGACACCCTCGGCGTAACCATGGACCAGATGATCTACCACACGTCCATGGTATCCCGCGCCGTCGAAAACGCCATGGTCATCGGCGACATGCCGTTCCTGTCCTACCAGCTCAGCGCCGAGGAAGCCGTCCTCAACGCCGGACGCTTCATCACCGAAGGCGGCGCACAGGCCGTCAAGCTCGAGGGTCCCGTCGACAAGTTCGGCCACAGCATCGCCGCGATCGTCAAGACCGGCATCCCCGTCATGGCCCATATCGGGTTCACCCCGCAATCCGTCCACCAGCTCGGCGGCTACAAGGTCCAGGGGCGCGGCGACCAGGCCCGGCAACAGCTCACGGAAGAAGCGCTCGGCCTCCAGCAGGCCGGCTGTTTCGCCCTCGTGCTCGAACTCGTCCAGCAGGACACCGCCGCCGAAATCACCGAGATGCTCACCATCCCCACGATCGGCATCGGCGCCGGACCCCACTGCGACGGCCAGGTCCTCGTCATGCACGACATCCTCGGATTCGGCCCCCAGCGCACCTTCTTCAAAGTCTTCGGCGATGCGCGCGGCGCCATGGAAACGGCGTTCCGCAACTACATCCGCGAAGTCCGGGAAGGCGCGTTTCCCACGGAAGAACAGGGCCACCGATGAACGTCTTTCACACAGCAGACGCCATGCGCGCCTGGTCGGAAGCCCAACGCGCCGCCGGCAAAACCATCGGGTTCACCCCCACCATGGGCGCCCTGCACCCCGGCCACGAAAGCCTCATGCGCGCCGCCGCCGCCCAAAACGACGTGTCCGTCCTCAGCATCTACGTCAATCCGACCCAGTTCGCGCCACACGAGGATTTCAACCAATACCCCCGGACGCTCGAAGCGGATTCCGCCCTGGCCGCCCGCGTCGGCGTGAACGCCATCTACGCCCCCGCCGACCGCGCGATGTATCCCGAAGGATACGCCACCTACGTCGACATCGAGCGCATTACCCAGCGGCTCTGCGGCGGGTCGCGGCCCCATTTCTTCCGCGGCGTCGCCACCGTCGTCACCAAGCTGTTCAACGCCGTCCGGCCCCACCGCGCCTACTTCGGCCAGAAAGACGCCCAGCAGGCCGCCGTGATCCGTCGCATGACCCGCGACCTCGATATGGGCATCGAAATCGTCGAAATGCCCATCGTGCGCGAGCCCGACGGCCTCGCCATGAGCTCGCGCAACAAATACCTCAGCCCCGGGGAGCGTCAGCGCGCCCTCTGCCTGTCGCGCGGCCTCTCGCGCGCCCGGGACCTGCTCAACGCCGGCGAACGCGACCCCCATACCATCATCGACACCGTCCAAAACGCCATGAGCGCCGTCGACATCGACTACATCGAACTCGTCGACGCCGAAGACATCATCCCCCTCGATCGCGTCCGCGGCACGGTCCTGCTCGCCGTCGCCGCGCGCGTGGGGGAGACCCGGCTCATCGACAACATCAAATTCACCGTACCCGACGACGAGGAATAGACCCATGATGCTGCATATGTTGAAAAGCAAGATCCACCGGGCAACCATCACCCAGGCCGAACTCCACTACGCCGGGAGCATCACCCTCGACCCCGACCTCATGGAACAGGCCGGCATCCTGCCCTTCGAACAGGTCCAGGTGCTCAACGTCAACACCGGAGCCCGGTTCGAAACCTACGCCATCGAAGGCCAGCGCGGCAGCCGCGTCGTTTGCCTCAACGGACCCGCCGCCCGCCTCGGACAGGTCGGCGACATCGTCATCATCCTCACCTACGCGCTGATGGACGCCGAAGACGCCCAGGCCCACACCGCCAAAACCGTCCACGTCGACGCCAACAACAACATCACCACCATCGACCACGCCCACGACCCCAACTGAGGCCAGGCCACATACCGGACCCGCGCGACTCTGGAAAACCGCTCCGGCCTGTGCTATACTTCCGCCCGCGTCACCATGCGCACCCCGCGCGCCCGTAGCTCAGGGGATAGAGCGCTTGCCTCCGGAGCAAGAAGTCGTGCGTTCGAATCGCACCGGGCGCGCCATTTTTGTTTCCCCACTCCGATTCACAGCGCCTGCCTGATCCTGCGTTGTCCCGCCTGGCGCGCCCGCCAATCAGGCCCCCCGGTGGGTGCCCTTCGGACAGCGCGGGCGGCGGGGTTTGCCGTTGTGAGCGCCGGACGATCCCCGTCGGAGGACCCTGGTGGACCGGCGCCGCAATTCGGCCGACGAAGTGGCCGCCTGCCTCGCGCGATGCGCCATCGCACCACCACGCGCCTGAACGCACCGTTGCGAGCCCGCCGTCCCTACCGTCCATTGTGTCCATTTCTTCCATCTACGCCAGTGTTTCCGCCAATCCCCCAAGAAAGCAATTATCGTGCCTGTATCCCGCCTTGAACCGTGTGATTTCACGCCCACAGGGAGCCGGCCCGTTTCACTCCGTACCGGAAAACGCATTGAAAATGCCTATTGACTATTTGCCCTGCGCCTGTTTTACTAGTTGCTTAGCATAAGCTTACGCATGTGGGGCTATAGAAGAAAGCACCGCGGGTCCGGAAACGTCGTGAGGGGTACATTCCGGAACTCGGGTGACGCGGGGATTTGCGTGTGAGCCCGGGCAGCGTGCGGGAGCCGCCGGCAAGAACGCACGTCTCGCGCGGTAGCGCATAGGGGGCTGATTGAGGGGAAGGCCAACACCAATGAGAACAGATTCGGTGTGCAGGTGTGCCGGCGCACGGCGAAAAGCATTGGATTATATACCGGTCTTGACCGCCAGCGCGTTTTTCCTGCTGGTGGCGAGTGCTGTAACTCTGGCAACGCCTGCATGGGCGGCCGAAAGCCCTCCCGCAAGCGCTGGCGCGGTCAAACCCAACATCCTGGTCATCTATGGGGATGACATCGGCGTGTTCAACATCAGCGCGTACAATATGGGAATGATGGGTTCCCGCACGCCGAACATTGACCGGATCGCCCAGGAGGGGGCCCTCTTCACAGACTATTACGGGCAACAGAGCTGTACGGCAGGCCGGGCCGCCTTCATCACCGGGCAGCATCCGTTCCGTACGGGACTGCTGAAGGTGGGGCTCCCGGGCGCGGCGCTCGGACTGCAGCCGCAGGATCCCACCATCGCCGATCTTCTCAAGAATCACGGCTACGTCACCGGCCAGTTTGGCAAGAACCATCTTGGGGACCGCAACGAGTTCTTGCCCTCGGTGCACGGGTTTGACGAGTTCTTCGGCAATCTATACCACCTCAACGCCGAGGAGGAGTCGGAAGACCCGCAATATCCCAAGGAGCCGGCGTTCATACAGCGTTTCGGGCCGCGCGGGGCGCTGAAAACAAAAGCGACCGACGTCGATGACCCCACGGTCGATCCGCGCTTCGGCAAAGTCGGCAAACAGAGCATCGAAGACACCGGGCCCGTCACGCGCAAGCGCATGGAGACCGTGGATGAGGAGTTTCTCGCCGGAACGCTCGATTTCATGGAGCGCGCAGTCAGCGAGAAGAAGCCGTTCTTCATCTGGCACAACTCGACCCGGATGCATGTATGGACCCGGCTTCAGCAAAAGTACCAGGACAAGACCGGCTACGGCCTCTACGCCGATGGGATGAACGAGCTCGACGACCACGTCGGCATTCTGCTCAAAAAGCTCGACGACCTCGGCATCGCCGACAACACCATCGTGATCTTCACGACCGATAACGGCCCCGAGAAGTTCTCGTGGCCGGATGGCGGGGCCTCACCCTTCCGGGGCGAGAAAGGAAGCACGTGGGAAGGCGGCATGCGGGTGCCGTGCCTCGTCCGGTGGCCGGGCGTGGTCAAGCCGGGCACGGTGATCAACGAGATCATGGCGCATGAAGATTGGGCGGTGACCCTCCTGGCCGCGGCCGGAGAACCCGACATCAAGGAAAAGTTGACCCAGGGCCACACCGCCAACGGCAAGCCGTTCAAGGTTCATCTCGACGGCTACGATCAGCGCGCGTTGCTGGCAGGCACGGGGCCCAGCGCAAGGAACGAGATCTTCTATTTCGACGACAGCGGCAACCTCAACGCCGTGCGCGTTCGGGATTGGAAAGCCCACTTTGCGCTCCCTGGCGACTGGCTCTCTGGCGGCCCGCCGCTTCCCCAGTGCTTTCCAAAGATTACGAACTTGCGAATGGATCCATTCGAGGATCATGTCCTTTTCGGCGAGGACAACTCGCCGATGGCCGCGCGGTGGATGGCGGACAAATTCTGGGCGTTCGTGCCGATGCAGGCGGTCGTCGGCAAGTTTCTAGAAACGTTCCAGGAATTCCCGCAGCGGCAAAAATCGGCCAGCTTCAATATCGATCAGGTATTGCAGCAGCTTGAACAGGGCGCGGGCGCGGGCAAGTGAGCCGGCCCCTCAAGACGGGGTGAGATTGACAAGGCAGGCGGCAACACGCCGTGCGGTGCTGCTTCATCCCCGGCCGTGTCCGGAACGGCCCGGGGAAGCGGCAGCCGTATCTGTGCGAAACCACCTTCACGGAGAAGAACGATGCGCAAGAGCAAGCGGGTGTGGCTATTGGCTGCCGTGGCATGGGCCGCGAGCACGTATGCCGCGGAGCCGTTGCTTTCATGGAACGACGGCGCCGCGAAGGAGTCGATTCTCAGGTTCGTCTCGCAGGTAACGCAGGAGGGGTCTCCCGGTTTTGTGCCTCCGGCTGAACGTATTGCGGTCTTCGACAACGATGGCACGCTCTGGGCCGAGCAGCCGATCTATTTCCAGTTGCGCTTTGCGCTTGACCAGGTGAACCTGCTTGCGCCGGGACACCCCGAATGGAAGGACAAAGAACCGTTCGCTTCGCTGCTCACAGGCGATCTAAAGGGCGCGATGGCCGGGGGCGAGCGCGGGCTGATGGAAATCATGATGGCCACCCATGCAGGCACGACCACCGAGGAGTTCGAAACGCGCGTAAAGGACTGGCTGGCCACGGCGAGACACCCGGAAACCGGCCTGCCTTACACGCAGATGGTCTATCAGCCGATGCTCGAACTGCTCGACTATCTCCGGACGCACGGGTTCAAGACGTTCATCGTCTCCGGCGGCGGCATCGAATTCATGAGGCCGTGGACGGAGGCGGTCTACGGCATCCCGCCTGAGCAGGTCATCGGCAGCAGCATCAAGACGCGTTTTGAGACGCGTGACGGCCATCCCGTGCTTACGCGCCTCCCCGAGATGAACTTCGTCGATGATAAGGAGGGAAAGCCGGTCGGCATTCATCAATACACCGGCCGGCGGCCGATCGCGGCATTCGGTAATTCCGACGGCGACCTCCAGATGCTGCAATGGACCGCGGCCCGCAACGGCCCGAGCTTCTGCCTCTATGTCCGCCACACCGACGCCGAGCGCGAATGGGCGTATGACCGCGAATCACGCATTGGACGCCTGGACAAAGGCCTCGACGAGGCCCTGGCTAAAGGCTGGACGATCGTCAGCATGAAGGACGACTGGAAGGTGATCTATCCGCCCCGGGAGCAATGAGGCATCACCATCGTAAACGGGATAACATGAGAACAGGACCGGCATAGCGCGGGGAGGGGGCTCAAAAGATGACGACATGGAAGCTTGTTGAGCATGCCGTGCTTATGGCCGGCATCGCGTGCAGCGCATGCGCCTATGCGGCGGCGCCCGGCGGGGCTGCGGACAATCCGGCGCCCACCGCGGAGGCCAATGAGGCGGGGGGCGGCGGGAGCGTCGCGCTGTCTCCTCCAGCGGCAGAGACTGCGCCCGAGGCGAATCCGGAAGCGTGGCGCCTCGAACTCGCCACCTACATCTGGTTGTCGAGCATTACCTCGACGACGGAAGCCGGCGGCAAGGAAATGACGACAACGACCAAATTCAAGGATATTCTGGATACGGTTGACTTCGCGGGGTTTACGCATTTTGAAGCTCAACGCGGGAAATGGGGCCTGTTTACGGAACTCGATTTTGTCAAGATCAGCGCCGCCAGCGATGTGCGGCTCAAGATGATGCCTTTGATCCGCGTCAATACCGCGGGGAGCTTGAAGGAAACCATGTTCGAACTCGGGGTCCTGCGGAGTTTCGACGGGGATCGCGTGGGATTCGATGCGCTTGCCGGCGCCCGGTACGTCCGTTTTGACGCCGACGCCCGGTTCGGACCGTTCGACAGCGGCATGACCAAGGACTGGGTCGATCCCATTGTCGGCGGCCGCCTGCGTTTCAAGTTCTCCGAGAAATGGGGGGCATCGATTCGCGGCGACGTGGGCGGGTTCGGCATAGGTTCGGAACTGACCACAAACGCCGCGCTGACGGTAGGCTACCAAATCTCGGAACGCTATTCGGTGGGCGTTGGCTATCGCTACCTGAGAATCGAAGACGATGCGGGTCGCATGGAGTTGACCAGCGAGACCTATGGCCCGGCGATCGGCATGGCCATTCGATTCTAAGGCACGTGGAACCGTGACCGCTGGCGCCGGCGAAGCCCAGCCGGCGCAGCGCTTCGGAACTCGCCGGGAGATGGCATGACGACGCGATGTGCGATTGCGAGTGTGGCCCTGGCCGCGTGGGCGGGCCTTGTTTTCGGCGCTGTGTCCGAGACCCAATCCCCGTCTCACACGTCCCCTCCGGGGGTGGAAACAGCGCCTGCCGGGGCGCCCGCGGGGCTGGCCGGTTCCGCCAGTTGCCGGGACTGCCATGAGACGTTCTACCAACTCTGGTCAACGTCGAATCACGGCCTTGCCATGCAGCCGTTTACCGCACAACTGGCCGCGGACAGGCTCACCCCGCTCGAGCAGGCGGTGGTTATCGGTCCCAACGAGTATTCCGTGGATCTTACGCCCGGCCAGCCCTGCGTCATCGAGAAACGGCCGGATGGCGAGGCGCGCTATCCCATCTTGCACGCCATGGGCGGCAAGAACGTCTACTATTTCCTGACGCTTCTCGAGAGAGGGATGCTCCAGACGCTCCCGCTCGCCTACGACGTGCGACAGAAGGCGTGGTTTGATATGGCCGCCAGCGGAATACGTCACATCGCCGGCGCTGGCGAGCGTCCCGTGGACTGGCGGGATCGTGCGTACACGTTCAACACCTCATGCTACGGTTGCCACGTGAGCCAATTGACGACCAACTACGACCCGGCCACCGATGGCTACCATACCGTATGGGCGGAACCGGGGATCAACTGCGAAACCTGCCACGGGCCCGCCGCGGAACACGACCGGCTCTTTCGGGAGACGCCGTCCGGCAAGCCGCCCGCGGCCCCCGGGATCATCAGCACCAGACCCTTTACCGTCCAGCAAACCAATGATCTGTGCCTGTCGTGCCACGCCAAGGCGTACGTCATCACGCCGTCATTCGGGCCCGGCGACCGGTATTTCGACCACTACGGGCTGGTCGCCCTCGAGGACCCCGATTTCTACCCCGATGGGCGGGACCTCGGCGAGAACTACACCGCCACCACGTGGCTGATCAGCCCATGCGTGGCGTCCGGTGAACTCGGCTGCATGCATTGCCACACGTCGAGCGGCCGGTACCGCTTCCAGGGAGCGGAGGCGAACAACGCGTGCGCGCCCTGCCACCAGGACAAGGTCGGCCAGCCCGCGGCGCATACCCGGCACGAGGCGGACAGTGCCGGCAACCGCTGCATTTCGTGCCACATGCCGCGCACCGAGTTCGCGCGAATGGTCAGGCATGACCATTCGATGGCGCCTCCCGCGCCGTCGGCCACCCAGGCTTTTGGCTCCCCCAACGCCTGCACCATCTGCCACAGCGACAAGGATGCGGCATGGGCAGACGCCCATGTGCGGGAGTGGCGTCCGCGCGACTATCAGGCTCCCCTCCTCGAGCGGGCGGGATGGGTCGCCGCCGCGCGCAAGGGCGACTGGGCGCGCCTGCCGGACATGCTCGCGTACCTGTCCCGCGACGACCGGAATCCGGTGTTCGCCGCCTCGTTGCTCCGGCTCATCCGGGGATGCCCGTCTTCCGAAAAATGGCCCGCGATCATCGCGGCCCTGGAAGACGATGCGCCGCTGGTGCGGTCAGCCGCCGCGGAGGCCCTGGACGGCTTCGTGACGGCCGCCTCGGTAGACGCCCTGATGAAGGCATGTCGCGACGAGTACCGCCTCGTCCGGATCCATGCAGCCGCAAGCCTTTCGTCCCTCCCCGCGGGCCAGCTTGAACAGGATGACCAGCTCGCCCTCCAGCAGGCATCGGCGGAATGGGTTGCTTCGATGAAGTCACGGCTCGACGACTACGCGTCTCATTACAACCTCGGCAATTACCATGCGGAACGCGGGGAAACGGAGCCAGCCATCGCAAGCTATGAAACTTCGTTGAGACTCAATCCCTCGTTTGTGTTGTCGCTGGTGAACGTGTCGCTGGCCTACAGCAGGCAGGGGCGCAACCCGGAGGCGGAAAATGCGCTGCGAAAAGCTCTGTCCATCGCGCCGCGGAGCGCCGCGGCACACTTCAACCTGGGGCTTCTGCTCGCGGAAACGGGCCGGCCCCGGGAGGCCGAAACCGAATTGCGAAAGAGCCTGGAGGCTGATCCCGCCCTCGCGGCAGCGGCGTACAACCTCGGCGTGCTGCTGATTCAACAGGAGGATCGTGAGGGGCTCGATTGGTGTCGCAGAGCGAGCGCGCTTCAACCCGACGATCCCAAGTACGGGTATACGCTCGCGTTCTATCAGCGCCACATGGGCGATAGCGACAGCGCGGTCCGGACGCTCGAGGAGATCGTGGCGCGCAGGAGCGCCACGCCCGACTCCTACGCGCTGCTCGCACAGATTCGAGCCGAGCAGGGCGACCTCGACAGGGCCGTTGCCGTATGCCGCCAGGCCGCGGAAAATGAACAGTTTGCACCGCAGGTTCGAGAGGCCTTCGCGCGCCGGGCTGACATACTGACATCAGGACCGTAAACCCCGGCGCCACACGCCAGTCCCGCCCGTGGCGAATCACAACCGGAACGGCTGCGCGGCAAACATCACGCCGGCGCTATCCAGACAGAACATCCTGTAACTCGTGCCAATCCTGCCGAAGAGCATTGCCGCCCCTGATCCAATTCGCCATGTTGCGGGCTTGATTGAACCAACGGCGGTCCACTTGGTATACCTTGAGTCCATCGATTCGCCTTTGCGATTCCAGAGCCGCCGCGTTCCCGGGGGTGGGTACCGCGGACAGGGGAGAGGTTACCGAGTGAACGGGCAATACAGCGAAATAGACAGTACATGCATCGCCGCAGGTCGCAGCCCGCGGCCGGTCAGAGCTTACGGGTTTGGCGCATTTCCGCGGCACAGACGTTCCGGGGGGCGCCCGTGAACGCCATCCATATCGTTCACCGGCTGCTGCAGTTCCTTCCGAAGGATGCGAGACGGGTCATCGAGACCATCGTATTGAGTCTGGTCGCGGGGGGGCTGGCCGTCTTCTTTCTCAAGGCCACCGACCTGCTGTTTCAGCATACCTACGGGCAACTGGTGCTGCGCTCCCGGTCCATGTTTGTCGCGGGCAGCCTGCTCGTCATCAGCGTGAGCTCCTTGCTGGTGTGCATCCTCCTGAAACGGAACCCCGACGCGGCGGGAAGCGGCATTCCGCAGTTGAAAGTCGGCTACTGGAAGGAATTGGGGTACGTCCCGCTGCGTCCTGTCCTCGTGAAGCTTACGGCCGGCATACTCAGCCTGGGCGGCGGCGCCAGCCTCGGACGCGAAGGCCCGACGCTGTACATGACCGGGGGCATCGCTTCGGCGCTGTCCGGGCTGTTCGGCAAGCCCAAGCGCGCGCGGCGCGACGGGCTCACCGTGGGCGTGGCGGCTGGCCTGGCAGCCGCATTCAATACGCCCCTGGCGGCCATCACCTTCGTTCTTGAGGAATTGGTGGGCGACTTGGGCAACCGCTACCTGGGCGCGGTGGTGCTGGCGTCGGTCACCGGGGCGCTGGTGGTGCAGGCCGCGATCGGCCCGCAGCCCGCATTCAACCTGCCGCTGCTGGAAATCACGACGTGGCAGCTCTATGTCCTGGTCCCGTTTGTAGCGCTGCTGGCGACGGGATGCGGCATCGCGCTCCACAAGGCGGCGCTGCGTATCCGGGGCGCCCTGATGCGGCTGCGGTGGAGATTCAAATGGTTGCTTCCGCTGGCGGGCGGCCTGCTTACCTGGTGCATCGGCATCGCCGCATTTTTATCGACGGGCAGAACCGGCATCTTCGGCCTCGGCTACACGGATCTGTCGGTGGCGCTCGATGAAGGGATTGCCTGGCGTCTCGCGGGCATTCTGACCATCGGCAAACTCGCGGCCACCATCCTCAGCTACGGGTTCGGCGGCTGCGGCGGGATCTTTTCGCCTACGCTGTTTATCGGGGGCATGTGCGGTTTCTTCGCGGCGGGCCTCTGCGGACCCTGGCTTTCGCTGACCCCCTCCGACCAGGTGATTCTGGCGGGAGTGGGCATGTGCACGTGCCTGTGCGCCGTGATCCGCGCGCCGTTGACCTCGATGCTGATTGTCTTCGAGATGACGCACCAGTTCTCGCTGGTCCCCCCGCTGATGCTGGGCGTGCTGATCTGCGAGGCCGTGGTGCGGCTTTCGGGCCGGGAGAATTTCTACACCTGCCTGCTGCTGCAGGATGGGCACGAGTTGATCAAGATCAATCCCCCGCGGGATCTCGAGAGCTGGCACCGCATCCGTGCGGGAGACCTCATCGGTTCCCGGGTGGTTGCGTTTGAATCGGATGCCGTAAAGGATGCCCGTCAGGTCCTCGAAGCCTGCCCGTTTCGCTGCTTTCCGGTGGAACAGGAGGGGACACTCATCGGCCTCGTGACGCGCGACGAACTCACGCTGTCGGTTGAGGAAAACCGGCCGCCCCGCATCGAACCTGCCATCACCTGCCAGCCCGGCCAGACCATACGCGATCTGGCCGACAAATTCATCGAGTCACCCCTCGGCATGCTCGTGGTGACCAGCGAACAGGACGGGAAGATCCTGGGCGTGCTCACGCTGCACGACCTCCTGCGCGCCCAGGCGGTTGTTCTGGACAGTTAACGCCCGGCACGGGCCGCCTGCAACCGCCTAATGCGCCGAGCCGCCGGCAGGAAGCCGTTTCAGGCGGATGTCTTTGAACTGCACGGTCATGGGCGGGCCGCTGTGCAGTTGGAGAGCAAGGATGCCCGAGAGATCCTGTTGATTCGGATCGTGGTCTTCCACTTCGGCGACCGTCCGGCCGTTGACCTTCAGCGTGAGGAGCGGCCCCCGGCAGATGAGGTGGTATTCATGCCAGTCCTCGAGCCGGAAGCGCGCCGGGGCATCGGCGGCCTCGAAGCGGGTCGTCGCGGGCGTGCCGTCCGCGGCAAAGACGGTCTTCTCGCCGCGCCAGGCGAGCGTGTGGCGGCCGAACTCGTCGTACAGCCGCACCAGCCAGGGCGTCTGGGTGTTGTTGTCGACCTGGTATCCCCGGCAATCATCCGGAATGTCGCCGTCAAACATCTCGCTGCGGAACTGAAACCCGCCGTTTACGTTTTCCGTACTCATGATGCGATGGCGGAGCTTCAACTCAAAATCCCCAAGCGTGCCGCCCTGCCAGACGAGGTAATGGTTGCGTGTTGTGGGATGCGCCTCGGTGATCTTCGCGGTGATGGCCCCGTCCTCGACGGACCAGAAACTGGGGTCGGCGGCCTGCCATCCGGTCAACGTCTTGCCGTCGAACAGCGGTTCAAAACCCGGCTCTTCCACGAGGGGCGGAAGGGGATCCAGGGTCGCTGCGTCCGCGACCGGCGCCTCCTGCGCCCGGGCATGCGCGCCGCACATCAGGACCCAACACGCCAAAACCGCCAATCCCAGCGCAACCGATCTCATCGCCGCACCCCTTTCCATAAGCACCGCTGTTCCGAAACACCGCGCTATCCTGCCATCCGCGAGTCCCGCCCGGCAAGTCCCCAGCGCACGAAACCGCGTGGGGGAGAGGGACGCCGGAATCGCTCCGGGGATCAAGGCAATCGCACGAATACCAGATGGAAACCGTGGGTTTGCCGGAAGAACAGGTGCTCTCTGCGCAAGCAGGAATCCAGTAGGACTCTGGACCCCTGCTTTCGCAGGGGTGACGGAGGCTGGGATCACACAGGAATTCAGCAGGCCTGTCGGCGCACGAGGAAACGGCGTTCTTCAACGTCTTTCCGCGCAAGCAGGAATCCAGCAGGACTCTGGACCCCTGCTCTTGCAGGGGAGACGAGGGCAGGGGTCACACAGGAATCCTGCAGGCCTGTCGGCGCACGAGGAAACGGCGTTCTTCAACTGCGCAAGCAGGAATCCAGTAGGACTCTGGACCCCTGCTTTCGGAGAGACGGGGGGCAGGGGTCACAAACGACCCGTCTCACGAAGAGCATTTGTGCGGGACGCATTACGTGCGATTGCCCTGGTCCGGGAATGCTCCGGCACCCGCGGACAAAAAAACAGACGGCGCGCCTCCCCATTGCGCGCCGTAACAGGTGTGCGATGCGATATCTGTCTGCCGCCGCCGGCGGCCGGGGCCCCCACCCCTGTACGCCGTACGCCGGCCTCCATTCCGCATGTTGCCGCTCCCCGCGGCAAGCTCCCCACAGCGTGATCCTGGCCCCTCTGCCGACAAGAGTGAAAGCATATTGCATGCCACGCGAAGAACCACGAAAACCGGCCCAGAACACGGCATTTTCCGCGATGTTCCCGCCATCCCCGGCAAGGCCGGCGGTCAAGATGACGGAACTTCGTCAGACCGCCAGAGCGGGGGAGGAGTACGGAGCCGCGAGACCGCGCCCGAAACGGAGGCGGTGTCATTTCATTGCGATGGTCTCGGGAAAACGGGCCACGCAGAAATAGCCGAAGACCACAAACGCGAGCAGCAGGCCGACAGCGAAGACGGGGCTGGGTTTGAGTATCCGCCGGGCGTCTTCCGCGAAAAACCGGGGCATCACGAGATACAGCACCAGCCCCACGGCCAGCGCCTGCAACGGCGTCAGAAGCAGGCCGTCCAGGATGGCCCCCAGTTTCACCAGGAACACGGGCGTCAGCCCGAAGGTATAGACGATGAGCATGTTCGAGATGGCATAGCACACGAGAATGAACCGGAACTGCTGGGCCCAGGAGTACCGGCCCACGCGCGGCACAAGCAGCCGGAAACAGTCCGCCAGCAGCCGGGGCCAGCCCGCGAATTGTCCGAGCATGGTACTGATCATCGCCGCCAGACCTGCCAGGATGAACAAGTGCGCGCCCAGAGCGCCCCAGCGGTCGCTGAAAAGCCGGGAAAGCTCAAGAGCGACCTTGGAGCCGTCCGGCGCGATTTCCGCCGGACCCAGCACGCCCGCGCCCGCCACCATAAACGCCCCGGTAACCGTCACCCCAATCAGGAGCGCCAGTGTCGCATCCACGTAGACGACGCGGCACCACCCCCGCAGGCGGGTCGCGGCCCCGGCATCGATCTGCCGGAGCTCGTCGGGGTCGAGAGGCTGGCCGTAGTGTTTCCCCCTGGCCATGCCGTACCCCGCGCCCAACACCCAGTACGTGTACCAGACCTGGCTTGCGAATCCCCCGGCCGCCCAGCCAAGCAGCGGCAGAATCTCGCCCCAGGGCGAGGGGCCTATCCCGTAATGGGTCACCGCCCACGCCGGCAAGTCCGGCACCCGGAAACCGAACAGCCCGAACAGCGGTTCGGTCCACCCCGGCCAGGTCGTGCGGGCGACATCGAACACGCCGAGGATGATCACCCCGACCAGCAGCGACATCACCTTCTTGAGCGGGTCAAACCGCCCGCTCCAGACAAGCGCGATCACGCCCAGGGTGATGACCCAGCCGAGAATGAACGGGGGGAGCGGAATGAAGCAGGATGCGAAGATCGCCGCAACGCTTGCTACGGCCGCCGTGGAGATCGCCCCCGTGCACACCTGGCCGATCAAGACCACCCAGACCACCCAGTGCCGCGGGCCGGGCGTCCTGCCGAGCATGTCGATCATGCACTCGCCCGTGCATACGGTGTAACGCGCGCCCGCCAGACCGATCCAGAACTTCGAAAAAATGGCCACGGTCGGCGCCCACAATACCAGGACCCCGAAGATCGCCCCCGTGCGCGTGGCCAGCACCACCTCGCCCGAGCCAATGTATTCCCCGCACCACACCAGCCCCGGACCCAGCACCATCAGCAGCGCCAGACCGCGCGGAGGCGCGCCAATGCCTTTGGTTAAGGCGCTCTCGTTCTTCCCCGATTCCATGGAACTGCGGTCCCCTCGACGTCGCCCCCTGTCCAGCACATACTAACGGGAACCCATTGGGGGTTCAATGGAGCTTGAACGCCCGCTTTTTCGCAACCATGCACTGCGTCCACCCCGTCCACGCTGTCCACCGAGACCACCCACGCCTGCGGACTCGTGCAGGCCCCCTACACAGACCACCTGGCCCGGGTGTAGTATGGAGGCCGGTGCCGAACCGTCTGCCGCATTGAAAACCGGGTCCGGCCTCCCGGAAACAGTCGAAAGGAGGCATACGGTGAGATTACGACCCAGCCGCACGTTCCCATGGTTCCCGGGCTGCGCGCTCTTCCTGATGACGCTCGCGCTGGCGCCGGGATGCCAGAAAGCGCCGCCGCCACAGCCCCCCGCCCCGGAAAACGCCGGGGCGGCCGCGGACGCCTCCCGGCCCGAACAGCCCGATCAGGAAGGAGGTACCCCCATGACGTTCAGAATCACCAGTTCGGCTTTCGCGGATCAGGCCACCATCCCCAAAGAATACACCGGAGACGGGGAAGACGTATCGCCCCCGCTCGCCTGGAACGGCGCGCCGGAGGCCACCCAGTCCTTCGCTTTGATCTGCGACGACCCGGATGCGCCGGTCGGCACATGGGTCCATTGGGTGATCTGGAACATCCCGGCCACCGAGACCGGACTCGCTGAGGCGATTCCCCCGGAGCGGCCGGAACTGTCCAACGGCGCCAGGCAAGGCACAAACGACTTCCGAAAGACCGGTTATGGCGGGCCCGTTCCGCCGCGAGGGCCTGTGCACCGCTATTTCTTCAAACTGTACGCCCTGGACACGGCGCTCAACCTGGCCTCCGGCGCCAGGAAAAGCGATCTCGAAAAGGCGCTGAAGGGGCACATCCTCGCACAAACGGAACTGGTGGGACGATACAGCCGGTGACCCGAAATGCCCGCCCGCGTTCTCGGCGTGGCTGGTGTTCCAAACCGGCAGGGCGCGACCCGGCCAGAGGGAAAACCCTGCGTTCGCACGAAATCCTTTCCGAAAATGCGAAAGATGTGTTAGAGTACCGTTCCGGAGACGATTGGGCTGATATAGACAAACACCATGCTTACAGAAATTGCCAAAAGCGAATACCAACCCGGCGAGTACATTGCTAAACGCTACGAAGTCAAACGAGCCCTCGGCAAAGGCGGCATGGGCATGGTCTATCTCGTCGTGGACCACAAAACCGGCGAGCCGATGGCGCTCAAAACCATCCGCCCCGAGTACACCACCAGCGGCTATGCGCTGCACCGGTTTGGCCGCGAAGTCCGCACCATCCGCAAACTGAACCATCCGGGGATCGTTCGCATTCGCGACGCGTTCCGCTACGGAACCCTGGTGTTCTACACCATGGATTACGTTGAAGGCCACAGCGTCCGTGAACTCATCCAGGAACGGCGGCAACTGGGGCTGGGCTCAACCGTTCGCATTCTGGCCCTGGTTGCACATGCCCTGGAACACGCCCACAACTACACCATTCACCGGGACCTGTCGCCGGAAAACGTCATGGTGCTCGCGGACGGCTCGATCCGCCTGCTGGACTTCGGCCTCGCCAAACTCACCGATGCCGAGCCGACATTTACGCGAATCGGCGTGACCCTCGGCAAACACCAGTACATCTCGCCCGAACAGCTCATCAGCTCCGCGGAAGTCGATCGCCGGACCGACATCTACGCCCTGGGCGTCATCTTCCACGAAATGCTCACGGGCCGTCTGCCCGAGAAGGGCAAGACCATCACCGATTTCGTGCCGACGCTCCCGGAAAGCTGCAACACCTTTTTCGAGAAGGCCACGGCCAAATCGCCGCATGACCGGTTCGCCACGGCGGAGGAGTTCCGGGTGGCCATCATCGATCTGTTCAGGGACTATCGGCGCGAGCAGACCGAACCGCAGGCCGCGACGGTCCCGGCGGCGGAAACGCCTGCCGCTCCGCACCCTGGATTCTGGCAGCGTCTGAAATCCTGGCTGCGCCCGCGGCCTCGAACAGAAAACCGCACAAATACCTAAGGGCCCGCCGCCTGGTCGACAACGGAGGCCATCCCTTCCGGCAGCGCTTTCGCGGCATGCGAGTAAACCGTCCCAACCGGGGCGCCGCCCTGGGCCTCCAGGAAAGCCAGCATGGAGGCGAAGAGCTGTTTGCGCTCCCGCCAGTGCACGTAATCAAATGCGTGCCCCCGGTTCTCCAACAGAATCAGCCCGGCAGGAACCCCAAGCGCGCAAAGACGGGCGTGGGTGAACTCCGATTGGCGGAAATGAACGAACGAATCCTCTTTCCCGTGCACAAACAGGATGGGCTTGCTGCACGGCCGGGCGTAGGCGGCCGGAGACGCAAACTCGAACGGTTCCTGACCCCATCCCCGGGCCGCGTCTTTCACGAAGTGCCACACGTACCATCGCCACACACGGCCCAACACGCCCGATTCGGGAGGCTCGTCGAACAGCGTCAAATCCACCGCCCCGTACAGGCTGATGGCCGCATTCACCGCGCTGGACGCGTCCGGGTTCTCGCTCCCCTCAAACCCGTCCTCCGGAACCGACGTGGCCAGAAACGCCGAAAGATGACCGCCCGCCGACGCTCCAAACGCGTATATCCGGTCGGGATCCACCCCATACTCGTCCGCATGCAGACGCATCCAGCGCACCGCGCTCTTGACGTCGTGGAGACAGGCCGGAAAACGGTGGCGCGGCAGTTTCCGGTAATCCACCGTGAACACCACGTAACCGCGCCGCGCAAACTCCCGCAGGTACCACCACTGCTGCGCCCGGGGACCATGCAGCCACGCGCCGCCGTGAATCGCCACGATGGCGGGCAGGGGAGTGGCCGGCCGCATCCGCGCCTGATAGACATCGAGCCGCAACGTGCGTCCCTGCGGCCGGGCATAGGGAATCCGGCGGTCCACCCGCAGATCGCGGGCGCACGAGCACAGGCCGCAGGTCAGGCATAGGACTATTAAAATAAACCGAATGCGCATAGAAGATGTAGCATAGAGTCGACCGGGGGGAAATGCAATTCGCTCCGCATAAGGTATCCGCCTGGGGCCTTGCACGGACAGGAAGAACGTCTGTCTCGCGGGCCTCTGCCAGCTCAGACTGCTGCACCGGAGGCAGGTACAGGCATTCTTCTTCGTCAATCAGGCGACTTGCCAGACAATCGTTGCTCCAGGTGCATCCAAGCCAAAGCACCGGAATCAGTGATGCGGAAGTCATCCAACACACCACATTTCCTGCCGGGCTTCTCTCGTTCCTGCCCATTCCGCGCACTCTCCTTCCTTCCGTCTTTTCCTCCTATCTCCCCGCCTGTGGATTATTACTACTGCCTGCTTATACATTGCAGTATTCTGCATTCTTCTGTCAATGTAAAACTTGCCCTGTGTTGCGCCACATTTCGCGGTTTGAAACTTTTATGCGTCGCGCGATATTCACAGTGTGAACACAAAAAGGGCGTTGTTGACCCGAAGATTTGACTCTGCTACGATCGTCGTGGCTGTAGTGTTCGGGTAAACCATAACCACGTCAGGTGGAGCGAGGAAGAAGAAGACATGTCGTACAGAGCATCGATGAAACTGTTTGTGTTGGCCCTGGTCATCGTCGCGGTTGCGGTCGGCGGTTGCGGCAGAAAGAAGACCCAAATCACCCCCGACCTTACCAGCGATGCCACCGCGGGCCAGAGCACCGGTCCCGAGACCACTACCGGAGCGGGACTGCCCAATCTTGAACAAGAGAAGCTGTTCTTCCAGCAGCTGGCCGAAGCCGGCACCGTCTATTTCGCCTATGACAGTTCGCAACTGGACCCCACCGCCATGGAAACGCTGAAACGCAACGCGGAGATCATCAAGCAGATGCCCAACTCCGTGATTCAGATCGAGGGCCATTGCGACGAACGCGGCACGCAGCAGTACAACCTGGCACTGGGTGAGCGCCGTGCACTGGCCGTGCGCGATTACCTGATTCGCCTCGGCATCTCGGGCGACCGCCTGGTGACGATCAGCTATGGCGAAGAGGATCCGGCGGATCCGGGCCACAGCGAGTCCGCCTGGGCCAAGAACCGTCGCGCTGAGTTCAACAGAGCGAACTAAGAGAGGTCATCCATGCGCGTTTCTTTCATGATTGCCGCCCCTCTGCTCGGGGTCCTGCTGCTCGCCGGGTGTGCCACCACGAGCACGTCGAACGATCCCGTGGCGAACACCATCTATGACATGCACCGTAAAGTGTCGCGTCTCGAGAAGGACCTGGGGGGGACCGTCGAGCATCTGAACGAGACCGCGACCGATTTGGGCGTACGGGTCAACGAAACCAATACCCAGTCGCGTGAACTCCAGGGTATGGTCGAGGAAAACCAGCAGAAACTGGCCCAACTCGAAAGCAAACTGGATTCGCTGACCGTCAACGTCTACCGGGCACTCGGGATTACGGTCCCGTCCGGCAGCCAGTCCAGCACGGGCTGGGGAGCCGGCAGCCAATCCGACGTGGTTCCCGGGACGGTTCAGGTAGAACCGCCCAGCGCCACAGCCGTCGCGGCGCCGCCCGCTGCCGGGTTGGCAGCGGAACCGGACCCGTTGGCGGACCTGGGGGCGACCGCCCCGTCCGCGGCAGCGGCCCCCGCTGCCGCCCCCGCGACCACGGGCGCCCTCGACCCCGTACCGGCGTATAACAAGGCCATGGAGGCCTACCAGCGAGATCAGTACGACGAAGCGCTGAACCTCTTCAACGACTTCATGTCGCGCTTCCCGAACAGCGAGATCGGCGATAACGCCCAGTTCTGGAAGGGCGAATGCCTCTACAACCTCGGGCGCTACGATGAGTGCGTTTCCGAATTCGAGAAGCTGCGCGCGCAGCATCCCGAAAGCCCCAAGGTGCCCTACGGCATGTTCAACCAGGCGGCCGCCCACCTCAAATTGGGACAACAGGACCGCGCCCTCGCGCTACTGGAGGACCTGGTCGAAAACTATCCCATGACCCCCGCGGCCGCGCGCGCACGCTCCAAACTCGAGGAGGTCAAAGGCAACTAGCGCGAATGGCGGGGTTCAGGGTGGTATCATGCAGATGGATTCAAGCGCGGGATACGTTCCCGCGCTTTTTTCTTTATCGCACGGGAGTGACAGTCTGACATGAAGTACTACCTGGGATTGGACGTAGGAGCCACCAAGACGTTCTGTCTCATTGCGGACGCCGCGGCCGGCATCCGGGGTTTCGGGCGCGCAGGCAACGGCAGCTACGAGCTCCAGGGAACCGCCGCCGCCGCACGCGAGAACCAGCGGGCCGTCCATGACGCCCTGACGGAGGCCGGCCTCACCCTGGCCGACATCGCCCGGGTTGGCATGGGCGTCGCCGGAGCGGACCTCCCGGAAGATTTCGTCATGCTCGAACGCGAAATCTACACGCCCCTGTTCGGAGACACCCCCCGGATCTTCCGCAACGATTCCATGGCCGCCATGCGCGGGAGCCTGCGGACATCCCACGGCATTGTGATCGCCTGCGGCACCGGCGTGATTGCGGCCGGGATAAACCCGGAGGGCCAGGAAGCCCGCGCCGGCGGGCTCAACGAGGAATTCGGCGACTTGTGGACAGGCACCATCATCGGTCGCCAGGGACTCTACGCGGTTTACCATGCCCGCGACGGCGTCCGCCCTCCGACCCGGCTCACCGGCCTGTTCGTCGAGAAGGCGGGCTGTTCCGATGCCGACGAGTTCTTCTTCAAGATGTACCGGCGCGAATTGACCATGGACCAGCTTCAGCCCATGGCCAAACTCGTCTTCGACGCGGCATTTCAAGGCGATCCGGCGGCCTTGGAGATACTGCGGGCGGCCGGCGGCTATCTTGGCGACCTGGTGATCGCCGTGGCGCGCAAGCTCGGTATGACCGCACAGCCGTTTGACCTGGTCACCGGCGGCAGTGTATTCAAGGGAAGCAGCCCCGTGCTCAAAGACTGCATGATGGCGCGCGTGCACGAGGTCTGCCCCCTGGCACGGCCGGTCACCCCGGTGTTCGAGCCCGTGGTCGGCGCGCTTCTCATGGCCCTCGAAAAAGACATTGACATGACGGACGCCATCTACCAGAATCTTGCGGACAGTCTGTCGCAAGCCGAAAAACGTCACAAGGTGAAGTTCACCGCGGAATAAGCCATGCGCATACGTCCAGCTTACGTTGTCATCGTTGTGGTCGCCGCTATCGGCGCCTTTGTCCTGTATGCCGCCCTGAGCAGCCGGGGCGGACCGGATCAGGGGCTCGGGACGCCGTCCTCCCAGTCGTCCGGGGGCGCGATGCTGCCCCCGGTGGACGTAAACCAGGACCTGGTGCCGGTGCTCGACATCGGCATGGACACGTTCGACGCGGGCCTGCTGCCCAACGATAAAATCACCACCAAGACGATCCCGGTCAAGAACACCGGCCGCAAGAAGCTCGTCATCCGCCAGATCACCACCACCTGCGCCTGTACGACCGGGAAGATCACCCCGATGGAAATCATGCCCGGGGCCACGGCCACGATGGAGATCACCATCGAGCCCGACCGTATCCTGGGCTTCTACTCCGAAAAACTGTTGACGATTCTATCCAACGCGCCCGCCTCCCCCATGAAAGAGCTGGTGGTGAAGGCCCACATCGAACCCGAGTTTGAGGTGGAGCCCGAAGTCCTGGAGTTCGGCGAGGTCCCCAAGGGCGCCCCCGCCCAGCGGCAGGCCGTGCTCCGCCAGGTGGGCGAGGAGCCCATTGAACTGCTCGGCGTCGAACCCATCGACAAGAAGGACAAGAGCTGTTCGTTCACCTTCGCGAAGCGCCCCGAAGCCGAATGGCGCACGCCCGGCAAGCCGGAATACCTCATCACGGCCGCCCTCGAGCCCATCGCTCCCATAGGTAAGTACTCCAAATCCTTCGTCATCGAAACCACCTGCCGGCGCGTGGGCCGCTACCGTTTGCAGCTCGACGCCACCGTCACGGGTTTCTACGAGTTGAACGAGAAGGAAATCGCCTTCACCTGGAACCGGGCAAGGCCCCTGGACGGTCCCGTCGGCGCCCTGCTGGTCGCGGCCGACCGCCCGGTCGAGATCGTCGACGCCCGGGTATCGGGCGAGCTCTTCATCGTCAAGACCGCGCCCGGACCGCGCCCCAACACGGTCGCCATCGAACTGTACATTAACGGTGCACCGGACGCGGGACGAAGGGACGAGGAACTTACATTTGCGGTCAAGGGAGAGGACGGCGCCCTGCTTCCGAACGTCGTCCCGGTGCGCGGCACCATCATCGACGCGAAATAGTCACTGGACAGCGCACCAGGAACGGGATCCAAGTGCGGGGAGGCATACGAACCATGCTGACGGAATCCATTGCACGCGCGCGCCTCGAAGAAAACGGCCAGGAACACGTGTTCCGTTTCTGGGACCAGCTCACCGGCCCCGAACGTGCGCAGCTGCTCGCGCAAATCGAGTCCATCGACTTCAGACTCATGAACCGCCTGGTGGCGGAATGGGTCAAGAGCGAGCCGCCGGAAGAACGGTTTGGCCGCATCGACCCCGTGCCCGTGATTCCGAAGGGCGGGGGAGAGGATGCCCGGGAAGCGTGGCAGGCCGGCGAGGAAGCGCTCAAACAGGGCCGCGTCGGGCTTCTGCTCGTCGCCGGGGGCCAGGGAACCCGTCTCGGGTTCGATGGCCCCAAGGGCGCCTATCCGATCGGCCCGATCACGCGAAAGAGCATCTTCGGCTACCACGCGGAGAAAATCCGCAACCTCCAGCGCCGGTACAACTGCAGCCTGCCCTGGTACATCATGGTCAGCGACACCAACCACGAACAGACCCGGGCGTTCTTCGAGAAGAACCACTATTTCGGCATCGAGCCCGGCAACGTGGTCTTTTTTGAACAGCGCATGGTCCCCTGTGTCGATCAGGACGGCAAATTCATGCTGGACCAGCCCGGCTGCCTCGCCATGAACCCCAACGGCCACGGGGGCGTCATCCCGGCCGTTGTGGACAACGGCATCGCCAGGGACGCCCGAAACCGCGGGGTCGACACCCTGAGCTACTTCCAGGTCGACAACTGGGCCGTCAAGGTGGCCGACCCCCTGTTCATCGGCTATCACGTCATGCGCGCGGCCATGATGTCCTCAAAAACCCACCGCAAAGACAAGCCGCGCGAGGCGGTCGGCGTCCATTGCCTCTGTGACGGGGTGTACCGGGTCATTGAATACACCGTGCTCGACCTCTATCCCCAGTTGCTCGAGACCGATTCCGCGGGCACCCTGATCCACTATGCCGGCAGTCCCGCAATCCACATACTCGATGTCGGATTCATCGAATCGTTGAGCGCCAACTACGACAACTTCCCCTGGTGGCGCGCCCACAAGAAGATCCCCTGCCTCAACGAACGCGGCGAGCGCATCGAACCCCGCGAACCCAACGGGTACAAGTTCGAGACCTTCATCTTCGACGCGCTCCGCTTCGTCACGCACGACCCAGTGGTCCTGGAGATTCCGCGCCTCGGAGAATACACTCCCATCAAGGCCTATGAAGGCGACAACAGCGTCGTCGCCGCGCGTGAGTCCATGCGCGCGCTGTGGGGTGGGTGGCTCGAACGCGCCGGGTTTCCGGTCCGTCGCGATACCGCGGACAAGGTCGCCGTCGACATCGAGATCAGCCCCGATTTCGCGCTCAACGAACAGGAGTTCATCGAACGCGCCAAAGGACACATCTACGACGCGCTGTCTGACGTCGCCATCGGACCGGACGGACGCATCGAGAACCGCTGACCTCGCGACAGCCGCATTCCGCCGGTCCGCATTCACTCCGCGGTTGCGGCAAGCTTCACGGGCTTCGGACTTTGTTTCACAAGGGCCAGGCACTCCTCCATGAGATGCTCGCCCGCAAATTCGCCGAGATTCAGGCCGGAAACGTATTCGTACCGCTTGAAACTGTTCCAATCCACCTTGGCCATGATGTATCCGTAAGCGTCATTGGTCAGCCCGAACAGGAAATGGTGTTCGCCGTTCATGTTGCGCTTCAGGTAGTACCCGATGTTGGGCAGGGCCTCTCCCGGAATGGTCAGGATTTGCGCATTGCCGATGTTGACGAGGTTCATCTGCGTGGTCACCGTGTTCCCGGGGTTCAGCGTCATGCCAATCGGCGACGCGGCGGCGATCATACGGATCTCCTCCGAATCCACGTCGAAGGTGACGTCCCGGGCGGTGCAGTACAGCGCGGGGTCGGGCTGCACGGGCGCCTCGGACACAATCCGCAGCGCCTCGTCGGCCAGCAGCGTGCCGATGCGCACGCACTCGTCCCAGGTCTGAATGTCCTTGCCGTCGGGCCCCCGGCAGTCCGCGGTGACCATCCCGCCCTGGGCGCTGTTCATGAACACGGCTGTCCCGCCGCCCTGTTCGGCCACCCGCTCGTACAACGGGCCGCACAGGTCGGGGCTCAGGATGCCCTGGTCGGGACCGATCACCTCCGGGTGGATGGCGTAGTTGATCAGCGTGGCGAGCGCTTTGCCGTCCTCGCCGATGGCCTGGATCACGTGACAACGCGGGTCGTAGAGCTGCGGAGCATAGTAGTTGTACGCGATCTTGCCTTTGGCCTCGCCCGTGTTGATTTTCAGCGAGGCCGGCGCGAGATTGCCCACTGCGGCGTTGATCGCTTCGGCCATCCGGTCGATCACCGTGGCGATGTACTCGAGGTCGGCTCCGTGTCCCCCTTGACCGTCGGGAAACCCGTACATGTCGGGCGCGCTGTGGGTGTGCGTGGACCCGATCAGGATGTTCTCCGGGGGAATGTCCGGCACCTTCGCCCGAACCCGGTCGCACAGGGCTCCCGGAAACCCGAGAAAGTCCGCCCCCACAATGGCCACCCGCACCCCGTCCCGGTCAAACACCAGCGCGCGCACGGTCAGGTTGCCGACCTGCCGGGACGCGGGACTCGTCGGGCTCGCGCCGCCGCTCACGGGCAGCAGGGGGTCCGGGGTCACATCGCGCACGGCCACGCCCGCTTGAAATGCCGCATCGGCCGCCGTCGCGAACCCTACCAGCACCATCGCCGTACTCAGCATGCGCATGCTCATTGCAGAACCTCCTCGCTCGTTTCCGTCGTGATCTGCCGAACCTGCTCCGCACCACAGGATACATCATGCCCGTCTCTGTGAAAACGCCCCGAAACCGTGGCGCGATTCCCCCGTACAGGCTCCGCCCGGCGTCAGCCGGTCACCACGTTCAGCACCGAGGGCAACAACTGGATGGTCGCGGGCAGCCGGCCCGGCTGTTCGCCGTCGAGGTTCAGCAACACCTCCTGCGACGAGTCGGCAAGCACCCGGGATGCGCGGAAATAGCGCACCTTCTCAGGCTTGCGTAACAGCCGCCCCCGGTACAGTTTCGGCAGATTGACCACCGCTTCCGTTTTGCCCACGTCGCCTATCACGTAGACGTCAAACGCGCGGCTGTCGAGACGCGCATGCGGCGCGACATGCATGCCGCCGCCGTAGTATTGGCCATTGGCGACCATGACGTTATTGATCCGCCCGCCCAGTTCCACCCCGTCGATCTCGATTTGAATCTCGGGGTTCTCGTACGAGACCAGCGTCGAAACCGAACCCCACAGAAACGACAAAAACCCGCCGAAAAACTTCGACGTCCGGTTCACCCGCTTCACCACCTCGCCGCCGGCGCCGAAATCGGCGATGTTGATGAAATACCGCACGTCCTGCTCGCCGTCCGGCGTGGTATAGCGCACGCGCCCGACATCCGCGCGCGTATACCTTCCGTCAACTACGTACGGCAGCGCATCCACGCCCCAGGGAAGACGCAGCGTGCGGGCAAGGTCCGAGCCCGTGCCCGCGGGGACGATGGCCAGCGACGCATCCGGGTTGATCAGGGATCCGTCCTCAAAAAAGCCGTTGACCACCTCGTTATGGGTACCGTCCCCGCCCACGCTGATGATGCGGTCATGGCCTTCCCGAAGCGCCTGCCGCACCAGTTCGGTCGCGTGCCGGGGCGATTCGGTCAACAGCAGCGTATACGCGCCGACCGCTTCCCGAAGGGACGACCCCATGGCAGGCCAGCGCTTGCCCGTGCGGCCGTTGGCCGACCGCGGGTTCACGACTACCGCAATACGCCCCGCCCCCCGCGCCTTGCCCATGCTTGTCACGCTGGTCTCCTCGCGCTACACGCGGACATCCGACGCCGCGCCCAGTCTGTCCCGGTGGCGGTCGAGAATGGGTGTAACGTCTTCGCGGAGAAACTCGTCCACCTGCTGCGGCGCCCGGCCCACGAACTGGCGGACATCCAGCGCCTCGTCGATCTCGGCCCGGGTCATGCCAATCGCCGGGTCGGCCGCCAGCCGGTCCAGCAGATCGTTGTCGGCGCCCTCGAGTTTGACCCGCGCGGCCGCGGCCTGCGCATGCCTGCGGATGACTTCGTGCACTTCCTGCCGGTCGCCGCCCCGCTTGACGCACGCCATCAGAATATTCTCGGTGGCCATAAAGGGCAACTCCGATTTCAGGCGCCGTTCGATCACCTTCGGGTAGACCGCCGGGTTTTCCATCACGCTCAGATACAGGTTCAGAATGCCGTCGCACGCCAGAAACGCCTCGGGCAGGCTCAAGCGGCGGATCGCCGAGTCGTCCAGGGTCCGTTCAAACCACTGGACCGCCGTGGTAAACGAACCGTGGAGGGGCGATACCATGAGAAAACGCGCCAGCGCACAGGCCCGTTCACAGCGCATCGGGTTGCGCTTGTACGCCATCGCCGAACTGCCCACCTGCTTCTCCCCGAACGGCTCCTCGATCTCCTTCAGATTCTGCAGTAACCGCATGTCCGTGGCGAATTTATGCACGCTCTCCCCGATGCCCGCAAGCACCGACAGCACCTGCGTGTCGACCTTCCGCGGATACGTCTGGCCGGTAACGGGATAAGACTGCCGGAACCCGAGTTTCTCCGCCACCCGGCGGTCCAGCTGCCGTACCTTCTCCGAATCGCCGTCGAACAGCGCCAGAAACGACGCCTGGGTGCCCGTGGTGCCTTTTACGCCCCGGCAACGCAGGTTTCCGAGCACCTGCTCGAGCGCTTCAACATCCATGAGGATGTCCTGCGCCCACAGACACGCCCGTTTGCCCAGCGTAACCACTTGCGCGGGCTGGTAGTGGGTGTAGCCCAGCGTGGGCAGGTCGCGCCACTTCCGCGCGAACTCCGCAAGCCGCGAAAGCACGTTAACCGCTTTCCCCAAAAGAAGTTCCAGACCTTCGCGAATCAGGATCAGGTCGGTGTTGTCGCCCACGTAACAGCTCGTAGCGCCGAGATGAATGATCGGTTTGGCCCTGGGCGCCACCGCGCCGTACGCGTGAATGTGGGCCATCACGTCGTGGCGCAGTTCTTCCTCGAATTTGCGGGCCGCTTCAAAGTCGATGTCGTCCACATGCGCCCGCATCTCATCGAGCTGCTCGTCCGTGATGGGGAGGCCGAGCTCCTGCTCCGCCTCCGCCAGGGCCACCCAGCAGCGGCGCCAGGTCGAGAACTTCTTCTGCGGACTCCACAGGGCGATCATGTCTTTCGTGGCCACCCGTTCGACCAGGGGCGACGCATACGTGTCGGTCATGGTTCCTCCCGTTCCGTTTCTCTCGCGAGCTCTTCCATGGCGGTCTTCCAACGGTCCCGCAACTTGTGTCTGCTGAATATGCGCATCAACCCGAAACTGAGCTTGCCGCACTCTTTTTGCCGTGCGATCGACAGTTCGCTGTTCGGTTCGAGTTCCTGAGCGCACTGGTAATAAAAGATGGCCTGGTCGTACAGCCGCAGCGCCCGGAAACTGTCCCCCAGATACAGCCAGCACAGCGCCGAACCGGGACGGAAATGGGCCGCCTCGGCCAGGTAACTTGCCGCCAGCGCGGGCATGCCCGTGCACAGAAACGTCCATCCCGCCAGGAAATACGGTTCCCAGGGGTCGGGCGCCTTGTCGATGGCCTCCTCGAAAAACCGCTGCGCCTCAAACCGTTTTTCGCGCTCGAAGCGCACCAGCAGCTCGCCCATCACGCAGCGGGGATACCACGCTTCCGAATCGCCTTCCAGAGCCACGCTGATGAGCGGAAACGCTTCCTGCATCCGGCGCCGGTGCGTCAGTACCAGGGCGCGGGCCGCGTAGAACAGCCTCACCTGGCGGTAGTTCTCAAAGGCATCCGACGAAACGCGGTCCGCCTCGTCCAGCTGATTGCAGCGCACCAGGGTGTCGATGAGCTCGCACCATGCCCCATAGTGCTGGTCGTTCAGCCCCACGGCCTTGCGGTAGTAGTCGCACGCCGCACCCAGATGGGCCGCCTCGCGCATGCTGCGCGCGGCCTGATAGAAGGACGAGGCGTCATGCGGCGCCTCCCGCGGCCGCGACACCCCCCGGTTCCGCTCGCCGGCGTTGATCTCCAGCCAGTTGAACCGGTCACTCATCAAGCCCCTTTTCCGGAGACTTTTCCGGCAGCGTCGTGACGGGGCGCGCCCGGTCGCGTGCCCACAGGCGCAGGTCCTCGATCTTTTCCCGCATGGTGCGGGACAGGGGCACCGTGTCGTGGAGCGCCTTGAGAATATCGCGGGTCTCGAGCTCGCGGTTGTCGAAAAAGCTCTCGTGCAGCCCGGCGATGATCGCCTGCTCGATCTCCGCGCCGCTGAATCCGCGCGACGCCTCCACGAGCTCGTGCAGGTCGTATTTCATGGGTTCCCGGCGCACCTTGTGCAGATGGATCGCGAAGATCTCCGCCCGTTCCCGGCTCCGGGGCAGATCCACGAAGAAAATCTCGTCAAGGCGGCCTTTCCGCAGCAGTTCCGGCGGCAGTTCCCGCACCTCGTTGGCCGTCGCCACCACGAACACCGGCGCCGTCTTTTCCTGAATCCAAGTGAGAAACGTCCCGACCACCCGGGCCGTCGTGCCCGCGTCCGAACTCCCGGACCCCTCCACGCCGGAGAACGCCTTCTCGATTTCGTCAATCCACAGGACCACCGGGGCCAGGCTCTCGGCGGTCTTCGTCGCGCTGCGCATGTTCTGTTCCGAACTGCCGATATACCCCTGGAAAATCATGCTCATGTCCATGCGAAGCAGCGGCAGCTGCCACTGTCGCGCGATGGTCTTGGCCACGAGGCTCTTCCCGCAGCCCTGGACGCCCATCAGCAGAATCCCCCGCGGCTGGGGAAGGCCGTACTTGCGCGCCTCGTCGCTGAACGCGCGCACCCGCTTCCGGAGCCAGTCTTTCAGGACATCCATGCCCCCGACGTCCGCCAGGTCGGCCGCGACATCGTAATATTCCAGCAGGCCCGACTTGCGGATCACCTGCCGTTTCTCCGACACCACCGCCCGGATGTCTTGCGCGTCGAGCACGCTGTCGCGCACGATCGCCTGCGCGAACGCATTCTCCGCTTCCTTCATCGTCAGGCCCTGGGCCGCCTTGACCAGGGCATCGCGGTCCTGCGGCCTCAGCCGGACCTGGAACTTGCGTGCGGAGCTCGGCCGGCCGATGGACTCGTCCAGGAGCTGGCTCAGCTCCTCGTACGTGGGCAACGGAAGGTCGAGGATCGTCATGTCCTTTTCCAGTTCGCGCGGCAGTTTGAGCACGGGCGACAGGAACACCAGGGTCTTCTTGGTCGGCCCCAGCGCGCTGCCCAGATCGCGAACCTGGCGGATCATCTCCGGCGCTTCCAGGTAGGTGTGGAAATCCTTCAGGACGTAGATGGCCGGGCCATCCTTCTGGAGCACCTCGTTGAGCATCTGCATCGCGTCGCGCGTGCGCGACCCGCTGCCCTGGCTGCCCGCGCCGTGGATACACCGCAACCCGTTCGTGATGGACCATTCGTACAACGGTTTCCGCTGGGTTTCGGCCAGACGCATCAGGATGCGCAGAGCACGGTCCTCTTCCCACGTCACCACGTACAGCAGCGTGTACCGTGCCCGGATCAGCCGGTCCAGTTCTTCGTTAAACCCGTTGTCCATCACGTGTGAGGCGCATCCAGCGCGGCCAGATCGAAATCGGAATTGGAGCTCATCGCCGCCACCGCCGTCACGGGATGCGTCCGTTCCGCGAAAACGCCGCCGCCCAGAAGAAACTGGCAGGCCTCCGGGGCGGTCTTCGCGGGAAACGCGCCGCTCTGGGTGTCCGACAGCTTGCCTTCCTCGTAGGTGGCCACATAGTAGAACATCCCCGCCTCCAGGGGCATGCGGCGCACGTCCAAGCCGTCTTCGCGCACGATCCCGAGATACCCCGAACCGCCATTGCGCTTGTCGACCACCCCCGCGATGCGCGGCGTGTTGTAGTCGTCCTTTTCGTAATCCAGCGTCATCAGCGACAGCAGCAGCGCGTCCCGGGGGTTCATGCCCGACATGATCTTCTCCGCGATTGGGTCGGTGTGGCTCCCGTTGGTGACCACGGCCACATCGCCTCCGCACACCACCCGCACGCAGTTGTAGGCGATGTACGGATTCTTGTGCACGTCAGCCTCGTGGCCGGGCTTCGGCACGATGCTCACCCGGTTCTCCCGCAACACCGCCGTCCGGTTAGGAAACGAGCGGCTCGACACCCGGTATACGCCGCACAGGCGGCTGTCCTTGGTCATGGCAATGCTTACAATGCGTCCTACGTACATATTCACCCCCAGGTAACGATAACCGGATTCCCATCCACACTGGGCCCATTATAACCAATCCGGCGGTTTGCGAGCATTTTCGCTCCAATCCCGTATAATACTCTTGGAAGGAGGGGACCCCTCGTGACACCGTACCAGCGGGAGCAGGCCCAGACACATATCGCCCGGTTCAAAGGCCGTGCCTACGTCTACGGCGTGCACTGCTTCGAAAAGCTGGGGGAACACGCCCGAACCCTTGGTTCCCGCGCCGTTGTGGTGGCCTCCGGGTTTGGCAAACCGTGGGGACCGCCCCTGCACGAAAGGGTGCGCGAGGCGCTCGCGAGCGCCGGCGTCGCCACAGACGACTTCGTCCCCGGCGCACGGCCCAATGCCCCCCGGGAAGACGTGCTCCGCATCGCCACGGCCCTCGCCGGGCAAACCCCGGACCTGGTGGTCGCCGTGGGCGGCGGCAGCACCATCGATGCGGCCAAGGCTGCCGTGGCCCGGATGGCCCTTGCTCCCGGTCACCCCGGCCTCGACGAGTATTTCGGGACGGGCCAGGTCACCCGGTTGCTCGCCGACACCGGGAAACAGATGCTCCCGATGCTCGCCGTACAGCTGGCCGCGGGTTCGGCCGCCCATCTTACCAGGTACGCGAACATAACCGACGCCGGAACCGCCCAGAAAATGCTCATCGTGGACGACGCCGTCGTGCCGCCGCGCTGCCTCTTCGATTACGCCCAAACCACAACCATGTCGCCGGAATTCACCATGGACGGCGCGTTGGACGGCGTATCGCACTGCCTCGAGGTGTTCTACGGCGCGTCCGGGGACGTTCTCGAGCGGGTCCGGCCCGTGGCGTTGCTGGGCATCGAGCTTCTGGTGCGCCACGTGAAACCGGCCTGTGCGGAGCCGGACGATCTGGCGGCGCGCGAAGCCCTCGGGCTCGGGACCGATCTCGGGGGATACGCCATCATGCTCGGCGGCACCAACGGCGCGCATCTCACCAGTTTTTCGCTGGTGGATGTGCTGTCCCACGGACGGGCCTGCGCGCTCATGAACCCGTACTACACCGTCTTCTTCGCGCCGGCCATCGAGGACCGGCTGCGCGAAGTGGGGGAGATCTACCGCGCGGCCGGATACACCCGCATAAACCTCTCCGCGCTGCACGGACGCGACCTCGGCCTGGCCGTCGCCGAGGCCATGCTGAACCTTTCCCGCGACATCGGGTTCCCGCTCACCCTGGGCGAAGTGGCCGGGTTCACTCCCGCCCATATCGAACGCGCTTTGGCCGCCGCCAGAGACCCCCGGCTCGCGATGAAACTCCAGAACATGCCCGTGCACCTGGCCAGCGAACAGGTCAACGACTACATGGGCCCGGTGCTCGAGGCCGCCCGGACCGGCGATTTCGCGGTCATACGAAATCTGAACACATGAGGATGCGTGCAATGAGAATTCATCTTGTTATTGGGTTGACAATCATGGCCGTGCTGCCCGCGTTCGCGTGGGCCGCCGGCGAAGCAGAGGGAGGGGCCAGCACTGTGGATGTAACGCATGTGAAGGTCTACTACGAAAAAGGCCGGTTCGGCGGGTGGCCGGCCAACTACGGCATGTGGAACTGGGGCAACGAAATCCTCGTGGGGTTTTCCCGCGGATACTACAAGGATCTCGGACCGACCCGCCATCATATCGACCGCGAAAAGCCCGAGGAACACTGGCTCGCCCGCAGCCTCGACGGCGGCGAAACCTGGGCGCTCGAGTATCCCGCCGAAAAGGGCTACCTCATCGCCCAGGGCGACGCCCTGCATGGCACCGAAACGCCCGGACTGCCCGTTCCCGAGATGCGCGCATGCCCCGGCGGGATCGATTTCACGCACCCCGATTTCGCCCTGACCCTCCGCATGACCGACATCGACGCCCAGAGCCCCTCCAAGTTCTACTACAGCAACGACCGCGGCCACACCTGGGAAGGCCCCTTCCTCCTGCCCAATGTGGGCGTCAACGGGATCGCCGCCCGCACCGACTACATCGTCGACGGAAAACACGAGTGCCTGCTCTTCCAGACCGCCGGAAAATCCGACGGTTCCGAGGGGCGCCCCTTCTGCATGCGCACTATTGACGGCGGAAAAACCTGGGAATTCCTGTCCTGGATCATGCCCGAACCCGAAGGATTCGGCATCATGCCGTCCACGGTCCGCCTGTCGGAAAACACCCTGGTCACCACCATCCGGCGCCGGGAAATCTCCAACCGCTGGATCGCCGCCTACATCTCCCGGGACAACGGCCGGTCCTGGGAGTTTCTGAACGACCCCGTCGATACCCTGGGCGAGGGCAATCCGCCCAGCCTCATCAAGCTCGCCGACGGACGCCTCTGCCTGACCTATGGCGTCCGGATGCGGCCGTTCCGCATCGCCGCCAAGCTCAGCAGCGACGGCGGCCAGACCTGGAGCGATGAAATTGTCCTGCGCGACGACGGCTACGACCGCGACATCGGCTACGTCCGCAGTGTGCAGCGCCCGGACGGCAAAGTGGTCACCACCTACTATATCAACGAACGCACGACCGGCCCGGAACGCTACATCGCCGCCACCCTGTGGACTCCGCCCGCGGCCGGATAGCGCCGCCCCCGCAAAACGAAACCGGCCTGCGGCGCCCCGCCGGGCCGCCGCAGGCCGGTATGTCTCAGGTCCCCCGGACCCCGCTTACGCCGTGTAAGTCGACGCCGCCGTGTCGCCGCCGCGGCCGGTCCAGTTGGTGTGAAAGAATTCCCCGCGGGGTTTGTCGACCCGCTCGTAGGTGTGGGCGCCGAAATAGTCGCGCTGGGCCTGGAGCAGGTTGGCGGGCAGCCGCTCGTGCCGGTAGCCGTCGAAGTAGGCCAGCGCGGTGCTGATCGCGGGCACGGGAATGCCCATTTTCGCCGCTTCGATGACCACGTTGCGCCACGACGACTGCGCCGACGCAACCGCGTTCCGGAAGAACGGGTCCAGCAGCAGATTGACCAGATTGGGGTTATTGTCGAACGCCTCTTTGATCTTCCCGAGGAAGACCGAGCGGATGATGCAGCCGCCGCGCCACATCAGCGCGATCCCGCCGTAGTTCAGGTTCCAGCCGTAGGTCTTCGCAGCCGAACGCATCAACTGATACCCCTGCGCGTACGAGACGATCTTCGCCGCGTACAGGGCCTTCCGCAAGTCGTCCACAAACGCTTTCTTGTCGCCCGAGAAGGGCAGGGTCTGGCCCTTGATCTGTTTCGACGCTTCGACGCGCTCTTCCTTCAGCGCCGACAGGCAGCGCGCGAATACCGCTTCGCCGATCAGGGTGAGGGGCTGGCCTTCGTCCAGCGCGGCGATGGCCGTCCATTTGCCCGTGCCCTTCTGGCCCGCCGTGTCGAGGATGAGATCCACGACCGCGTTGCCATCCTCGTCCTTGTAGCCGAGGATGTCGCGGGTGATTTCGATGAGATACGAGTCGAGCTCGCCCCGGTTCCATTCGGCGAACACGTCATGCATTTCCTCGTTGCTCATGCCGAGACCTTCCTTCATCATCTGGTAGGTCTCGCAGATCATCTGCATATCGCCGTATTCGATGCCGTTGTGGACCATCTTCACGAAGTGGCCTGCGCCGCCTTCGCCGACCCAGTCGCAGCACGGCTCGCCCGAATCCGTTTGCGCGCAGATGGTCTGGAAGATCTTCTTCACATGGGGCCACGCGGCCGGCGACCCGCCCGGCATCATCGACGGACCGTTCAACGCGCCCTCTTCACCGCCCGACACCCCCGTGCCGATGTAAAGCAATCCCTTGCTCTCCACGTACTTCGTGCGGCGGATGGTGTCCGGGAAATGGCTGTTGCCGCCGTCAATGATGATGTCGCCCTGTTCCAGGTGGGGGATAAGCTGCTCGATGAACGAATCCACCGCGTCTCCCGCCTTCACCAGCAACATGACGCGCCGCGGTGTCTTGAGGTTCTTCACCAGTTCCTCGATGCTGTGGCACCCCACGATGGCCTTGCCCTTCGCCCGGCCCTGGACGAACTTGTCCACCTTCTCCACCGTGCGGTTGTACACCGCCACCCCGAACCCTTTGTTGGCCATGTTGAGCACAAGGTTTTCGCCCATCACCGCCAGACCGATCAGCCCAATGTCTTGCTGCGCCATCGCTCGTGTTCTCCTCAGAATCCGGTTGACTCCACGCCCCGTCAGACAGGGTGTATCTTCCACTAAACAGGCGGAACCGCTACGATACCATACGCCGCGGCGGAAATTCTTCTTTCCCGCGACGCCCGGCGCGCGAGCTATGGGTCCTACAAGACCTATACGCGCCGCCCTACTTGATCGCCACTTCTTTGCCCCGCTTCGAGGACTCGTAGATGGCGTCAAGAATCTGCTGAATGCGCAGGGATTCCTGGGGCTTCACGCGCACGGGCAGGCCGTCGCGCACGCATCCGGCAAAATGCAGGATCTCCATGCGATGGCCTTCCTGTTCGGGCAGCCAGTCATACTGCATGCTCGTCAAGGCGCCGTCCGCCGCGCTGGTGACCGTCAGGGGTTCGGTGCTGACGCCCGCCTTGTCGCCCAGTATTCGCAAGCCCTGGACGTCTTTCGGGATGTTGGCCGCCCAGCTCACTTCCAGGCTCAGCGCAACGCCGTTATCGAACCGGATAAACGCTGCCGCGTGGTCCTCGACATCGAACTCCGTCAACGGATACGGCACCCCCCACTCGCCGTTGCACAGGCCTTCCCGATCCCCGAACTTGCGGCTGACGTGGCCCGTGGCGGACACGGGTTTCGGGCACCCCATCAGCCAGATGATCAGGTCGAGCATGTGCACGCCAATGTCAATCAGCGGACCGCCGGCGGATTCGCGTTTGATGTGAAACTTGCCCCAGCCCGGAATGCCCCGGCGGCGCAGGTAGCGCGCCTCGCCGAAATAGATCTCGCCGAGATCACCCCGTTCGATCATCGCTTTGATGCGTTCGTTGCCCGCTTCAAACCGCATGTTCTGGGCCACCATGAGCTTGCGCTTGCTCTGCTTCGCCGCGGCGATCATGGCTTCGCACTCTTTGGCGTTCATGGCCATGGGCTTTTCGCACAGCACATGAGCCCCCGCATTCAGCGCATCCACTGAGATGCTGCTGTGCAGGCGGTTCTGGGTGCAGACGTCGATGATGTCAAAATCGCCCTGCTTCAGCATGGTCTTGTAGTTGGTGTACGTCTTCGGCACGTCCCACTTCTTGCTCACCATGTCAACGCGTTCGGGGATGATGTCGCATACGGCCGTGATTTCAACGGCCCCCTTGGCCTCGAGTTCCTTCCACGCGTCCAGATGACACACCTGGGCAATCGAGCCGACGCCAATCACACCAACCTTCAGTTTCTTGTCTGCCATGGATGCACTTCCTTCCAGAACACAGGCCGCCCAATGCTGGCCTGCCACCCCCCCGAACCGCTCCCCCGAAGCCAGGCCGCAATCATACGAAAACCCCTCGTCCGGGGCAAGAACGGGAGCCCGCGCCCTGTGCTGGAACGCCGTGCGAACGGACTGGTTTTTCCGGACGCCCCCGTGTGCTACAATCGCATTCTCTGTCCCGGGTCTTCACGGTTAACGGGCGCTTCGCCCGTGCAACAGGAGAATATGCGACCATGAAAACGATGTCTGCGATGCTGATGGGATTCGCGTGTGCGGCGATGCTGTTGACGTCCTGCGCCACGGCGCAGGAGGCGGCCCCGGCGGCGGCCAAGGGCTGTCCCAACGCGGAGAAACTCGGCTGGCACCTGGGCTGCCAGGCGTACAGCTTCAACCGGTTCACCTTCTTTGAGGCCGTCGACAAGAACCAGAGCCTGGGCCTCCACTACATCGAGGCGTATCCCGGACAGAAGTTCAGCCCCGAAAAACCCGATGCCGTCTTCGATCACAATATGCCGGAAGAGCTGCGCCAGGAAGCCCTCGCCAAGCTCAAAGCCTGCGACATCAAACTCATGAATTATGGCGTGGTCGGCCTGCCCGCCGACGAGGCAGAGTCCCGCAAGGTCTTTGAATTCGCCAAGGCCATGGGCATCCAGACCATCTGCAGCGAGCCCGACGCCGAAGCCCTCGATACCGTCGAGAAGCTCGCCGACGAGTACGGGATCAACGTCGCCTTCCACAACCACCCCGCGCCCTCCAAGTACTGGAGCCCGGACGCCGTCCTGGCCGCCGTCGAAGGCCGCAGCAAGCGCCTCGGCGCCTGCGCCGACACCGGGCACTGGCCCCGCTCGGGCGTCGACCCCCTCGAAGCCCTCAAGAAGCTCGAAGGCCGCATCATCACCTTCCATTTCAAGGACCTCAATGAATTCGGCAAGCGCGAAGCCCACGACGTGCCCTGGGGCACGGGCGTCTGCAATGTCGAGGCCCTCATGAAGGAGATCCAGCGCCAGGGGCTCAAGAACATCGTGTTCTCCATCGAATATGAACACAATTGGGACAATTCCGTGCCCGAGATCGCCCAGTGCGTCGCCTACTTTGACAAAGTCGCCGCCGAACTGGCGAACTGACCCGATCGACGTCCACCGCCCCGGGAAACCGCGTTTCCCGGGGCGTGTTGTTGTTGCCCGGCGATCGCGAGGAGGATAGGGTCATGAACCGGCGGACCTTCTTGAACATGTGCGCAATCGGAAGCGCCGCGGCGGCGGGCAACCGCGCGAGCGGGGGAGAGGCAGCGTCCAGGCGGCCGAATATCCTCTTCTTCTTCATCGACGACCAGCGCTATGACACGCTGGGCATCGCCGGCCACCGCATCGCCCAAACGCCCGCCATCGACAACCTCGCCCGGCAGGGGGTCCGCTTCCAGAACGCGTTCGTCACCACGTCGATTTGCGCCGCCAGCCGGGCCTCCGTTCTCACCGGTCTCACCGAGCGCACCCACGGGTTCACGTTCGGCACACCGCCCATTCGCGCGGCCCACCTCGAGACCAGCTACCCCGCGGCCCTGCGCGCCGCGGGATACCGTACCGGGTTCGTCGGCAAGTTCGGGGTCCAGACCGAAGTCCGCCCGGAAGAAACCCTCTTCGACTACTTCAGCGAGCGCGACCGGCCCTACCTGCGCAAACAGCCCGACGGAACCACCCGCCACATCGACGAAATCAACATGGAACACGCCCTCGGATTCCTCGACGGCTGTTCCCCTGAACACCCCTTCTGCCTCTCGGTCTGTTTCAGCTCCACCCACGCCGAGGACAGCGACAAGGAGAACCATTATCCCTGCATTGACGCGGTCAAGGGCATGTTCGAGGATACCATCTTCCCGCCGCCGTTGCTGGACAGCCCCGAGATTTTCGACGCCCACCCCGCGTTCCTCCGCGAATCCATGAACCGCGAGCGCTTCTTCTGGCGATGGGACACCCCCGAGAAGTATCAGAAGAACATGCGGGCCTATTTCCGCCTTCTCGCGGGCGTGGACTCCATGATCGCCAAGATTACAGCCAGGCTCCAGGAACAGGGCCTGGCCGAAAACACCGTCATCGTCTACGCGTCCGACAATGGTTACTACATGGCCGAACGCGGATTTGCCGGGAAATGGTCGCACTATGAGGAATCCCTGCGCGTCCCGCTGATCATCTACGACCCGCGCATGCCGCAAGACCTGCGCGGGCGTGTCCTCAGCCCGATGGCCCTCAACATCGACATCCCCGCCACGCTGCTCGACCTCGCGGGCGTGCCCGCGCCGGAACGCTACCAGGGACGGAGCCTCATGCCCTGGATCAACGGGGAATCGCCGCCGGACTGGCGCACCGGGTTCTTCTGCGAACACCGCATGAAACACGAGAAGATACCCACCTGGGAGGGCATCCGCGGGCAGCGCTACGTCTATGCCCGATACGACGGCCAGACGCCCCCCTATGAGTTTCTCCACGACCTCGAAAAAGACCCGTACCAGCTCCACAACTACGCCGCGGATGAGGCCTGCGCCGCCACGCTGGAGGAATTCCGCAAACGCACCGATGCCGCGGTGAAGCACTATCAGGAAACCCTCTGAACCACCGGAGTGCTGTCGAGGAATTTTTGCCACAGAGGGCTCAGAGGGCACCGAGGGAGAGCTCATGGCAGCAGGCAACCCGGGGATGATCTCCCTTCCGTGGTTTGGGCGACAATTCTATTTGCACTTATGACCTTGATTATATGGCCCCCTTCCTAATATTATGAATTAACTTATGAGCTCTCTGGATGCGCTGTGAAAGGAGGCTTTCATGGCAGACGAACTCACGGAACGCATTATCGGGGCGGCTGTAGAAGTGCATCGTCTTCTCGGTCCCGGACTGCTGGAGAGCATTTACGAGGAAGCCTTGTCACACGAGATGGCACTTCGCGGGATACCGCACGAGCGACAAAAGACCGTGGATGTGTTCTACAAAGGCATCGCGATACACGGACAGCGTCTGGATCTCGTGGTTGAGGACTCTGTGGTTGTCGAGCTCAAGTCTTGCGCACAGGTTAATCCCGCTGTGCAGGCCCAGATTCTCTCTTACCTGCGCGCCACGGGTCTGCATCGAGGATTGCTTCTCAATTTTGGAGAGTCTCGTCTGGTTAACGGTATCCGCCGATTCTCATTGTAGAAATCGGAGTCCGCAAACCACGGTTCGAAACCGACCGGCAAGGCCAGGAGGGGTGATGAAAACACAGCAGCGTGGCTTCTATATTCCTCTGAGTTCTCTGAGCCCTCTTTGGCAGAACCGTTCTTCCTGCGCTATTTTCGCAGGGCCTGCAGGGTGTATTCCGGCAGTTTCTTTTCGGCGAAAACGGGCTTGAACCGGGCGAAACGCTGTCGGCCGTTCACGACCGGCACGCTGGCCCAGTCCTCGCCGACCAGCGGCTGGGCATATCTGACAAACTCGTCCGTGACGTCATACTTGTTCGGAGCCAGCCAGGATTTCGGGAACGCGCGCTCGGAATTGGCGACCTTCTCGAGCGGCACTTTGTCGTAGCGCACGGTGTAGATGGGCCCCGGCTCCCGCAGGATGGTCGACATCCATCCGTTTTCGCCCGACTCGGCGATCAGGGCGGCCTTCTGACCCACCTTGTATGCTTCATCCAGATCCGGAATCGACGCATAGATCGCCGTCATGCGCTGGTCCGTGCCCATGACCTGTCCGCGCGCCTTGCCCGGCACCGGCAGCCCATGTTCGTTCAGCACCGTCACCAGCTGCTGGGCGACAGTCGTCTTCGACGCGCTGAACTGGGTGTGGCCGAAACTGTCCTTCGTCTCGCCCAGTTCACCGACCTCGAATCCTTCGCTGACGACAATGATGCAGCGCCCGTCCCGCGTAAGCTGGTCGTTGACGTTATCGCAGAGCTCCTCGACCGTCACCTTCGACTCGGCCATGTAAATCTGAAGCGGCATTTCGCGCTTCGGATCGGCCAGGCGCGCGGCGGCGGGGATGAACCCGATCTTGCGCCCCATCGCCTGAAGCACGAGCACCGGGTCGGCCGGGCACGAGCCCCCGTTTTCCTCGTTGGCGTTCTGCACGATGCTCATCCAGTACCGGGCCACGCTGCCGTAACCGGGCGTGTGGTCAATGAGCTGGAATTCCGAGTCGCCCACGTCGTTGTCGATGGTCTTGGGCACCCCGACAGCCACCAGGTCAAGCCCGCGCTCGTGCGCCATCTGCGCCACCTTGTGGGCGGTGTCCATCGAATCGTTGCCGCCGTTGTAGAAGAAATAGCCGATGTCGTGGGCCTTCATGACCTCGATCACCCGCTCAAAATCCTCGTTCTGGCTGGCCTTGAGTTTGTAACGGCAGGTGCCAATACTGCCCGCCGCGGGCGTGTACCGGAGCAGCGCGATTTCCTCCTCGTCCTGCGCCGACAGATCGAGCAGTTCCTCTCGCAGCACGCCCTCGATGCCGTGCCAGCCGCCGTAAAGCGTGCCGAATGTGCCGGGGAACATCTTGCAGGTCTCGATGACCCCCCGGAGCGAGCTGTTAATCACCGGGCTCGGACCGCCCGACTGCGCGACAATGACGTTCCTCGGCATAGCTGACTCCCTTGAAAACCGCGCCCGCAGGCGCACAAACTTGCCCGATTTGCCCGCAAAAGCGGCGGGAATGCCGGGACAATACCACAGCAGCGCGCCCGAATTCATATTGCCCGCGCAGTCGAGCCCCGGCCCGCGCCCGGTGCGCCCGCCCGTTGCACAGAATCGCTGTTTGGGGTAGTGTATAGACAGGGTACGGGCCGAATATGGGTGTAAAGGCGTCTATGGAAGCATCAGACAACTCTGCGCAAGCGGCGCGGTCGCGCAGGACAGCTTCCGTCCTTCTGGCTGCTCTGGTCGTCCTGTATGCTCTGGCTGTTGTGGTCAAGATTGCGCGGGAACCGCAGCATTTCCAGCTCGGGTTCCGCACGTGCTATGCCGCGGCGCAAGCCTTCAGCCAGGGCCTCGACCCCTACGACGTTCCGAACCTCCACAAACTGGATCCGCGCGTGCAGGTCTCCTACGGGTACCCTCCGCTCACGCTGTATTTCTTTCTCCCGTTCGCGGCGCTCCCGTTCAACACCGCGTACCTGGCGTATCTGGCCGTAAAAGCCCTGTGTCTGGCCGCGCTGGTGTGGATGTGGCACAGGTGGTTTCTCAAACGTTCTCTCGACGGGCTCTTCCTGCTGGTCTGCCTGCTCGGCTTCAATTTCGCCCTGTACTGGGATCTGGCCGCCGGCAACGTCACGCTGATTGAGCAGCTCCTGCTCTGGGCGGGCCTCTACGCGTACCTTCATGGCCGCCTCAAGACTTTCGCCGTGCTGGTGGCTCTGGCGGCCAGCTTCAAACTGACCTTGATCCTGTTTCTGGCCCTGCTTGTCATTCGACGCGGCCGCCGGAGACGCTATGCCCTGTTCCTGGGAATCGGCCTGTATGCGGCCATGCTGACGTGTTCGTCGGTGATCTATTCCGAGATGACCATCGTCTTCCTGCAGAACCTCCAGAGGTTCACCCTGGGCCTGCATCGTGCAGACCTGCTCCGTCCGTCCCATCCGCCCGCCTCCTGGTGGCTGTTCAACGAGATCTCCGCGAAGGTCTGTGAACGCCTGGGCGCGCCGATGGCAGCGGAACCGGCCGCCGTGGTGGCCTACCTGACGCTGGTTGCGGTCGTAGGGCTGGTAACGTGGGCGGCTGTGCGCCGGTTTCTCCACGTTTTCCGCGACGACGGCTACCTGACGGTCATCATGGTATTCTGCCTGGCCTACCTGCTCGTGGTGCCGCGGCTCGCGGCATGGTCCTATATTCTGGCGCTCCCGGCGGTCTATTACCTCGCCCTGAAAACGCGGCATGTGAACGCATTGCTGGTACTGGCGGGCGCCGCGGCGCTCTCGACGTCGGCCACCCAACCCCCGGGATTCAACCTGCTCAAGGACATCCTGCCGGCCTACTATCCGCTGCTGCTCGCCTTCGCGTTCTGGGTTGCCGGGATCCGGTTCTGCATGCGGGCCGGCGCACAGGCGGAATCGCGCCCGGAACCCGCGCATCCGGCGCCGGGCTGAATGCGGCCGGCCTACGGCCGGAACGGTTTGGGACAGGGGTTTCCCTCGCGCAGACGGTACAGCACTTCGCCCGCATGCGGCACCAGCAACAGGCCCTCGTCCTCGCGGTCCTGCCAGTCGCAGGGGTGAATGCTGTCGGGATCGCGGTAGCCCAGATTAATCGCCTCGCACTCCGCCCTCGGGATACTTGTGGCCAGCGTCACCTGTACGCGGGGTTTCTCGACCCCGTCGACCATCTCGCCTATCCCCCGGACATGCGTCGAATGCGCCAAAATGCCGCCGGGAATATCGGTGAATTTCTCCATCTTCGACAGGAAATAATCGCGCGTGTGGTAGCCAATCCTCCGGATATAGCGGCCGTGGGTGACGCTCACTTCCTTGATATGCTTCCCGTAGATGATGAGTTCGCCCCCGTCGGCGACCACGGGTTCCAGCTTGTACATGCACTTGCCCGCCACCCAGAGCTCATCGTACATCTCGGGCGCCATGGCCAGCACGCTCCGGAACGGCTTTTCCTTGTACACAATATGCGTGCGCGTGCCCATCCTGGCCGCGGCCTCCCAGGCCGCCTCGGGCGTGCCGAAAAACAGGCCATGGCAGTCCTTGCCCATGACATTCAGCGCCAGGCAGCGTTTCTCGACCGGAATGCACGCGGCCGCACGGTTCACCACTTCGCGCACCGGCGTGTGCATCGTCCCGTTGATCACCGGATTGCTGATCAGCGCCCCCAGCCAGTGAAACAGGTTGATGATGTCCGGCCCCGCGATCCCCGGGAAAAAATACTTGTTGCCGCCGCTGAACCCCACCACCTCATGCGGAAACACCGGCCCGACCACGCACAGCAGGTCGTAGTCGAGGATCATCTTGTTCAAGGTCACGTCGACCGACTGGCGCATCAGCCCGCCCGAGATCTCGAAGATCTCCTCCTCGGAAATCGTCCCGATGCGCGCGAGCTGGTCCGGGTTGTCCCACGCATGGTTGAACAGGCCCACATCGCCAAACACGCCCGCCCGCTCTTCCGGCGTGACGCCGATGAGCGCGTTCAGCATGGCCTCCGTCATGGGCGGATGCGTTCCGAGCGCCACGAGAAAGTCCATCTTCGCCACACGCCTGCTCAGCGCCGCGTGAAGGGCGCGGAACATCGCCGGCATCGGCATGCTGCGCGTCTGGTCGGGAATGACGAAGAGCACCCGTTGGCCATCCGCCTCGACCGGGGCCATCGCCTCGGCGACGAATGCCCGGATCTCGTCGTTCGTAATCGCTTCGTGCTCTTTAATCAGCTCCATGGATGCCTATGCCTCACAGCGAAATCCCACGCCCGAAAACATCGCTTTCAGACCGGGGTTTTTCGGGGTAATCACGGCGCGGGTGTTGAAAAATTCCCGCCGTCGCGGATAGTTCTTGCGAAGCGTGTCGAAAAAGGCGCCGCGCTCCGCCTCGGATACACCAAACAGTCCACGCATGGCCTGGTCGTCGTTCCGGATATCATATACGCTTCGCACGGCCTCGCGCAGGGCGTCCTCGGGGTCTACGGAAGCGCCGTCCACCCGGACCTCCGGACATTCGGGCGCGGGGAGCAGGGGAGAGGGGTCCCAGGCCGGAGCGACTCCCAGAAACGCGCACGCCGCCTCGTAGATCTGCCGCGTGCCGTTCACCTTGCCGTCAAACGAGTAGCCCGCGATATGGGGCGTGCCGATAAAGACCTGCTTCAGCAACTCGAGCTCGACAACCGGTTCGCCTTCCCACACATCCAGCACGCACGCCCTCAGATGGCCGTCCGACAGGGCGCGTTTCACGGCGGCGCCGTCCGCGACGGCCCCGCGCGCACTGTTGATCAGGATGCTGCCGGGTTTCATGCGGCGCACAAAGGCCTCGTCGACCAGGTGATAGGTTGCGTCCGCGCCCTCTTTGGCCAGCGGAACATGCACGGTGACGATGTCGCAATCGAGAGTCTCATCCAAGGGCCGGTAGATTGCGTCGCCGGTCTGGCGCTGCAGCGGGGGGTCGTTCAGCACGCATTCCATGCCCATCGCGGACGCCTTGGCCCGCACCCGCGACCCGACGTTGCCGACGCCCACGATGCCCAGCCTCATATCCCGCAGCCGGAACCCGTGCGCGGCGGCCAGTTCGAGCAGGGCGCCGGTGATGTACTGGCCCACACTGTTCGCGTTGCATCCCGGCGCGCTCGAAAACCCGACGCCGTGCGCTTCGAGGTACGCCTTGTCGACATGGTCCTCGCCGATGGTCGCGGTTCCTACAAACCGGACCTTCGAGCCTTCCAGCAGGGCCGCATTCACGTTCGTAATGGAGCGAATCGCCAGGATGTCCGCGTCCGCCACGGCCGCCGCGCTGATCCGGCGCCCCGGCATGGCGACCACGTCGCCCAGGGTCGAGAACGCTTCGAGCCCGTACGGCATGTTCTCATCGACGATGATCTTCATGGGCGGCCGCTATTTCTTCCAGGGCGGGAGTTCCGGGAGATACGCGTCAAACTCTTCAATCAAAGAGGCCTCGTAGTCCCCGGCGAACTCGCCCGCGAAGAACTTGTCGAGCCCTTCTTCATACAGCCGCTTCCACGACTTGTCTTCGTCGCCCGGATTGATGGGGAAGAAGAGGGCGTTGTTGGCCCGCGCGGCTTTCATGTCGCCCGGAGCATCGCCGATCATGAGCATTTTGGTGTGCTCGTACCGGCCCTGCGCAGCGAATCCGATGTGCTCGGACTTCTTGCCCATTTCCTGGCCGGCAATCGCAAAGACGTATGTGTCTACGCCCTGTTCCTGCCACTCCCGGGTCAATGCCTCGGTGGGCGTCTGCGAGCAGACCAGCATGTCCGCCCGGACATGGGCCTTTTCCAGGCACTCGCGCACATACGGGAACGGCGGCAACCCGCCCTGCACGATGTCCGCCACGGTCCGGTTGACCGCCTTGCTCCACTCCAGCGCCCGTGCCATGACCGGATCGTCCGGATGCGCCTTGCAGTAGGCCTCGAGCACCGGATTCCCGAGCTTGGATTCCTTCACCACCCACTCGCGCAACGAGGCCACGTCCGGACACCGGAATTCGCGCTCCCGCACCTTGTCCCAGTCGTTGAGCAGATCAAACACCATCAGCAGCGCCGGGAACCGGTTGATCCCGCGCCACGTTGAATACAGGTTGACAAATTCCGCCGCCGCGCGCGCGTACTTCGACACCGGTTGGAGGTCCCAGTACTTGATGATGTTCGGAATAAAGCACTCCTTGTGCTTGATCTCCATCGTGTCGAACGCGCAGCCGTCGCTGTCAATGGCAATCAGGAACTCATGGCTCGGCTGATGCGCTTTGAGAGAGGCTACCGGATCCATCATGGGCTCAAACTCCTTGCTCTTGTGCTTTAACACCGTTCGTATGCGCGATCACACCCCGGAATAGGCCGAAAACCCGCCGTCAATGGGCACTACGATGCCCGTCACGAACCGCGAGGCCTCCGACGCCAGCCACACCGTCACGCCAATCAGGTCTTCGGGCGTGCCAAACTGGCCCATGGGCGTGTGGTCAATGACCTTCTTGCCGCGCGGCGTCAAGTCGCCGGTCTTCTCGTCGGTCATGAGGAAACGGTTCTGCTCGGTCAGGAAAAAACCCGGCGCGATCGCGTTCACCCGCAATTTCGCCGTGTATTCCTGGGCGAAATGCACCGCCAGCCACTGCGTGAAGTTGCTGACCGCCGCCTTCGCCGCGCTGTAGCCCGGAATGCGCGTCAACGGCGACAAGGCGCTCATCGAGGAGATATTGATGATGCTCCCGCCCTCCGGATTGTCTTTCATTCGCTCGCCAAACACCTGGCACGGCACGATCGTGCCCGCGAGAATGTTCAGATTAAACACCTTCGACAGCGCCTCGGGCGGAAGCTGGAAAAACGACTGCTCGGCGGAAGTCGTCGCCGCCTTCATGTTGCCGCCCACCGCGTTGATCAGGATGTCCACCGACCCGTAGGTGTCGTAGGCCGCGTCGCGGCATCCTTCGATTGTGGACCGGTCAAACGCGTCCATTTTGACGCCCAGGGCCGTTCCGCCGGCATCGGTGATACGTTTCGCGGCCTTCTCGGCCATCTCGGGCAGCAAATCGCCAATGACCACGTTGGCCCCGGCGGCCGCCAGTCCTTCCCCGATTGCGCCGCCCAGAATGCCGCCGCCGCCGGCCACCACAGCCACTTTTCCCTTAAGACTAAACATATCAGCAACTTGCATAGCGCAAACTCCCATGGTTTTGCAGAATGCCCAGATTCCAGATGCGCGGCGAAGCGGATACAGGATGTGCCCGGACGGCCACAGATGCATACGGGGAAAAGATTAGCATACGGTTTTATTGGATGCAACCGCGCACGCGGGGCCGGGCGAAAGGCCCTAAGATCTTGTGAATCGACTGGTTAAGGGCCTGGATCGCTTGAACCTCATCCATGAAATCGATGTCCGCGCGCGCCCCTTCGAAAACACACCCGATCGAATCGGAATGAATGCGCTCTGTCGTCCCGCGTCTCGTTCTCGGGAAACATAAGACACAAATCGTGGGTTTCGTGGTACGGTTAGATGTGAGATCTGTCCAGAACAGCCGCACGAAAGGACCGGTTCGGTCGTGAAGAATACGCATACAGCCTCCGCATCCCGCCTGGCCGCCGCCGTGCTCCTGGTGGCCGCCGTGTCTCTGACGGCCCCCGCGTCGCAAAACGTCTCCGGAAACAGTGCCGACGCGTGCGGCGCGGACCGGTTTCCGGAAGCCGCCACCTTCCTGGCCGGGCACGGCTACCCGCAGAGCGGCTACCGGGTCTTGCTGTCCTGGCGCGAGCGGGGACGCAATCTCTCCGCGGGGACCGTGACCGGCTACCGCATAGCTCCCGTCAGCGGAGACGAACCGTTCGACCTCTACAGCGACGCCGCCGGACGATTGCTCTCCGATTCCGACCTTGAGCACGCCGGCATCGCTCGCAAAACGTGGGATCTGCCGCCCGCGGAGCAGTCGCCTGAGATTTCCCGGCAGATGTCCAAGTTCATCGCGCCCAAGCCACAGCCGGCCGGTCCCGCCAGGAACGCGCAAGCGGGCGAATGGCTCCTTCTTGATCCCCTCGACATGGGCAAGGTGCTGGCCGAGGACCTCGAGCGCCAACTGCAGGGCGCCAAGAGCGCACAACGCATCGGCGTATTTCAGGACTTCCCGCAGCGGATCCGTGTCGCCGGCGCCCGTGCGAACCTCGGGCGCTGGGAAACCCTCAGCGACGGAACCCGGCTTTGGTCCGTCCGCATCTATTCGCCTGAAGCCGTGGCGCAACGGATCCATTTTGCCACGCTGGATTTGCCGCGCGGCGCACAGGTCGTGGTATACAATGCTTCCTACCCGGAAGAGGCCTACGGTCCGTACACCGCTCCGTATCCCGGTGAATCCGATCTCTGGGCCGCGTCGTGCTTCTCGGATGCCGTCGCCGTGGAATGTGCCGTGCCCGCCGGCGTGCCCGTCGAGCCCGTGCGGATCGTGCTCGACCAGACCGCCCACATCTACGCGGACTTTGCCACACTGCCCTGGGGCAAGGCCCTCAACGAAGCAGGGTCATGCAACCTCGACGTGGCCTGCTATCCCGATTGGCAGGAGACCTCGTGGGGCGTGGGCGGGATCGGTTCGATCACACGGGGCACCGGCGTGCTCTGGTGCACCGGCTCGCTCATCGCCGATTCGGTCCCCGAGACGGAGATTCCCTATTTCCTGACCGCGGAACACTGCGTCGGCACGGCCCAGGAAGCCAGTGCCCTCGAGTTTTACTGGCTCTGGCAGCGTGAAACCTGCGGCGGCGCCCTGCTGCCGGTGTACAGCGTTCCCCGCACCACCGGCGGGGCGGATTTCATGGTCTCCAGCCCCGCGCCGTCGGGCTCCGATTTTACCCTGCTTCGCCTGCGCAACCAGCCGCCGGAAGGCCTGACCTACCTCGGCTGGACAACCGTTGCGCCTCCCATCGACACGAGCGTCACCTGCATTCATCACCCCAGCGGCGATTACAAACGCATCAGCTTCGGCGACCTGATCACCGGGGCGGCGTACCCCGCCACCGTACACCGGGTTGGATGGAACGAGGGTACTACCGAAAAAGGCTCTTCCGGAAGTCCGCTGATGCTGACCGATACCCAGCAGGTGATCGGCCAGTTGTGGCGCGGCAACGCATCCTGCAGCATGCCGCGGGAAGCGGGCGGGTGGGACGAATTCGGCCGTTTCGATGTCACCTACCCGCTGGCAGCGCCCTGGCTGGGCCCCATCGAACCCGCCGGACCCGCCGACATCAACAAAGACGGCTTCCTCGACGCCGTTGATATTCAGTTGGTGATCAACGCCGCGCTCGGCGTGCCGGTGGACCCGGACTTCGAGCCCAACGTGAGCGGCGATCCCGACGGCCAGGTCAATGCCGTCGACATCCAACTCGTCATCAACGCCGCCCTCGGGATTTGATCCCCGCCTGTTCCCGTCCGTGCCTCTCTGTGTGATACGATAATTCACCACAAATACAAGGGAACCGCGATGCCTGTCGTCTTTCTGGTGCTGGGCCTGGCGCTCCTGGTCGGCGGGGCGGAATTGCTCGTGCGCGGGGCCTCGCGACTCGCCGCCGCGGCCAGGATCAGCCCCCTGATCATCGGCCTGACCGTCGTGGCCTATGGCACCAGCGCGCCCGAGCTCGCCGTAAGCGCACGCGCCAGCCTCACCGGCGACGCGGGCGTGGCCCTGGGGAACGTGGTGGGCAGCAACATCTTCAACGTGCTGTTCATTCTGGGCATTGCGGCGATCATGAGTCCCCTGACCATCTCGTCACAACTGGTACGCCTCGACGTTCCCGTCATGATCGGCGTCTCGCTCCTGGCCTGGGTGCTGAGCAGCAACGGAACCATCGAGCCCGTCGAGGGGGCGCTGCTCCTGGCCGGGTTGGCGGGATACACGGCCGTCCAGGTCGTCCTTGCACGGTATTACGCCAGGCGGGAACCTGCCGCGACCGCCGAAATCTCGCCCATGAACCCGCCGTTCAGCGCAAGAAGTTTCGTCCTCCATGCGGCGTTCGTGCTCGCGGGACTCGTCTGCCTCGGCATGGGCGCCGACGGGTTCGTGCGAGGCGCCGTCGCCACCGCCCAGCGGCTCGGCATCACCGAACTCCTCATCGGCCTGACCATCGTCGCCGTGGGCACGTCCCTTCCTGAACTTGCCGCCTCCGTCTGGGCCACCGTGCGGGGCGAGCGCGACCTGGCCGTAGGCAACGTGGTCGGCAGCAACATTTTCAATCTGCTTGGCGTGCTGGGCGTCTCCGCCCTGCTGGGTCCCGGCGGGGCTGAAGTCTCACAGGACGCCCTCCAGTACGACATCCCGGTCATGATCGCGGTGGCCGTGGTCTGTCTGCCGGTGTTTATCTCCGGCGCCACCGTGTCCCGCCTCGAAGGATTCCTGTTGTGGTTCTACTACGCCATGTATCTGGCGGTGCTCGTGCTGGATGCCGTCAACAGTCCGCTCGAACGGCCCGTGAGCCAGGCGGTAGCGTTCATTTTCATCCCGCTCACCGCCATCATTCTCCTGACGTCGCTCGTTATCACGGAAAAACAGCTTGAACGCATGCTCGGCCCCCTCGCCGCCGACGTCCGGGTCACCGCAAAACGAACGTTCCGCCAGCTCAAGCGGCTGCTCATCTTCACCCTCGGCGGCACCATCGTACTTCTGGGCGTCGCCATGATCTTCATGCCGGGCCCCGCCACCGTGGTGATCCCCCTTGGTCTGGCCGTGCTCGCCACGGAGTTCATCTGGGCAAAACGGCTCCTGGTCAGCACCGTCGAACGCGCAAGGGGCCTCATCTCCCCGTCACGCAGCGAAGATAAGGAACCGTGAGCGCTTTCCCGCTCAGTCCTCCGCGAAGGTGTCGAAATACCCCTGGATATAGACGATGGGCGTGCCTTTGTCGCCGCTGCCGGACGTCAGGTCGCACAGCGATCCGATCAGGTCCGTCAACCGGCGGGGCGTGGTGCCTTGCGCTTCCATGGCCCCCACGAGGTCGCCCTTCTTTTCCCGGATCTGCCGTGCGATGGCCTGTTGCAGGGCGTCTCCCGTGAGACCGGCGAACTGGTTGTCCGCCAGGTACTTGATCTTCAGCTCGTTGGGCGTGCCCACCAGGCCGGCGGTGAACGCGGGGGAGACCACCGGGTCCGCAAGCTCCCAGATCTTGCCCACGGGATCCTTGAACGCGCCGTCGCCATAGACCAGCACTTCCACGGTCTTCCCGAGCCGCTCCCGGAACAGGTCCTGAATGCGCTCGACCACCGCCTGGCAGTCGCGCGGAAAGAGTTTCACGGTTTCCTCAGTCGCCTTGTTGGAGCCCAGCAGACCGTATTCCGGATGGTAGCCGCTGCCGTTCACGGGAGAGGAGAGAATGTCGTCCAGTCCGTACACCCGTTCCGCGCCCGCGGCCGCCAGAAGCCGTTTGGTCCGCGCCCGGGAGTGGATATCGCACGCCAGCACGTTGCGCGTATACGCCAGGATGGTCTCGGGGCGGTTCGAGAAGAGGATCGTGCACTCCGCGCCTTCCGCTTCCACCAGCGACCGGTAATACGCCACGTAGTCCACGCCGGTAAACGGGTGAAGCGCGCGGCCGAATTCCCGCCGGAACTGGTCCTCCGTGAGGCTGTCGGTCCAGGGATCGATCCCGTGTTCGTCGAGCCAATCCTGCTCCATCAACTGGTTGCCCACCTCGTCGGACGGGTAGCTGAGCTGCAGCACAATGTGTCTGGTGCTGCGCGCCATGCCCTTAAGCAGCACCGCATACCGGTTCCGGCTGAGGATGGGGAAGACGATCCCCAGAGAATCGCCGCCGAATTTGGCCCTCAAGTCCGAAGCGATCGCATCCACCGTGGCATAATTGCCCTGGGCCCGCGCCACAACCGATTCCGTAATCCCCACCACGTCCCTGTCGCGAATCGGAAACCCCTCCGCCTTCGATGCCTTCAACACGCTGTCCACCACCATCTCCGCAATGGCATCCCCCTTGCGCACGATCGGAGCGCGAATCCCTCTCGCCACGGTTCCAACATAACGGCCCGCGGGCCTGGCGCCTTCTTCAGCCGGCATACTAAAAGTCCTTTCCTCATGGCCGCCCCAGAGACCGGGTCCTCCGCCCGTTCTCCCGGAACCGCCGTACTGCAAAGACCGGGATCATACCCGAAAACGGAGCCTCATACACAGATTCTCAGTATACAAACCCATAGTATAGCCTCCCCGGAACACGGTTTTCGCCTTTCTGCACCCCGCCCCCGTCTCCCTCTGACTGCGCGGCTCCCGGTGTCCACCCAGTCCACCCGGTCCACCCAGTCTCACCGTCTCCGCAGACCGCTTGACACGGGCTGGCCAAAATCGTATAATCACATGCGATAAAGGAGTACCGATGATCAGCAAGACCGCCCTGCACACCCTCAAAGCCGCCGTGGTGCTCGCCCAGGACCCGGAGCAGCGGTATCACGGGGCCGGGGAGATCGCCAAGGCCATTGACGCCCCGGCGAACTATCTCGGCAAAATGTTGCAGACCCTGGCCCGCCAGGGGGTTCTGATTTCACAGAAGGGGCTGGGCGGCGGATTCAAGCTGGCCCGCGACCCGCACGAAATCACCCTGTATGAGGTGGTGGAAGGGATTGACGATCTCAGCCGCTTGTCGGGCTGTTTCCTGGGCCGGTCGAAATGTTCGACGGACAATCCCTGCCCCCTGCACCGGCAGTGGGGCCGGATTCGAGGCGGTTATTTGGCGATGTTGAACGATTACACGCTGGCCGACCTGGCGAGCCACACCCACGGAACGCTGATCTAGAGGCGGGTGTTTTTTTCGGGCATAAAAGGATATGCGCATGCGATTAGTATATATAAAGGCGCCGGCAGGGCGGGCCTCCGGCCCTGCGTTCCTGAAACCAACGAAGGAGACCTTGCGATGACGACTGCGATCAATCCCGAAGCCACTCTCGGCCAACTGGTCACGGAAAACCCCGCCCTGTCCCGGGTGTTTGAAACACTCGGGCTCGACTACTGCTGCGGCGGCGGGAAAACCCTGGCGGAAGCGTGCCACGCCCATGGGCTCGACCCCGATGCGGTTCGCGATGAAATCGCCCGCGTCGAAGCGTCTTCCAGCGAATCCCAGCCCAACCCCGCCGATATGAGTCTGACCGAACTGGCCGATCACATCGAGCAGACCCACCATGCCTACCTCCGGGAAGTGCTGCCGGCACTGCAGACCATGTCCGCCAAAGTCGCCAGCGCCCACGCCGAGAAGGACCCGCGCCTGGTCGAGGTCGACCGGGTGGTGCGGGAACTGGCGCACGAGCTCGAGAGCCACACCATGAAAGAAGAGCGGATTCTGTTTCCGGCGATACGCCGCCTCGACGCGGGCCAGCCGCTCCAGGGATTCACCTGCGGCGCCCTGGCGAACCCCATCAGCGTCATGGAAATGGAACACGACGAGGCCGGCCAGGCCCTCGAACGCCTGCGTACCCTGACCGACGGCTACGCAATTCCGGACTGGGCCTGCAACACCTGCCGGGGTTTGTTGACCGAACTCGAACGCCTCGAGAAAGACCTGCACCTGCACATTCACAAGGAAAACAACATCCTCTTTCCGAGGACGCTTGAACGGGAATCCGCCGGGACCAATTGACTCTGGCGCATCAGGTTCCGCGGGACCGGGCCAGTACCTGGACGGACCGGGCGGAAGCAAGGAGATGGAATTATGTGGAGTAGGGGCCACGCCGCGGAAGACTGGCCGGCAACATTGTATGGCACGGAGGATTTTGCGGAGCTCCTGCCATACCTCGAGACGCTCTACGGCGTCGCGTTGCGTTTCACGGGAGACAAACGCGACGCCGTGGCGCTCGCCGAGAAGGCGCTGGTAATGGCGGTCGTCCGGATGCACACCAGCGTAACGCCGCCGCCGCCCAAGATGGCCCTGCTGGGCGCCCTGCGCGAAGCCTATCTGCAATCGCTCGAGACGGCGAGCAGCAGCCCGGCCGGAGCGTAAGCGCGTCTCAGCGGTTCTGGAGCTTTTTCGCGGTGGCGATGGAACCGATGTGGAGATCGGTGCCGAGACGGTACTCGTGGATCAGGCTGCGTTTGCCCGTCACGCGTTCGCGCCGCGTCTCCCAGCGGCGCAAACGGCCCCGGAGCATCTCGACGATCTCCGGCTCCTGCTCCGCCAGGTTGCGGCTCTCTTCCGGATCCTCCACGAGATTGTACAGTTCCACCGGCGGTTTCCCGTGGAAATCCGGTTCGAGCGCTTCCCAGTACTTCCAGAGCGGCGTTCGCCACCCGTGTTTGCGCATCCATGTGCACTCGCTGATGTAAAACTCCGACCGGTGCGACCCGGCTGTATCCGTGAAGAACGGCCGGTTCGATTTGCCGTCGAACCGCACCCCGCGCGCCACCCGTTTCAGCCCGCAGACATCGAGCACGGTTGGAACCAGGTCTTCATGGAGCGTGAAGGCCCTGGCCCGCACGCCGCCAGGCACCCGGCCGGGCCAATGGAAAATCAGCGGGACCATCAGCGTCGGCTCATACAGCCCGTGGTGATCAAAGTAGATCCCGTGGTCGTATAATGTCTCTCCGTGATCGCCCGTGATCACGATCAGCGTGTCCTCAAGCACGCCAAGCTCCTCCAGGCGCGTGACAATCCGTTGAATGCACGCGTCCATGTAGGCGAGCTCCCCGTCATACTGCGCGATCACGTAGTCTTTGTCCGTAATTCCCGGCGGCATCCAGGACCGGAGGAAGTCCGCGAACGGTTTGAACGCGAACACGGGTTTCATGCTCGTGTTGCCTTTTGCACACGGGTTCTTTGAATAGAACATCGTGTCGTAGGGCGCGGGGGGGAGGTAGGGCGCGTGGGGATCCATGTGCCGCAGAAACAGCAGGAAAGGCTTCGGCGAGCGCGCCAGACGCTCCAGCTCCGGCAGTGTCACCGCATTCAGGTTTTCGGCTTTCCGGGCCGGCCGGTCTTCCCACGATACCCAGCCCTCGAAGTTCAGATACGTGTCGAAACCGCGGTAGAACTCGCCGCCAAACCCCACGCACGTCGTGGCGTATCCGGCCGAGCGCAAGAGCGCCGGAAGCAGCGGCAGCTCCCCCGGAATCGGGCCTTTCGGCCTGAGCGACGGCTGCTGCGTCCGGATAACGTCGCACCCCGTCAGGAGCGAGGAATACGCCGGCGTCGTGGGGATGTACGCGCTGAACGCGTTTTCAAAAAGCGTGCCGCCCGCCGCCAGGCGGTCCAGGAACGGCGTGGTCAGCCGCCCGTACCCATAACAGCTCATGTGGTCGCGGCGGATGCTGTCGATGGCGAACATGACGATGTTCGGATGCTTCGCTGGCACGCGCTTTCCTCCTGTTCCGGCTCCGCGGTTCACCTCAGGCCCGACATGGCATTCAGCATAGCGATGGTCCCGACGAGCATGGCCGCCGCGAGCGCTCCGCTCACCAGGACCGACCAGACAATCAGGCCGCGTTTCCCAAAGACCCGGGCCGACGTGAACAGGCCCACCGTGTCCGCCAGCGCGAGCAGCGGCACCACCAGGTACCAGTACCGGACAATCAGGGAAGACCACCGGATCATCCCCTGGACCAGCGGCGGCAGCGTGCGCCCGGTATGCCCGGCCTGAACGGCGAATTCCGGAATCATGCGCACCATAAACACGACAAACGCGGTCAGGAATACCGCATGCAGAGCCGCCGTCGCGACCATCCGTCCCGGTGAAACCGGTTCGCTGACGGGCTGACTGGACATCCAAACCTCCTCGTTTCCCGGCGCGCCATGCGCCCGGCCGCCTATACTACCGAAAAGGCGCCGCCTGCGCCACGACAAACCGCGAACAAGCGACGCGGCTGCTCCGGTGCGAACGTGGGGCGGTATCCCCCGCTTGACGCGGGACCATGGCTCATGTGACGATAGCCGGCGGTACGAAACCTGGGCCGGATACGGGCGGATGCCCATGTGAAAAAGAGGATGCACACCATGAAAATCAACCGGCGTGGATTCCTGGCCAGCACGGCCGCCATTCCGTTCGTCACCCAATGCGCCGCCCAGCCCCAGAATATCAAATACCGGGCCTGCATCATCGGCGACACCCACGATGGCGGCTATGGCCACTCCCTGCATCTGGCCTTCGCCAACCGGCCCGACGTTCAGGTCGTCGCCCTGGCCGACCCGGACGAGGCCGGACGCGCCCAACACGCCGCCGAAGCTAAGGCCGAACGCTCCTACGCCGACTACCGCGAGATGCTCGAAAAAGAACAGCCCGACCTGGTATCGGTCGCCCCGCGCACCACCGTCCGCCACCGGGAATACGTGCTCGCCTGCGCCGAACAGGGCTGCCACGGCTTCCTCGAAAAACCCATCGCCACGGACCTGGCCGAAGCCGATGAGATGGTCGCCGCCATCGAGGCGAAGAACCTCAAATGGGCCATGGCCCACAATTACCGCATGTCGCCGATCATACACCACATGAAGAAGATGCTCTTCGAGGAGCGCCTCATCGGCCACATCATCGAGCTCCGCAGCCACGGCAAAGAAGATAACCGGGCCGGCGCGGAGGACATGATCGTTCTCGGAACTCACACGTTCGACATGATGCAATACCTGATGGGACCGCCCGAATGGTGCATGGCCGACATCACGGTCAACGGCAAACCCGCCCAGCCGTCCGACGTGAAAGAAGCCACCGAGCCGCTGGGGCCCATCGTCGGCAACCGCATCAACGCGGTCTTCGGATTCAGCAAGGGCATCGCCGGTTTCTTCGGGTCCATCGTCCAGCCCGACGGCGACGGCAAACGCTGGGGCCTGGACATCTACGGGTCCAAGGGCGTCATCCAGGCGCGTTTCAACGACGTGCCGCGCGTCACCTATCTTCCCGACCCGTCCTGGGCCCCGGGAAGCAGCGGCATTGCCTGGGCCCCCCTGCCGGGCGCGCCAGACGCGACCCTCACAAACCCCGATGTCGGGCGCAACGCCCCCATCATCGACGACCTCATCGCCGCCATCGAGGAAGACCGCCTGCCCCAGGCAAGCCTGCAGGACGGACGCACCGCCTACGAATTCATCCAGGGCGCCTTCGCGGCCTACATCCACGGGGGCCGCATCCCCCTCCCGCTGGCCAAACGTGCGCACCCGCTCAAGGACTGGGCCTAAACTGTTGATTTTTTGTCACTTGTAACGACGGCCCATTTCATCGTACAATTCAGGTGCACAGGAGCAGACCAGGCGGGTACAGGAGAGACCCGAATGCCGCCGCCCGGCGAGGCGGTCCTTGAAGCCTGAATGAGGAGGTTGTGCAGATGGTGAGCCGCAAATGGTTACGAATCGCCTTGATGTGCCTCGTGCTCTGCTACATGCTAGCCTATTTTGGCGAGATTGCCTTTGCCGCTATGGACAACGCGGATCTGGCCGAGAAAAAGGGCATTGAAGGCCTGTTCAAAAAGAAGAGCACCGCCGACGACCCTCGCGCGCCCAACAAAACCCAGAAATTCGTCGGGGTCGCTTCATTCTTCGTGATGATCGTTGTCGTGAAATACCTGTAGCCCATTCCCGCGCGTACCGTGCGGCCTGGGACCGCGACGCGCGATGGGCAACAGGGCCGGATTCCCGCGTGCGAGCCCTGTACCGGAATTCCCGCAGGGACGGCTGGGGTGGTGGAGGACGGGAAGAAATCGTTGGCTACAATACCGGAAGATACCACGGAACAGGCGGCGAACCGCGTCCTGATTCTCGATGACGAACCCGGGATTCTGGAAGTGCTGTCACAGCACCTCGTCGGCGCCGGGTACGAATGCACCAGCACCACCTCGCCCGCCCGGGCCCTCGACCTGCTCAGGAACGAGCGGTTCGCCCTCCTGCTGACCGACCTGCGCATGCCCGAGATGGATGGCCTCGAAGTCGTGCGCCGCGCCAGAGACATTGACCCCGAGCTGTCCATCGTGGTGGTTTCGGCCCTCACCGAGGTGACCCAGGCCATCCAGTGCATGCGTCTGGGCGCCGAGGATTACGTTCTCAAACCGTTCAATCTGCAGGACATCTCCCGCTCCGTCAGCCGGGCGGTCGAAAAACAGCGTGCCGTAACCGAGACCCACGAATACCAGGAACGCCTCCGCCAGCGCGTCGAGTCGGCCGCGCAGGAACTGGAGCGCGTCAATCAGGAGCTCCGCGAAACCAAACAGTATCTCGAGAACCTCCTCGAAAGCACGGTCGACGGCATCATCACCATTGGAAAAGACGAGACCATCGAATTCGCGAACGGCGGCGCGCTCGCCATGGTCGGTTACCGGAGAGAGACGCTCATCGGCCTGCCCATCGCCCGGCTTCTGGCAGGCGGCGAAGACGAGTTTCTCAATATCCAGCGTCTTCTCAACCAGTACGACTACCTCAAGAATTACGAAACGGAGATCCTCGCCCACAGCGGCGGGCATGTCCCGGTCAACATCTCATTCTCCCGGGTCGACAACGCGCGCGGAGAGTTCGCCTCCACCCTGGCCATCTGCAAGGACATCACCGAGCAGAAACGCCTCGAGCAGGAACTCATGGAGATGTCCGTCAAGGACGCGCTGACGGGCCTGTACAACCAGCGATCGTTCTTCGAACGCCTCGAGAACGAAGTCGAACGCGCCAAACGCCAGAAACGCCCGCTCTCGCTGCTCCTGTTCGATATCGACAAGTTCAAGCAATACAACGACACCCGGGGCCATCTCGAAGGCGACAAGGTGCTCCGCGGGGCCGGAAACGCCGTGCTTGAATGCACCCGCGAGCACGTGGATATCGGGTTCCGGTACGGCGGCGACGAATTCACCGTGATCCTCCCGGAAGCGGAGGAACCGCAGGCCATCGTCATTGCCGAACGTATCCGCGAGACCTTCCGGAAATACCGCTTTGACGAATTGAGCCTCAGCATCGGCTGCGTCTCGTACCGGGAGGGGTTCACCGTCCGTTCCTTCATTGAAAAGGCCGATGCCCTGATGTATGAGGCCAAACGCGCGGGCGGCAACCAGGTGTGCCGGCCGGCCGCACAAGTGGAAGCGCCAAAGTAATCATCTGAAAGGGGGATTGCCACCGCCATGAAATTCGCGATCTGCAACGAAATTTTCAAGGAATGGAACGACATCGCCCGTACGTTCAGCTACGTCAAAGAGACCGGCTACGACGGCATCGAGCTCGCCCCGTTCACGTTCAGCCAGTACGTCACCGACATCAGCCCCGAGACGCGCAAGGAAATCGTGAAACGGGCTCGGGAAGTCGATCTCGACGTCATCGGCATCCACTGGGTATTCGTCGGGCCCGAAGGGCTGCATATCAACCATCCCGACAAGGAACACCGCGACCGCGCGGCCCAGTACCTCGTCGATCTGGCCCGATTCTGCGGCGACGTGGGCGGCCACGTGATGATCTTCGGATCGCCCAAACAGCGCAACGTCCATGAGAGCCTGACCTACGCCCAGGCCTTCGAATACACCGCCGCCGTCTTCGAACAGGCGCTGCCCGCGTGTGAAAAACACGGTGTGACCATCTGCATGGAGCCCCTGACCCACCTCGAAACCAACTTCTGCACCAGCGCCGCCGATACGGTCAGGCTCATCGAGCGCGTCAACCACCCCAAGTTCCGGCTGCTGCTCGACACCAAAGCCATGACCTTCGAAGAGGAAGACCGCCCGGCGCTCATCCGCAAATACGCCAAGTACCTCGCCCACTACCACGCCAACGACGAAAACATGAACGGCCCCGGTTTCGGCGACGTGGATTTCGGGCCCATATTCCAGGCCCTGCGCGACATCGACTACAAGGGATACATGTCGGTCGAGGTCTTCAAATTCGAGCTTGGCCCGGAGACCATCGCCACCAAGAGCCTCGAATACCTCAAGAAATTCGCCTGATCCTGGGCTGGCGCCCGGCGATTCCGGGCTACACAATCTCCGGTTTCAACACTACGATGCCGGTGCCGCTGAAGGCCCGCTCGATAGACGCGTACATGGCGTCATCGTCGTACACGCCGACGATGGCCCCGCCGGACCCCGTGAACTTGCAGTGCGCCCCCACGGAGCGTGCCCGTTCCACCATGTCGATGTTTGCGGGGCTGAGCGTGTAGATGGACCGGCGCAGATCGAAATTCGCGTCCAGCAACGGCCCAATCTCGTGCCCGCGGCCCGCGACAATCATGTCCCGCGCTTCCTGGGCCAACCCCGCAAAGCGTTTCATGGCCTCCACGATCTCCGGGTCCCCCTGCAGCCAGCGCTGGCGAATGGCGTTGTGAAAGATCTCCGACCCCTCCGCCAGGTCGGTGCGGTAAGCGATGAACAGATTCGGCAGCCGCGCCGGGTCTATCCGCTCGTACCGGCCGTGTCCCTGGCGCTCCATCAGGGCTCGGTCGAAGTCCATGAACACGCACTGCTGATAGACCTGTATCACGCGGTCCTGCAACCCCGCCGAAATGCCCAGCTCGTCCGTTTCGACGCTCAGGATCAGGTTGGGCTGGATCTCCTCGGGAATCGCCACCTCGTAATACTCCATCAGACAGCGCAACGTCGCCGTGACCAGCGCGCTGGACCCCGCCATGCCCACATGCCGCGGGATATTCGAGCGGTAGCGTACCGCAAAGTTCTTCTCGGGCAGTTGGATCGCGTGCTCGGCACAGTATTGGGCAAACCGGCTGATCGTCGCTTTCATGAGACGGATCCCGCCGTAATAGCCGTACACGCGCACGTCGTCCGCAAGCTCCTGGATCGAATTGTAGGTCGACCGGTCCCGCAGGTTCGGAATGATCTCGACCTGCGGATTCTCGTACAGGCTCACCTTTGCCGCGAAGTTGCGGAACGTGAAACTGATGGTCTTTCCGAAATACCCGTCTGACGGGTTTCCAATCAAGCCCGCCCGGGCATACGCAACCGCTTCACACGCCATACCGGCCTCCTCATCTGGAATTCCCAGGAGCATACGCAAGCATGCCCGGCGGTTCAACGCAGGCCCCCTCTTGAGCCCATGGCCGGGAGCGAATTGCGCACACATCCAGCGGGGCGCACGGGGAGCCTTCCTTCAAGAAGGCGATGCGGCTCTGCGGTCCGCGCAAAGAGTGCTACAATACGTTCAGGCGGAGACCCGGGCCCGCCGTTGCGCGTCCGGGCGGCGGGGCCGAGGAGAGTGCGTGCGATGCCCACGAAATACCAGCGGCAGGATTTCCGGGATCATGTGGCCGAAGAGCACCCGTACCTGCGCGTCTCGCGGGCGCCCGCCCCGCCTGTGGCCCAGAAGCTGCGCTCACCGGGATTCATGCTCCTGGTCTCTGTCAGCGCCATCATCGTGGTGCTGCTGCTCGGGAACGCCATAACCAAGATGACCGAATACCGCGGTCAACCCGAAATTGAAGGCAAAGGCGTCATCGTCTCCAAGCGGCTCGAGAAAGCCGGCACCCCCTCGGAAAGCTACGTGCTCTACGTCGACATCCTCCGCGCGGAAGGGCCGGCGATTCGCCGCGAGATCCTGGCCGACAAAGCCAGCTTCGAACAGTTCTCCGAAGGCCAGGAAGTGCCGCTGGTCTATCAGATGAGCCGGTCCGGTGAAGACGCGCGCATCCTGACCCTGTTCATGCCCGTCCCTCCGGACGAGGCCGAACCCGAGGGCATGCTGAAGAAAGACGACGACTGAGCCGCCGGGCTGGCGCGGTCAGCGGGCCCCGCACGCCTTCAGGCATGCGTTGAGGTAGCCGTACGACTCCGCCGCAATCATTGCGCACCGCGTGAGGGCATACTCGCCGGCGCCAATCACTTCCAGGTTCACGGGGCCGTCGTAGCCCGCGTTTACCAGCACCCGGCAGTAGCCCAGAAGGTCAATATCGCCCCGCCCGCAGGCCTGCAGCTCCGGCGGACCGGGGGAGGGGCCCAGTCCCGCACAATCGCGAATGTGCACATGCCTGACTCGCGACACGACCTCGTTCAACGCTTCCCGGGGCGTCTCGCCTCCCCGGTGAATGTGGCTCGGATCCATGTCAATGCCAAATGCCGGGGAATCAATCTGCCGCATGGCCTCCAGGGTCGTGGGGGTGTTCCAGATCGCCGCGCCGACATGGGCCTTCACGCACAGGCAGACTCCAAACGCCTCCGCCCTCTGCGCCATGTTCGCCAGCATGCCGATGCACCGGCCAAGGCTGTCTGGTTGGTCCTTCGAGCCTCCCGGACCGACATTGATCACCGGGATCCCGAGTTCCGCCCCCGCCTCAAAGGCCTTCATAAGGCGGTCTTCATCGAGTGCGGCTTCCTCCATCGCCGTGAGGGAAAGCTGCAAATCCCCGGTGAGCGCCTTGATCTCGCCCGCCTGGGCCTTCCAGTGGTCCAGGTTCAGATGTTCGCACATCCCCTGGATCGCCGAGATCTCCGCCGCATCGAACCCCGCCCACTTGATATGCTGCAGGGCCGTCCGCAGGTCAAAGCCCTGAAACAACACCGTATTTACGCCCAGTTTGATCATGGAAAGACTCCCGAAAATCTGGCCACCCGGTCAATTTCAAGAAAGAGCTTTTGACAGGATAACTACACCCGATAATCTTCTTCGTTAGCTCTGCGTATTGCATCGTCAGTGCCTTTTTCAGGCCGTGATCTACAGGATACCTCCATCACGCAGATCCAATCATGTCCATCCTGTTATCCTGTCAAAAAGTCCTATGTTTTTCTCTCATCTTTTCTGGAGTTTCTGGGCGGTTTCGATGGAGCCGATCCGGCGGTCGAGGCCGATTTCGTGCAATTCGATGGGATTTCGCTTGCCGGTGGCGCGGCACCGTTTCCGGATCCACGCGTTCATACGGCTGCGCAGCGCCGCTACAATTTCCGGTTCCTGGTCCGCGAGATTGCGCAACTCCTGCGGATCCTCGACCAGGTTGTAGAGCTCCACCGGCGGTTTGCCATGAAAATCCGGTTCCAGCGACTCCCAGAACTTCCAGATGGGCGTCCGCCACCCGTGCTTGCGCATCCACGTACACTCTGTGATGTAGAACTCCGACCGCGGCGAGCCGCCGGTGTCCTTAACATAGCGTTTGAGCGAAACTCCGTCGAACTTGACGCCCCGGGCCAGGCGCTTCTGCCCCGTGATGTCCAGCAGCGTCGGCACGAAGTCCTCCTGAAGCGTCACCGCCTTGCTGCGCACGCCCGCCTCGATCACACCCGGCCAGTAAAAGACCAGCGGCACCACCAGCGTCGGCTCGTACAGCCCGTGATGATCGAACCAGCATTCGTGGTCGTACAGCGTCTCGCCATGATCGCCCGTGATGATGATCAGGGTGTTGTCCGCGACCCCCAGTTCCTCGGTGCGCGTCACGAGCCGCTGAATGCACGCATCCATATACGCCAACGCCCCGTCGTACTGGGCAATAACGAACTCCGCGTCCCGGATGCCCGGCGGCAGCCACGACAGCAGGTAGTCCGCGAACGGTTTGAACGCCCGGACGGCATTCATAGTATTCGGCAGTTTCCGGCTGCACGGATCCTTCGAATAGAACAGCGAATCGTACGGCGGCGGGGGATAGTAGGGCGAGTGGGGGTCCATGTGCCGGAGATACAACAGCCACGGCTTGTTCGCCTGATGCAGCCGTTCCAGCTCGGGCAGAACAACCGCATTCAGGTTCTCCGCCTTGCGCGAGGGACGCTCCGCCCACGGCCCGCCCCAGCCTTCGTACTGCAGGTGCTTGTCAAAGCCCCGGTACCACTCGCCATGCCCCACCATGACCGACCGGTATCCCGCCGGCTTCAACAGCTCCGGCAATGTCGGCTGGTCGTCTGCCATGGGGCCCAAGGGCGTCAGGGCCACCTGCTGGTTGGCGACGATGTCCCGGCCGGTCAGCATGGTCACGTAGGCCGGCGTCGTGGGGATGTACGCGCTGAACGCGTTCTCAAACACCGTACCCCGCGCCGCGAGGCGGTCCATGTGCGGCGTGGTCAGCCTCGGATACCCGTAACAGCTCATGTGGTCGCGGCGAATGCTGTCAATCGCGAATATCAGCAGGTTCGGCGGACGTTTCGGCATTCCAGTTCCTTTCCAGGAGGTTGATCACTCAGAGAATCGGCGGAGCCGCCCTGCAGCCCGGCACCCTACCGCACATCGACAATCTTGCCCTTTTCCCACGATTCGATGGCCGCTTCGATAACGAGTTGGGCCTTGAGGGCTTCTTCGCCGGACCCGTCGATCCTGGCCGGCGCCACCTTTTTTGCGTTCTGTTCCAGCCAGACATGAATCCGGTCCGGGAACGTCTCGCCAAACCCCGTCATGCCGCCCAGGTGATGATACTGTTCGGTTTCGGTGGACTGCCGGCTGTAGAACGTCACTTCTTCACAGGCTTCCAGAATCACAAACCGGCCTTTGCTCCCCGTAACCTCGCAGCTTTCCAGGCCGAACCCGCCGCCCGCGTCGTAACTGCCGCACAGATGCCCCAGCACCCCATTCGCAAACAACATGTTCACCTGCAGGTTCGACCAGCAGACCCGCCGCTTGCCGTCAACCGTCTTCCCCCGTTTGAAAAACGCCTGGACGCGCTGGATGTCCCCGCAGAAATAGCGCATCACGTCGATCGAATGCGGATGCAGGGCCCGGATGTGGAAATGAGGCGAGGTTTCGTTCGGGTTGTTGATCCACATTCGCATGTTGATCATGTTCAGTTCCCCGAGACGGCCCTTCTCGATCCAGCCCCTGGCCAGACGCGCGGCCGGCGTAAACCGGTGGTTGAGGTTGATCCCGTACCGCAGACGTTTCTTCTTCGCGAGCGCCACCATCCGGCGCGCCCTGGCGACTTCGTTCGAAATGGGCTTCTCGCCAAGCACGGGAATGCCCCCATTCAGGAGATCCATCGTGGCCTGGTAGTGGTCGCCGCCGTTCTCTTTCCCCGCGGTGCACATGCTGGCGCAGTCAATCCTGATGCCGCTCTTCAGCATGGATTTCACGCTGTAAAACGCCGGACACCCATACTTCACCGCGGCCGCGTCGGCCCGCTCCCTGATGATGTCGCAGACCGCCACGATCTTCGCGAGCGGGTCCTTTACGTAGCATCCGGCATGCACATTGCCGATATTGCCCATCCCCACAACCGCCACGTTCAGTGCCATTGCATTCGCCTCCCCAAACCGGTAGGTCCCGAAACATCCGGCGGCAATTCAACCATCTGGACCGGGCGTTGTCAAATTGCCCGGGCATGGTCTGCTTCGCGCCGCAGACAAGCCTTGAACATCCCGCAAACTCTGATATACTAAGTTCTTGAGAGAGCCGGGGGATGGCTGACGGCAGGAGGCGCGGGCCGGTGTTCACACTGGCGGAGGGAATATGAAGCGAGCCGCCAAGTGCATTCACAAGAAGCTCAACGAGATTATTGAGGGCACCCTGCAACAGGTGGACGCGGAGGCCTGCGAACAGGAACTTCGCGCGCTCGTCGAGAGCGTCGCCCTCACTCAGGCCGGCGAACCGATGCCCGCCGAACTGCCGCTGCGCGCCCGGTTCGAGCAGGACGACGCCTTCGTCCGGACCTTGTGCGCAGTGCAGGCCGCCATCATCGAAGCGCTTCGCCCCGAATTGAGCGAGGACGCGCTGCGGGAGACGGTTCTGTCCGTCCGCGACGCCTTTCGCGGCATCACGCCCGGCCTGCCCGTCATGGAGGCCTGCCGCGGACTGCGCACGCTTCTCGAGGGAGGCCCGGGCGAAAACCCGGACGACACATGCGTGCTGATGTGGCGCCTGCTCGAAGGCGTCCTCACCAACACCAACGATATGATCTACGCCCACGATGCCAACGGCGTCCTGTTCTTCATCAATGCCTCCGGTCTGGAAATGCTCAAATACACCCCCGCCGAAATGCGGCCCGGCCTGTCCATCTATCAATTCGTCGTGCCCGATTACGTTGACCTCGTCGAGGCGCGTCTCGAATCCCCCGGCGCGACCATCCGGTCTCCCTATTCCATCGAGGTCTACGCCCGCGACGGCTCCCGCATTCCGTTTGAAATCGATACCCACCCCCTCTTTGACGACAACGGCGACATGATTGCCGTGGTCGGCGTCGCCCGTAGCCTGGTCCTGGAACGCCGCCTCCAGGAAGCCATCTCGCGGGCCAACATGAATCTCGAGAACCTGTTCGAAATCCTGCCCATCGGGGTGCTCCTGGCCAACCCGGACGGGTGCATCACCAACGCCAACCAGATGGCGGCCAGCCTGCTCGGCGCGCGTGACCCCAACGCCGTGATCGGCAGCTCCGCCATTGACCTGTGGGGCGGGGAAGACTCCGAGGCCGCGGAGGCCCTCCGCGAGGCCCTGGCAAAAGGCCGTGAGCTGCACCAGCGGTTCATCGGCAAGACCAGCCATGGCACTCCGCTGAAATGCGATATCCTTGCCCAGCCGCTCGGCGAAGGCGCCAAAGCCCAGGGACAACTGATCCTCATCATCGACATCTCGGAACAGCTCGAGCTGCAGCGCAGCCTGCTGCAGTCCGAAAAACTCTACACCCTCGGCGAACTGGTTGCCGGCGTCGCCCACGAATTGAACAACCCCCTGACCAGCATCATCGGCCGCGCCGAACTCCTCATGCGGGGCAGTCTCGAATCCGACACGCGCGACCGTCTGGCCCAGATCACCGAAGACGCCGAACGCTGCAAACGGATTGTCGAAAACCTGCTCTCGTTCGGCAGCCAGCACGAAGCCCGGAAAGCACTGCACGACATCAACCAGGTCCTCGTCGATACGCTCCAGCTTCGGGAATACCAGATGCGCATCAGCGGCATCGCCATCGAAACCGAGTTCGATGACGCCATCCCCCCGCTGCTGGTGAATCTCAGCGAAATGCGGCGGGTTTTCTTCTATCTCATCAACAACGCCCACCAGGCGCTGGAATCGGTCCGGGGCCGCCCCCGCAAGCTCCGAATCACCACCGCCCTCGTCGATGACACCGCCCAAGTCCGCTTCGAAGACAACGGACACGGCATCCCCGCCGAGATTCAGTCCAGAGTCTTTGACCCGTTTTTCACCACCCGAAAAGTCGGCGAGGCCACCGGACTCGGCCTGAGCGTGTCCTACGGCATCGTCAATGAACACGGCGGCAACATCCATATGGAATCCGAAGAGGGCAAAGGCGCCACGTTTACCGTGGTCCTGCCCTTGCCGGACGAGCCCGGGCCAGACGCCTGACATGCCGCGTCCAGCCACCGCCTTAGCCCGCACAACGTGAGGTCTGCCATGAACACGCCCCGTCTGCTCCGCCTGCTCTGTGTCTGCACCCTGGCCGCGGCCCAACCGGCCGTATCCCTGGAGGCGGAGGACGCCGCGGCGCCCGCGGCCTGTCCCAACGTGCCGCTCCAGCAGCTCATCGACGCCCACCCGGGCGAAATCATTTTCATTCCCGCCGGTTATTACAGCATCTCCGAGGCCCTGCGCGTCCAGGCAAACGGCACCGGTCTCTGGGGCCCCGGCACCATTGTTCAAACCGACGACGACCAGGACATCCTGTCGATCGACGGCGTCTCCGGCGTACGCATCGAAGGCATCACCCTCACCCGGGCCGAAGGGCGCCAGGAAAGCTCGCGCCACGCCCTCGCCGCCCGCAACTGCCGCGACATCGAAATCCGAAACGTCCGCGTCATCAACAATCACAGTTCCGCGGGAACGGTCTATCTCGAGAACTGCCGCGACGCCGTCGTCTCCGGCTGCACGGTCCGCAACTACAAGCGCATTGGCGTCGACGACCGCACCGCCAGCGAACTGTACGGCTACGCGTTCCGCGTGATCGACGGTACGGGCATTCTCGTGAATGCCGGCAGAAATATTGGCATACACGCCAACCGGGTGATCGAAGACCGCCTCTTTCCCACGGCCGAGACAAAGGAGGAACACCAACTGGGGTTTCTTACCGACGGCAAGCTGCCAACGAGGAAAGGCCGCCTCGCCCCGCCCGGCGACTACGCCAACAACTGGCACCAGGGCAGCGCCATCGTTGTGACCTCCCCCGAGGAATCCAGCCACGTCACCGTTTCAAACAATCAGATCCAGAACGCCGCCCAGGGCATTGATCTCCACGCCGATCACGTCACCTGCACCGCCAACGACATCGACCACGCCTTCATCGGGATCAAGTGCATGCACGGGTCGCGAAACGTCATCATCGCCAACAACAACATCTCGCACATGGACCTGTGGGGCATCATCATGATGCCCGGAACCGCGTCGCATCCCGCCGAACCCGCCACGGACGCCCACCCCGCGCGCGGCGCCAATTTCACCCGCGGAAATATCATCGCCAACAACATCTTCTCCGATTTTGGATACGGATACGAGCATTTCAACTGGAAAGACTCGGTCAGCGGCGTCATCAGCCTCGAATCGGGACAGCTCCCCGAGAACCCCGTCATGACCGACGTCATCATTCAGGGGAACATCGTCTACGACACCGCCGGGGAAGGAGAACTCCGCGACGGCCAGGTCGTCCCCGAACCGCCCCGCTATGAGTACGCGGTCTTTATCTCTGACACTCCCCGCCCGGAACGGCTCACCTTTATCGGCAACATGTTCCCGCCCGGCTCCCGGGGCATCTCCAACATCCCCCTCGAAGAGTTCCGGGAATAGCCCCCGCGGACGATACAAGAGAGTCGACCGGAGATAACGGCGAAGAACGGGAACATGTCCCAAGCGCCGTCCCCGGCGCGCCTGCGTGTCCCCGTTCAAGCGCGTGTGATTGGGTTCATCCCGGGGTTTCCTCCGCTATTCCGGTTCCCCGACGAGGTTCAGGAGTGCCAGAGCCGGGCAGGCTCCGCATTTCGGATTGAACCGGCACCAGTCCGTATACAGCTGGAGCAACCCCTGCTGCATTTGAAACGTGTACCGTGGGGGAGGGGTGTCGCCAAACAGCCGGGACCCCATCGTCCTGACCACATGGTTCTCCATTTCTTTCGGAAGCGATGTAAAAAAATCGAACACGTGCGTCTCGAGCACAGGGTTGTGGTCGCGGCGCGCCCTGGCCAGCGCCGCCGGCACGAACACGTTGCCGATGATGGCATGCACCCGGTCGCGTCCGATCATCGCCGCTGGTTTCGCCAGGGGCTTGCCTGTCCAGGTGCACCGCTCGGCCCAGAACCCGATCGCCGAAGGAAACAAGGCCTCGAAAACCCGGCGCCGGGCAACCGGCCCGGCCTCGTCCTGCCAGACCGCGTCCAGGGCGGCCGACAACCCCGGTTTCGCCGTGCGGCCCAGAAACCGTGCCGCTCCCGCCAGGCGGCGTTCCGGATAGTTGTTCGGCCGTACCCCGTTCCGGTCCCAACGCATCGGCAGACGGCGCAGTCCCCGCAACCGCTGCTTCCGCAGCGCCTGCAAGCGCCGGAAATGCGGTACGTCGCCGTTCCCCTCCGGCAGCGTCTCCGGCAACAGCCCCGCCAGTTGAAGAAACGCCGCCTCGACCAGAAACGGGTCCTGCGTACCCAGCTGGCGGACCCGTTCGTAATGCAACTGCTGCGCCAGCGCGCGAAACTGGTGTTTGTACGGCCCGTAGCCGCAGGCCGCCATCACCGCCTCGTACACGGCCTGATCGTCGCCCACGCGTTCCATCCGCTCGGCCAGGTCCCGGGCTTTGGCCAGCATCCGCCACTCGCCTGCAAGCCGCAACAACCGCACCATCGGTTCCACACCGTGCACCGCTGTCAACCGGGCGCATTCCCCATACGACGCCGGAACGCGATAGGGATAGTCCCGCGCGCGGATCCGCTCCGCGAGCACCTCGATATCGTCATCCAGCGCGGACTCCAGGGGAAGATAGGGGATAAGCCGCCCATCCGACGTCGCATTGGGGGAGTGAGGACCGGAACCGTTCCCAATCACTTCCAGCACCACCCGATCATACCGCGGATCCTGATGGTGGCCGTGCTGGCGCCACGCCCCGAGATCCTGGTGGACCTCGACGTCGCCCGCCATATGGCGCCCGCCGATCTCCAGTTGCGCGTCGCGGAAATCCGGGCCTTCGTTCTGATTCCACCACCCGGGAAAGATGACCCGCAGACTCCGCCCATCGGGCAGTACAAGGCCCTCGGTCCGCAACAGCTGCTCGTACCAGATCCCCTGCAGAACCGCCTCCGGCACCGGTCCACCGCCTTCCGCCACCCACATGCCGCGTGCGGCCATGCCTCGCAGCCGCTCATATTCCCGCGAGAAACCCCGGCCGCTTTCCGGCGCCTTCCGGTACCCGCCTCCCTGCACCGTCTCTCCTCCGTCCAGAACACCTGCCCGAAACCTCGAACACCTCCCCCCATAAGCACTTTATCCCAAATGGTTGTGATTTTCTACCCCCGGGCGGGCGATACCTGACAAATCCGCCTTTTCCGGGTAAAATCATGGTGTCAGCGGTTGGGGCGGAGGGTCCAGGCATGCCTCAGCGACTCAACAGGATATTCGAGACCCCCGGGGCAACCGCTCATGCCGCATATCTCCTTGTGTTCGCGCTCGTGTGCGCGCTCCCGCTTCTGCTGCTGCCCCTGGTCGCCATGGCCCTCCCGCTGACACGCCCGGCCCTGTGGACCGCCCTCGCGTGCCCGCTCATGCTGCTTTTCGCCGCGGTTCTCGTCTATGGTCCAGTCCGCCACCGCATCCGCCGCCTCCTCAACCATTGCGACGAGCGGGCCGTCCTTCGTTCGCCCTGCCTGGTGCTGACCGGGCTGATTGAACAGCCCGGCGTCGCCCAGGTGGTTACCGATCGGCTCATTCTCGTGCCCCTTTTTGGCCGCCCGATCGACATTCCCCTGAAGGACATCGAGTCCGTTACCACGTCGCACTGGTTCAACGGCGCGCTCTTTCAAGCCCTGACCGGCTTTGTGGTTGATTGCCCCCGGAGCGGCCGGAAACCCTTTGGATTTGCCGTGCCCGACGGCGACACCTGGCGCGCTATCCTGCCCCGCATCATCGCCTAGGCAGCCTGTTCACATTCCGAGTTCCGCGACGCTCCCGCTACCTATCCGCGCCCTGAACTGGTACTATGGCGGCCCGGATACACGCCAGGGAGAAACAAACACGATGAAATACGTCGCTTTCGGCAATACGGGCATTCGGGTATCGCCCGTGTGCCTCGGCACCATGACCTTTGGAAAAGAGGCCGATGAGCCCACATCACGCGCCCTGATGGACCGCGCCTTCGACGCCGGCATCAACTTCTTCGACACCGCCAACATCTACAACAAGGGGCTCACCGAAGAAATCGTCGGGAGATGGCTCCCGTCCCGCCGCGACGCCATCGTCCTCGCCTCAAAAGTCCATTTTCCCACCGGCGCGGGCCCGAACGACCGCGGCAGCTCCCGCCGGCACATCCTGCGGGAGGTCGACAAAAGCCTCAAACGCCTCCAGACCGACTGGCTCGACATCCTCTACCTCCACCATTGGGATACCGAGACGCCCATCGAAGAGACCCTCTCCGCTCTGACCACTCTGGTCGAGAACGGGAAAGTTCATTACTGCGGCGTGTCCAATTTCGCCGCATGGCAGACCATGAAAGCCATTGCGGCCGCCCGGGCGGGGAGATGGGCCCCCATTGCCTGCATCCAGCCCATGTACAATCTCGTGAAACGCCAGGCCGAAGTCGAGATCCTGCCGATGGCCGCGTCTCAACACCTGGCCGTATGCCCGTACAATCCCCTCGCCGCGGGCCTGCTCACCGGGAAATACCGCCGCGGCGAGACCGGCCGGCTCGACGAAAACCCGATGTATAAGGACCGCTACGCCGACCCCGTCTACGCGGAGGTCGCAGCACGCTTCGTGGACCACGCCCTCACACAGGGACAGTCCCCGGCCGCGCTGGCCGTGGCCTGGGTCATCGCCCACCCGGCCGTTACCTCCGCCATCATTGGCGCGCGCAGCCTCGAACAGCTCAACGACACCCTCGGATGCCTCGATATCGCGCTGGACCCCGACCGGCGCGCCGAGATTTCCGCGCTCTCCATCGAACCGCCTCCCGCAACCGACCGGACCGAAGAGCGCCAGGCGGCGCAGGGAACACCATGATCAACCCGCCGGCAACGGGCCATACTGCCGTACACAAGGCCTCCCGCCCGCGGAGGAATGAGGATCCGCCATGGGGGAATTCAGAGACGTCGTCAAGAACATCGTAGCCAACACCGAAACCGTCGTTTTCGGCAAGACCGGGGTCGTCAAGACCGCCCTCGCGGCCGTCCTCGCCGGCGGGCACGTCCTGCTCGAAGACGTCCCCGGCGTGGCCAAGACCGTCCTGGTGCGCAGTCTCGCCATCTCGAGCGGCTGCTCGTTCCGGAGGATCCAGTGCACCCCCGACCTGCTGCCCTCCGACGTCACGGGGGTTTCGATCTTCAACCCCCAGACCCGCGAGTTCGAGTTCCGGCCCGGACCCATCTTCTCCCAGATGCTCGTGGCCGACGAAATCAACCGGGCCACCCCCCGCACCCAGTCGGCTCTCCTCGAAGCCATGGCGGAGAGCCAGGTGTCCGTTGACGGCCTGACCCACAAGATGGCCGAGCCTTTTATCGTGTTTGCCACGCAGAATCCCGTCGAACACGAAGGGACGTTCCCGCTCCCTGAAGCCCAGCTCGACCGCTTCATGCTCAAACTTTCCATGGGCTACCCCAGCCTCATCGTCGAAGCCAAAATGCTCGAGGAAACCCGCCTCAAACACCCCCTGGACAGCCTCCAGCCCGTCGCCGACCCCGTCACCCTCGCCCGCATGCAGCGGGGCGTCCGGGAGGTCTTCGTCCATGAAAAAGTCCGCGATTACCTTCTGCGGATCGTTGCGGCCACCCGGCAATCGGCCCACCTCACTCTCGGGGCCAGTCCCCGGGCGTCCATGGCCCTCTTCCGCGCCGCCCAGGCCCTGGCCGCCATCGAGGGTCGCGGTTACGTCATCCCCGACGACATCAAGGTCCTGGCGCACCCCGTCGTCGAACATCGCCTCATCCTCAACCCCGAAAGCCGCCTGCGCCGGGTCACCTCGTACACCGTGCTCCACGACATCCTGGAACAGGTCCCCGTCCCCGCCGGCCGGGCAGATTGGAAACAATAGATCGAATTCTGCATAATCGGGCCAATTTTAGATGCCACTTCCGACACCATCCGTTGTATACTAGGGGTGGTAGCTGGCAATAACTGGGATAGAACCGGTAAGAATCACCCTGCTCATGATGAGATTGTTCGCACGAAAAAAGGACGCGCCGCAGGAACTCGACGAAAAGGGAGAGTTCAGTGAAGAGCAGCGCACTCCTTCTACCCTCGAACTCACCCATGTCGGCCCCTACGAGATTATCGCCCCCATCGGCAGCGGCGGCATGGGAACCGTGTACAAGGCCATCGACCGGAAACGCGACCAGCTCGTCGCCATCAAGGTCCTGGACCGGCGCTACGACCTCGACAAAAAACGGCGCAAACAGGACTATCTCGGCCGCGAAGTCTTGATTGCCGCCTCGCTCGAACATCCGTCTATCATCCGCATGCACAAGGAAATCGTCGAGCAGGAAGACTCCAACGGAAACGTCCGGCGCTGCCTCGTCATGGAACTGGTCGACGGCCACAACCTCCGCAAGCACATCAAGGACCGCGACCTGAGCATGAACCAGATGGTCGACCTGACCATCCGCCTGTGCCACGGCCTCGATTTTCTCCACCAGCATGGCATCGTCCACCGGGACATCAAACCCGAGAACTTCCTCTTCTCGCGCGACATGCGAAAGGTCAAAATCGTGGACTTCGGCCTCTCCAAATCCAACGCGAGCTGGCGCACCCGCTGGATGCGGGAAGGCGGGGGGACGCGCCGCTACATGTCGCCCGAACAGCTCTCGAAAAAGAAGCTCGATGCCCGTTCCGACATTTTCTCCCTCGGCATCACCCTGTACGAACTCTTCGCGGGCAAACACCCCTGCGACGGCCAGGATTCGCGCGAAATCATGCGGCAGATTCGAAGCAGCAAGTACAAGTTCGAACCGCCCTCCAAACACAATCCCGAAATCCCGCGCCAGATCGACCAGATCATTCTGAAAGCCCTGCGCCGCCGCCCCGAACGGCGCTACCAATCGGTCACGGAAATGTTGCTGGACCTCTCGCGGGTCTCGGCGTCGCGCATCTGAAACGCGGAGGGGCCTTGCGGCAACCGGCCCCCGGCCAACTCAAGGCAAAAGGAACATAAAGGAAAGCATGGGTCCTAAGAAACGCAAAGACGACATCAGCCTGACAAAAATCATTCTCGGCATCTGCCTGATTGCGGTCATCGCCTTCGGCGTGCACCGCGCCGCACGCTGGTTCAAGGAAGACTATGTCGGCGGCGCCCTGGAAGCCGCCGCGCCCTCGGAACTGGCGCGCGCCGAAGAGGCGTTCCAGGCCGGCAACCTCGACGAGGCCCGCGGCATCCTGCTCCCCATCGTCGAAAAGACCCGCAATGACGCCATCTCCCCCCAGGCCCTGCTTCTCCTTGCACGGGTGGAAGAGCGCGGGGGAGACAGCCAGAAATGCCTCGCCTACCTCAAGCGGGCGGCGGAAGAGTTCCCCGAAAGCCCCATCAGCGCCCAGGCCGAACTCGCCTATGCCCGCGCCCTGGAAAAACACGGCCAAGCCGAAGAGGCCCTCGCCATCTTCACTGCCCTCCAGGAAAACGCCGCGCCCGAAGTGCGCGCGCCCGCCCTCTGCGGTCTCGCTCGCGCCGCCGAACGCGCGGATGATCTCGAACAGGCCCGCGCCCTGTGCCGCGAAGCCGTGCGCGACGCCGCCTGGAATTCGCCCGACTGGGACGAAGCCGCCGAGGCGCTCGGACGCTTGAATATCGCGCTCATTTTCTCCCCCAAACCCACCCCCGAAAGCCAGGTCTACACCGTGGAACGCGGCGACAATCTCACCAACATCGGGATGAAGCTCAACACCACCCAGGGCCTCCTGATGCGCGCCAACGCGCTCGACAAAGTCACCACGCTCAACGTCGGCGACCGCATCAAATTCACGCCCAGGGATTTCCGGATCATCATCGAGCGTTCCACCTGCCGGCTCTTCCTGCTCGACGGCGATGGCCTCTTCAAGTGCTACCGCGTCGGGCTGGGCAAGACCGGACACGAGACCACCCTCGGTGAATACCGGATCGGCAACAAGCAGGTGGACCCCACCTGGTTCAAGCCCAACGCCGGGCCCATTCCCCCCGGCGACCCCAGAAATGAGCTGGGCTCGCGCTGGATGCCCCTCGTCCCCGAACGGGAGGAACTCCCCACCGACCTCGGCATTCACGGAACCATCGCGCCCGAAACCATCGGCGAACACTCCTCGAGCGGATGCGCCCGCATGCACAACGCGGACGTAGAGGAATTGTACGACCTCGTCGTGCGTTCCACTCCCGTCGAGATTGTCGAAACGGTGGACCCGCGCGATCTGGGCCTGTAGGCAGCGGGGAACCGTTTCCCGCTGCCGGCATGGCATACGCGACGACGAGTATTGACTTTCAATCTGCAACACCTGAATAATACGAGAGCGTGGCGGAAGTACTTCCCGGTAAAGAACTTGAGACGACCGTGCCGGACAGGGGGACAAGCCGCCCGGGGGAATCATGGAAGCGCTGTGGGATCGCATTGAGGAACTGGCCATGGACAAATCCGGCTCCGGAAAGCTCGTGCCCGTCGAAGACGCCGGCCTCTTTCTGGCGCTCGCCGTGGAAACTGCCCGTTTTTGCGAGGCCAATCGCGATGCCGCCACTGTCGTGTTCGCCGATGCCCAGACAGCCGGTCAGGTCCCCCAACTGGCGGCCGTCGTTCAACACGCGGCCTTTGCCGCATGCACCGGCCCCCGCCCCGAGAGCTGGAAAAAGGCCGGCAATACCGTTCAAGTGCAGTCGCCCGACAAACTGCTTGAACATCGGTTTCTCATGGTTTTTTCGCCATCCCTCAGCTTCGCCATCGCGGGCGTCCACATCAACACGGCCGCGCAAAACCTCTTCCGCGGCGGGTGGACCTGCGAACGCAAATGCGTGGAATCCATGCTCCAGGAATTCGCCGCGGCGTCCCAGCTCTCCTGCAACGCGCCGACCGCCCCCGCAGCCGCACCGGATGCAGCCGAAACCTCGCTGCTCCTGGCCACGCGCCTCATGACCAGCATGGTGGCGCACTTCTCCGCCCGGCAACAGGACATCGCGATGGATCGCCACGACCTGTTCTCGGTGCTGGAAATCCTGAAAGCCATTTCATCGCGGCGCCGGGCACACGATGTGCTCTTCGTGTTCGTGGAGCAGATCGCCCGCGTCATCGAAACCAACCGCTGTTCCATCGTGCAGGTCTGGGGCGGGGAACGGAAGGGTCGCGTCCAGGCCTCCCACGAAGACGAAACCGTCTCCGACCTCGTCATCGACCTGGAGAAGTACCCCGAGATCCTGCATGCCATGGAAACCCGCCAGAAAGTCGTGATCAACGACGTCGCGCGGCATCGTCTGACCCGGCAATATGCCCGCCAGCTGTCCGAGGCCGGCATCCGGGTCCTCATGGTCATTCCCATCGTGCTGTTCGACCCCAACGTGGGTTCGCTGTTCCTGCGCGTCACCCGGCGCCGCGGTTCCTTTGCGCTGCGCGAAATCGGCTTCTGTGAAATCGTCGCCGAGGCCGCCGGCAACGCCCTCGAACGCGCGCAGCTCTTCGAGCGCATTCAGCGCGCCAATGAGCGCCTCGAACGCCTCGCCGTTACCGACGCCCTCACCGGCCTTCACAACCGCCGCCATTTCCATCAACGGCTCCAGGAAGAGTATCAGCGAAGCAAACGCTACGCCCTGCCGCTCGCATGTGTCATGTTCGACATCGACGATTTCAAGAAAATCAACGATACCTACGGGCACCTTCAGGGCGATTCCGTGCTTCGCGAAATCGCCGCTCAAACCAACGCGCTCATCCGCAAGACCGATATCTGCGCCCGCTATGGCGGCGAGGAGTTTGTCATTGTCATGCCCCAGACCGGCATCGTGGGCGCGCGCTCTCAGGCGCACCGCCTGCTCGAGGTCCTGCGGACCCACAAATACCCCGGGCTGCCCCCCAAGGCCAGGGTCACCGTGAGTATCGGCGTTGCCGTCCTCGATTTGGACACCATGGACAATTGCGACGCCCTGGTTGCACAGGCCGATGTCGCCCTGTACGAGGCCAAACGCCTCGGCAAGAACCGGGTGGTCGTCGCACAGACTTCGGGAGACAAAACGTGAAACGTCCTGTCCTGTTCCTCTTGGTTGTGGCCGTCTCGCTCGCGGGCTGTCAGACGTTCATGCCTGCCTTCACCCGCATGAAGCCGGCGTACGAAGAGTTGCCCGCCGATGCGCTGAAGGAAAGCGCCCTCAAAATCGAGCGCGCCATCCAGGACGGAACCCCTCCCGAACTTGCCGACACCCCCGCGCTTACCCTCAATGCGCCCCCCATCCAGCAAGCCATCCAGACCCGCGTGTCCCGCGCCGCACTGGTCAACGAACTCCTCGATAAAGGGTTCGCCTGGGAACGCCAAAACGGGCACCTCTACATCATCCGCAATCGCGAATACAAACAGGCCACCACACGCCGTGAACGCGATCGCAACGCCCTGATCGTCACCGGCGAATGGGACGACCGCTGGATGCTCTACGAGCAACTGCGCAAGGTCAATGATTTCCCCCCGAAATCCCTCTCGGCCATCCAGCGCATCTTCCATGAGGCCCGGCTCGAAGTCATGAAGACCGGCCAGTTGTACGAAACCGGCGACGGCGACCCCGCCCCGAAACAATAGCGCCCGGCGGAGCAAGGAATGACACTCGTAGCGCTCTTCGCGGTCTTGGCCGCCCTCGGCGGAAGTTCCGGCCCGCCCGGCGCATGCGCGCACCGAGGCGATGTCCGGTTCTTTCCCGAAAACACCCTGCCCGCCTTCACGTCCGCGGTCGCCAAAGGCGCACACATGATCGAGTTCGATGTATACCTGACCAGCGACGGCGTGCCGATCATCATCCACGACAATACGTTGGACCGCACCACGAACGGCACGGGCAACGTCACCGCATACTCACTGGAGGAATTGCGCACGCTGGATGCCGGAGCCTGGTTCGATCCGAAATTCGCCGGCACGCGTATCCCCACTCTTCAGGAGACATTGGCGGTGATTCCCCGGTACATCCTCTGTAATGTGCACCTAAAGTCAGCCCCCGGGCTGGCCGCGGCAACAACCGCCGTCATCGCAGGGGAAGAGCGTCTCGACCAGTGTGTGCTGGCATGCTCCATCGAACAGGCCGCGGAGGCCCGGAGCGTGGCCCCTGAAATCAGGATCTGCAACATGAGCGAGCGGCGCCGATCCCTGGCCGAATACGTCGACGCCACGCACAGGACCAACGCCGCATTTCTACAAGTCCATCACGGAACGGCCGACGGCCTTGCCGAACAGCTTGCCAGAGCAAGAGAATGGGGCATTACCGCCAATTACTTCTATGCCGATACCCCGGACGATATCCGGCGTGTGGCGGATGCCGGAGCCCAATACATACTTACCAACGACCTGGACACCTGCCTCGCCGTGTTGCAGAAGGAGTTCGGGGTCCGGCCCGCACGCCGTCCCGTGAAGGCGCCGGTCACCCGAATGTCCACGGCGCCGCCATCCCGGTAGCCTCCGCAACCCGGGACTGACTGTGGTGCGGTAGTCTATAGGCTCTGCGCTGCCTCCAGCACTTCCTCGGCGTGGCCTTCCGGCTTCACCTTGGGCCATACCTTCGCGATCCTGCCGTCTCTGTCGATGAGAAACGTGCTGCGCTGAACTCCCCAGTATTTCTTGCCGTACATGCTCTTTTCGACCCAGACGCCATACTTTTCCGCGACTTCGTGGTTCTCATCGGCAAGCAATTCGAACGAAAGCCCGTATTTCCCGGCGAACGTGCAGTGGGAGGCCACGCCGTCCGGGCTCACCCCCAGCACGCGCACCCCGGCCTTTTCATAGTTGGCCGCCAGCGCCTGAAACCCCTTGGCTTCCACGGTGCAGCCGGGCGTATCGTCCTTCGGGTAGAAGTAAACAACTACCGGGCTTCCCGAAATATCCGACAACTTCACGTTCGTCCCGCTGCTCGAGGGCAGAGTGAAGGCCGGCGCTTTCTTCCCAACTTCAGGCAGTGACATACGGTTTCTCCTTCTTGATTCGGGGCGGTTCGTCACCCGGCGCCCCCTCCGTAGACTAACACAGCCCCGCCCCTGGAAAATCCCTCAAGACTCCGCGGCATCAGCCGCTTGCTCTACTCGCAGACAATGAAAACGGGACTCCCGGGACCCCGGAACGGGGTCAAGAAGAGATTGGCCACAGAGAACACTAAGTTTGAAGACGCCGGACAAGAACGGGGACATGCTCCAAGCGCCGTCCCCGGCGCGACTACGTGTCCCCGTTCGGATGACAGGCGAGGGTGCCGGTCCCACACCCGAGAGGGGATGCGCAACCCCGAAGGGGCGACCGAGAAGAGCCCGGGTTTGGCCCGCAGATCAGCGGCGCGCCCAGAGTAAGTCCCGTCAGGGACGAAAGAGAATAGCCCCGGGTTTCAACCCGGGGTCCAGGCAACCCCCAAAACCCCAAGTCCCGTAGGGACGGCAGAGTCGAAGATGCCGTCCGATAGATGAACGGCCAGACTGCGTACAATGATCACAAAACGGTGAAA
>ERZ747221.141-NODE-141-length-84376-cov-18.020415_pt1 | contig 84376 bp, 76 predicted proteins | sample MGYA00374949_ERZ747221 | MGnify/ENA primary metagenome ERZ747221 (study PRJEB28779, sample SAMN05720172) | bioreactor metagenome | isolation source: Anaerobic biogas reactor | place: USA:Washington, USA | collected 2015-08-08 ... | reverse complement strand
TTCAATAGGGATAATTCGATCCTCTCCATCAAGGCCCCGTATAACAAGGACAGGAGGAATTACCGGGCCGCCTTTTACCAAGCCATAGTCGGCGATGCCGAACCGGAACCCGATCCCGAGGCTCTTTACACGTTGAAACCTGTCCAGAATGGAACCTTCGATTGCGCCGGCGATGAAACCATCGCCGGAGTCAAACTCCTCTCCGTCAAGCTCCGCTTCTCGAAAACCGATACTATCTTGTTAACCTCCGCCGATCTAAACAAGGCCCTCAAGGGCCAATTCTCCTCCTATTCCCTCAAGGCTGGAGAGATAGTTCACGCCAAGTTTGAATTCCGGGTGATCCTAAAAGATAAGGAGCAGCGGGTGAATGTTGAGATCACACCCCCAAACATAACCGACCTCTACAAGAAAGCCTATGCTCCCATCATCGCGGATTACCTGATAACGCAGAAGGTGAAGCTGAAATGATCCGCTGGCTTCTCCGGGAAATGGAGAAAGACCCCTCCCGTCTTTTCATGGAGAAAGAGCTCGCGGCCCGCTCAAACAAGGATTATGAGCGGGCGAAGACAGACGGCTTTCTTGACTTTGCCCGTCTCGAAGTGGGGAAAGATTATGTTCCTTGCCCGGATCGCTGCGCCCTCCCATGCTCGGGCATGAGGCTCACCCCGCCCCCGGCGGGAAGTAAGGGCATCGCCGCCGTCGCCTTCTGTGACCAAGACCCCGACGTTGACCCTCTGCCCTTTACCAGAAAAGACCTCGCCGCATATCGCCTCAACCTTGATACCGTCAGTGAGAAAATCAGGGAGATCAACTCATTCAACGGTAAACCTTCGAGGCTGGACAACCATCTTCTCTATCTCGGCGAGGCCCAGGCCGGCGGTTTTACCCTGGCCGTAGTTCTCGCCCTTTTCCCGGACGCCCGGGCCGCCTCGGAAGCGCTCCTTGCCCTCCCCAATATGCTGTCCGGCCGCCCAGACCGCTGCCTTGCGGTTTTCCCCACTCTCCAGATCACCGACCAGGCCGCCCTCGTGAACCTGGAGAATCACGACGTTTACACAACCACGCTCACCGAGAAAGACCCCTTCAAGATCGATCTTTCCACGGCCTTAAAGAAAGCCCCGGCCCGGCCCGTTATAGTCACCCTCACGCCGGCGCAGGAAAAGGAGTTCACCCGCCACGGCTTCAAGAGCCGTCTCCCCATCGAGATCACCGGCGAAGTCGAGCGGAGGGCCGACAATATAATCCGCGTGGCGGGCGCCAAGGTCCCCCTTGAGGACGCCGAGTATCGGCTATTTCTCCGCCTCGCCGTGGAGCTTTTCAAAGGCGGGGACGGCTCCATCTACAAGGGCGATCCCACGGCACGCGGCGGCCTCGTAGACGAGGGCATCTTGAGACCCGACAGCATCGATCAGACCATCCACCGCCTCCGGGGAAAGTTCACCCCCGCTCTCCAGGGCCTTTCCCCGCGCCGCTTCATCGAAGCCTACCGCCAGAAAAACATCCGCCTCTCCACCCACCCGGCCTACATCAGCTTCGATAAAGACCGACTTCTTCATCATCACGATGTTAAAATTCAGCAACTAGCGATATATCTACAACTTTAAACATGCGGGGGGGGTATTTTGGAGAAATTCTACCCATATGAGTGACTGGTCTTAACCGACCGTCGATATGCAAAGTCTGCTCACAGACTAGGTGAGGGAAATAACTAGAATCCAGCAGGTTCGAGTCAAGAAATGGTATAACAACCATGCCTTTCCCAGTACCGTCAGAAGAAGATATGCGACAATCCTTGGGCCTACAAACGGCTCCGGAACATGTGCGCACAGGTGGATTCAAGGCCGTCTATCGTATGTGGAACGCCAGAGGGAAACGTGAAGCCCTCAAAGCGGTATTCATTCCGCCAGCGGTCTCCGATGAAGAAATCCTCCGCCGCGACCAGCTCGTTGCCAGAGCCACCAGGGAAGTCATAGCACTGGGGCAGTGTGAATCTCCTTATTTGGTGAGGCTGGGAACAGTCGCCGCCGCGATGCATACCATCGGTAGCAATGACTACCTCGTATACAGCGAAGAATTCCTCCCCGGTGAACCGTTGAACGAATGGATTGGCAGGCAGCCGCCCCCGTCTTATGAGGCCCTGCATGCGCTGTTCACCATCCTCATTTCACTGATCCGTGCGCTAACTCAGGTCGGATACCTTCACAGGGATATCAAGCCCGACAACATCATAGACACGGGTATAGAGGACCGGCGATTCGTTATGCTGGACCTCGGGATTGCCTACAAGATGCACGGAACTGAGCTGACACAAGGGGGAACTCCCCCGGGCACCCTGAGGTATATGGCACCGGAACTCTTGCGACCCGACTACAAAAGCAATATGGATTTTCGCTGTGATATCTACGCCTCGGCACTGACGATCTATGTGCTGGCGAGCGGAACGCACCCATTCGCACCACAACCGGAACACGCATATGCAACTGTCTACAGAATAATGAACATCAGGCCGCAGCCGCTTGCTTCATATCGAGGAGACATACCGGCGGGCTTCTGTTCTCTCATCGATCGATGCATGCGTAAGAAGCCTGCGCTCCGGTTTGCGCAATTGGACCTCGTCGAAGATGAACTCAGGAAGGTGCAACCATGAAGATATTCGCACAACACGGTTTCGGCCCAAAAGACAAGCTGGAGCGAGGACTCGCGGAAGGTCAAATCTCTGGTGTTGTGTTCAGCCCACGGTACATCACGCCCGAGAAAATGCGTGACCAGCTTGCTCTGTTACGTGGCGCGGGCGGTATGCTTCTGATGGATCCCGAGTACTTTGCCACTGCATTCCTCCGACACTCGGATCCCAATCTGGGCAGTCTGGAGCAATGGGACCATCTGGTGACGCCGCGTCGGGCGGCACTAATTTCAGGAACAGCCGTGCGGGATATCATCGAGGCATCGCTTCGTGTTCAGGGCGAGCTAGGGCTAGAAGAATGGATCGCACCGAACATCTATGTGCCGAAGGCAGACTCGATCGATACAGCCATAGCTCTCAACTTCATCGGGCATACCAAGAGGATTGCCACTGACTTGGGAGGTGCCTCCGTCTATGCAACGCTGGCCGTAGACCGTGACGCCATCATACACGACGACGATTTCAGAGACATCCTCGATGCTCTCACGGGGTTGGAAACACCACCGGATGGATACTATGTGCTCGTTGGCAGCGGTTCTGCCCGCGATAGCGGAAATTATGTACGCTCGGACCTCTACCAGTCCGAAGTCATTGCTGGTTGGATGTATATCAACTATGTGTTATCTATCAACGGCGCTCGGGTTCTCAATGGGTATTGCCATCTGCTCAGCCCGTTGATGGGGGTCGCTGGGGCCACGGTTTGTGCTAGCGGATGGTTTTCCACGCTCAGACATTTCTCTATAAACAAGTATGCGAGAGACCGTGGAGGAGGACAGCAGCCGGTTATTCGGTATGTCAGCGCGCCGCTTCTCTCCCATATCAGAGCATCCGATTTCGATGATTTCAGATCCGTTGTGCCAGATGTTGCCACCGGCTCCCCCAGTGATGCCATCTATAAGGACGGTGAGCCTTCACGTACTGAAGAGGCGCTTCAGTCGTGGGAAGCGTTGAACGTACTGTGCACGGAGGTATGCACAGGTGACACCGCAACGGACTTGGCGAGTTTCCGCCTGCGTATAGAGCGAGCGTCTGAACTTTGGGCCAAATTACAGGAGGCAGGTTTCTCCCAGGACGTGGAGGCAAACCAGGAAAGGCTTGAGGCTATGCGGGCTTCACTCGACCTTTTTGAGCGATGGGCAGAGCTTGCGTAGCGGCTAAACTCACAAGACCGATCGCATTAATGTAGTATTTTGCAGATTTAGCGGCGGCGGCCCGAGGTGTGAAGTACGCCCTAATACGGTCACTGTCCGGGCAGAAGGACCAAAGCCCCACCTTGATCTTGCGGAATGTGTCGAGGAACGGTATTGCTCGCTGCGCCACGGCCGGCGGCAACACAACCACAGCCTGATTCGAGAAGAAGCGGTAGCGCGACGCCTGACTCATCGCTCGCCTCCAGTCGGTTAGCTTGCTCTCGAAAGCTCGCGTGCAGGGCTTGGCGATGCGAGCGAAAGAAGCTACGTCTGTGAATGTCTCACCGGGAGGTCTCTGCCACACTACTACCATCAGGTCGGCAATACCGTATCCGTTTACGGGTATCTCACGGGCGAACGCCATCTGTGTTCGCAACGCGCCAGAGTGAATCAACGGGGCCTGCAAAAGATATGCGCGCATAAAGGCGATCGTGAAACGATCCTCGACCGTTGCGGTTCCGTTTCGCCCGGGCAGGTTGCGCCGCGGTTCGCTGAACCTCAACTTCGGTACGGTTACTAACGTCTGTCCCATCTTAGCGCTCCAGTCGAACTGAAACACAGAAGGTGCGTTGCCCCACATCTCCTTTGGCACTTATACTCGGGCGAGCTAACCAATACAATATGATCACCTAACTCGGCTATCATGACTAGGGGAAAGCAAGACCGCAATGCTAACAGGCACCCCCGCTCCCAGGAGTACCCGCCCACCGGTGTGTTCTGTCCGGCAAGAGCTTTGCACAAAATGATCTCCGGATCAGTAAAATGAGGGTGCTATCTGAAGAACGCACAATATACGAAACGCCCTAACTAATATTGTAACTCATTATGGCTGTGCACCACAACGATGGCCATAAAAAATCGGGATGTGATAAATTTAAAACAGGGATGAGAGCATTTTTAAGAGCTTGGTACATTGCTTTTCTTTCGGGAGGTTTAAGATCGGTCGGAGCTTCCGTTCGGTGACCTTCCGGGAATAGAGCGGATCGCCGAGGGCATCCAGAGCGTCTAGAGTATCCGGGTAGAGCCGGAGAAGGCCCAATACCTGGGAAACTCGGGCATGGGATAGCCCGATCGCCCTGGCAAAGGTCTGTTGAGACCGGAAATTGCCCGCCTTCATCGCCTCCGCCCATTCCCGGGCGAGGAATATCGGATTCCGGTAGGTCCGGATCACTCGGATCCGCCTCATCCGCCGGCGGTCACCCTCAAAAACGTAGTCGAACACGTCCCAGATAATTGTTCTGTCTCCCCTCCTCCCGGGGAGCCAAACTAAAAGGGCCCCAACCGGGGCCCTTTTAGTTTGGGATTGAGCGATCCCGCCTAGCGGGAGAGTCGAAATCCCTTCTGGGATTGAGCGATCCCGCCTAGCGGGAGAGTCGAAATCCCTTCTGGAATTGAGCGAGCATGGGGCGGAAGCCCCTTGCGAGTCGAAATCCCTTCTGGAATTGAGCGAGGGCCGCGAGTTCCCCGAAGGGGAGGATCGAGCGCACGCGACATCTCTTGAAATCCCTTCATCGAATTATCTCAAAACTATATACTTCCTCCATGCTTGCCGCACCAACCTGGCATCTATACATTCTCCGTTGCCGCGACGGCACCTACTACACCGGCATCACCAACGACCTCGAGCAGCGGCTCCATGATCATAATCATGGTCAAGGCTGTCGATACACGAAATACCGCTGGCCGGTCCGGCTTGTCTATCCCGAGACGCTCCCTGACAGGAGCAGCGCAATGAAACGCGAGGCCCAGATTCAGGGGTGGAGCAGACAGAAGAAAGAACGGCTTGCGCAAAGCAGGGGCGCGTCGCCCCGCAGGTGAGTTTATCCTGAGCGAGGGCGTCAAAGGTGCCCGAGTCGAAGGGAGTCCTGCCCGGGGAGCCAAACTAAAAGGGCCCCAACCGGGGCCCTTTTAGTTTGGGATTGAGCGATCCCGCCTAGCGGGAGAGTCGAAATCCCTTCTGGGATTGAGCGAGGGCCGCGAGCTCGCCGAGAAGCGCCGCGCCGACCTCCTCGCCGTCTCCTTCGACGCTCCGCTCGACCCCGCCGACCCGGACCTCACCCTCCTCGACACGCTCGACGCCGCCGCCCTCCCCGGCGCCCACGCCGCCCGCGCCCGCCCCTCCTCCTCCCGCCGGCCACCCGCCCCCCGCCCACAGCCCGAACCGCACTCCCCGAGGGCCACGGAGGCCTCCTGACGTGTCCCGCCTGGATTACCTCTACAAGGAGATCCCGTTCGACCCCTTCTACCTGGACACGCTCGCGCGCACACCCGTCCCGGCGGAGGATCCGAGGAAGGAGGAGAGGAGAAGGAGGGCCCGCGAACGCCTCGTCAGGGAGCGGATGCGCGCCGTGCGGCGGGTGATGAAGCGCCACCTCACGCCCCGCCAGCGCGAATGCCTGCGGCTCCGCTACCTCCGCGCCCTGTCACAGCGCGAGGTCGCCGCCCGCCTCGGCATCCACCAGACCACCGTCTCCCAGCACATCCGCTACGCGCTGAAGAAGCTCCGCAGAATCTTGGGGACGTGAGCGAAGGGTCGGAGTGCTGTTAGGGGCTCAGGCTGCCCCGTTGAGTGCTTCGTGCAGGACGGCTTCGAGGAAACGCTGACTTTCAGCTTGGACAGCGGTAATTTGCGCCTCGAGCTTGTCGCATATCGCCATCAGCTCATCTACCTTGGCCACGATGCGGCGTTGCTCGGCAAGGGGGGGGAGAGGTAGGCATATGTTTGCAATCGATAAGCGATTAAGTGTTGCCCCTTTAATTGCATCTTTTGTATCACCCAATCTGGCAAATTGTGGAAGCACCAGGAATAGATAGTCATACATCTCTGGCAAGTATGGACGGATCGAGATGATTGCTTCATTGTGATACGCTGCTGTACCAAGTTTAGATATCTTCCCTATCGTGAGTTTGAAACTCATGATCATTGTTCCACTAGGCGACGGCTCCGCGCGGAAGATCTGGTCTCGAGCCTGCTTACTTACTGTCTCCTTCGTAGCGACAACAGTACCTCCGTCCTGCATGTCGGCGATGCTAACCCATGGATAATCACCAGTATTCCAAAAGCTGGAATCATGTCGGGATGGTGTCCTTCCCGCCGAGAAAGATGCAACATCCCCGAAGAGTATCCATTTCCAGCTAACCGGCAGTTCGAACCGTTGATGGTTATCCTCGGATTGTTGCACTAAATCATTTCTCCTGTCTTGGACTGTCTTTCTTGCCCTCCCCTTCTCAGCCTGAATACGCCTTATCAAGTCTGGCACCGGCTCATCCTTCGGATCCTGCCCGACAAGCTTCCCCCGCACTGCGAGGTCCAGGATGGTCCGTCTGAGTTGCCAGATATGTTCTTGCCGCACAGTGAGGCGCGGAAGATGCTCGAGGTGGAACCGAACGTGCTCGCGGAAGGATTTCTCATCCGCCCCGTTGCTCAGGCGATTCAACGATGCCGCCACCAGCCGGTCTCGCTTATCTTCGCGCTCCTCCTGGGCTGTTTCTAAACGATCACACAGAACCATTAGCTCATGCAAACACGCCTGTGATCGCGGTGAAATGATTGGAATGGGGGTCTCACCGATTTTTCCAATCGTAAGGCTCACGTTGGCCGTGCCAATCATCTTGGCGACAAGAAGCGGTTCTTTATAAGCCCATAGGTATTCGTAGAGATATCGCGCCGAGATGATCTCTGGGGCAAATGGAATCACAGCACAGAGAATGTTGCCAAGAGCAAACTTCCCTTCCTGATAGTGCATTCTCTTCAAGCTTGCGTGCCCATGCCCCGTGGATGAGATCAGCGGCACGATGGCGGCGGCTCCATCGAATTGATATTCTGCGGAAGTTGCTCGCTCTTTGGCCAGAGTCACAAGTGGATATTGCCCTGGCGTTGCTTTTTGAATTCCTACACTGCCTTTTTCGATTCTAGCGATGGTTGCCAATCGAGCGAACACCATTTCCGGCGAGACAGTGAAAGGGATCTCATCTTCCTGTATCGTATCGCTGCTATTGGTTGCCCGCCTTCTGGAGATCAATGCATTAGCATTCGCCTGGATCTGTTTGAGTAGTTCGACCGCAGGCTGGTCCTTCGATTCTTTCTTGACCAGCTTTCCTCTGATCGCAAGGCCGAGGATAAATCGTCGCAGTCGTTGAAGGGCATCCGGGTTTTCAGTGAAGCGGCTGAAATGGGCTAGAAGTGGGACGGGTCTCATCGCAGCAGTGATTCCGACAGAATTACCTTGAGCTTATCACGTAACGCGGCGGTTTGCTTCTCAGCTTCGTTCAGTTTCGCCAGCAGCTCCGCCGGGTCGCCGTGATCATCCTCGACCGTATGGGGGTTCTTGAAGTCGAGGTTGTAGCCGCGCGCCTTCACCTCGTCGATGCCCACCTTCCAGGCGACCTCGGTCTCCTTGCGCCCCTTCCGCTTCGCGCCGCCCCACCACTCGACGCAGGGCTTGAGGTGCTCCACGCGGATGGGCTTGGTCATCGAGTACGCCTTCTGCCCCTCGGGGACGCGGTGCTCGTAGAACCAGGTCTCCCTCGTCTCCTCGCCCTTTTCGAAGAAGAGCAGGTTGGTGCCGATGCTGGCGTAGGGTTTGAAGACGCTGTTGGGCAGCCGGACGATGGTGTGGAGGTTGCACTCGTGCATCAGGTGTTCCTTGAGCCGCGTCTTGACACCCTCCCCGAAGAGCGAGCCGTCCGGCAGCACGACGGCGGCGCGCCCGCCGGGTTTGAGCAGGCGTATGATGAGGGCGAGGAACAGGTCCGCGGTCTCGCGCGTCTGGAAGTGCTTGGGGAAGTTGGTCTCGATCCCGTCCTCCTCGCGCCCCCCGAAGGGCGGGTTTGTGAGGACGATGTCCACGCGGTCGGCCTGCCCGTAGCTGATGTACGGCCGCGCGAGCGTGTTGTCGTGCCGGACGAAGCCGGGGTCCTCGATGCCATGCAGGAGCATATTCGTCACGCAGAGCATATGCGGGAGCTGCTTCTTCTCCACCGCGCGGAGGGCCTGCTGCATCCGCTGCTCGTCCTCGACCTTCTTCACGTAGCGCGCCCGCATATGACGTATGGCGCAGGTGAGGAACCCTCCCGTCCCGCAGGCCGGGTCCAGAAGGATCTCGCCGGGCCTGGGATCGATGCGGTCCGCCATGAACGCGGTGACGGCCCGCGGGGTGTAGTACTCCCCCGCGTTGCCGGCGCTCTGGAGGTCGTTGAGTATCTGCTCGTAGATGTCGCCGAAGTGCTGCCGCTCGGTCAGGTTGTTGAAGTCCACGGCGCTGATCTTGTTGACGACCTGCCGCATCAGCTGGCCCGACTTCATATAGTTGTAGGCGTCCTCGAAGACGCCGCGGACGACCCGCCGGCGGTCCCCGGGCTTGCCGGAGGCGGGGAGCTCTTTGAGCGCGGGGAACAGTTCGCCGTTGACGAAGTCGAGGAGCGCCTCCCCGGTGATCCCCTCGGGGTCGGCCGCCCAGGTGCGCCACTGGTACTTCTTCGGGATCGGCGAGCGGTAGCCGTCGTGCATCAGCTCGAGCTGCTTGTCCTGGTCGTCGATGATCTTCAGGAAGAACATCCAGCAGAGCTGGGAGATGCGCTGGGCGTCCCCGTCGACGCCGACATCCTGGCGCATTATGTCCTGGATGGACTTCACGACGTTGCGGACGGACATTGCCTAGACTACCTCCTGGTAGAGCGCGTCCTGCAGCTCGTGGACGGCTTCCTCGAAATCCGAACGGGTGCCGAACTGCTTGATGAGTTGCACCGGCGTCCCCATCGCGTCGAACGGCGAGACCTGGAGTATCCTCGGGTCGTCGAGGTCGAGCACCCCGTCGTCCTGGTACTTCAGTAGCAGGGCGTCCAGCACGGCGCGGGCCTGAGGCCCGTATTTGCTGAAGACGTCGCGCTTGCGGACGTTCTCGGCGCGCTCGCGCCGCGTGAGGGGCGGGCGGTCGAACGCGACGTGGCAGATGAGGTCGAACGGGTCGAGGTTCTTGCCGACCTCTTCGGCGAGCGGCCCGAGCGGAAGCCCCTCGGCTGCCAGTTCCTCGACGATGGCCTGCTTGCGCTCCGCCTCGTTCCAGAGCTGGAGGAAGTCGTCGAGGCTCGCGAACCGCTTCTTGAGCGCCTTCTTGGTGAAGTCCCGCAGGCTCTCCGTGACGAGCTTGCCGTACTCGTCCAGGTACTCGACGCGCTCGGCGATGATGTTGGCGCTCACGCCGTCGACGTAGATCTTGTACCGCTTCTCCCCGTCGGGCGGTATCGTGATGTCGGGCGGTTCTGGATAGTCCACTATCACGGTCTCGTCGTCGCCCGGCTCGGGAGGGTTGGGGCCCTCCCCCCCGCCCTCCGGCGGACCGTCGGGCGGGACGATTGGACCGCCGTCGGGCGGCTCATAAATCTGGACCGGCTCGCCGTCGAAGTCGGGGTCGGCGAAGTGTCCGGTGGCCCCGCGGAAGTCGATGATCGTGAAGTAGTACTTCTTCGTGTCCTCGTGCACGCGCGTGCCGCGCCCCACTATCTGCTTGAACTCGGTCATCGACCCGACGGGCCGGTCCAGCACGATGAGCCGGCAGGTCTGCGCGTCCACCCCCGTCGAGAGCAGCCGCGAGGTGGTGACGATGACGGGGTACTTCGACTCCGGGTCGATGAAGTTGCCCAGCTCCGCGCACCCCTCGGCGTCGTTGCCGGTGATGCGCATCACGTACCGCTCGTTCTCCTGGCAGAGGTCGGCGTTCTCGTTCACCAGCGCCTGGCGCATCCGCGCGGCGTGCTCGGTGTCGACGCAGAAGACGATCGTCTTCTGGAACCGGTCGCCGCTTTCCTTGAGATAGTCGGAAATCTTTTTCGCCACCACCTTGGTGCGGTCGTCGATGACGAGGGTGTGGTCGTAGTCCTTCTGGTTGTAGATGCGGTCCGGCACCTCGTTGCCGTCGCGGTCCAATTTCCCCTTCTCCGGCCGGTATCCCTCGACGTCGCGGTCGATGTGGACCTTGACGACCTTGTACGGCGCGAGGAAGCCGTCCTGTATGCCCTGCTTGAGCGAATAGAAGTAGACCGGCTTGCCGAAGTAGTCGATGTTCGAGACGTATTCGGTCTCCTTCGGCGTGGCGGTGAGGCCTATCTGCGTCGCGCTGGAGAAGTGCGTCAGGATGTCGTGCCAGACGGCGTCCTCGGCGGCGCTGCCGCGGTGGCACTCGTCCACGATGATGAGGTCGAAGAAGCCGGGCGACAGCTCCCGGAAGAGCTTCTGCCGGTCCTCGGGGCCGGTGATCGCCTGGTAGAGGGCGAGGTAGATCTCGTAGGAGGTGTCGATGCGCCGCTGTTTGTCGAGCGCCGTGGGGAGGGCGACCGCCAGGCCGTCCTCCCGCTCGATGGTCTTCGTCCCGGTGCTGAGCTTCGCCATCGCCTTGCCGAACGGCCGGAAGTCGTTCACCATCGTCTGGTCCACGAGGATGTTCCGGTCGGCGAGGAACAGGATGCGCTTCTTCCGCCCCGACTTCCACAGGCGCCAGGCGATCTGGAATGCGCTGTAGGTCTTGCCGGTGCCAGTGGCCATCACGAGGAGGACGCGGTTCTGCCCCTTGGCGATGGCCTCGATGGCGGCGTTGATGGCGTTGCACTGGTAGTACCGTGGCGCCTTGCCGCTTCCGTCGTCGAAGTAGTCCTGGAGGACGACCTTCTCCTGTTCCGGCTCCAGGCCCTTCCACCGACGGTATCTGTCCCACAGCTCGGCCGGCGACGGGAAGGCGTCGAGCGCCAGGGTGGATTCCTTCACGGGACAGGTGCCGGTGCGGTCGTGGAACACGAACCCGTCTCCGTTCGACGAGAACACGAAGGGGATGTTGAGGGTGACGGCGTAGTCGAGGGCCTGCTGCATCCCGTCGCCCACGCTGTGGTTGTTGTCCTTCGCCTCGATGACGGCGATGGGGATGTTGGGCTTGTAGTAGAGGATGAAGTCCGCGAGCTTCCCCTTGCCGCGCGTGACGAGCCGCCAGCGGACGATGATCCTGCCCTTGGTGAAGTACACGTTCTCGCGGACCTGCGCCATCTCGTCCCATCCCGCCCTCTTGACGGCCGGCAGGATGAACTTCGAGCAGATGTCGCGTTCGCTGAGCTGCTTCTTGTCCACGAGGGTCTCCCGCAATGCAGAACCGGATTATGCCACGATACGCCCGAACGGTGGAGATGATTTTCTCCACCCTATACTCAATACTGTTCGCTATCGTCCCTTCGTTGCTTCATCGGCTGGCGGATTGTTTGCCTGCGGGTTAGATAATTCACCCCCGTGCAATGTTACCGTTCTCAATATCAGGTTTGCCATTATCCAAAGGGAAGGCATTGGGATATAATGCTTCGAATCGCGCATCTGCATTGCGATCGTCCTCGAAGCACGGACATTATTACGCCAATGACTAGCTTTTCGGACACAGATTTCGACTCGCTTAACGAGAAGCTTGCTAACGCTGGCTATCTGAAGAAAGCCTACGTGTCTAAAGATGCCTATTGGGAATTCAACTTCGAAGGAGATAATAAGCGGATCCTCGCCGCGGTGATGCGGTTCTTCAGGGAGACGCATTATAGCATTAGCAAGAAGGAGATCAGATTGTTAGGCTGGATGCTGGAAAACACGAACTCAGAAGGGCAATGCGCGGGTTCAGACCATGAATGAGCAAAAACGACCTATGCCAACACCGGATAGCTTATCCCATCCATCATTATCCTTAGCCAGAAGCCAATCTAATGCCGAACAAGAAGCGGCCTCGAGACAAACTGTATATCTATCATTCCACGACGTTATCAACCCTCAGACCACCAATCGGTTTATTGGGGCCTGTAACGACATCTTGAATAGGCAATTAGCGACCGACATCTACGTACTCTTTTCCTCTGCTGGTGGTGCAGTAGAATGTGGCGTAACCCTGTACAACTATCTTCGCGCGCTTCCTATACCTCTCACTATGCATAATATTGGCTCGGTCGATTCTATTGCGACTGCTGTTTTTATGGCCGGGCAGCGCCGTTTTGCGGCTTCAGCCTCCTGCTTCCTTTTTCACGGAATCAATTGGACTTTTCAGGCCCCTACTTCCACAACCTATTTCCAGCTAACTGAGATATGCAACCGCGTCGGCGCGTTAAGCCAGGTTGTGCAACGCATAATCACAAAGAACTCCAAACTCACAGAGGCGGAGTTACTTCACCTATTCGTTAAGGGCAAGACGGAAACACCCGACTTCGCACTCGCAAAAGGCATCATTCATGAAATCAGAGAAGTGGGCCTACCCCCTACCCCGCTAATATTCAACATCTCAGAGGGCAAAGCATAAGCTCTAGCAAACGGACACCGCAACCTAGTACAAATACAGTGCAAGACAGCAGTATGCAGAATACGCCGAGCAGAACATTCCTTCCTGAGCAATTCTTCCCTGCCCATAGCCTGTGCTTTTTAATTCACAATTCTCTTGTTGAGCTTGTTCGCTCTGGAGAGAAACAGGGAATATTTTGGCATCGCTTAAGTAATTTCGACGAGGCAGAACGAAAGCAACTAGATGCGGCAGCTGACGTTTTTGAATGGCTTGAGCTGTCAGGTCGCATAGAAGAACGGGCTAAAGTTCTTCGGACAATTACATTTCCTGCCATTCTATCGGATTTTTTGCATTTTATTTACGAGGCACTCGAGACTGCACGAAAAGCCAAGCTTAATGTGGCTTATGCGCTTATTCGTAAACCCCTTCAAGAAAATTTGTGCTTACTCGAGATTATCGCCGCAGATTTAGAGAGATTTGGCAGTTCTATGGCAGAAGATCCAGCAGAAATGCTTTCACATAGAGGAGGCGAGGTATCTGAACATTCGAAACGCATCTGCACAGTGCTTGAAATTCTAGGTGAATCCAAGAGATTCGATGCCGAGTACATTGCACGATTGCGTTATGACAAAACCGCCGAGGATGGGTTCGATGGTATCTGCAATAAAGCTATCCATCTATTTACGCACCATAGAGCCATCCATACGGAACCACTCAACATCAATTTTATCTTTTCTGACTGGGATGCAAAACTAACCCAATGGAATTTAATATATAGTCGATTACCATACATCCTCTCCTATGCCAAACGCCTCATTGAACATATATGTGCAACCATTATCCAAACAGATCTCATCTATTTGGCGGATATAGACCGCAGAATCGCCTCCGCAACATTACTCTGGGCTCCTGGCATAGAGGAGCACTACCGTTGTCAGTTTATCGAGCAGTTCGTCGAAGAAACTCGGCTACGTCTCTTTCAGGAGTGTGATGCTGCAGGTTATCGCGAACCGGGATACAAGGATCTTGTTCGTATGAGTTCAAACGGCTCATTTCCAGGCGAATCCCGATTAAGAGTAATGCTTAGACACTATCACTATTCTGCCGCTATTCGCCGGAATCTTGCAGCTGTTCGGCAGGACTAATCACCGCCCTCTGCATCTTCCACTTCCTTATGATCGTCTGCATAAGTATTATGTTGATCTAACAGGGCAAGAAGCGCGCCAGCATAACCGTCACGCTTCTTGCGCCGTCGCCGCTTCGCTCCGGCCTTGGCAGGGCGTCAACGCTTGCGCCGCGGTTCCGGGATACCCTGAGGTATGGCACTCCCCCCGGATCGTATCTTGACACGTATACGTCCATAGTATACGATATCCCTATGAAGGACCTGGTATCGGCGCCGGACTTCGAGCAATTCGACTGGAGCGGCGGCAACGACGAGAAGAACTGGAAGCGGCACGGCGTCGCGCCCGGGGAGGCGGAGCAGGTGTTCTTCAACACGCCGCTTCTCTGCGGCGACGACCCGGCGCATTCCGGGACGGAAAGAAGATTCTACGCGCTGGGGCGGACGGACGGAGGCAGGGCCCTGTTCATCACGTTCACGCTGCGCGGCCGCCGGCTGCGGGTGATCTCGGCGCGCGATATGAGCCGCAAGGAACGGAGGGCATACGGGAAATGACGAAGAAGCGGATTCCTACTTTCAGGAACGAGGACGAGGAGCGGGAGTTCTGGGCGACGCACGACTCCACGGGGTTCCTCGACTGGTCGAAGGCGAAAAGGGCCGTCTTCCCCGCCCTGAGGCCCTCCACCAGGTCGATCTCCCTGCGGCTGCCGGAATCCATCCTCGTCGGCCTGAAGATGCTGGCGAACAGGCGGGACGTGCCCTACCAGTCGCTGCTCAAGGTCTTCCTCGCGGAGAAGGTCGAGGAGGAGCTCCGGCGCCTGCGCGTGAAGACGGCGCACGCCAAATAGGATGGCCCCTGGGGGGAGGCCGACTCACACGTTCACCGGACCTGCCCCCCGTCGTCGATCCCCGGCCCGCACAGTACACTCCAACGTTCGGCCAGACCCGTAGCGCCCGATATGGCCCTCGCTCCCCTTCCGCCCACGTTCGTCCGGGCGCCTCGAGAAGAAGCCTGTAAAGCAAGAAGCGCGCCGGCATAGCCGTCACGCTTCTTGCGCCGTCGCCGCTCCGCCGGGCCGCCACTTTCGCGGCGGCCCCGCTCCGCTACGGCCTCGCACGATCCCCGGCCCGTCACGCCCCGTGCTTATGGCCTTGCCCCTCCAGGGCAGCCCTCCGTCGCCCGTCACTCGCTGTAACTTCTCCGACTGCGGCAATGTCTGCCCGATGGACGTCGTCCGCATCCGGGGGAGGTACCACGCCGTCTGCCCCGAGCACGACCACATCGGCCCCATCGCGCTCGGCGAGGACGACCTCGCCCGCTACCGCCTCTCGCTCGACGCGCTCGCGGGGCTCATCCGCCGCGACAACGGCCTCGGCGGGAGCGCCTACCGCATCACCCCCCGCCTCTACTTCCTCGGCAACCGCCTCGTCGGGCGCCTCGCCACGGCGTTCGTCTTCGCCTGCTTCTCCTCCGCCCGGGCCGCCGAGCCGCACCTGCTCTCGCTCCCCTCGCGCCTCCCCGCGCCCTGCGCCTCGAGGGCCGTCGTCGTCACCCCGTCGCTCGACCTCGAGCTCGAGCCGATCTACCCCCGGCTCCGCGCCGCCTCGCTCCACCCCGCGACGCTCCCCGAGGGGTTCGGCAGAAGCCATTTCCGGATATCGTACCTCGCCGCGCTCCAGCGCCGCCCGCCGTCCGGCGTCCCCGCCCCACTCCCCTCCCTTACCCCTGAGCAGCTCGCCGACTGCGAACGCCACGGCTACCTCTGCCGCGACCGCCTCCACGTCCCCGCCGGCCGCCCCCGGCGCCGCCAGCGGGCCGTCCTCCTCAACGGCGAGGAGATCGCGCTCTCCGACGCTCTCTTCGCCCTCCTGATGCGCTTCGTCGAGGAGCTCAAGAAGGGCGCCGGCGGCTGGGTCTCCCCCTCAGACCTCGCCGCCGCCGGCCTCATCATCGACGTCGAGCACCGCCAGCGCTACAGCCAGCTCCGCGACCGCCTCCGCCCCGCCCTCCGCTACCGCGACGGCGAGAAGTTCATCGAATGCAACCGCTCCAAGGGCTACCGCCTCTCCACCCACCCCTCCTTCGTCACCTGTGGCCCCTCTTGCCCGGATCCACCATACCCGTAGTTGCCTTTGGACATACTCCTCGCATCTGATAGAGTAAGCGCAAGAGACGGGGCGTTACTAAGGGCGCAGGCGTTATGTCAGAAAATCCCCCCAATATCGGTTGCTCCAAGCACCATCGGCGCTGTGCGCTCTGCGATTGCCGGAAGATTATAGGCATTGGATGGCATAGAACCCCCTCCTTCGCGTTCTGCAAACGATGCTGGCCATATCTTGATCCCACGGTCGAATGGTTTGAGGCCAGAAATGAGGTGCTCCGAAACTGCATCGGACAGGTGCTCGATCAGAAACCGCCTCTGTTCAAACTCCTTGGCCAGGGGCAGGCCCACGTCAAGATCAAGGACGGCGAATGGCTTACCGACCAGGTGATCCGACATCTTTCGCTTCCCCGTGGCGACATAACGTTTGAATTCGCGCCACTCGAATCCCCCGTCGCCGGCACAGTGGAGTTTGCCGATGGCAAGTATCACGTCAGGATGTCGAAGGCGTTGGAGGACAATTTCAGGGCCGTCTCAGCCGTTCTTATTCACGAGATGATGCATATCTACCTCATTTCTCGAGGGATTTCCCATCCGAAACCGGACGAATACGAAGAGGCAACTGATCTGGCTTGCGTGCTGATGGGGTTCGGCATACCGATGTTGAATGCCAAGAGGGCATGGCAGGTCGACAGGGGGTCCCTGGGGGCGCGAGGCGGTGGAGGCGGCACTTCTTATCACATCATCGGTTATCTCTCGGAGCAGCAAATCGGTTATGCCTTTGCCGTCTTCCTTGCTGATCAGAACCTCTCCCTGGAGGATGTGGAAAGGCGCATCGATCCGCAGTGCCGTTCTCTCGTCACCGAAGGATTGCTCTTGGAGCGCACATATCGCGGGCGTGTTGTGGCCAGGCGCAAAGCCCGCGATTACATCTCGGAGCATCCAGCGGAGCAGCCGTTAGCCGGGTTCTCCTGTCCAGCGTGCCTGCAGAAGATGGCCGTCCCCACTGCAACAATCCAACGGATAGGCATTCTCAAGCTGAACTGCCCCAACTGCCGCTCAGTGATACATTTCGACGGCACGCGCATCGTGAGATTCATCGGCTCATTAAGATAGGTAGTTGCATAATCTGCTTGCCACTTATAAGGAGCACGAATGACATCACGACTGATTGCGCAACTTAAACAGCGATTTGCATCAGAGGTGTTGTGGCATTTCGTTGGTCGCACCAGGTCGGATAGCGGGCGTTACGAGGATCTGCTCTCTATTCTTAGACAAGGGCTGCAACTGGGCAAGGGGAAGGAAGAGTTCAGGTTCTATTGTAAAAGGACAAAGAAGTGGAGATCCCTGGAGGGATATCCAGCTGTGTGTCTTGCCGATATTCCTCTAAAAGATCTACATATTCACGCCGAGAGGTATGGGGAATATGCAATCGGCTTCCACAAGGAAAGTGTAATCAGATATGGCTTCAATCCTGTGCTCTACGCAAATCAACATTCTGGTGTATTTCACGATTTTATCTTTCTAAGAGATAGGTTGGAGGATCGCTTAAGAAAGTTGAGCGTTGAGGCAGCCACCGATCTGCAGAAGTTGCTACTACTCCTTGGGACTGTTACCAAGGCGGGGAATTTGCAGGCGAATCCAGTCGCGGATATAGATTGGGATAAAGCGCAGGTGAATAACTTCTACTATGAGCGCGAGTGGCGCCATGTACTACCATGGCCTTTTCAAGCCAGTGATGTCGCCATGGTCATACTCCCGGACCGGAGGATAACAGATTTCCTTCGGGACCGTAAAAGCTCTGGTCTAAAAATCGATGAGCGGACTCCAGTATTGCCTTACAGCATGATTTATCGGCTATAGGTGGATAATGGAGGATATCATCGGCACACCCGCTGCAGACCATCGTTAGAACCGACCATGTTTGATCTTCTCTTATAGGCTACCACCTATCCTTAGTCCAGTGCCCCTCCTTGATCCTTGACTGCTCCACCTTCTGCTTCTCGAGCCAGGCCTCGATGTCCTTCATCCTGAACCGCACGGTTCTGCCGATCTTGTAGAATGGCAGATTCCGTGTGCTCGTCCAGTTGTATAGCGTGTACCGCGAAATGGAGAGGAACTCGGCGAGCTCCTCGATCGTCATCATCTTGTCCTTGCCGCCGTCGATCGCCTTGGCCATCTCGATCCACTCTTCCTTTCCCGCCTCGCGCATCCGGCCCCACCGCCGGATATCCTCCGGGTGGAACCGCACGATCCCGCTCCTGAAGTACCCGCTGATCTTGTAGTGCGGTATCCGCCCGCCGAACACGTAGAACCTGAAACTCGACTCCCCCATCCCCAGACACTCTGCCGCCTCCCTCGCCGTCCACAGCGGCGTCAGCCCTGCATCCCCCTCGGCACCTTCAAGATGCTCCATATCCGGCATCCGCATAGATGTTGATTACTGCGCCGTGCTCTTGGCCTTGCCCTTAGCGGTGCTGAACTCGGCTAACAGCGGCGCGTGGTCCGACAGTTGGCCGACCCATTCCTCTTCTATGACCCGGCAGGCCAACAGACTCTTCCCGGTTTCCCGGTCGCAGAACAGGTGGTCATCCTGATATGGCTTGGAACCCTTGCGCAGAAACGTCCGGACCTCCATTTTGTTTTTCACCCAATGGCAGTCCGTCCAGGCCACGTCCTCGGCCCGTCGGAAGAAGGCGGCCCCCTCGTCTCCGAACGCCCGTGCGGTATTCCAATCGCCGCCGATTATGAACATCCTGCCCGCGATCTGCCGCTGAAGACACCTGAACGCAAGGTCGTTCAGATACGGCCTGCCTTTGGGATGCTCGGGCCGACGAAGGTCATCGATACCCGGGAGGCCGGCGGCGTCAAATCCGCGCATACTCAGATACTCTTGGACTTCCTTTGCGGGGGTGTGAACCGTCGCCACGAGAACGTCGCGGCCATCGGGGAGACGCACCTGCCCCGCCAGGACATAGTCATAGAGGATCTGCAGCCCTCGTTCGGCGAACAGATCATCCCTCTCCTTCAACCGCAGCGCCCGTTTGGCGATTATGACTGAGCCCCACCGCAACTGCTTCACGTGTCGCCCCACGACGCCCTGAAGGATGGTCCACCCCTGCGTTTCCCACGAGGGGATGCCATCGGCTTGTACCTCTTGGAGGAGAACGAGGTCGGGTTCCAGCTTCCGCAGGCGGTCCCAGGCCATCCGCTGCTGCTCGAGCGAGGTGCCCCCCGCGACAGGCGCCCCACCCAGATTCCACGAAACAACGCGAAACATATCTTCCGGCATCTGTGCTTACTCCCAGTGCTGCGCATATTGTCATAGAATACGCGCGCTGTTCAATGAGACTCTTGTATCCTCTTTCGGTCCTCTGCAGGACGGTCACCATCCGTTCCTTATGTAAATCCGCGACCGCCTCCGTCCCGCCCTCCGCGACCGCGACGGCGAGAAGTTCATCGAGTGCGACCGCTCCAAGGGCTACCGCCTCTCCACCCACCCCTCCTTCGTCACCCTTGAGGCGGCCCCGCCAACCCTAGCGTCCTCTCCGCGGTGAATAGAGCACATTCATCGGTAGACGTGATCGCATTGCGGTGTAGAATACACAGGGTAGAACGACTGTTCCCAATCGACACCATACACCTCTACGGTCATTCGATGGAAATCTCGGGACAGACCATCGGCGAACTGACCCTGCCCGGCATCCTTGTCCACGAGCTGGCGCATTATCTCGTATGCGTGTTGTTCCGCCTGAGAGTGCATAGCTTCGCCTACTACCCGGACCAAAAGACGCTCGGGCACGTCTCTTTCATTCCTTCGAGATCCCCCTTCGTCAACTTGGCGGTGGGCATTTCGCCGCTGTTGCTCAATTCCGCAACCTCCGCGCTTGTCCTCGCGCCTGTATGGTATCTGATGATCCACTATGGCTTCCGGCTGTGGCATCTGCCACTCATCTACTTCGGGCTTTGCGTCGGATTCCACGCGGCACCGAGCAACGCCGATCTCAAGGTCGCGTTGGTCAACGAATCTTCCATCGGCTGGCTCAAGAAGACCCTGGTACTCAACCCCCTGACGTTCCTCCTCGCGCATCTCAACCGCCCCGAGGGGGCCTTGGGCGTCTTTGTCACGGCACTCGCGATTGTTGGCGCGTATTTCCTCGCCTCCCTGCCGGCGGGAGCTCTGCTCTCCCTGTATCTCGCCGCGGGCCTCTGTGCCGTCTACATGCTTTACAGAGTCGCCCGCCATCAGGACGTCCCTCTGGTCGTACTATCTCTGAGGTTGTTATGCCCGTTTGTGGAGTGGCTGTGGTTGTGCCTGCTGCTATGTGTGGCAGCGGGGGCGGCCGTCTATCTTGCCTTCGTCGCAACGTCTCTTACCAACTATGCGGCAGTGCAGATGGGACTGCAGCGGTATCCTTCAGCCGTCATAGCCGTATTGACCGTGATCCTGTTCGTGCCGGTCGTCTTCGCCCTGTACGGGCTCCACATCCTCTTCCTCGGCGCCCACCGATGGCTCCAAGCGGCCGTCAGCACGCTGATGACACGCATAGAGGCAGGGCGTTCTGGGAGGCAGATCATTCGCTGCGCGCTTTGCGGCCAGCGATTGCGGGTGCCGATCTGCCCCGCGACCATCCGCGTGACCTGTCCGTCCTGCAAGGGGAGGTTCTGTCACGATCATCGGGGCGCATAACGTGCCCCGACGTCGGAGGACTATGAGCGGCGGAATAGAGAGAATAATCTACGGGATCAAAGATATGGCCTTCGGCGACGTCATCGCCGCCTCACGGAAGGCCAGGATGGGGGGTTTCATCCTGGGCTCGTGCCTAATCGACCAGATGGCGTGGTTCTGCATTGACGGCGATGGACTTGGCAATCACTATCGAAAATTCATCACGGCGTATATGCCGCCGGGCTACGTGCCTGAGGATATGTGGGAGAGCGTTCGTTCGGCCCTTGTACACAGGTACTCCGTGAAAGGCCCTTACCAGTTCACACACGGCAGGGGGGCGGGAGAGCATTTTTCCAAGGATGCCAATGGCAGGATTAATCTGAACCTCGAGGACTTTGTCGATGACCTGGGCTATGCCGTAAGAGGTTTCTGCAACCGTCTCCGTACAGATACTCAGGTGCAGGCGTTGGCACTTGCCAGATTGAGCGACAAGGACTACCCGGGGGTCCTCACAATCCGAGGCGGCGATTTTCAGGCCGAGCAAAAGACAGTGGTCATCTCGAGCAGTGATATGATCCGGGCCTCGGACGTTCTCGCCGAAACGATCTCCTTCCTGACAGACCTCGGGGTTCGCCATATCAATGATTACCCCCGGGAGAACATCCTTGCCAACCTCCCCGCTCTCGACGAGCTCAGGCGGTCAATTGCTTTTCCGCTAGACCGGTCTGCTTACGCAGATGCCCGACTTCACTGCACTGAATTACTCAACTGTAAGAATATGCTCGTCGAATTGGTTCCATAGAGTATTACTTGCCGTTGCCGGTAATGGGACTGAATTATCCGGTCTTACTAATGGAGGTATGGTCACTATGCCCGCCACTAAGAAGATGAAGCCGGGATTCTCAGCATTCTCTATCAGAGATATACCCACCGACCTTTGCCTCAAGCTATTTAAAGATGTGGTGTGGAACTATACAGTCGTTCTTTTTGCAGTCCATAAGACTCCATCTGGTTGGGTTCGAAATCCCGCTGGCTCAGGGACCCTTATCTCATACTCAGGAAAGAAATATATTCTTACAGCGTACCATGCCTGGCACAAGTCACTTCGTAATGCTGACTATGTCGGGATTTTTGTTAAACCGAATTCGAGCTTGTATCAGATCGAAAGGCGGCTGCTGACCCCCATAATGATAGGTCGTTATCCCCCCACACATCCGAGAAGGGGTCCAGATCTAGCACTTATTCCATTAGGGCTACCCAATGTCTCATGCCTCCAGGCAAACAAAGTGTTTTATAACATCTCAATCAGAGGAGATATGTCGCTGAAGGCTTCCCCAAAGTGCAATTTCGGCTTGTGGTTTGTGGCCGGCGCTCCTGCTGAACTCCATAAAACTACTCCACATGGCATTTGTTTGGCAATCCGTGCTTATGGATCCGTGCTTCGCGCTTCTCACATAAGAAATGGGTTTGATTATTTCGACTTCTCCCTTGACCATCCAGATAGACCCAGTATGCCTTCTACTTTTGCAGGCCTGAGTGGCGGGGGCCTATGGCATGTGCATTTAAACCGGTCGAGAAGTACTGGAAAGATATCCTTTCGAGGCAACCCTACTCTCGAGGGAGTGATTTTCTATGAGGAGTTTGAGGCCAAGGGTATTGGATACATTCGCTGCCACGGTCGCCGAAGTATTTATCGTAAGCTGCTCTCAACCATAAGGCGCCCGAGGCATATGAGATAGTCTCGGCTGCCATAACTTACGTTGGTAATCATTATCCCCCCCTGCAAGGCATATTTTTCGGTGCCCGTCTTGGACTGTTCGAAGGCCAATTCTGGCGTTGGATAATTCAGCGGAGTTGGCATCGTCGCCCAGCAACCAGTATCTTCTTGAGCCTGGATTCCTGCGCCTCTTCTGGAAGCGCGGTAAGTGACCTGAGCTTCCTCTCCGTGACCGCCCGTGAGTGGAGCGGATCCCCCAGCGCTTCGAGCTGCCGGAGCACCCCGGGGCCGAGCTCGAGGAGGCCGAGCATCTGGGACACCCGGGCGTGGGACACACCGATCGCCTTGGCGAAGGCCCGGCGCGTGGTGAACCCGCCCGCCTTCATTGCCTCAGCCCACTCCCTGGCGAGGAAGATCGGATTCCGGTAGGTCCGGATCACTCGGATCCGCCCCCCTCGCCGGCGGTCGGCATCAAAAACATAGTCAAATACGTCCCAGATAATTGTTCTGTCTCCCCTCCTCCCGGGGAGCCAAAATGAAAAAGCCCTCGTATGAGGGCTTTTCATTTTGGGATTGAGCGATCCCGCCTAGCGGGAGAGTCGAAATCCCTTCTGGAACTGAGCGAGGAGCGGCCTCGGGGTCACCTATGTGTCGATAAGCAAGCGTAGAGACACTACGCCCGTGAGGCCTACCGCCAGCCCCAGTAGGCCCAGCCGTGGCCGCTGTACGGGTCGCCGCTGTCGACGTAGGGGAAGAAATCGGGCGACACCGATTCCCCGGCCGGCTGGTAGTTGATCCGAATCAACGGCTCGATCGGGGACGATTGGGCGAGATCGCACAGATCCCTGTCCCAGTACGTCGACCCGTCCGAACCGATGTACAGGTTCCGATCATCCCCGCCTGTTATCTGAGGCAGATATACGTTCTTCGTCTGCCCGCCATCGTACGTCACTGTCACGTAATCGCCCGCCTGGATGGCAAAATCCTCGGAATCGCGCCCCACCCATACCCCCACCGGCTGCGGCGTGTAGGCGGCCCCGTCCGTGAAGTCATTGCTGTTGTCATTCACGATGCCGAAACCATCAGGATAGATTTTCGGTGTACTCGCCAGGCCGAAGTAGAAGAACCACCCTCCCTCCATGCTCGAACGCGTCGTCGCGATCTGCAACCCCTCCACGTCCCCGATCTCCAGCGCCGCATTGCACGGCATCGGCGTCCCCGTCGGCGTTTCCGTCGGGGTCTCGGTCGGCGTCTCAGTTGGCGTTTCCGTCGGCGTCTCTGTGACCGTCGGTGTCTCTGTCGGCGTTTCCGTCGGCGTCTCGGTGACCGTCGGCGTCTCTGTCGGCGTTTCCGTCGGCGTCTCGGTGACCGTCGGCGTCTCTGTGACCGTCGGGGTCTCAGTTGGCGTCTCGGTCGGCGTCTCTGTGACCGTCGGTGTCTCTGTCGGCGTTTCTGTCGGGGTCTCTGTGATCGTCGGCGTCTCTGTCGGCGTTTCTGTCGGCGTCTCTGTGACCGTCGGCGTCTCAGTTGGTGTTTCCGTCGGCGTTTCAGTAGGTGTCTCGGTTATTGCCGGCGTCTCGGTCGGCGTCTCTGTGACCGTCGGTGTCGGAGTCTGCGTAGGCGTTCGAGTCGGCGTCCGCGTGGGGGTCTGGGTCGGAGTCGGCGTGTATGGAGTGTACATGACGTAGGCGTATTCCAGGCCGATCGCGGGATAGGTCCCCGAACCAAAATAGAAATCCGCGCCGATGATGAGGGAATCTATCTCCGCCCACGTCCACGGGTTGCCGGTTACTGGATTTGTGTTGTATGTCTTGTATAAAGTCGTGGGCGTTTCCGGCTGTACAACTTCGCCCTCGATAATCGTGCCATTCGTATAAAGCACGTGCCGGCCATAGCTCGAAGAGGTGGTTTGCATCCGATACCAGACGGTGACGCTGTTGATTACCCCACTCGCTGAAGCGTGATTATCCAGCGTGTATAGGTCGCGCTTTATCACTCCGGCCCAGATAGAACCATTGTAGTTGTCATCACTCCAATCCTTCACGTTGAGATAATGCGCCTGGGTAGGGACCGGATAGAGATCCGCTTGATGATCTCCATTCGGGTAAAGAACTATCGAATCCGCATAGCATGTCCCGCCCAACGCCACCAGCGCAACCATCAGTATCATTATCATTCTGTTCATATTCGCCCTCCTGTTCATATTCGCCCTCTCGCATGAACTGGCACTATAGCTGTTGATTATTCATAATCATTACGGTCTTGATGCTAAATCTCCCGTGATTGAGTGTCAATCATAAATCAATGTCGATTTCCTTTATGGTTTCCCGTTTACCTCCCGGACAGGTTTGAGTGATAATGCGTTTAAAAGCACCTTCTTTGCCTCATAAGCAGGACGGCCAACGGGAATCAGGAAAAAACGATTTCTTATCAATGCAATTCAATGGGATCGGGAAATGATATTTCTTATCACTACCCCCGCCGCTGCCGCAGCGGCAAGGAGGTTTTATGAAAAGGTCCCTCGCATCGCTCGCGCTGACCGCGGCGCTCCTCGCGCTCGCCGCGCCGCTCGCGGCGCAGGGCGAGCACCCGGCGATGGTGATGGACGACGCCACGATGCGCCAGTGGGTCGAGAGCTTCGAGTCGGCTCCGAAGGCGTACATCGACCCCGCGATCAAGCCGAAGCGGGGCTCGAATAGCGTCCTCGGCTACCTCACGTACGACGCGGCGCAGCGGAATCAGGGAAAGTGCAGCAACTGCTGGGCGTGGACCGGGACCGGCATTATGGAGGTCGCCCTCGCGGTGCAGAAGGGCATCTACAAGCGACTCTCCGTGCAGTACATCAACTCGTGCCAATCCTCCGTGATCGGGAAGACGTGCTGCGACGTGGGGTTTCTGTCCGATTTCGCGGATTTCTACACCGCGACCGGGAGGGCGATCCCCTGGTCCAACTCGAACGCGGACTGGCAGGACGGCGACGGCACGTGCCACACGGCGTGCGGCTCCGTCTCGACCTCCCCCTCGTACAAGATCGTCTCGATCCAGGAAACCAGGATTGAAACGCACGGCGTGGGCAATGAGACGGCGATCAGCAACATCAAGAACGTCCTGAACCAGAACAAGGCCGTCTTCCTCGCCTTCTTCGTGAGCAACCAGGCCGACTGGCTCGCCTTCGACTTGTGGTGGAGCAGCAACAACGAGTCCGCCGTATGGACTTTCGACGACTATTGCAACAAGTATGATTCGAAGCGGCTGGGGCACGCCGTCCTCTGCGTCGGGTACAACGACGAACCGGGGAACCGCTACTGGATATTGCTCAACAGCTGGGGCACGGCGAGCGGCCTCCGGCCGAAAGGCCTCTTCCGGCTCAGTATGGACATCGACTACGACTGCAGGTCCACCCACAGTCCGGAACCGTACTACAACTACTTGTGGCAGACGGCGAACGTGAGTTTCGGCAGCGCCACGCCCACGCCGCGTCCGCCCGTGCGCCTCGGCACGAACGAGACGAGCTTCTCCGCCGAGGACGACACGATGTACATCTGGGGCTACGCGGACGCCATCTCGACGTCGTTCTACCCGTTCGTCAGGGTCGTGACGCCGAACTACGGCACCTACTATCTCACCGCGTGGTCGATGCTCTACGCTGGGCCGATGCCGTACTCCCGGTACCCGATCACCACGACCGGCATCGACGGGCTCAGGCTAGGCGGCTTGCAGTGGTGGCACTTGAAGCCGGGGACGTACTACCTCGAGGGGGGAGGGGTGAACGCGGCCCAGCCCGTGACGGCGTCGGGCGCGTACAACTACATCGGCTCGGTCCACCGGACCCCGTTCACGCTGAACTGAGCCGGTCCTGCCGCGCCGCGCGGCGTACAAGGGAGGCAGGAACAAAATGCTGTCCCGCGTTCAGCGGGGTGTTCTTTTATTCCTGAGCCCGCAGCCCATTTCGGAGCTTCTCCACGATCCTGTCCCGGAGGATGTTGGGGGCCGGCGTTTTTACGTCCGGCATCCAGGACAGCACCCAGCGGATCAGTTCCTTGCGGCCGGTCGTCTCTATCCGCATCTCGACGCGGCAGTCCCGGCGCGTCCGGAACTTCTGGATCGCGTGCCACTGCCACTCAGGGATGTAAACGGCCGATTTCGGCTCGAAGAGGAGCCGAATCTTCAAGACGTTCTGCCACCGGCGATCCCGAATGCCTGCCTGGCGTACGACCCGGCATCGAAGTCGGCGGGGCGGGAGAATGTGTACGGACTCGGGGTCGCCCATGTAGTCGAAAAGCGAGCGTAAAGACAACTACGCCCGTGAGGCCTATCACCAGCCCCAGTGGGCCCAGCCGTGGCCGCTGTACGGGGCGCCGCTGTCGACATAGGGGAAGACGGGCGACACCGATTCCCCGGCCGGCTGGTAGTTGATTTGAATCAACGCCTCGATCGGGGACGATTGGGCGAGATCGCACAGATCCCTGTCCCAGTACGTCGACCCGTCCGACCCGATGTACAGGTTCCGATCATCCCCGCCTGTTATCTGAGGCAGATATACGTTCTTCGTCTGCCCACCATCATATGTCACCGTCACATAGTCTCCCGCCTCGATTGCGATGTCCTCCGAATCGCGCCCCACCCACAGACCCACCGGCTGCGGCGTGTAGATGCCCCCGTCCGTGAAATCATTGCTGTTGTCATTCACGATGCCGAAACAATCAGGATAGACTCCCGGTGTACTCGCCAGGCCGAAGTAGAAGAACCACCCGCCGTCCGTGCTCGACCGCGTCGTCGCGATCTCCAGGTTCGTGATGTTTCCGATCGTGAGCGCCTCGGCGCACGGCGTGGGGCCCGGCGTGGGGGTTTCCGTTTGGGTCGGAGACGGGGTCGGGGTCGGCGTCCCCGGCACCTCGTCGAACGCCACGCAGTCGACGTAGACGGAGTTCGCGTTGCTCACGTCCTCCTTGCAGTCGATCAGCAGGTCGGCGTACGCGGCGTTTTCCGGCGCGGTGACCGACGCATACGATTTCGTCTCCCAGACGTTGAACGCCGAGTTGCTCCAGCCGGTCGTCCCCGGGTACAGCGAGATGATCCCCTGGGCTGCGTCCCTCCATTCGACCCGGAGGCGCATCCTGGTGTCGCCGATGGCCCCGGCGGCGTAGGCGACGTAGAAGGACCCTGAGAAGTTGTACTGTTTCCCCGCGGTGACGGCAAAAAGATTGGAGCGGATACCGCGGCCGTCGTACACGCCGGTCGGGTCAGTGAATCTGCACGAGTACGAGCCGTGGCATGCCACGGCGGCGGACCGGACGATCATGGAGGCCGTCCCGACCTTGGTCCAGGGGAGCAGGTTCGCGTCGTCCTCGAAGCTGGGATTCGACAGGTACGCCCATGTCGGCATCGCCGTGGGGGTGATCGTGGGCGTAAACGTGGGGGTAAGGGTGGGCGTCGGCGTGGAACCGGTGGGGGTCGACGTCGGGGTGGGCGTCGGGCCGGTCAGGGTGCCGCTCACACTGACGTTGTCGAACCGCCACGTCTTGTCGGCATCCGTCGTGAGGGCCTGGAGATAGATCACCAGCGTATCGCCGTTCAACCCCGTGATCGACCGGTTGATCCACGCGGCGCCGCAGTCGTCGTACTGGACGAAGAAGAGCGTCGGGGAGCCCCCGTCGATCTCGTAGAAGCCCGCGATGTAATCGTCGCCGATCATCGTGCCGGTCTCCGCGATGTCGACGGAGATCGAGATATCGGCGTACAGGTGTAGGTCGATCGTTGCGCTGGTCCAGAGGCAGGTGTTCGCGAGCCGGTTGCCCGAGAAGTGCCGGTTGCCCGAGACGGTCTGCACGCACCAGTGGCCCCACGGATACCCGCTCGCCGTCCACCATCCCGCCCGGCTCGTGTCGCCGTCGTTGGAGTCGCTGAAATCCTCGTACCATATGACCGACGGGGGGGGCGTGGGCGTCGGGGTTTGCGTGGGCGTCGGCGTGGGGCCGGTGGGGGTGTGCGTCGGGGTGGGCGTCGGGCCGACGGCGAGATTGTAGACCACGAGGGCGAAATCCTGGTCGGTGGCGTCGGCGTTCCCCGGGACGCCGTCTCCGCCCAGGCCAGTCGCCACGACCGTGACGGTGACGTTCCCCGTCGTCCCCGCGGGGAGGAAGACGCACTCCGCGTTGTTGCGCACGTCCGCGCTCCCGCCGGAAACCGAGGATCCCAGGCTGAAATTGTTGCCGCGGTAGAGGACGCCGTCGATCGTCACCTGGAGATCGAGGTTGTTGACGTAGGCGTTGCCGGAGGTCGCGCCGGGGGGGTCCGTCCAGACGAGGGCGACGCGGAACGGTTCGGCGGCCGCGGCGATCGTCCCGTTCACCGAATGCGTCTGGCCGGGGTCGCCGAACACCACCGTCTGGTCCACCATCACGCGCGGCGCCGCCTCGCTGAACGCGAGGCCGAGGTCGACGAGCCCGTACCCCTGGCTGTTGCTCGGGAGGTTGTCGCCGGCGGAGACGCCGGTCAGGTGGCGCCCGGCGTGCAGCAGGTAGCCCTTGAGGAGCGCCGGGCTCGGCGCGCCGATCGAGTGGACGCGCCCGAGGAAATTGTAGACGAGCGAGGCGCACCCGGCGAGGGCGGGGGTTGAGTGGCTGGTGCCGGACGATTCGGCGTACTTGGTCTGCCCCGAGGGGCTGTACTGGGTGCACACCCCCGTCCCGTCGTACGCAGGATCGTACGACGCCGCCCCCATGATGTGCGAGCCGGGCGCGACGATGTCCGGCTTGACCCTGCTGTCGCCGCAGGGCCCCCGGCTGGAGAAGCCGACGATGTCCTGGGCGCTGTTCGCCGACGTGTCGGTGACGCCGCAGCCGTCCGTCCCGATCGCGTTGTAGTTCTCGCTCGCCCCGACGCAGAGCACGTTCTTCGCCGTGCCGGGACTCCCGACGGTCGAGGAGGAGGGCCCGTCGTTCCCCGCGGCGAAGACGAAGAGCATCTGCTGGTGTCCGGCGGTGCCGCTTTGCGCGTCCCGCGTCCACCCGTCGTACGCCTGACAGTCGGTGTCGTAGTCCCCGGAGGTGGACGCCCCCCACGAGTTGCTGCTGATCCTCGTCCCCGCGGCGAACTGGGCGTTCACCATCGTCGACTCGGTCGGGTACCCCCAGGCGCCGCCGTCGGTGAAGATCTTGGTCGAGGCGATCCGCCCGTACGGCGAGACGCCGAGGCCGTAGTTGTAGCCGGCGGAGTCCTCGTTCGCGGGCGTCCCGGCCCCGTCGTTGTAGCCGCCGACGATCGAGCAGTTGATGTTGCCGTGCCCCGCGACGGCGTTGGGCGAAGATATGCCGCTCGCCCCGGAGGCGATATTCGCGTACTGCACGCGGGACGGCTGCGCGCCGCTGTTCAGCTCCCTGAACTCGCTGTTCGCGGGGCTCGAGGCGCTGCCGTTATCGAAGCCGTCGTCCACGATGTCCACGATCGGGTACGACGACGGCGTGGTCGGGAAGCCGAGGCCGGCGAGCCACGCGAGGTACCCCGGGGCGGACGGCTGCGTCAGGCCGGCGTTGAGGTTCCCGGCGACGATCTGGTCCTGGCGCTCGCACGAGAGGGTCGGGGCGACGTACGGCTCAACCCACACCACGCCGGGAAGCCCCGCGATCCCGGGGAGCTGGGCGCCGGGCACGGCGAGGCGGACGTTGAGGTACCTCCCGCCGAGGGCCTCGCGGGGCGGCGAGATCAGCTCCGCCGCCGCCGCGGCGAGCCGTTCGGCGTCGGCGAGGGCGCCCGGGCCGTAGTTGAAGAACTGGACGGTCACCGCGACCGGGGCATCATCCCGCGACGCCGCGTCGAGACGCGGGGAGAGGGCGTAGTGCGGATGGTAGTCGCCGAGGAACTGGACCGCGCCTCCGGTGCCCGCCGCGTTTCGCAGCGCGACACCGGCCGCGTCGTCTCCCCAGACCAGGTAGGCGTTCTCGGGGATGTACTGGACGACGCGCGCCCCCTGTCCCGCCAGAAGCTCGAGATCGGCGTCGGTCGGCGGCGCGGAGAACTGCACCAGCATCAAACGCCCTCCCGCCGAAGGCGGGGATGCGGCGGCGGGCGCCGCGCTCTTGGTGTCGATCGGCCCGCGATGCAGGAGGATCTGGTCGAAGTCGGGCCTCGCCTGGACGCCCTCGATGGAGGAGAAGGCGTTCAGGCGCGCCGGGGGCACGAGATACACATCGTACGCCCCCCGCCTCGCGATGCACGTCCACCCCTGGCGCGCCGCTTCCAGGGCGGCGGGTCCGTCCGCCGGCACGAGCACCTTGGTTCCCGCCTCCGCCGCCCGCGCCTCGCAGGCGAAGGCAAAGACCAGAAGGAAGGTACTAACCGCCGCGCCCGACAGGATCGCCGCTCTCCGCATCATTCCCCCCTTCCTCTGCGCTGGCAACGTGGCAAAAGGTATTAAAATGACGAGTGTATCACCGATCCATAGCGCTGTCCACATGGCAGGCGAATTTCAGGCGGCGCGTTGGTGCGAAGAGGGGCATCGCGGCTGGATCGTTCAACGGGCAGGGAGCAACGGGGCACGGTCGAGGCGCCACCCTGGGGCCGTTCAGGGAAAGGCTTCGAGGATCTCCCCGGGCGTCTCGAACACATAGTCGGGGGAGTGTCGTTTCAGGCTCTCGAGCGTGTTGTACCCCCACGAGACGGCGCCGAAACGGATCCCGATATGCCTGGACGCCTCGACATCCCTCAGTTCGTCGCCGATGTACACGGTCTCCGCCGGCTGCAACTGCTTCCTCCAGAGCACCCACCTCAGCGTCCTCACCTTGCCGAAGATGTTCGAGTTGCAGGCCAGGAAGTCGAATACCTGGATCCGGTGCCTGTCCAGGAAATCCTTCACGATCCTCTCGCAGTTGGAGGAGACGATGCCGAGCATGTACCCCCGCCCCCTGAGCGCGGCGATCACCCCGGGCATCCCCTCCACCGGCGCCACCCGCCCCATCCCCTCGCGCATCTCCGCCCTGAGGCGCAGCACCAGCCACGGCACCCTGTAGTACGGGATCCTGAACTGCGCGACGATGTCGCGCACGTGCTGGCCCCGGAGATGCTCGGCCTGCGCGTCGGAGATCGGCCGGTAGCCGAGCTCCTGCGCCACGTGCCGGGTCTTCTCGAGGAACAGGTGGTAGCTGTCCGCGATCGTCCCATCGAAGTCGAAACAGATGCACGTTTTCTTCTGCCGCATCGTCCCGCGGACCCCCTCCCGCCACTGCCGCCCAACGAGCCGACGCCGCCCGCGCCGTTCAGCGCGCCGGCGGCCGCCTCGCACCGCCGCCCCTCTTCCGCTCGATTCGAGCACGGGGAAGGGCGTCGGGGAACGTCTCCCGGATATATCGGAGCAGCTCCTCCCGCGCGAGACAGCGCCGCATCCGAAGCCCCGCGCAGCGCCTGACGCATCGCGAACGGCGGGCGGACCCGCGACGTCCGCGGCTCAGCGAGCGGCGCCCACCCGGTTGTAGATCAGGGAGAAGATCAGTCCCGCGACAAGACCGTCGAAGAACGCCCAGATCCCCCCGAACACGCCGCCCAGGATCGTCGGCCCGTATCCGATATAGCAGGAGCCGAACAGATCCACGATCCGGCCGCCCCATCCGGCAGCCGCGGCCCACCCGGCGCAGACGATGTAGAACGCCCACGTGAGACCCGCCGCGATCGCCGCCGCCTTGACGTTCATCTTCTGCATCCGCTCCTCCCCGCAACCGCCGACGCGAGGCACGCGCGCGGTTGCCGCACGCGATGGGAACTCCACGCCCTCTGTCGTGCGCCTGAACCGGAGCCGCTTCTTTTACATTGTACCAGATTCCCCCGAGTCCGGGAGATCGGCGACGGCCCGATGCTACTGCGCGGGGGCGCTCCCGGCCGGCGCACGATGGCCTCGGAGGCCCGGACGGCACGCGCCGCGTTGCCGCGCGACCGGCGTCGGTTTCGAAACTCACCGACGGGGAAGCGCCCGGTCGAATCGCGGACGACCGGCAGGGTATGCGCGAGGGACAGCCGCGGCGCGTGCTCCTCCCCGCGCAGAATGCGTTTGCATATCCCCCGGCCGCTTTGCTAGCGTTGCGTATGCGGCGGCGGGGGTTTCGCCGCCGTTGGAATACACGGGGCCCGCGGCCCCTCCGGCATAACGCGGCCGCGAGAAGCGGCGTTTGAAATCGCCGCGGAAAAGGAGGATGCGATGACGAAGCGGTGCGGCATCTGCCTCGCGATGCTTCTCCTCGCGACGGCGGCGTACGCGGGCGCGCGGATCGACGGGAAGATCACCGCGATCGACGCGGAGAAGGGGACGCTCGAGATATCCGGCGTCACGGTGATCACCAAAGACGCGAAACTGTGGGACCTGATCTTCCCCTCCCGCCTGTCGCGGCTGAGGGTCGGCTGGGGCGTCGAGGCGACGGGCACGTTCACCGGCCCTCGCGAGTTCACGGCGACGCAGCTCGTGGCCAAGTATTTCCGGCACTACGAGATCCAGGCGAAGGTCGACGCGGTGGATGTGCGGGCGCGCACGCTCTCCATCTCCGGCATCACCGTAAAAATCCCCGCGGATTGCACGTTCGAGGACGAGAACGGGGACGAGACGACCCTCGAGAAGCTGCCGGTCGGGAGGAAGATGGAGGTCGAGGGAGACTGGACCGGACCCGCGGAGTTCACCTGCTACTCGATCGAGGTCTGGAAGGAGAAGAAGGAGGAATGCCCCGCGGGGGATCGGAAGAGCTGACCGGAACGCGGATACGGAACAGAAGGCCGGGAGAACTGTCCCGGCCTTCTTTTCGTCCGGGCAGCGCCGGCCGCGGCTACTCGATCGCGTGTCTCCTGACCGCCTGCGCGACATCCAGCCCGAAGATGCGCCGCAGCGCGGGCGCCGCCCCGAGCGGGAGCAGCAGAAACGGGATCAGGAGCGCCGCCGCGAACTCCTCCATCCCGACGAAGGTGTCGATGCGGAACCAGACGCGGCTCAGCGCCGCGTTCAGGCACCGGGCGACCCCCAACGCGACCGGGACCGCGATGAGAAGGGCGGCGAACCCCATCGCGACCACCTCCGCTAGCACCATCCGGGAGATCGGCAAACGGCCGTACCCGAGCGCGATGAGCGCGGCGAATTCAACCTCCCGCTCGAGCAGGTGCATCGACATCGTGTTGACCACGACGGCGAGCGCGACGATCGATCCGATGACGACGGCGAGCCTGATCAGCCCGACCGCCTTCCCGAGCTGCCCGCCGATCGCCTCCTCGAGCTCCGCCTTTGCGGTGACCCGGCCGACCTCCCCGGACGCGTAGAGCCGCGCCACCGCATCCGCCCGGCCGGTTTCGCCAAGTTCCGCCATCACCCCCGAGCATCTCCCCGGCAGGCCGAGGATGCGGCGCGCCGTCTCGATCGGGACGAAGCAGTCCCGGATCGAGAGCACGCTGACGAGCCCGGCCACCCGAAGCGTCCGCTCCCGCCCCCCGGCCCTCACCGTCACCGCCTCGCCGAGCGCCGGCGGAGGGGCGTCCGCGAAGGCGGTGTTGAATATGATCTCGTCCGCGTCGTCGCCGGAGAAGCCCCCTCCCTCGGCGAGGGGGAACGGGCTCATCCGCGACCGTGCGGGAACGCCGACGAGCCGGTACTCGCCCGCGCCCCCTCCCCCGCCGCGCACCGACGCGTAGCCGCTCACGAACGGCTCCGGGGCGGAGAGGCCCGCCTCCTCGCACAGCCTGATCCCCTCGCGACAGGCCCGGGGCCCCGTGAAGTCCGCGACCACGTCCCACCCGTAGCGCCGCAAGAGGGACGCGCTGCTCTCTATGGCGGAGGAGAGGGTGACGACGAATCCGGCGGTGACGCCGAGCCCGAGCGCCAGGAGGAGGGTGGTGGCCGCGGTCAGCCCGGGCCTGCGAAACAGGTTGCGCGCCGCCGCGCGCTGGGGGAGCGTCCCCGGCATCGCGCCGCACCGCCGCATCGCGGCTTCCACGAAGGGGGAGCGGCGCAGAGCGAAGGCGCGCCCGGACCCGCGGATCGCCTGGACGGGTGAACGTCTCGCCAGCCCGAGGACCGGCGCGACGCCGGCGACGGACGCCACCCCCACCCCGATGAGCAGCCCCGCGGCCATCGCCGCCGGATCGAAGGCGAGGGCGAGCGGCGGCAGGTCCATCGCCGAGGCGTAGGTGCCGGCGAGGAGGCGGGTCACCGCGGGCGACGCGGCGAGCCCGAGAAACCCGCCCCCGCTCCCCAGCAGGAGGCCGAGGAAGAGATAGGACCGGACAATCGCCGCCGGCCGATACCCGAGCGCCATCAGGGCGCCGATCTCGCGGGACTGCGAGACCGCGATCCGGTGCACGGTAATCCCCGTGGCGGCGAGCGTCACGACGCTGAAGATCCCGACGATGGCCAGGGCCAGGGAGCGGAACAGCTTGAGGTCCTGCCGGAGAAACGCGATCCCGAACTGGTCCTCCCGCCGGAGGACGCTCTCGATCTTGACCCCCGCCGCGGAGAGACGGTCGACCACCCGCCGCTCGATTTCGCGAGACGGCCGTCCGCCCCCTCCCGCCGCGGCGCCGAAGGTGACGAGCAGCTGGTTCACCGGGTCGGCGCCGCCGACGTAGCGGGAGAGCGCCCCGATCTCCCTCCCACAGGACTCGACGGGGACGTAGATCACGCCCAGCGAACCGGGGATCGGGACGAGCAGCTCGGGGGTGGCCGTGCTCGCGAGGAACTCCGGGCTCCTGGAGATCCCGGCAATCGGCCGCGTCGATCGGACGCCGTACACGCTGGCGGTGATCGACTCCCCCACCCCGTAGCCCCGGCCCCTGAGCCCCCGGTCGATCATCACGCCGTCGCCGCCGCCGGCCGGGAACGCCCCCTCCTCGACATCGAGCGTGTTGACCGCGGGGTTTTCGCCGGCGCGGATGAAGACGACCGCCGCGGGGAGCAGCGTTTCGTCGGGGAGATGGATCGCCCCCCCGAGCACCAGGCGGGGCAGCGCCTTTTCGATCCCCTCCAGACCCTCCAGCGACGGCAGGCGGCCGGCGCCCGTCGGGGCGAAGGAGACCTGGAGGTCGGCGAGATTGTGCGCGGTGCAGTAGCCGTCGACCGAGCGGCGGAGGGTGCGCATGGCGGAGAACCCCCCGGAGAAGATCGCGGACTGACAGGCGATGATGAGCGCCACCATCACCCCCCGCAGCCCCATCGCCCCGAGGTCGCGGAACGCCTTGCGGGTCAGTAGTCTCATTGAGGCCGCCGACGGGGGCGCATCGCCCCGTATCGAGCGCCGCCGTTCAGCGCGGATCCGGCGCCGGGGCGCCGCTCCCGCGCCGCACGGGATGCGGTGCCGCCTCCCCTCCCATTTCGCCGGACGCGCCGGCGATCGTGCCGTTGCGGAGTTGGACGATCCTGTCCGCCCTCTCCGCGACGCGCGGGTTGTGGCTGACGATCGCGAAGGTCGCGCCCTCGGCGGCGTTCAGTTCGCGCATCAGATCGACGATGCGTTCGCCCATCGCCTCGTCGAGGTTGCCGGTGGGCTCATCCGCGAGGACCAGCAGGGGTTGTTTTGAAAGGGCCCGGGCGATCGCGACGCGCTGCTGCTCGCCTCCCGAGAGCTGATCGGGGAACGCGTCGTCGCGCCCGCCGAGGCCGACCCGCCCGAGGTAGTCGCGCGCCCGCTCCCGCATCTCCCGCCGGCTCGAAAAGGGAAGCAGCTCGAGGGCCGCCTCGACGTTCTCCCGCGCCGTGAGGGTGGGGAGCAGATTGTACGACTGGAATACGAAGCCGACCGCGGCCCTGCGGAATTCGGTCAGTTCCGAACGGCGCATCCGGCTCAACTCGAGGCCGTTCACGAGCACCGATCCGGAGTCGGGCGCGTCGAGCGCCCCGATGATGTTGAGGAGGGTGGTCTTGCCGCACCCCGAGGGGCCGAAGATCACCATGAACTCGCCCTTTTCGAGTTCGAGGTCGACGCCCTTGAGGACCTCTGCGGCGAGGGCGCCGGTGCCGTAGGATTTGGTGACGCCGCGCAGGCGAACGAGGGGCGTCTTCGCGTCCGGTTCGCGCATCGCTTCCTCCCACGCCCGCGCCGCAACGGGCGGATCAGTCCTCGCCGAGGAGCTCCGCGGGGGCGTCGACATGCCAGACGCACCCGGCGCCGTCAGGCTCCATCCGGATGCGGAACCCTATGAAACGGGAGAACTCGTCGTGGAACGGCCCCTGGCAGTCGTACCGGCAGAACGTCTCCCTCCGCGGCCGCACCTTCTCGGGGATCTCCCGCATGGCGGCGACGTAGGGGCACTCGCGGAACTCGATCTTTCCGCCTATCGTGCGCCCCCGGTCGTCGACTATCTCCTTCGCCGCGTACCCGGTGCTGTTGTAGAGGAACTGGTACTCGTAGAAGGTGCGCAGCACCTTCTCCCTCAAGATCAGGAGCCCGATCTTCTCGCGCAGCGCCTTCCCCGGGGTGAAGCGTTCGAGGACGTTGGCGACGCGCAGGTGCAGGGAGGCGTGCTCCTCGCGGTAGTCGCGCTCCATCCGCCGCACCCACTCGACCGCCTCCGCGCGCCCGAAGCGCTCCTCGATGTGCTCGATCGTCTTTCCGTAGAGGGAGACGTACGGCCCGAGCGTGCGCTTCCACATCTCGCGCGCCGGCATCTCCTCGATCCTCAGCAGCCGCTCAGCCGGCATCGGATTCCCTCCTCGCGAAGCTCCGGGGGACATACCCGCGCGCGCCCAGGAGGCACGCCTTCCCCAAACGCCACAAGAATTTGAACGAGGCGGACACGCTCTTGAGCGTCCCCAGCGGATTGAGGCCGAGCGGGTTCCCCCTCCATCTTCTCCTCAGGAGGCCGAGGTTGAGGTAGGTCCGCACGTAGAGCCTCGTCAGTTCGCGGAAATAGGTCCGGGTCGGAAGCGCCGTCTTGAGGACCGGGAAGATCAGGTCGAAGAAGCGGAAGTCGCGGGTGACCAACTGGTCCTGCATCCCGCTCCAGAGCTGCGTGCCGGGAAGCGGGGTCAGACTCATATACTCGGCGTACCCCTCCTTGTGGATGCCGAGGGACCTGACGTAGGCGAGGAGCGTCCTGAAATCCTTCTTCGTCGCCTGCGGACGCATGATGAAGCCGAGGTCCGGCGTGATCCCGCTGCGCCGGAGTATGCGCACGGCCTCGTTGTTCGTCGCGACGCTGGAGCGCTTGTTGAACGACTCGAGCCCCTCGTCGGTGCACGACTCCACGCCGATGTAGACGTTGGTCAGGCCCAGCCCCGCCCATCGCTCCACCAGGTCGGGGTTGGCGCAGATGAAATCCGCCCTGCCGAAGCACCAGTAGTTCTTCCGGATGCCCCGCCTGGCGACGGCGTCCGCGATCGCCTGCACGCGCGGGCGGGAGACGAAGAAGTTGTCGTCGAATATGTACACGTACCGCTCCTCGATCCGCTCCAGCTCCTCGGCGACGAGCTCCGGGGACCGCATCCGGTACCTCCCCCCCGTGAAGTCCCATATGCAGCAGAAGGTGCACCGGAACGGGCACCCCTCGCTCGTGCGGAGCACGGCGATGGGACCGACGCCGAAGACGTGGTAACGCATCCTGTACGCGGCGGAGATCTTCCTGTCCGGAAACGGCTCGCCGTCGAGCGATTCCGGGAGGGCGCGGGCTGGGGTGCGAACCATCTTCCCGCCGCGGCGGATGTAAAAACCGGGGACCAGGCGCAGGTCGCCGCCGGCCTCGAGCGTGTCCGCGAGTTCCGCGAGCGCGGGGACGCCCGGACCGATGCCGACCGCGTCCACGAACGGTTCGTCGAAGTCGCCGGGCATGAACGTGGGGTGGTATCCCCCCACCACCGTCACCAGGCCGGGATCGCAGCGTTTGGCCCGCCGGAGAAGCTCCCTGACGGCGTAGACCTGGGAGGTAAAGCAGCCCATGCAGACCATCCCCGGCTTGAAGTCAGCGATCGCCGACTCGACGTCCCTCTTCTCGAAGACGAGGTCCAGCAGGCGGGTCTCATGACGCGGCGCGAGGCTCGCCGCGAGGAGCTCGAGGCCGAGCGGCTCGAACGCCGCCAGATCCATGAGCCCCGATGCGGCGCACTCGGGGGGGTTGATGAACAGCACCCGCATAGGTCCCTCGTTACCCCGTCACGGGGCGGACGCCGGGCTGAAGCTCCGCGCCCGCTCCCCGACTCCCCGCCCGCCGCCCACCCTGCGGAGGTACCACCGCCCCAGCGCCCGACCCGCCGCCCCGAAGACGAGTTGTTCCCTGACGCGCCGCGACGGGCAGAGCAGAAACGGGAGGTAGAGAAAATTCGACCAGACCATCGCGATGCCGAAATCGAGACTCTTCCTGTCGGTGATGTAGCGGGGGACCGGGGCGAGGAGGCGCAGGCCGAAGCTCTCGTACAGGCCGAGCTCGGGATCCAGCCGCCGCGGGGTGCCGTCGCTCCCCCGTACGCGCATCTCCATATACTCGCGCGCCGTGCGCGGATCCGCGCCGTCGGGCCGGTTCCCGGCCCGGGTCCGGTCGCGGAGCCACCGGGCGTAGCCGGGCATCCGGCCGACGAGGGCGATCCCCCGAAGGCGCAGGCAGGCGCACCTGCGCGCCGCGGCGTCGATCAGCGCCTCCGCGGCCCCGATGAAGTAGCCGTGCGGGTGCACCGCCAGATTCACGCCGAACAGCCAGTTACCCCGGGGATCGTGGGTGGTGATGTAACCGTCCGCGGTGATCTCGCTCCACGAGGCGGCGAGGGGCCTGCGGGGGTCGAAGCGGAGCTTCATCAGATTGACATGCCCCCAGATCTCGCCCTGCGCGTCCTCGAAACAGAGCTGCCCCTCCGGAAAGATCGCGCGCTGCGAGATGAAATGGCCGCGGTCGAACTGGACGCCGTTCCGCCAGGCGATGGATTCCACCCAGCAGAGACGCTCGATGTCCCGCTCCTCGATCTCGCGAACGCGCATCGGATCTCCCGCGCGGCCGGCGGCCCCGGATCGAACCGTGCACGAAGCCGTGCCGCTACCGGCGACAGTGCACGGTAGCACATCGGGATGCCTGACGCCAGACTCCTCGACGACGACGCGGTCGAAGGGTGCGGAAAGGCCCCGGTCGCCCTTACCGCCTTCGGCGGGGATCTCGCCCGCCTCGATCGGGCGGCGCGACGAGATCGCCGCCTCTCCCCCCCTCGCCCGTTCCGCACGCGCGGGGCGTTTTACCGTGCCATCGGCGGCGCGCTGTGGTATAAGCATCCGTGCGCGCGGCACGGCGCCTGTTTCCTCGTCTTTGAAAGGAGGGTTCGAATGGCCGCCATCGATCGCATCCATGCACTGGAGATCCTCGATTCCCGGGGAAATCCGACAATCCGGGTCTTCCTTCGCCTCGACGACGGGCGTGTTTTCGTCGCGTCGGTGCCGTCCGGGGCCTCCACCGGCGAGAACGAGGCGGTGGAACTCCGCGACGGAGACGGAAAACGTTACGGCGGCAAGGGGGTACTCCGCGCCGTCGAGAACGTCAACCGGGTCATCGCCCCGGCCCTGAAAGGGAAGGACCCGTCGCGCCAGGCCGAGCTGGACCGCCTGATGATCGAGCTGGACGGGACGCCGAACAAGGGCGTGCTGGGCGCCAACGCCATCCTCGGCGTGTCGATGGCGGCGTCGAAGGCGGCGGCGGAGGCGGCGGGCCGGCCGCTCTACGCCTACCTGGGCGATGGAGACGCGGTGCGCCTCCCCGTGCCGATGATGAACATCCTCAACGGCGGCAAGCACGCCGACAACAGCGTGGACTTCCAGGAGTTCATGGTGATGCCGGTCGGCGCGCCCACCTTCGCCGAGGCGCTTCGCTACGGCGCCGAGACGTTCCACGCGCTCAAGAAGATCCTCTCCAAGAAGGGGTACGCGACGAGCGTGGGCGACGAGGGCGGCTTCGCCCCCGACCTCAGGAGCGACGCCGAGGCGTGCGAGCTGATCGTCGAGGCGATACAGGCGGCGGGGTACGAGCCCGGCAAGGACGTCGCGATCGCCCTCGATCCCGCCGCGAGTTCCTTCTTCGAGGGGGGGAGCTACCTTCTCGCCAAGTCGGGGCAGGGGCCGAAATCCAGCGCGGAGATGACCGCCCTCTACGAGCGCTGGATCACCGACTACCCGATCGTCTCCATCGAGGACGGGCTCGCCGAGAACGACTGGGACGGGTTCCGCGAACAGACGGCGCGGCTCGGCGGCAGGATCCAGATCGTCGGCGACGACCTGTACGTCACCAACACCCGCTTCATCGAGCGCGGGATCAGGGAGAAGGCGTCCAACGCGGTGCTCATCAAGCTGAACCAGATCGGCACCGTCACCGAGACGATCGAGGCGATACGGATGTGCCGCGAGGCGGGCTGGAACTACGTGATCTCCCACCGCTCGGGAGAGACCGAGGACACGTTCATGGCCGACTTCGCCGTGGCGATGGGCGGCGGCCAGATCAAGACCGGCTCCGCCTGCCGCAGCGAGCGGACCGCCAAGTACAACCGCCTGATCGAGATCGAGGCGGAGGCGGGACGCGCGGCGGTCTTCTCGAACCCGTTCCCCGGCGGCCGATGACCGGCGCCGGCCGCACCGGATGAACCGACGCCCGATCTCCGCGCTTTTGTGGGTCTGCGTCCTCCTCTCGGGGGCCGCCGGGCTCGTCTACGAGGTGCTCTGGGCCAGGTACCTCGCCATCCTGTTCGGCAACACGACCCACGCCTACACCGTCGTGCTGGCGACGTTCATGGGGGGGCTCGCGCTGGGCGCCTTCTCCCTCGGGCGGCTGGCCGACCGGATGCGCGAGAAACTCCTCCTCTACGCCCTCGCGGAGATCGGCATCGCCCTCTTCTGCGTCTGGACGCCCCGCCTCGTCGCCTTCTCGAGGACCCTCTACCTCGCGGCGGTCCGGACATGGCCCCCGCAGTCGTGGCAGCTCACCGCCCTGCTCTGCGCCATCGGCGCGGCGATCATGCTCCCGCCGACCATCCTGATGGGCGGAACCATCCCGGTCCTGAGCGCCGCCCTCACCTCCTCCTTCTCCGCGCGCGGGAGAACGGTGGCGCGCCTCTACTACCTCAACAGTTTCGGCGCCGTGCTGGGGACGCTCGCCTGCGGCTACTACCTTGTCCACCGCCTCGGCCTCGGCTTCACGCTCCTGGCCGCGGCGGCGGTCAACCTGGCGGTCGGCGGCGCCGTGCTGGGCATCCGGCTCGTCTCGGGGCGCCGGACGGCGCCCTTGCCGGGCGAAGGGGCGGCGGCCGGGGCTGCGCCCCGCCCGTATCCGCCTCTCCTCGCCGCGATCGCCCTCGCCGCGCTCTTCGTCTCGGGAGCGGCGGCGATGCTGTACGAGCTGGTCTGGATCCGGCTGCTCTCGCTCGTGTTGGGCTCCTCGACGTACTCGTTCTCGGCGGTCCTGGCCACGTTCATCTCCGGCATCACGATCGGCGCCTTCATCGTCTCGCGGCGCCCGCCGCGAGAGAACGCCGCGTTCCGCGCGCTCGGCCTGTGCGAGGCCTGCGCCGGGCTCCTCCTCATCCTCTCCATCCCGTTCTACGAGCGGCTCCCGTACCTGTTCATGCGCCTCTCGGACCTGCTCTCGAAGAGCCCCGCCTCCTTTCCGCTCTACGAGGGGCTGAAGCTGCTCGTCTCGTTTCTCGTGATCCTGCCGCCGACCGTCTTCCTCGGCATGACCCTCCCGCTCGCGGGCATCGTGGTGCCCCACGGGCAGGCGCGGCTCGGGCGGGGCGTCGGCGGCGTCTTCGCCGCCAACACGGCGGGGAACATCGCGGGGGCTCTCGGAACGGGGCTCGCCCTCATCCCCGCCCTCGGCCTGAAGACGACGATGGAGCTCGGCATCGCGGCCAACCTGGGGCTCGGCATCCTCATCGTAGCTGTGGACCGCGTTCCGTCCGCCGCGCGAAAAACCGCCTTCTGCCTTCTCCTCGTCGCGGCGTTCGCCGGCTATCGGGCGCTCGTGCCGGCCTGGAACAACGCCCACTTCACCCTGCAGGTGTTCAGGCCGGAGGACACCCCCGTGTACCCCTCCCCGAGCGCGATCGAGGCGGGACGGAACCTCCTCTACTACCGGGACGGGGCGAACGCGACCGTGGCCGTGATCGACGGAGGCGACGAGTACCGGGCCCTGTTGGTGAACGGAAAGGTGGACGCCTCCACGGGGGGGGATATGTCCACGCAGCTCCTCCTGGCGCACCTCCCGCTGACGCTCCTGCCGTGTGCAGAGGACGTGCTGGTCATCGGGCTCGGCGCGGGGGTCACGGCGGGGGCGGCCGCGCGCCATCCGATCAAGACCCTGGACGTCGTCGAGCTCTCCGCGGAGGTCGCCGAGGCGTCCGCGTTCTTCTCCGAGGTGAACGATCGCGTGCTCGAGGAGCCGCGCCTGCGCCTCTTCCTCGAGGACGCCCGGACCTACGTGCAGCGGACCGGCGCGGCGTACGACCTGATCATCTCGGAACCGTCCAACCCCTGGATGAGCGGCGTCGGCGACCTGTTCTCCGCCGAGCATTTCAGGGACTGTCTCGGCATCCTGAAGGAACGGGGGGTGATGGCGCAGTGGGTCCAGACGTACGAGTTGGACGACGACACGTTCAAGATCGTCGTCAAGACGTTCCTCTCCGTCTTCCCGCACGCGTCGCTCTGGGAGATCGACGGGAACAACACGCTCCTCATCGGATCGCGCGGCCGCCTGGAGCCGGATCTGGAGGCGTCCGCGAGGCGCCTCGCCTCGCCGCGCCTGCAGGAGCAACTGCAGCCCATCGGCCTGAAGGACCTGTTCACGCTCCTCTGCCTCCAGATCGCCTCCGACGCCGGCCTTCGCGGCTCGGTGCGGAGCGAGCCGGTCGTGCAGAGCGTCTACTCCCCCCTCCTCGAGTACCGCGCCCCGCGCGCCCTCTATACCGGATCGTACGTCAGGACCTACCTCCAGCACCTCGACGAGCGCCCGTACGCCGCCGCGAAACACGACCTCCTGCTGAAGCCGTACCTCGAAACCGGCCCCGTCCCCGCCGACGCCCTGAGGAACCTGCTCGGCTTCCTGAAGAAGGCGAAGGGCGGATACTTCGCCTACCTCTCCCTCCCGGTCCTCGATACGCTACGCCGGGAGGCGCCGGGGGACCGGGAGCTGTTCCTCTCCTGGCTCGCCTCGGACCTGGCCCCGCTCCACGCCCGGCTCTGCGAAATCGAGGAGCGCATCCGCGGAGGCGACCGGGACATCCGAACGCTGGAGGTCGCCGCCGGCCTTTTGCTGAAAAGGTACCTGATGCTCCGCTCGTTCCTCGCGCCCCGCCTCGCCGCCGAGACGCTGGAGCGAATGGCGCGGTGCGCAGAGCTCGCGGGACGGGACGCCGCGCGGATCTACCGGCTGATGTCGAAGCTCTCCCTGCACGAGCGCGACTACGGCGGGTCGTTCGCGTACCGGCGGAAGGCGGAGGCGTTGTCGGAGGCCGAAAACGGAAATGCGGTCAGGCGCCAAACGAAGCGGGATCCCCGCCGATAGCCGGGATCGGCCCCCGCTCCCCCGCGCCGGGGAACTCATTGTGCCGACGGAGATCGACGCGATATGAAACGGCCCGTTCGCCTCCTGCTTCTCTTCGCGATAGCCCTCTGCGCCGGCTGCCGCCTCGTCGAGCCCGCCCCGCCTCCGTCCCTCTGCATCCTCCACACAAGCGACATCCACGGCCACATCCTCCCCCAGAGGGTCGCCGGCGAGAGGCATCGGATCGGCGGAGCGGCGGTTTTAGCCGGCTGCGTGAAGAAGATCAGGGAGGAGAACGCCCGCAGGGGAATCCCCACCCTCCTCCTCGACGCGGGGGACTTCTACATGGGGACGCCGGAGGGGGACTCCTCGGGGGGACAGGCCCTCGTCGAGGTGATGAACGCGCTGGGCTACGACGCCCTCGCCGTCGGAAACCACGACTGGGACGGGGGCGTTGCGCGCCTGCGCGGGCTCGCGGAGCGGGCCGCGTTCCCGTTCCTCGGGGCAAATGTGATCGTGCGGGAGACGGGGCAGACGCCCGCCTTTCTCCGGCCGCACATCGTCAAGGACTGCGGCGCCGTGCGGGTGGGCGTGGCGGGGGTCACGCTGGAGGATTCGACGCCGATGCCGATACCCGGGACGGCCGCGAGCATCGTCTGCCTGGAGCCGGAGGAACAGCTCGGGAACTCCGTCGACGCGCTGCGGCGCGACCGCGCCGGCCTCGTAATCGTCCTGAGCCATCTCGGGCTGAACGGGGACAAGCGGTTAGCCCGAAAGGTCGAAGGCGTCGACCTGATCCTCGGCGGTCATTCGCACCTGGCGCTGCGTGAGCCGTTCCGCTCGCCCGAGCACGGCACGCTCATCCTCCAACCGGGAAGCTACGGCAGATACCTCGGGAAGCTCGATCTGACGCTGGATCCTCGGTCGAAGCGGGTGGCACGGTACGACTACGCGCTCATCCCCCTCACGGAGAATCGGTGCGCCCCCGACGCCGCGATGGAGGCGCGCGTGGACAGGTGGCGTGCGAGGGCGGGGAATCGCTTCGACGAGATCGTCGGCTGGTCTGAGTCCGATTTCCTGAAGAATCGGGAGGGGGTCGCGATGCTCGGCGAGATGATCGCCGACGGGATGCGGGAGGCGACCGGGGCGCAGATCGCCTTCAACCAGCGGCACGGCATCCGCGGCCCCCTGCTCGAGGGGGAGATCAGGTACCGCGACGTCTACGCGATCATCCCGTTCGACGACACGCTCTGGACCGTCCGCCTCACCGGGAAGCAGGTCCGGGGGATACTGGAGAGGGTCCTCTCATTCCGCCGGCCCGACAACCTCAGGTTCTCGGGTCTCACGGTCGACTACGACCCGTCCGCCCCCCGCAACGCGCGGCTATCTGCGGCCGCCTGCGGCGAAACGCCCCTGGACGACGAGGAGGTCTACCTCGTGGCGCTCAACACCTACCTCGTGAAGTGGGGATTCATCCGGGACCTGGTCGCGGAAGGGAGCGCCCTCACCGACACCGGCATCATCGCGCGCGATATGCTGCGCGACCATATCCGCGCGCACAGCCCGGTCTCCGCGAAACGGTTCGCCGCGCGGCGTCTCGTCGCGGTCGAGCGCACGGCGGGCGGCGGGCCTCGCGGGGCTGCCGCGCGGGGCGCCGGCCGACGCGCGGACGATCATCAGCCGCCCCGGCAGGACGGTCGCGAGGGCGCGCTGAACGTCCCCGGCCGGAACTGACGGGGGGGGCGCCGCCGCGAAAGCCCCGTCCTCGCAGGCGGCCCGGGGAGAACGGGTGACGAGGAGGCGCGCCGCGCACGCGGGGACCTCAGCCGGCAGGCGGCGGCGCATCCGCGGGATCGGCGCAGATTGAGTCGAGCCAGTTCTCTATCCCCTGCGTCAGCATCCTGAGCGGCGGTTCGGAGATCCTCTCGTTGCCCGGGAAATCCTCGTAGCCGAAGTTGTGGTTGCTGTCCGGGATGATCAGCATGTCCTTCTGCACGTTCAGCTCGTCGTAGAGCCGCCGGTTGTAGTCGATGACCGCCTTCGAATCGCAGTCCGCGAGCACGATCAGCACCTTCTTGCGGGCCGGGAGCGGGAGGTGCTGGAAGAGCGCCAGCGGGCCCGCCATCCGGTCCCACTCCCTGGGGGGGATATCCAGACCGGTGGCGCGCTTGATCTTGGCGAGGTAATCCCTCTTGTCGATCTCGCGGTACTTCCCCGGGGAAGGGAAGTTGCCCGCGGAGATGGCGATGATGTTCGCAACCCGCTCGTCCGTCGCCCCGGTCGCGAACGCGATCGCCGCCCCCAGCGAGTGCCCCATGATGGTGAGCGTGTCGCGCCTGACGGGGAGCTGCTCCGTCATGTAGGCTATCGCCGCCTTCGCGTCCGCCGTGAAATCGAGCCCCACCGGGCGGCCGATATTGGAGATCGAGGGCGACTTCCCGAACCCGCGCAGGTCGAAACCGAAGACGAGGTAGCCGCGGCGCGCGAGCCCCTTCATCAGGGCGCGGTAGAACGCGGTGTCCTTGCCGTCGGGGAGCGTCCCGTGACAGAAGAGGACGCCGTGCCGGGGCCGCCGGAGCAAGGAGGCCGGGTAGTAGACCTTCCCGGCGAGGGCCTTGTTCGCCGGCCCCTCGAACGACACCTTGACGACGCGGACGCGCAGGTTCGAGAGGAACCGCTCGACGCGCGGGCCGGCGACGAGCCCCGCGACGAGGAAGACCGCGGCGAGCGCCGCGCGCGACCGGGCGATGGCGACGATTCTGCTGGGCATGCGGCATGCTCCGAATAGGGCGAGGGGAGGGGGGAAAGTATACCCGACGCGGGGGGGGAAAGGCACGGGGAATCGGCGCCTGTCACGAAAACGCACGCGTTGGGGAGGGCGGGAGGGAAGGTCAGGGGCGCGGGGATGCGGCCCCCGCCTCGGCCGCCGGGACCACGGCGACCGAGACGGCGAGCGGGTGCAGGACGGAGTCGAGGTACGCCTGCTCCCCGCCGGGCACGTAGCGCACGGGACAGAAGACGTAGACGGTGAAGGTGTAGTTCCCCTTGGGCATCGACTCGATGCTGGTGAGCGTGTAGCCCGAGTTGGCGATCTGGCCCTTGAATTGGCACGGTTCGTCCGGCGTCGCCTCGTCGTCGGAGTAGAAGAGCTTCTTCCCGATCATCGCCATCCCCGGGTCGAAGATCGTGAGCGTCATGATCGTCCCCTGCGGGCCGTGCGCGAGCTTCCACCGGTACGGCCCCGAATCGAGCGCCGCCTCTCCCCCCGGCTTCCCGGTGATCGCGATGCCGCTCCTGTTCCGCTCGTTGCACCAGGTCATCCCCTTCGCCTCCGGGGAGAGGTCGTCGGTGATCCGCATCGTGACGCTGCGGGCGATGGCGCTCAGGGGGAACGGGATCTGGAGGAGCGACGGGAACTCGCAATGGTACGGGTAGTAGGCGCTGTCGCTGTCGATCGTCGCGCTGTGGAAGGGGCCGGCCAGTCTCAGGGCGCTCTTGACCCGCCGCGAGACCCGCACGGGGCCGTCCACGTATCCGACCGGCGTGCAGGAGAAGTCGTCCTGCGTCCAGGTCGCCTCCCCGAGCAGCTTCAGGTCGAGCGTCAGGCGGAGCTTGTACAGGTCGTAGATGTTGCGGCCGTCACCCCCCGCCGCCTCCGTCAGGGCGAAGAACGACGGGACCTGTATCGCCTTTCGGTACGGGAAGCCGAGGACGTAGTAGGGGCTCGTCACCCAGTCCCTCCGCGGGTCGTAGGTTACGTAGTCGGTCTCCGACCGCGGCGCCGTCTTCTCGAAGGCAAAGAGGTAGAGCCGGCGTTCGGGCCCGCCCAGCGGATCCGAGACGGTGATCTCCGCCCCTTCGACCGCCCCCGCGGGAAGGGGCTCCCCTCCCCTCTTCTCCCCCGCGTCCCGGTACAGGAAGAGGATCTCGTCCGCCGGGCCGAGCGCGCCGCGCCTCTTCCCGGTCGTCCCCCCGCCGTAGGTCGTGTAGATCAGCGCGCCGTCCCTGTCCCGCTCGTCTATCTGGAACGGGGCGGGATCGAGGCGCCCGTTCTTCACGGCGAACGCCCCGATTCGCTCGTAACGGGCGCCGAGCATCCCCGAGACCTGGCGCCCGCGGAGGATCACGACGTCGTTGATCCGTCTCGCGGCGCCGCCCGGGGCTCCCTGGGCAGACGCGACGCGGGGGGCGGAGAGGGCGGAGAGGACGGCGATCGCCGCGACGAACCGCGGGAGGCGCCCCGAAGACGTTTTCGTTCGCATCGCGCGCTTCCCCCCGGACAGGACCGCCTTCGCGACGGCGGCAGGGAGCATGGTAGCACGGACAGCCTTCCCGGTCAAACACCGCACCTCCTTTCGACGTTCCCAAGCCCGCCTCGCCGTGCTAGAATGCTATCCGTGATGAGGACGCGCACCACCCCCGCCGCGGCGCTCCTCGCCCTCGCGGCGGCGCTGCTCGCCGCCGGGTGCGGGAAGCCCGACGACTACCGCCCGCGTTACTTCTCGTTGCGCGAGGAGACCCGGCGGAAGATCGCCGACCTCGACGCGGCGCGGCGCGCCGACCGAGCCCGCTACGAGCAGCGCCTCATCGGCTACGAGGCGGAGTTGCGGCGGCTCCGCGCCGAGCTGGCCGCCGCCCGGCAGTTCCCCGCCGGCGCGGACGCCCCCGGCATCCCGCCCCGGGCCTCCCCGCAGGCGCAGGATTCGGCCTCCCCGGCGCAGGCCCTCGCCGCCCTCGCCGAGCCGGTCGATCCCGCCGCCGAGGAGGAGGAGACCGTCGCCTCCCTCGTCGAGGCGTTCATCCAGGACTACGAGGGGCTCATCGACGAGGGGAGGCGGGCGCGGTTCCGCAGCGACTTCTCCGCCTACCTCGCCCTCCTCAGGGACGACACGCACGCCCTCCCGGCCTCGCAGAGAAAGGACGCCGCCCTTCGGGACCTCCGCGCCCGGGCCGAGGCCGCAACGAGCGAGCGCGAGCGCCTCCAGCTCAGGGAACGGATCTCGATGATCGAAGGGGCGAGCGCCGAGGACCTTCCGGGGGTGCTCGACTACTACCACCGCCTCGACGGCATCCAGACCATGAACCGGCTCCTCGACGAATACGAGATCCCCCGCGAGGAGCTCGCCGCCGCGGGGATCGAGCCGCCGCCGAGGAGCAGCTGGCAACCCGAGGCGCGCGAGGTCGCGGTCAACCTGCGTTCCTTTGCGGAGCAGTACGAAGCGTTCATCCCCTCAGGGATGCGCGAGCAGTTTCGCCGCGACAGCGCGGCGTGCGTGGCCGCGCTCTCCGCCAGGCCCTCCGACGAGGAGGTCGTCGCGCGGCGCAACGCGATGCTCAGCGACATCCGGGAGCGCGCGGCGGCGGCAGGCCCGGAACGGCAGGAACGGTTCACCCGGCGCATACGGGAGCTCGAGACGGGCTCCCTCGACGCCGTCCGGGAACGGATGCAGGCGGAGCGCCTGAACGAGGTCTCCGCGCTCGTGGAGAAATACTCGATCCCGCGGCATGAACTCAGGGAGTCGGGGGTCTGGTACCAGCAAAGGCGCCGCCGCTAGGCCCGCGGCCCCGCCCGTCTTCCCCGGGAAAGGCGGTTTGATTCAGGCCATGCAACAGGCACCGGGCGCCGCCGAGGCGCCGGAAACCGTCATCCTCGTCCCCGGCCCGCTCTCCGACCGGGAGGGGCGCCGGCTGCTCGAGGAGATCGTGCGCGCCGCCGGCGGGGGGGCGTCCCGCATCGCGCTCGATCTCTCGGAACTGGAGCGTCTGGACAGCCGGGGATGCGCCTGGCTCATCCGCGCCGTGCGGGCCGCGCGGCGCCGCGGCGCGCAGGTCGGGCTCCGCGGGGAATGCGGGGAGGCCGCCGAGGTCATCGAGCTCCTCTCGAAAAGCTTCGCCGAGGACCGGCCGCGCCCGCCCGCCTCGGCCGGTTTCCTTGAATCGCTGGGGAACAAGGCGTTCCGCGCCCGGGAGGAGCTCCTGGACGCGTGGCGTCTCGCCGTGGACGCCGTCTACTGGTCGTTCATCGCGCCGTTCGAGGGAAGGGGACTGCGGTGGAAGGGGCTCGTCACCGAGATCGAGGATATCGGCATCCGCGCCATCGGCATCGTCTCCCTCCTCAACTTCCTTCTCGGCCTCGTCATCGCGATGCTCTCGGCCGCCCAGGCATCCACCTTCGGGGTTCAGATCTACGTCGCGAGCCTCGTGGTGATGGGGTTCGCCCGGGAACTCGCCCCGATCATGACCGGGATCGTGGTCTCCGCCCGCACCGGCTCGGCGATCGCCGCGGAGCTCGCCACGATGAAGGTCTACGAGGAGATCGACGCCCTGAAGGGGATGGGGTTGAGCGTGTCGAAGTTCCTCATCGCCCCGAAGGTGCTCGCGACCCTCGTCGCGGTGCCGATCCTCACCGCCATAGGGTTCGTGACCGGCGTCGCGGGGGGGTTCTTTTTGAACGCCATATCCCTCGACTTCACCTTCGACCGATGGTGGGAACAGACGATCCAGGCCTCCACCGTCCGCGACCTGGTGCAGGGGGGGGTCAAGGCGTTCAGCTTCGCCGTCATCATCGTGATGGTCGGCTGCCATAACGGCCTCCGCGTCACCGGGGGTGTGCGGGGGGTGGGGATGGCGACCACGCGGGCGGTCGTGATGGACGTCTTCTTGATCGTGGTCGCGGACCTGCTGTTCACGACGATCTTCTACTACTTCCTCTAGGGGGGCGCGGTGGAACGGAAACCGATCGTGGAGGTGCGCGACCTCGTGGCGGGCTACGGGGACTACCTCGTCCTCGACCGCGTCTCCATGGACGTGTACGAAGGGGAGATCATCGCGGTGATCGGCGGGTCCGGCTGCGGGAAATCCACCCTCCTGAAGAACATGGTCGGTCTCTTGCGGCCGGTCTCGGGCTCGATCCGCTACTGGGGGAGGGAGATCACCGCGATGGACGAGGAGGAGCTCGCCGAGCTCCTCCGGAAGCTGGGGATCGCGTTCCAGTCCGGCGCCCTCTTCAACTCGATGACCGTGGGCGAGAACATCTCCCTGCCGATGGAGGAGTACGGGGATATGGACCAGGAGCTCAGGGAGATCCTGGTCGGCATCAAACTCGACCTGGTCGGGCTGTCGGGCACCGGCGACCTGATGCCGGACGAGCTTTCCGGGGGGATGAAGAAGCGCGTCGGCTTCGCCCGCGCGATCGCGATGGATCCCCGGATCGTCTTCTTCGACGAGCCGTCGACCAGCCTCGACCCGATCATCGCGGCGGGCCTGGACAAGCTCATCCTCGAGATGCGGCGCCTCCTCGGGATCACCGTGTTCGTGGTCACGCACGACCTCGGCTCGATACGCCTGATCGCCGACCGGATCGTGATGCTGGACCGGGGCAGGGTCATCTTCACCGGGACCGTCTCCGACGTGGAGAAGACCGGCGTCGCGCGGGTCAGGCAGTTCTTCGACCGGCAGCCGGACAAGACGATCGAGGCGCGGGGCGTCGCTACGGTGTAAGGCGTAACGGAAAAGGGGCGGAACGGGGTGAGCCGATGGCAACGAAAAACCAGAAGGTCAAGGTGGGCGTCTTCATGGTCTTGGGCCTCGCGCTGATCGTCGCCATCTTCCTGATGGTGACGATCAAGAACCGCGAGCCGATGGACACGTACTATATCCTCTTCACCGAGAGCGTGAGCGGACTCGGGAAGGACTGCGCGGTCCTGTACCGCGGCGTCCCGGTCGGGACGGTCCGGGAGGTCCGGGTCTCCGACCAGAACGAGGTGATCGCGAGCGTGGGGATCGCCACCCGGCGGGTCACCCTCCGCCAGGGAACCGTCGCCACGCTCGCGATGAGCAACCTGATGGGCGGGATGCAGGTCGAGCTGAGCGGCGGGGACCCCGGCGCCCCTCCGATCGAGCCCGGCTCGACCATCCCCTCCAAGACCTCGATCATGGAGAACGTGACCCAGGATCTGCCCAAGATACTGGAGAACATCCAGACCATCCTCGTCAAGCTCGACCGCTCGATCGGGGAGGTCAACACCGACCGGATCGGATCGCTGCTGCGGAACGCCGACGAGGCGATCGTGACCGCCAACACGACGCTTGAGGAGATCACCGCATTCCTCAAGACCACCCGGGGGACGATCCTGAACACCGAATACGAGATCACCAGGACGATGCGGAACCTGAACGAGGCGATCGCGCAGGCGACCCGCGCCTTCTCGCGCCTGAGCGAGGAGCCGTCGTCGGTCTTCTGGGGGCGCCGGGAGCCGCACGAGCCGCACGCCAAATGAAGGGGGCGGATGCGGCCTGAACGACAGGGCCCCGCGCGCCGGCGCGCCCGCGCGCGGATCGACACCGAGAAACGGGGGGATGGAATGAAGAGAACAGTGCTGGCTGCGCTGATCGCGCTCGGGGCGGCGTCGTGCGCCTCCCGCATCCGCACCGACTACTACCTGATCGACACGGAGCCGTCGCCGCCGAGGGCGGCGGAACGCCTCCCGCTGACCGTCGCCGTCAACAACGTCCGCGCCCCGTCCCGCTACCTCGACCAGATGAACTACCGCGCCCCGGGGTTGCGGGCGGGGTTCTACGAGTACAGCCGCTGGATGGAGCCGCCGGCCGAGATGGTGCAGCGGGCGTTGTGCCACGCCCTCCGGCAGTCGGGCCTCTTCGAGAAGGCGGATCCGTCCAACGGCGCCTGGAACCCGGACCTCGTCCTCCAGTGCACGATCCTCGCCTTCGACCAGGTGCGGGAGAAGGACGGCGAGTACGCGGAGTGCGCGCTCGCGATGGAGCTGGTGCAGCGGGAGAAGGGGAACGCGGTCTGGTCGAAGGAGCTGCGCGTCCGGGTCCCGCAGGAGAGGAGGGGCGGGTTCGCCGAGGCGATGAGCGAGGCGGTGGCGAAAACGCTCGCCGAGGCGGTCGGCGACATGGCGGAATCCGCCGAACTCCGGAAACTGGCGAAGGATGCGCTGCGCGCGGCATCCGTGCCGCCCACGGCTCCCCTCACACCACCGACCGCACCGTGAATTTCCCGTGCAGGGCGGGACGGCTCGTCTTCAGGACGTGGCAGATCTCCTCGGCCAGGTTGCGCGCGACCGCCTTGATCCGCTTGACCTCGTCCCGCTCCAGGGTGAGGAGCTTGCTCTCGCGGTAGTCCCGCACGAGCGCCGCCAGCTCGTTGGAATCGTTCCTCGAGACGACCGCGTCGATGATCCGCATCCGCTCCTTGTGGTCCTCGGGGAGCTCGGCGGACTCCTCGGAGGCGATCTCCAGCATCCGCCGCGCCTCGTCGGGGGAGACCGGGAAACGCAGCACCCTCTCGGCGCCCTGCGCCCTCACCATCAGCTTGGTGGCGGCGAGGGGGGTCCGGGCGGAGTGGAGCACGAAGTAGGTCTCGGGCCCCGCCCCGTCCGCGCTCCCCTGTCGCGGCACGCCGACGACCTTCACGAGCCCGTGCCCCTTGTAGACTATCGTATCGCCGATGCTGAACATGGTCTCCTCCCGCGGGTATGCGCACAACGAAACGCGTCGTCTGGAATAGGGGGACACTATACCACAGACCGGCCCGGGTGACGGCATAAAAGACGTTACGGCCGGCCGGAGGGGCCCCCTCGCCCGGGATCGGCGGGGAACGCCGACGGGACGAGCGGGAGGCGCTTCAGCGTCCGGACGGTTTCGAGTATCGCGCGCCCGGAATCCTTCGCCGCCGCGGACATCTCCCGCAGGACGCGCGACGCCTGCCGCCGGTCCCGCGCATGGACCATCGTGTAGAGCGCGTACGGCCAGGACGGGGCGGTCCGCCGCGCGTAGCAGTGGCTCACGGCCTCGAACGAGGCCAGGGCCCGCCCCGCCTCCCCCACCCTCTCCCGCGGCACCTTCCAGGCGACGAGCGCGTGGTAGCCCAGGCCGAGCGCGCGCCCGTCGAGCACGGCGCCGAACCGTCGCATCCGGCCGGAGGCGAGGCACGCGCGGACCGCCCCGACCGTCCCCGGCGGGAACGGCGCCGAAACGAGCGGCAGGTCGTTCGGGATCCTCCCAAGCGCCGCGCGGGGGCGCGCCCCGCCGGCCGGGCGCGGCGCCGGGATAGGCCCGCGGGAGATTTCCCCGCCTTTTCCTCCGCGGACGCCGAGATCGAAAACCACGCCGAGCTTGAAGAGGCGCGTCGCGGGAAGCACGAGCATCCGCCGCGGACGGATCAGGCGCCGCAGCTCCCCCAGCCGCCGGCGCCGCTCCGCCGGCGACGCGCTCGCGAGCGTAAACCAGACGTTGAGCGGATGGCGCCGGAGGTAGTTGTGCGTGACGCCCGCGAGCGCCCCGATGCGGGCGGCGGCCGCGCGGACTTTCAGGCGCGGGACGGAGACGGCGACGAGAACGGTGTCGAGGCCGCACGCCCGCGCGTCCCAGCGCGGCCCGATGCGCCGGACGATCCCCTGCGCCTTGTACCCGGCGATGCGGTGAAGCAGCCGTTTTTCGGAAATGCGCGCCCGCCGCGCGACCTCGGCGTACGGGCGCCTGCAGACCGGGAAGCTGTCCTGCAAGGCGGCCAGGACGCGGCGGTCGGTCGCGTCCAGCCGCATCCCCGCCCTCCCCCTTGCGCGCATCCGCATCTTCCTCCGTTGTCTCGCGGGAACGATGGACACGGGCCTCCGCCGCGCGGTTCGCGGCGCCGCCCCGCCCCGCCCCCTCACCCCGGCGTGCACCCGGCCTCCCCCGCCAGCATCTCCCCGCTCCCGGCGTAGGCCCGCGCGCGGCACCCGCCGCAGATTTCGCGGTACGCGCACGCCTTGCAGGGCGCCCCGAGTCTCGACGGATCGCGCAGGGAACGGAGGACTGTTGACTTGTCCCAGATCTCCCCGAGCCCCGCGAGCCGGACAGAGCCCGCCGATACGGGCAGGTAGCCGCAGGGGAAGATTTCGCCGGTGTGCGACACGAAGACGACGCTCCGGCCGCAGAGGCACCCGCTCCCCGCGGCGCTCCCGCCGGTTGTGGAAGGCGGACCGGCGGGACCGCGCTCGGCGGCGAAGCGGGCGTATTGCGGCGCGCAGGTGAGCCGCGCCTCGAGACCGTACGAGCCGGCGCGGGCGTGGAACCAGCTGAAGAGCTCGTGCCCCTCGCCGCGGCCGAGCGCCTCGTCTCTCGCGAGTTCGAGGCCGCAGCCCACGGGCACAAGGACGAACAGGTGGACCGCGTCGGCCCCCTCGTGCGCGGCGAGCCGGAAGACGCCCGGGATATCCGCGCGGTTCCCGCGGCAGACCGTCATGTTCACCTGCGTGCCCAGCCCGGCGGCCTTGAGCGTCCGCAGCCCCCGCAGCGCCGCCTCGAACGCGCCCTCGACCCCCCGCACCCGGTCGTGCGTTTCGGCGCCGGCGCCGTCGAGGCTCACGCTCGCCCGCCTCACGCCCGCCTTCTTCAGCGCCGCCGCGACGCCCGGCTCGACCATCGTGCCGTTCGTGGCGAGCGCCACGGGGAGGCCGCGCGCCGACGCGAAGGCGGCCAGTTCGACGATGTCGGGGCGCGTCAGCGGCTCGCCGCCGCTCAAAACGAGGAGCGGCCGCGCCCACGACGCGACCTCGCCGATGAGCGCCCGCGCTTCCGCGGTCGAGAGTTCCCCGGGCGCGGCGGACAGGCGCGCCTCGCCGCGCCGGCAGTGCCGGCAGGCGAGGTTGCACGCCGCCGTCGTCTCCCAGAAAAGCACCCTCAGCCGATCTTCCATCCCGAATCCATCCAAAACGTTGCGCGCGACCGGTTCACCTGCAGACGAGCGTCGACTCGGAGGGGGAGCGCGACGCATCAGGCACGCCCTTGCGCGTGCAGCTCCTCCTCAGCCAGGTAGCAGGCGGGGTCCTCGGCCCAGAGGCGGCCGTGCACGGCGAGCGCGCGGGCGCGCATATTCCCGTTGCAGAACCCCTTCCACCCGCAGCGCCCGCACCGCCCCTCGAGGAGCCCCGCGCGGTCCCTCAGTTGCCGGAGCAGTTCGCCGCCGCCGCGCCAGATCTCGGAAAACGGCCGCTCCCGCACGTTCCCCGCGCGCAGCGTCCGGCTGAACTGGTCGGGGAAGACGTTCCCCGCCGCGTCGACGCAGGCGATGCCGACGCCCGAGCGGTTGCCGCCCGCGCGCAGAAGGAGCGCGCGCGCCGCCTCCGCGCGCGCCGGGTCCTCCGCGCGCAGGCGGAGATACAGGTAGACCCCGTCGGCGTGGTTGTCCACGGTCAAAAGCTCGAACGACGGATCCAAACTGCGCGCCTCGCGCGCCGCCCGGACGAGGAGGTCCATCGCCTCCCGCGCCTCGCCGGGGTGGAGGATCTCCTCCCCCATCCCCTCCCCGCGGCCGCACGGCACGAGGTGGTAGACGCAGAGGCGGGTCGCGCCGGAGGAGCGCGCGAAGTCGATGACCGGCTCGAGCGACGGGAGCGTTCGCCGGGAGAGCGTGAACCTCACGCCCGTCCTGAGCCCCGCATCCCGGCAGCGGCGCATCCCCGCGGCCGCCCTGTCGAACGCCCCCTTGACGCCGCGAAAGGCGTCGTGCGCCTCCCCGACGCCGTCGAAGCTGATCCCGACGTACGAGAAGCCGGCCCTCTTCAGGGCCGCGGCCTCCCCCTCCCCGATGGCGGTGCCGTTCGTGGAGAGGACCGTCCTGAGCCCCTTGGAGACGGCGAACGAGGAGAGCGCGCGCAGGTCGGGCCTGAGGAGCGGCTCGCCGCCGGAGAAGAGGAGGACGGGGACGCCGTACGCCGCGAGATCCTCGATCATCGCCCGCGCCTCGGCGGTCGCGAGCTCGTCGTCTGCGCGCCGCCCCTTCGCCTCGCTGTAGCAGTGGAGGCAGGCGAGGTTGCACGCCTCCGTGCAGTTCCACGCGACCACGGGCGCGGCGCCGGCGGCGCGACCGTAGCGCAGCGCGTCGCCCGCGAAATCGCCGCCGCAGACGAGCTTCGTGACGTTGATCATTGTTTCATTATCGCAGACGTCGCATGCGGCCGCAACCGGCTGAACGCGATGCGCGGGTATCCTCGCCCGCGAGAATACCCGCGCAGATCAAAAGGCCGCACCAAGGCCGGGGATCGTCCTGCCTGACCGCCGGCGTCCCCCGGTCCGCCGTCCGGCCGCCGCAGGGCACGCGTACGTGCGCCCTGCGAGGAGGGTGTCAATCAACGCGCCGTCAGCGTCCAGCGGTCCACCGTGCCGAAGTATATCAGGTTCGACGCCGAGGTCGTCCGCGTCGCGTCCACCGTCCCGCCCTCCAGCACGTACGTGCCCGTGGGGATGTTCGAGAACGCCTGGAAGATCGCAAAGTACCCGAGTATCGGTGACGACACCGTCAGCGGCCCCGCCTCGAACCCCAGGTACGGCACCGGCGAGGCCGAGAACCCGACGTTGCGCTGGTAGTAGAGTGTCCGCCCGTCCGCCATGTTGACGCGCACGAACGGGTAGCACGGCGTCGAGAACGGCCACACGTCCGCGTAGACGGAGATCGTGTCGGAGGTCTCGTACTCCGTCTTCTGCGGCGCGAGGACGATCGGCATCGGCCCGCCCGGCGTCGGCGTCGGCCCCCCGGGCGTCGGCGTCGGCCCCCCGGGCGTCGGCGTCGGACCGCCCGGCGTCGGCGTGGGCGTCGCGGTGGCGGCCGGCTCCTGTCCGATGCAGTATAATTTCGAGTCATACGAGGCCACGTATATCCTCCTGTCGCCGCCCACTGCCGGGGACGAATAGATGTTTGTTCCGGTCTCGTAGCTCCAGGCCAGTCCGCATTCAACCGTGACCGCATAGAGCCGGCGATCGGTTGATCCGAAATACACCAGGCCGTTGCTCCCCAGGGCAGGAGGGGATTCGACAGTGTATGATGTGAACGACCACCTGAAAGACCCATTCGACGCGTTGAGCGAGTACAGATAGCCGGAGTAAGAACCGAAGTATACGGCGCCGTCGGTCCCCAGCGCGGGGGAGGAAGCTATTTTACCCCCCGACCCGAACTGCCATTTGAGCGTTCCATCGGGGTTGAGGCAATAGAGATGGTTGTCTTGAGAGCCGAAGTACACGGCGCCGTCGATCCCCAGCGCGGGCGAGGAGAAGATGTCGTCCCCCGTCACGTATGACCACCAGGAACCCGTAGGCAGGCGCATATACATCCTGTTGTCATAGGAACCGAAGTACACGGCGCCGTCGCTTTCCAGCGCGGGGGAGGATCGTACGTCCTCCCCCGTCCCGAGCCGCCATTTGAGCGTTCCATCGGGGTTGAGGCAATAGAGATAGTTGTCGATAGATCCGAAGTACACGGCGCCGTCGGTCCCCAGGGCGGGCGAGGAGAAGATGTCCTCTCCCGTCGCGTATGACCACTGGATATCCGGAGATAGGCGCATATACATCCTGTTGTCATAGGAACCGAAGTACACGGCGCCGTCGCTTTCCAGCGCGGGGGAGGATCGTACGTCCTCCCCCGTCCCGAGCCGCCATTTGAGCGTTCCATCGGGGTTGAGGCAATAGAGATAGTTGTCGATAGATCCGAAGTACACGGCGCCGTTGCTTCCCAGCGCGGGGGAGGTTCGTACGTTCCCCCCCGTCCAGCGCCGCCACCGGCGCGTTCCATCGGAGTTGAGGCAATAGAGATAATTATTGTCCGAGCCGATGTAGATGGTCTCATCGGTTCCCACGGCGGGGGAAGACCAGGTTGACTCGCCAATCTTGTAGCTCCACAGCAGGACGCAGGACTGCGGGCCCGCGTAGCCGCTCTGCCCCGTGTGGCGCACGTTGCCCATAAACATCGGCCACGGGGTGTCGGCTAGCTGGCCGTGCGCCGTCCCGAGCGCCCACGACGCCGCGATCGCGATGAACAGAACTCGTCTCATCTCAACACCTCCCCCTTTGCGTGCGCGACGGAAAGCCGCCCCCACCCCCGTCGCCGGGGGTGCCGGAGTCTTCGATTCCGGCGATGGGCCATGCGCACTTCGACGGGCGCCCCACGCAGGATCGCGGACAACCATACGCAAGGCATAGCATGTATAAAATGTAGTGTCCACGATGCGCCGTGAGCCCGTCAATCCCCCGAGGGGGGTGATTTTCGGGGCTTTTAGCTCGCGCCTCGTAGACGTTGTATGCAACGCACACGACCGGAAAGAGTTGCGCGTTAATTCGTCCCGGGACGAATTAACGCGCAACTGCAATCCGCGCAACGTGTTATATACAACGTCTACGATAACCAGGTTCGACGCCGAGGTCGTCCGCCACGCGTCCACCGTCCCCCCCTCGAGCACGTACGCGCCCTCGGGGATGTTCGAGAACGCCGCCGCACGCGCCGGGTACCCACGGATCGGCGACGAGTGCGCGTCAGGCGTTTATCCTACATTTCCGCGCCCGGACCCGATAGAATGTGCCGCGGGAGGGCGCGGGGATGGGAGAGGGAGCCGTCGTCGTCGGCACGCGGGGGAGCCCGCTCGCGCTCGCGCAGGCGCGGGAGGTCGTGGCCGCCCTGCGGACGGCGTGGCCGGAGCGGGAGTTCCTGGTCAGGCCGATCCGCACGGCGGGCGACGGGCTCCCCGCCCCGCCGGTTCACGGCCCCGGGACGAAAGGGCTCTTCGTGAAGGAGATCGAGAAGGAGCTGCGCCGGGGCGGGTGCGACATCGCCGTCCACAGCCTCAAGGACCTCCCCGTGGAGCAGCCGGAGGGGCTCGCCGTCGTCTCCGTGCCGCGGCGCCTCGACCCGTACGACGTCCTCGTCTCCGACGAGGGCGAGGAACTGCACCGCCTCGCCCCCGGCGCCCGCGTCGGCACCTCGAGCCCGCGCCGCGCCGCGATGCTCCTCAACGCCCGGCCCGACCTCCGCGTCGTCCCGCTCCACGGCAACGTCGACACGCGGCTCCGGAAGATGCGCGAGGGCAGGTGCGACGCGTTGGTCCTCGCGGCGGCGGGTCTCGCGCGCCTCGGCGTCGGCGGGGTGGCGTTCCAGCGCCTCGTCCCGCCCGCCTTCCTCCCGGCGCCCGGGCAGGGCTGCCTCGGCCTCGAGGTGCGCACAGGCGACGACGACGCGCGCCGCATCGCCGCGGCGCTCGACCACCCGGCCTCGCACGCCGCCGCGCGCGCCGAACGGGCGCTCCTCGCGGCGCTCGGCGGGGGGTGCGCCATGCCCGTCGGGGCCTTCGCCGGGCCCGGCGAAGAGCCCGAGACGCTCCTCCTCCGGGCCTGCGTCCTCTCTCCGGACGGCGGGGAGGCGGTGCGCGGCGAGGCCGAGGGCGGGGCGGCCGATCCGGACGGGCTGGGCGCGCGCCTCGCCGCGGCCCTCGTCGACAACGGCGCCGCGCCTCTCCTCCGCTGAACGGCGGGGGACACTCCTTGCGCCGGGTTCATCCGGAATGGGCCGCGGCGCACGCATGACCGCCTTCGCCGCGATGCGGCACGGCCGCCGTCCACGGAAGACGGTCGCTCCACAAGGGGCGGAAGTCGGCGTGCCGCAGAGAGCGTCCCCGTCAGTGCGCGAAGTCGACGAGGACGTCGTCCTTGAAGTAGAGGAACCGGTAGCGCGAGGCGAACGGGCTCCGCGTGAACGGGAAGACGCTCCGGCGGCGCGGGTGGTAGTAGGTCCACTTCTCAACGCGCCCCCCGGCCGTCGCGGTGTTGAACTTCTTGTCCGGGAACCCGTAGACCCTGTGGACCTCCGTCTTGGTCATCCCCTTGAGCACCACCCCGTTGCGGATCGCCCAGTCGATCATCGCGTCCCGCCGCGCGCCGATCGCCTTCCGGTCGAGCGGCTGCGCGCCGGATTCGGCCGCCAGGACGCAGACGGCCGCCAGAACAACCGCCGGCGCGGAGAGGAGGATCCGGACGCGGCATCTCATGCGGGCGCCCCCCCCGGTGCGCCGCCGCCCAGGAGACCGGCGAAACAGTCCTCGAGCTCGGCGACGGCGCCCGTGACGGCGGGGCTGACCCCCTCCCCGTCCCGCGCGGCGGCCGGCTGGATCCCCACGACCACGACGCGGCAGCCGCACCGCTCCTCGAGGTACGCCGCGAGCGGACGGAGCGAAATCCCGTGCGTCGAGAAGGCCCCCGCCCCGAGGGAGCGCGGGTCGAGGAGGCGCACCTCTCCTTCCCGCCCGCCGAAACAGGCGGCGTCGGCGATGAAGACCGTCCGGGGGGAAAGGGCGGCGACGAGCTCGCAGTAGTTCTCCGGGGTTGTGCCGCCGTCGAACGCCCGGTCTATCCCCCGGGCCGCGAGCCGCGCCGCGAGGAGGCTCCCCGCCCCGTCGTCGCCCCGCAGCCGGTTCCCCACCCCGAGCAGGACGCCGCGCGCCGGCCCGTCTCCGCACAGGCCGCGCCTGATCTCATCCCTCCATGGAGAACTCAACGGTGGAGCTCCTCCTGCAGCGCGGGCAGAGCACCCGCATCCGGTCCCCCCGGAGGGTCCCATCCCGCCCGCCAGGGGGCGGTTCCTCCGTTGGGGCGAGGGCGTCGAGCATGGGAAGCATCAGGGTGGGATTGGTGTATGCGGCGGGCCCCACGCGCCGCGCGATCCAGAGCAGATGGTCGCGGGCGCCGACGACCTCCCCGCAGAGCTCGCAGAGGACAAGCTCCTTCTCGATCGATTCCCGGATCTTCCCGCGGTCGTCCGTCGAGAGGTCGAAGTCGGGGGTCATCACCACCCCCTTCCCGGTGATGCAGTTCCTCGCGCACTGCGCACAGAAGATGCAGTCGTCCAGGTGGATGGTGAGCCGCCGCGTCCCTTTCCTGTCCCGCAACGAGTCGGTCACCTCGATATCCTTCACCGGGCAGACGACGGCGCACGCCCCGCAGCCGACGCACCCCTTTTCGTCGAAGCGCGGCACCCCGCGGAACCCCTCCGGCACCTCCGTCCCGGCCGCCGGGAAGCGCGTCGTGCAGCGGCGCCCGAAGAGCGCGCGAATCCCCTCCCGCAGCTCCCTCAGTTTCGGCGCCCTCATCGTAGCCGGACCCCGTTCTTTGCCCGGGCCTCCGCGGCGTCTCCGGCGGCGAACCGCGCCGCCTGCCGCGTGCCGCGCAGGGCGTCGCGCGCCCCCGCGAGCAGGGCGCGCGGCGGCCCGGGGAGCAGGAGGAGGCCCGCCGCCGCGGAGAGGACGGCGAGCGCGACCATCGGCGCCCGCATCGACGGCGGCGCCTCACGCACCGCGTCCCAGTGCGGTCTCAATTCGCCGTAGAAGATGGCGCGCTGCGCCTTCATCACGGCGCCCAGCGTGAGGAGGCTCCCGAGCGCCGCCGCGCAGGCGAGGCCTCCGAGCCCCGCCTCGACGCACCCGAGGAGGATCAACAGCTTGCTCCAGAAGCCGCCGAGCGGCGGCACGCCGGCCAGCGACAGCGATGCGGCGAGCGACGACGACGCGGTGACCGGCATCCGCTCCCTGAGCCCGCCGAGCCGGCGCAGGTCGCGCGTCCCGGCCGCCCTGTCGACCGCCCCCGCCGAGAGGAAGAGTGCCGACTTGGCCGCCGAATGGGCGCACAGGTGCAGGAGCGCCCCCGCCATCCCCAGCGACGTGCCGGTGGCGGCCCCGGCGACGATGTAGCCGACCTGGCTCACGGAGGACCAGGCGAGAAGCCGCTTGTAGTCGTGCTGCGCCGCGGCGAGGAGGGCGCCGCCGATGATCGAAACCGCGGCGAGCGTCGCCAGCACGCCCGCGACGCCCGGCCCCGGGGCGGCGAGGAAGAGCCTGAGCAGGGCGTAGACGCCCAGGGCCTTGACCAGGACCCCCGAGAGCATCGCGGAGACCGGTGCCGGGGCGGAGGTGTGGGCGTCCGGGAGCCAGGCGTGGAACGGGGCGAGGGCGGCCTTCGTGCCGAACCCCGCGATGAGAAGACCCGCCGCCAGCCGGAGGGCCGGCGTGGCGCCCGGGGCGGCGAGGGCGGAGGCGGCGTCCGCGAGGGATGCCGCGCCCGTGGCGGAGCGGAGCACGGCGGCCCCGAGGAAGGCGAAGAGCGAGGCGAGGCAGCCGATCGCAAGGTACTTGAAGCCGGCCTCGAGCGCGTCTTTCCCCCCTCCGTGCGCGACCAGGGCGTAGCTCGCCAGCGAGGCGATCTCGAGGAAGGCGACGAGCGAGACGAGGTCGGCGGCGCAGACGGTCCCGACCATCCCCCCCGTCATGAGCAGGAAGAGCGCGGAGAACCCCCCTTCCCGCGCGGACGGCGCCAGGTAGCCGTGCGTGTAGAGCGACACCGCGAAGCCGATCAGGCCCACCGTGACGAGCAGGAGGGCCGAGAGGCCGTCGACGGCGAGCCCCGCCGCCTCCCAGGCGAAGGCGCCGCCGAGGCAAACGCGCGCCGCCGCGCGGAGGGAGAGCCAGAAGACGGCGAGGGACGCCGCCGTCCGCACCAGGGCCGCGAAACGTTTCCCGGAGACGGCGCAGACGCACGCCCCCGCGAACGGCGCGGCGAGCAGCAGCGGCAGGATGTTCATCCCCCCCCCCCCGCTCATCCTTTGAGCCCCCTGATCTTCGCGAGGTCGTCGGTGCCGAAGCGGCGCCGGAGCCCCGCCCCCATGGGGGCGAGCAGGAGGGCGGCGGCGAGCTGCGCGGCGATCCCCGCCCACGCCATCCCCCCCTCGACCCCGCCGGGCGTTCCCGCGGAGAGCAGCCCCGCGAGGAAGGCCGCCGCGTAGGAACAGAGCACGACGCCGAGCGCGGTCTTGGAGATGCTCCGCTTCGCGAGCATCGCGTACACGCCCGCGCAGAAGAGCAGAAGGCCGAGGGTCGCCGGAAGCGCCGCCTGGCTCATCGCGTCCCCTCCCCCGGTTCCCGCCCCCCGTTTCGCCGTCCCCTCGCGACCGCCCGCGCCGCCCCCAGCGCCGCGAGCACCACGGCCGCATCGAGGATCCTCTCCGCGGCGAGCCGCCCCGCCGACGGATGCCCGACGACGGGCGCCGCGGCGCCGAGCAGCGAGGCGAGGGGGCCCCGGGCGGCGACGAAAACGAGGACGGCGAACAGCAGCGACGCGCCGAGCCCCGCCCGCGTCCCCGCAGCCGTCCCGCGGACCCCGTCCGCGGACCCCGCGCGCAGGAGGATCGCGGCGATGGCGATCGCCGCGCCCGCCTGCGCGAGGGCGAGCCGCGGGGCGCCCATCGAGAGGAACGCCCCCGCGAGGGCGAGCCCCGCCGCGCCGGCGGCCAGGGCCGAGGCGCCGGGCCTCTCCTCCTCCGTCGCCACGAGCGCCCCCGCGAGCATCAGCACGCACAGCACGACGAGCGTCACCGCGGATCCCCCCCTATCGCGCCAGGGCCCAGACGACGGCCGCGAGCCCCGCCAGGCACCAGGCGATGTATACGGGCAGGCAGCCGCCGTGCGCCCGTTGGAGCAGCCGGGCCGCGGCGAAGACCGCGTCGCGGCCGCGGTCGTACAGGTCGAATCCCCGCCGGCCCGCGGCACGGTAGATGCCCCGCAGCCCCCGCATCTCGGTGATCGTCTGGTAGAAGTCCGTGCCCGAGAGGATCATCTCCGGCGTGCCCTCCTCGCCCCCGATGAACGGCGCGCACTCCCGCGCGCGGGAGAGGCGGCCGGCGAGGCATACGAGGAGGCCGAGAAGGAGCCCCGCGGCCAGCAGCACGGTCGCGGCCGTGGAATTCCAGAACCCGGGGAACGACACCGCAGCCCCGACGGCCGGCCTGATCAGCGGCGCGACGCCGAGCGGCACCGCCCACACGCCCAGGGCGACGCACGCCGCCGCGAGCGCCGCCGCGGGCCCCGCCATCGACGCGCCCGCCTCGCGCACCGCCCCGCGCCCCCGCGCGGACGGCGAGGAGGGGGGGGAGAGGAAGACGGCCTGCACGACCTTCACGAAGCTCGCGAGCGTGAGGACGCTCCCGAACATCGCCGCGAGCAGCCAGACCGTCCAGAGTTTTCCACCGTGCCGCCCCATCTCGAGAAGCCCCTGGTAGACCATCCACTTCGACGCGAACCCGTTGAGCGGCGGGACCCCGGAGATCGAGAGGCTGGCGATGAGGGTCGCGGCGAAGGTGACCGGCATCGCCCGGGAGAGGCCGCCGAGGCCGTCGAGATCCGCGGTGCCCGCCCGCCGCTCCACGGAGCCGGCGGAGAAGAAGAGGCAGGTCTTGTAGATGCTGTGATTGAGCATGTGGAACAGCCCGCCGGCGATCCCCACCGCGTTCCCGGTCCCTATCCCGATCAGCATGTAGCCGACCTGCGAGACGGCGTGGTAGCCGAGGAGGCGCTTGAGGTCGTGCTGCGCCATCGCCATCATCACGCCGCAGATGATCGTCGCCGCGCCCACGGCGAGCAGGAGCCTCTGCATCCCCGCGTTCATGGCGAACAGGGTCAGACTCGCCCGCGCGACGAGGTAGATCCCGAGGAGCTTGTCGAGCGAGGCGGGGAGGAGGGCGGTGACGGGGACCGGGGCGCGCTCCGCGCAGTCGGGGATCCAGGTGTGGAACGGGACCGCCCCCGCCTTCGCGAAGGCGGCCGCGGCGATGCACAGGTACGCGGTCCACGCAGCCGCCCCCGAGAGGGGGAGCGGGGAGGCGGGACGCACCCCCGCCCCCGCATGAAAGGAGAGGAGCGCGACGCCGAGGACCATGAACGCATCCGTCCCCCCCACCATCAGCATCGTCTTCTTGGCCGCGTCCGCGGCGGCGGGACCGGCCGCGGCGATGAGGAGGTACAGGGTGATGCCCATGAACCCCCAGGCGCAGAGGAGGAGGACGAGGTGGTCGGCGAGGGCCACGCCCATGCCCGCCGCCTCCGTGAGGAGCAGCAGGCACCAGTACGCCCCCCCCCGCTCCCGCGGGGCAAACCAGCCGAGCGAGTAGACGCCCGCCAGGAGCCCGAAGCAGGCGATCCCGAGGCAGACGAGGCGCGACAGCCCGTCGGCGGCGAGGAGCGGAACGCCGTTCCATCCCCACGGGGCGGCGCCGCGCGCGAACAGGAGCGCCGCCAGCGCCCCTTCCGCCCCCAGCGCCGCGACGGCGCAGGCGGCGCAGAACGCGGGGCGGCGCCTGAAGGCGAGGCAGACGGCCGCCGCGAAAGACGGAAGGAGAATGAGCGGCCATGCGGCGTTCATCGGATGCCCATCCTTCTCCGGATCCGGGCGGTCTTCTCCCGGGAGAGACGGATCAGGGCGTCGCTGTCCCAGCGCGTCTCCCCGGTCGACGCGTCGACCGCGGCCATCCGCTCGGTGCAGCAGTAGCACGGGTCCACCGCGGCCAGGATGATCGTGGCGTCGGAGACGGTCTGGCCGACGACCGCCCGGGCGTTCGTGGCGACGTTCATGAAACTCGGCGCGCGCACCTTGTAGCGGGCCGGGCGGTTCGTCCCGTCGCTCCGCACGTAGTGGAAGACCTCCCCCCGCGGGGCCTCGTGGCGCCCGATCCCCTCGCCCGCCGGAACGGCCTTCACCCGGGCGTCGATCTCCCCGGGCGGGAGACCGTTCAGGCACTGGACGATGATCGACCGCGATTCGTACATCTCGAGGATCCGCACCAGGAGCTTGTCGTAGACGTCGCCGCGCGTCCCGGTGACGACCTTCCACCGGACCTCCCCGTAGGCGGCGTACGGGTCGTCCCTCCTGACGTCGATGTCGACCCCGGACGCCCTCGCCGTGGGCCCCACCGCCCCGTAGGCGCGGATATCGTCGGCGGTGAGCGCCCCGACGCCCTTCGTCCTGGCGTGGATCACCGGGTCGTCCACGACCGCGCCGCGGAACAGGTCGAGGGCGGGGCGGAGGGTGTCGAGCGCGGCGAGGAGGGAGGGGATCTCGGCGTCGGCGATGTCGCGCCGCACCCCCCCGATCTTGAACATCGAGTAGTTCTGGCGGTTCCCGCTGATCCGCTCGAGGAGATCGAGGACGATCTCGCGCGTCTTCCAGGCCCACATGAACACCGTGTTGTAGCCGATGAAGTGGCCCGCGAGGCCGAGCCAGAGGAGGTGCGAATGGATCCGCTCGAGCTCGCCGACGACGCTGCGGATGTAGCGGGCGCGCGGGGGGACCTCGCAGCCGATCAGGTTCTCGACCGCGTTCACGCTCGCGAACGGGTGGCTGGTCGAGCAGATGCCGCAGATCCTCTCCACGAGGAACAGGATCTGGTCGTACGACCTCGTCTCCGCGAGCCCCTCGACGCCGCGGTGGTTGTAGCCGAGCTGCACGTCGAGCTTCACCACGCGCTCCCCCTCGACGTGGAGCTTGAAGAACTCCGGCTCCTCCTGGAGCGGGTGGTACGGCCCCACCGGGATGATCCGCTCGGTCATCTCCCCTCCCCCCCCGCGTCGCGGCGCAGCGGATGGACCCCCGCCGGCCAGTCGTCGGCGAGGAGGAGGCGGCGGGGGTCCGGGTGGCCGACGAACGTCACCCCGAGCATCTCGGCGATCTCCCGCTCGACCCATTCGGCGGCCTTGAGGCGGGGGGCGAGCGATTCGATCCGGGGCTTCTCCTTCGGCAGGGTGACGCGCAGCGAGAGGACCGCCCCGTCCGCGTCCGCCGAGAAATGGTAGAGCAGCTCGATCGCCCCCCGCGTGTCGGTCCCCGACGCGGTCACGAAACGGAGCCGCCATGTCTCGCAGAGGGCGCGGGCCGTCGGCACGAGGCGGTCGGCGGCGAGCTCGGCGTAGAAGCGTTTCCCGTGCCGCTCCTCCCAGCGGGAGAAACGGTCCGCGAACGCCTCGCGTATCCTCTCCATCGACGCGCTCATAGGGTCCCGATCGCCTTCACGATCCCGCTGATCAGCGCCTCCGGCTTCGGAGGGCAGCCGGGGATGTAGACGTCCACCGGCACGTGCGCGTCGAGCGGCTCCATCGTGTGGTAGCTCTCCTTGAACAGGTGCTGCCCGCAGGCGCAGGTGCCGCACGCCACCACGAGGCACGGTTTCGGCGCGCTCTCGTAGAGCTCGCGTATCTTGGGCGCCGCGCGCCGGTTGATCGAGCCGGTGACGAGGAGGATGTCGGCATGCCGGATGCTGCCGACGAGGAGGATGCCGAACCGCTCCACGTCGTAGCGCGGCGTCAGGCAGTCGATGATCTCGATGTCGCAGTTGTTGCACGACCCGGTCGAGAGATGGAAGACCCACGGCGACCTGGCGCGCGCCCAGCGTTTCCAGTTCATCTGATCACCGGTCTGTTCAATACCCCATGAGCGCCAACAGCACCGCCCCCCCCGCCGCCGCCGTCACCGGCCCCCAGAAGAAGGCGAGCGCCTGGTCGATGCGGAGGCGCGGGTTCGTGTTCTTGATCAAGGTGACGAGGAGCAGCACCGCCCCGTATTCTACTAGGGAACGCACGATTCCCCAACCGTGAAACCGCGCCCCGCCCGCGAAGAGGGCGAGCAGGAGGGCGGGGAGCACGACGAGGAGCATCATCTTCGTGAGCCGGAACGCCGCGAGCATGCTTCCCGAGTACTCGATGAGCGGGCCGGAGCTCAGCTCCGTCTCGGCCTCGGCGATGTCGAACGGGGCGAAGCCGAGCTTCGCCTGCACGCAGAGGAGCGCCGCCGCGAAGGCCAGGGCGCCGGAGAAACTCCCGAGGAACGCCCCGTGGAGGCGCTGGAAGGCGACGATCGCGCCGGTGTTGATCGTGACGCCCGCCTTGATGACGGCGACGAGGAGGGCGAGGGTCATCGGGACCTCGTAGGCGATCATGAGCTTCATCTCTCGGCTCGCCCCGAGCGAGGCGAGCGTGTTGCGGGACGCCGCCCCGCCCGCGATGAGGGCGAGCGGGGGGAGCACCAGAAGGTAGACGATGACGAGCAGGTCGCCGACGAACCCCCGCGCCGGATCCAGGCACGAGGCCCCGAGCATGCTCGCGACCAGCGCCACCGCCGCCAGCCCCGCGAACGGGGCCGCGGCGAAGAGCCCCCGGGAGCAGCCGCGCGGGACGACCGTCTCCTTCGCGAGCAGCTTCAGGATGTCCGCGAACGACTGGTACCACGGCGGCCCGACGCGCCACTGGATGCGCGCGGTCAGCTTCCGCTCGACCCACGACGCCAGCATCCCCGCGACCGCCGTGGCGGCGAAGCCGGGAAAGATCAGGTAGATGCACAGCGTCTTCATCCCGCCCCCCCGCGGTGCCCGGCGCCCGGCGGCGGGCCCAGGCACCTCCTCCTCGACCAGTGATGCGAGATGCCCTGGATGCGGTCCCCGAGCAGCGGGACCGATTCCTCGGGGAGGTCGTTTTCCTCGCGCCAGTCGAGCGCTCCGTACGGGCAGCTTCGCACGCAGACCGGCGGCTCCCCTCCCGCCCTGTCGAAGCAGAGGTCGCACCCCGAGAGCGCGTACGGCAGCAGCTCGGGGTAGATCGTCCCGAACGGGCAGGCGTGCGCGCAGGAGCCGCACCCGACGCAGCGCATCGGGTGCCGCTCCAGCGCCCCCTCGGCGTCCCTCTCGAGCGCCTCCACGGGGCATGCGCGGACGCAGGTCCCGTGCTCGCAGCGGCGGCAGACGAGGGCGTAGACGGCGAGTTCGCGCAGCCGGTCGATCCCGCGGTTGGACGGGTGGTAGTAGTAGCTGCACCCCGTCACGCACCCCGGGCATGCGCTGCAGATGTCGAGATTCACGATCAGCTTCTTCATCGTCGTTCCGGCGCGCCGCGGACCGGCCCCGGGGTCAGAAGAACCTCCCCCGCAAATCCTTCAGCGTCCGGAGGTTCCTCGCCGACTGCTCGTCGAGCGGGTCGAGCGACAGCGCCTTCTCGAAGTGCGCCATCGCCTTGTCGAGATCCCCCTTGTAGTAGTAGGCGCAGCCGATATGGTAGTGGGCGGCGGCCATCTTCGGGTCCATGGCGAGCACGATCTTGAACTGCTCGATCGTCTCCTTGAGCAGCCCCCGCCGCGCGTAGGCGATGGCGAGGTGGTAGTGGATGAACTTCAGGTTCGGGTTGTGCTCGAGCGCCGTCTTGTACATCGCGATCGCCTTTTCGAGGTGGCCGCGGTAGTAGTAGATGACCCCGAGGCGGAAGTTGGCGAGGTAGAGCGACGGGGTCGCACGGAGCGCCGCCTCGTAGGCGGCGATCGCCTCGTCGAACATCCCCAGGCGGTAGTAGGCGGTGCCGAGCTCGTAGTGGGCGATGCCGAAATCCCGGTCGAGCTCCACCGCCCGCTTGTTCTCCTCGAGCGCCTCCGGGAGCATGTCCCGGTGGTAGTAGATCGCCGCGAGCTCGCGGTGCGCGCGCGAGTTCGACGGGTCGATCCGGATCGCCTCGCGGTACTCCTTCACCGCCTCGTCCACGTCGCCGCGCCGGATCGCGAGGTAGCCGCGGTCCATGTGCACCGCCGCGCCGGTCTCGCGCAGGCTCATGCCGCACTCGGCGCAGAACTTGCTCTTCGTCGCGTTCGCCGCGTTGCACCGCGGGCATTGCGTCATCGCCTGTTCCCTCCCCCACCGTGTCTCACGGGGCCCCGGATGGATCTTTCATACCGTCATCCCGGCGAAAGCCTGGATTCAACCGATATTCCCCTGGCGACCGGATTCCTGCTTTCGCAGGGATGCCATCGACGCACGATCATCAGCGCCGTGTCGGCGGGCCGCCGCCCCGTTCAGTCCCAGATCTCCCGGAGGTCCTTGATCTGATCGTACGTGAAGACCGGGCCGTCCTTGCATGCGTAGAACGGCCCCAGGCGGCAGTGGCCGCACTTCCCGAGGCCGCAGCTCATGTTCTTCTCCATCGAGAGGTAGATGTCGCGCGGGGCGAAGCCGACGTCGAGCAGCTTGAAGGTGGTGAACTTCATCATGATCGGGGGGCCGCAGACCACCGCAACGGCCCGCGCCGGCTCCACCCCCAGGTCCTCCAGCAGCGTCGTGACGAGCCCGACGTTCCCTCCCCAGGAGGCGTCGCCCCGGTCCACGGTGAGGACCACGTCGAGCTTCGGGTCGCGGCGCCAGCGATCGACCTCCGCGCGGTAGATGATATCGGCGGGCGTGCGCGCCCCGTAGCGCAACAGCACCCGGGCGTATCGGTCGATCTCGTGCCGCAGCGTGAGGAGGAGCGACCGGAGCGGCGCGAGCCCGACCCCGCCGCCGCAGATGACGACCGTCTTCCCCTCGAACTCCTCGAGCGGGTACCCGTTCCCGTACGGGCCCCTGACGCCCACCCGCTCCCCCTCCCGCATCTCGTGCAGGCGGGCGGTGACCGTCCCAACCCGCATCACGGTGAGTTCGAGGCGCTCCCGCTCGAAGTGGGAGCTGGAGGGGGTGAACGGCGCCTCCCCCACCCCGGGCACGGTGAGCTCGACGAACTGCCCGGTGCGGAACGGCATCGGCTCGTCGGGCGCGAGGAGGAAGCTTTTGATCGTGGCGCTCTCCGCGACCGCCTTCTCGATCGTCGCCCCGACGGGGAGATACGGGTTTTTCATCATGGCATACGTTGTACCACGGAGAACGAGGAGTTCACGGAGAACGGCGAAGGCGGCGGGGATCATCGCTTCGGCATCCTCCACGCCCCCACGCCCCCACGCCCTTCTCCTCCGTGTCCCCTGCGGCGGGACGTTATCCCCGCGGCGAATTCCGTGTATCGTTGCCGCGGATCGCACGGATCTTCACGGATTGTCGAAAGAAACAGAATCCTGATCCGTGTTGATCCGCGTAAATCCGCGGCGAAAAAGAAACCGCGTCTTCTCCGTGATCTCCGCGGTGAAATGTTACCTGCAGCCGCTCAGCTTCTTCATCACCTCGCGCATGTCGATCCGTCCGATGCACGCCTCGACGCACCGCCCGCACCCGGTGCAGCCGGAGACCCCCATCACGACCGGGCAGAAATGAAACTTCTTTTCGTACCGGTTGCGGAGCCGCTGATAGAGCTCGGGCCGCGGGTTGCCCCCTCCCCCCACCCGCGCGAACCCTTTGTACTGGCACGAGTCCCAGTTCCGGAGGCGCGTGAACCGTTCCCGGCCGTGGTCGGAGAGGAGAAAACAGTGGCAGGTCGGGCAGACGAAGTTGCACGCGCCGCACTCGACGCAGCGTTCCGCCTCCTCGGCCCAGACGCCCGACTCGAAGACCCGCTCAATCAGCTCCTTCGACGTGCCGCCCCACGCGTAGCCGCGGGCCCGCTGCTGCTCCTCGAGGGCCGCCGTCAGCCGTTTCCGCGCCGCGGCGACCTCCGCGAGCTGCGCGGCGGAGGGGGGGGAGAAGAGCTCCCGCGCTTCGTCGAGGAGCGCCCGCCCTTTTGGGCTCCCCGCCTCGACAAGGTACCCCCCTCCCGCGGGGGAGAGGTTGAGGTCGAATCCCTTCTCCGGGTACGGCTTCCCCCCGACGAGCGTGCAGAAGCAGACCTCCTTGAACGCCGTGCAGTCCGAGGAGACGATGAGCGTCCGTCTCCGGTTGCGGGCGTAAAACGGGTCCGCCGTCTCGTCGGCGAAGACGAAGTCGAGCACGGCCAGCGAGGCGAGATCGCACGCCTTGGCCCCGAACACCGCCTGCGGCGCGCCGCCGGCATCCGGCGCCCCCCCCGCACCGAGGACCTCGCCCACGTCGAGGCGCGCCTCGAAGAGAAGCGGCTTCAGGGACTGCACCGCGCGGTACCGGTTCCAGCCGATCCGTGGGCAGCCGCCCGGCCCGCAGGCGGCGAGGCGATAGTCGTCTTCGTGCGCGACCGGGTGGCAGATGCGCATCGTGCGCGCGAGCGACCCGACGAACGCGTGCCAGTTCTGCTCCGAGACGTGCCGCACGTCCATACGACCGCCCTACCTCCCGCCCGCGGATCCTTCGCGCCGCGGCGAGTCCGCACGCAGGCGCCGCAGGAAGCACTCGATTCGGTCGAGCGCCTCCTTCAGGTTCTCGTAGCTTGCGGCGTAGGAGATTCTGACGAACCCCTCCCCCACCTCTCCGAAGGCGGTCCCGGGCACCACCGCGACCTTCTCCTCCTTGAGCAGGCGCTTTGAGAACTCCATCGAGTCGAGGCCGGATGAGCGGATGCAGGGGAAGATGTAGAACGCGCCGTCGGGCCGCACGCAGTCGAGCCCCATCCGCATGAGCCGCCCGTGCACGAGCCGCCTCCGGCGGTCGTACTCGCGCTTCATCTCCCGGACGTCCTTCCCCCCCCTGCGCAACGCCTCGCACGCGGCAACCTGCGCCATCGTCGGCGCGCACATGATCGCGTACTGGTGGATCTTGGTCATCGCGTCGATGACCCCCCGCGGCCCCGCCGCGTAGCCGATCCGCCAGCCGGTCATCGCGTACGCCTTGGAGAAACCGTTCAGATAGATTGTCCGCTCCCGCATCCCCGGGAGGAGCGGGAACGGGGTGTGCTCGAAGTCGTAGGTGAGCTCGTCGTAGATCTCGTCGCTCAGCACCGTGAGCCTCGTGCGGCGGATCGCGGCCGCGAGCGCCGCGAGCTCCTCCCTGCGGTAGGAGACGCCGGTCGGGTTCGACGGGTAGTTGAGGATGATCCCCCGCGCGTCGCGCCCCAGGTGACGGCGCAAGAGCGCCGGGGTGAGCTTGAACCCCGACGTCTCGCTGAGCGGGATGCGCACCGCCTCGCCCCCCGCGAGGCTCGTCATCGGCGCGTAGGATACGAAGCACGGCTGGGGGACGAGGAACCGGTCCCCCCGGTCGAGGATCGTCCGCAGGGCCAGGTCCACGGCCTCGCTCACCCCGACGGTGACGAGGATCTCGTCGTCCGGGTCGTAGCGGAGCCCGTACCGCCCCCTCAAGAAGTCGGAGATCTCGGCGCGGAGTTCGCGCAGCCCCCTGTTCGAGGTGTAGGAGGTGAACCCCTGCTCGAGCGAGTAGATGCCGGTCTCGCGGATGCGCCACGGGGTGTCGAAGTCCGGCTCGCCGACGCCGAGAGAGATGACGTCGTCCATCCCGATGACCAGGTCGAAGAAGAGCCGGATACCGGACGGGGGCATCTCCCGGACGCGCTTCGCGATGGGAATCTTCATCTTGTCCGCCTTGCGCCCGCCCCTTCCATCGCGCTCTTCCCCTCCACCCTTTGGGGGGATGGGCGCGTTACGGCGTGACCGCGAGCCGCCGGTCCTTCCGTTGCCCCTTGACGAGGATGTCGCCGTCCTCCTTGTACTTCTTCAGGAGGAAGTGCGTCACCGTGCCGCGCACGTGCTCCATCGGCGCGAGCTTCTGCGCCACGAAGTTGGCGACCGACTGGATGTCGCTCCCCTCCACGGTCAGCAGCAGGTCGTAGCCGCCCGAAAGAAGGATGCAGCCCTGCACCTCCGGGAACAGGTAGATCCGCTCCGCGACCCGGTCGAAGCCGACGTCCTTCTGCGGCGCGGTCTTCACCTCGATGAGCGCCCGCACCCCCCGCGACGGCCTCTTCAGGAGCTCGCGGTTCACCACCGCCTTGTACTTGAGGATCACACCCTCCTGTTCGAGCCTCCGGATCTCGCGCTTCACCGCGGCCGGTTTCTTCCCGAGCATCGCGGCGATCTCGTCCGGCGTCCGCCGCGCGTCCTTCTGGAGTATCTCGAGTATCTCGTCCGTCATGGCGCATCCCCCCTCACAGCTTCTCGGTGTCGTCCATGTCCGTCACGAGGACGGCCTCGTACCGCCCCCGCGGCGAGGTCACGCGGACGAGCGTCCCGCGGGCCTTCACCCGGTCGCCCGTCCGGTACTCCCCGCGCTTGCCGCCGTGGTAGATGACGAGGACGGCGTCCGGCCCGAGCGCCCGCGCGCCGATCCGCGCGTCCGCGAGCGGGAGCCAGGTCGGCATGAAGCCGGTGTGGTCGTCGTTCGCGACCGTCCCCACCGCCTCGATCCCCCGCTCGAGCGGATCCATCTCGAAGCTCGGGAGCGGGATCTCCGTCGGGTCGGTGTAGGAGAAGAACGGGCAGATCATGTCCCCCGCGTCGTCGTAGAACCGTATCGCCCAGTGCATCCCCATCTCGAAGACGGCGCGTTTCGGGTCCTTGACGATCTCGTAGATGCGCGCCACCGCCCGCCGGAGCTCGGCGAGGGTGCCGTGGAAGACCAGGTCGAAGTCGTGCGCGGAGGCGAGGTTGCCGAACGCCATCGAGCCGGTGCAGCCGATCATCTCCGGGTCGATCCCCATCAGCGCCCCGACGTTCCGGATCGAGCGGTCGATCTCCGCCGACCGCTTCCGCGCGATGGCGAGGGAGCGGCGCGGGGGGACGAAACCGACGAAGTCGCCGAGGTCGAAGAGGCACTTGTTCTCGGCGAAGATCGGCTTCCCCTCCTGCGTGGACGGGTCGATCTTGCGGTAGATCTCGAGCTGCCGCTTGAACGGGACCCACGCCTCCCCCTCCTTCAGGTACTGCTTGATGACGCTCCCGTACCGCGCCCCGAAGAAGTTCTTCGTGCCGGCGGGGTCCGGGATGTAGATGATGTTGGCGACGAGCTTCCCCTTCGGGTGGCAGTACCCCTCGGAGAAGGCGAGGAGCCCGTCGTTGCGGAGGAAGAAGGTCGCGTCGCGCACCTCGTCCAGCGCGGATATCGGGACGACGAAATCGTTGAAATCCGGGTGGCGCCGCACCCCCTCCATCAGCTCACGGTTGTCCTTGCCGTAGATCATGGTTGCACCTGGGCCTTTCCAAAGGTACGCGCCGGCACGGAGGAGACGGCACCCGTTTCTTGCCGCGGATTTTCACGACGCCTCGCCGACACCCGCCATCCGGCTGGATCCGCGTCGGTCCGCGGCGGCGGGGAGCGTCTGTCTCCCCGCGCCCTCCGTAACGACCCTGCGGCTCCGTCTGCTGCGCGCGCGGATACGGCGGGGTCAGGAGACCTTCTTGACGTCGCCGATGTTGACGGTGAGCAGCGCCTCGTACTCGCCGGACTGCCGCCGGGTCGCCCCCGCCCCGGTGAAGGTGCGCACGAGGACGTGCGTCGCCTCCCCCGCGATCCGGTCGCCCTCGGCGTAGTCGCCCCGCTCCCCGCCGTGGTACAGGATCAGCCGCATCCCGCCGGACCGCGAGGCCCCGTCGAGCTTGACCTTGTCGAGGCCGAGGATCGTCGGGTTGTAGGCGTTGTACGTGTGGTCCGCCACGCGCGCGTCGAGCTTCACCGCGCCGATCACCTCGCAGGTGAAGTCCCGAAGCGGGCACTCGTCGAGGTTCTGGTACGAGAAGAACGGGCAGAACATGAACTTCTCGCCGTCCACCCACTCCCAGTAGCGGATCGGCCAGTACTTGCCGAACTCGAAGACCTTGCGCTCCTCCTTCACGGCGGTGACCTTGTAGAGGTAGTCGACGATGCGCCGGACCTCCTTCACGCTCGCGTAGATCACCACGTCGAGGTCGTGCGGATTCTCGTACGTCCCGATCGAGAGCGAGCCGGAGATGCCGAACTGCTCCGGGGCGATCCCCAGGAACTCGGCCGACGCCTCCACCGAGCGCTTGATCCGCGAGGCGCTCTTGTCCCCTCCGTCGGCGCGGGCGAAGATCGCCTGCATCGAATGCAGGTGCGGGAAGTGCCCGACGAGGGAGTCCACCGGCACCATCGCCTTGTAGCGCGCGAACGGCGGCTTCTGGACGTCGAGCGACGGGTCTATCTCGAGGTACCGCTTGAGCTGGAGCGGGTAGAACATATTGAGGGGCTGGGTGTTCATGATCCCCTTCGTCAGGTTCTCGTACGCCTGCCCGAAGATCTTCTTCTTCGCGTACGGGGGCACCTCCCCCTTCTCGGGGACGAAGACGATGTGCGACACGAGATGGCGTTCCAGGAGCGGCTTCTCCGGCTCGTGGCAGTACCCCTCGGAGAAGACGAACGTCCCGTCCTCCCGCAGGAAGTAGGTCGCGTCCCTGAACTCGGTCTTCTCGTCCACGGGGACGAAGAACTCGGCGAACTTCTCGTGCGCCTGCATCCTGCGTATCATCTCGTGCATGGTGGCCCCCCTGAATGTTGCGCCGCCGTTTGTAGCATCAAAAGGGCCCGAGGGCAAGCGAAAAGCCCCCCCGCGGAGCCACTCGAGCGCCTCCTCGCGCGTGGAGAGGCGGTTCATGAGCTGCTCCTCCTCGATCGCGGCGAGGATCCTCCCGATCCCGGGGCCCTCGCGCCAGCCCATCGCCATCAGATCGCGCCCGGTGAGGAGCGGCGGCGGGGAGAGCCGCGCCTCCCCGAACTCCCTGCACCGCCGCCTGAGCGTGTCGTACGCATCCAAATTGCCGTCGCTCGCCAGGCAGTCCAGGCGGTGGAGCGTGAGCTCGCGGGGGAAGGTCCTCCGGCGCATCAGGCGCTTGAGGGTGCTCTCGCGCATCCTGGCGACGTCGAGGAACGCCATATGGTTCTCGACGCAGTCGGCGATCATCTCCCGCTCGCGCGACGGGAATCGCAGGCGGTCGCAGACCGCCCGCGCGATCCGCGCCCCCTCGATCTGGTGCCCGTCGAAGCGGATCCGGTCGCGCACGGAGAAGGTGACCGGTTTCCCGGCGTCGTGGAGAAGCGCCGCGAACGCCGTCACGGCGTCCCACGTCTCCTCCGCCCCGGGCACGTCGCGCGTCTCCAGTGTCCCCTCCGCCTGGAGCCTGTCCTTCTCCTCGAAGAGCCGGACCGTGTGCCTGAAGACGTCCCCCTCGGGGTGGAACCGCGGCGGCTGCCGCACCCCCTTCATCGCCTGCACCTCGGGGAGGAGCGGTCCGAGGAGGCCGGTCTCGTCGAGGAGGAGGAGTCCCTCTCCGGCGCGGGGGCCGATGAGGATCTTCAGGAGCTCGTCCCGCACCCGCTCGCCGCTCACCACGCCGATCTCCGGGGCGTGCTCCCCCACCGCCGCGCGCGTGCGCGGCTCGATCGAGAAGCCGAGCGTCGAGGCGAAGCGGACCGCGCGCAGCAGCCGGAGCCGGTCCTCCGCGAAGCGGACGGCCGGGTCCCCGATCGCCCTGATCGTCCGGGCCCGGATGTCGGCCCGCCCCCCGACGTAGTCCAGCAGCCGGTCTTCCAGGGGGTCGTAGAGCAGGCCGTTGATCGTGAAGTCGCGCCGGCGCACGTCCTCCCGCCTCGAGGAGAAACGGACCCCGGTCGGCCTCCGCCCGTCCCGGTACCCGGTCTCCGTCCGGAAGGTGGCCACGTCCACGCAGTGCCCGTCCTGAAGGACCAGCATCACGCCGAACCGCCTGCCGACCGGGACGACGCGGGGGAAGAGCCGGGAGACCTCGTCGGGAGAGGCGGAGGTAGCGATGTCGTGATTGCGCTGCTCGTACCCCTCGCGCCCCAGCAGCCAGTCGCGCACGCAGCCGCCGACGAAATACGCCTCGAACCCCCGCTCCCTCAGGCGACGCACGATCGCCAGGGCCGCCTCGCGCGCCGACAGTCTCATCGCGCCCGACCTCCCGGGAACGCCGCCGCGTTTAGCGGTGGCGGGGCTCCCCGGTCTTGTGCTATGCTCCTGCGTCGCCGCCGGATACGGCACGATGGTACCACACGCCGATGACCGGAAAAAATCTCTTTTCCCTTCCCGTGCTAATCGTCTTGATGCTCGCGGTCATCTCCGCGGTGATGCTCGACTGCGTGCGCCGCCGGGAGGCCGTCTACGACGGCGTCATCAGGGCGGCGAGCGCCCGCCACGGCCTCGATCCGCTCCTCGTGAAGGCGGTGGTGCGCCGCGAGAGCAACTTCAGGGCGGACGCGCGCGGCTCCAAGGGGGAACGGGGGCTGATGCAGGTGATGCCCGTGGTCGGCAAGGAGTACGCCGCGTGGCGCAGATGGAGCGCGCTGCCGAAGAAGGGGCTCCTCGACCCGGAGCTGAACACCGAGGTGGGCTGCTGGTACCTCGCGAAGGCGATGCGGCGCTACCGTGCTTTCCGGGACCCGGTGCCGTTCGCCCTCGCCCACTACAACGCCGGGGGGCGGAACGTGGACCGCTGGCTGGCCGCCACGCGCACCCCCGGCAACGCCCGGCAGTTCATCCGGGCGATCAGCTACCCCTCGACGCGGCGCTACGTGCGGCAGGTCACGCGGCGGTACCGCCTCTCCCGCCTCCTGCGGTTCCTCTGAGCGTTTCCCGCCCGCGCGCCTTCTCCACCGCGCCAAGCACCGCGTCCCTGACCGCCCCGTACTCCGCCGGCAGCGAGACCGGGAGGTTCGCCTGCCGCGGGGGGGCGCCCGGAAGGGTCCCCTCGTGGTAGCGGGTCTTGAACTCGGAGAACTTCAGCCCGTGGGCGGTCGAGATCACGACGACGCGGTCGTTCCGCCGCACCACGCCGCGCCGGACGAGCTTCACCAGCGCCGCGAGGGCGACGCCGGTGTGGGGGCAGGTGTAGAGCCCGGTGCGGTCGGCGCGCGCGCTCGCGTCCGCGAGCTCGTCCTCCGTCGCCTCCTCCACGACCCCGTCGAAGGCGGAGAGGACGCGGACCGCCTTCCGGACGCTCACCGGGTTGCCGATCTGGATGGCGGTGGCGGCGGTGCTCTCCGCCTTCACGGGGTGGAACTCCTTGAAGCCCGACAGGAACGAACGGTAGAGCGGGTTGGCCCGCGCCGCCTGCGCGCACGCGATGCGGGGGAGCCGGGAGATGATCCCGAGCTCCCGCATCTCGAGGAGCCCCTTGCCGAGGGCGCTCACGTTGCCCAGGTTGCCGCCGGGGATCACGATCCAGTCGGGGACCTCCCAGTCGAGCTGCTGCACGATCTCGATCCCGACCGTCTTCTGCCCCTCGACCCTGAGCGAGTTCATCGAGTTCGCGAGGTAGATCTTCTCCCGGGCGCAGAGCTCGCGGATGAGCGCCATGCAGCCGTCGAAGTCGGTGTCGAGCGACAACGTGAGCGCCCCGTGCGCGAGCGGCTGGATGAGCTGGGCGGTGGAGACCTTGCCGCGCGGGAGGAAGACGATCGCCTGGATGCCGGCGGCCGCGCAGTAGGCGGCGAGCGCGGCGGAGGTGTCCCCGGTCGAGGCGCAGGCGACGCCGATGATCTTCTTGCCGTCGGCAATCATCTGGTTGACCATCGAGACCAGAACGGTCATCCCGAGATCCTTGAACGAGCCGGTGTGCTCGTTGCCGCAGAGCTTCACCCACAGCTCGTCGACGCCGATCTGCGCGCCGTACCGGTCGGCGCGGAACAGGTTGCTCCCCCCCTCGTAGAGCGAGACGATCCGGTCGTTCCTCACCGCGGGGCAGACGAGCTCCTTCTTGCCCCAGACCGAGCTCCCGTACGGCCACTCGGTGCGGCGGTACCTCCGGTCCCAGAGCTTCTTCCACTCCTCCCCGGGCGTCGCCCGCAGGGCGTCCATGGCATGGCGCACCTCGAGCAGCTCGCCGCATCTCCGGCACTGGAACACGATCTCGTCGAGCGGGTACCGCTCGCCGCACCCCGCGATACACTCGAACCACGCCCGGTACTCCATCGCCGCTCCCTTCCCGCGCCTCATTCGCCGCCGGAGACCTCCAGCCCGCTCTCTTCCTGTTTCGCGCCGGCCCCTCCCTCCGCGGACGGGGGGGTCGGGGGAGCGCTTCGTTCCGGCTCCCCGGACCGGCGCTGGAGCTGGGCGTGCCGCTCGAGGAGGGCCTGGTACTGGCGCTGGACGACGGCCCGCTCGTTCTCGATCTGTTCGAGCTTCCGCTCCAGGGACCGCGCCTTCTCGACGGCTTCGGCCAGGGAGCCGCCGCGTTCTTGAAGCTGCGCCTCGAGCCCGGCCGTCCGCGCCCTCTCCCCCTCGAGCTCGCGCCCCAGTTCGAGGTTCGTCTCGCCGAGGTCGTTCGCGCGCCGCTCGTGCGCGGCGGCCTCGCGCCCGCACCGGGCGAGCTCGGCGTCAACCGCCGCCTTCTCGGCGGCGAGCTTCTCATGTTCGCGGACAAGGTCGGCGTTCTTCGCCTCGAGCAGCGCCTTCTCCCCGCGCAGGCCGTCGAACGCCCGCCGGGAAACGACGCAGCCCGCGCAGCAGAGGATGAGCAGCAGCACCGGCATTCGCCTCATCGAGGTTTCCTTTCGTCGTCGGCGGGGATAGTGTAGCACAGGGCCGGCCCGGGGGGGGAGGCCGAACGGCTCAGTGCACGATCTTTACGAAACTGTTGCAGCCGGGATAGACGGTGAACGGGACCTGCAGCCGCTCCCCGTACGGCATCGCGGCCTCGATGGTGAGCGTCCCCTCCGCGGTCTCGGGCCCGACCAGGTTCATCTCCTCCCCCGGCGCCGTGAAGTGCCCGGTCCAGGTGAAGATCAGATCCGCGGGGTTGTCGTAGCGGCCGTCGACGCGGATGTTCCGCGACTGCCCCCGCCTGCGCGGGGACGGGCTCTTCCACGCCTCCCCCTCGAAGGCGAGCGTGAGCATGAACTGCCTGAGGCTCCCCTCCTCGCGGCCGAGCGCGAGGCGCAGACCGTCCCAGTCGCCGCGCAGGAACCTGCGCAGGTAGTCGAACGCCGGGTTCTCCTCCTCCATGTACGCCGCCCCGAAGCGCCGCCTCCCCCATCCGCCCAGCGCCCTCTCCGGGAAGTGCATCACGCGGAGGGGGACGACGGTGAGGTCGGGGAGGCGGTCGCGGCAGAGAACCGCCGCGGGATCGCCCCGGCGGCGCGGCGCCTTGACGATCTCGAACGCGTGGTCGCTCAGGTGCGCGCTCGACTGGTCGACGATGCCGTCGCCGTGGGGGCCGTTCACCCCCACGATACAGAGGGTATTGTCGGGATCCAGCGGGTACCGTTCGTCCCTGTTCGACCGGGCGAGGTCCTCCATGTTCCGGAGGTGGTACACGGTGCCGATCCGCGTCTGGGCGATCTGGGTCAGTTCCCGGCGCGCGAAAAGCCTGAGGACCGGGAAGAGTTTGAACAGCAGCATGCCCTCGTTGGCGCGCGGGGAACCGAAAAAGGAGCCGGCGGCCGAGACGAACGAGGGGGAGAGCGCGAGCAGGTCGTGGTACTGCGCGTAGTCGATGAGAAAGTTCCGTATCCGGTCGCGCTCCTCGAGCGAGCAGTGCTGGAGGGAGTGCGCGCAGAGCCTGAGCTCCCGGTAGCGCTTCGGGTACCGGGGCGTGCCGGGCTCCTCGAACCGGTCGATCTCGGGGTAGGCCGACGACGGATCGTCGAGGTAGGCGATGAAGTCGTTCAAGCGGCGATGGAGCTTATCCTCCGCGCGCTGGTAGAACTGGCGGAGCTCCGGATCGCGCCGGAACTCGCGCTGGCGCTGGATCTTGATGTTCCGTATGACGAGGAAGTCGTCGAGGGCGGTCATCAGAAACTGGAACTCAGGGTCCTGCCGGAGCGCCCGCCACTCCTCGCCGAAGCGGGCCTCCATCGCGTCGTAGTCGCGCTTGAGCTGGAAGAAGACCCTGCAGGCGATCTGCTCCATGATCACCGCGCCCTGGCTGTAGCCGAAGAGCACGAGGCGCCGCAGCGGCGGGAGGCCGAGGGACTCCCTGCGCTCGTTCTCGTACTGGACCTCGCGCACCACCGCCGGCCCGACGCGGGTCCAGGCGATCGCCAGGTCCGAGGCGAAGAGCGCCGCGCCGCTGATGAGCGGGTTCTCGACGGTGTCGTAGGCGAGGACGCGGCAGGGGATCCCCTCCGCCGCGAGCATCTTCACGAGGAAGCCGAAATGCTGCTCCTGCTCGACCGGGAGCCCGGGTATCCGCAGGCCCGGGATGGCGAGCACCAGCGGCGTGTCGGGGCCGGTCTGCGCCGGATAGACCCCCTCCTGGCGAGGGATCTTGCCCACGGAGACGATGGCGCAGCCCGCGCAGAGGGTCGACGCCGCCAGGCACACGACCGCCAACAGAGGGCGTGGCGGCACGGCGCTCACCGCTCCCCTCCGCCCGCGGCGCCGTCGTGCGATGAGTCCATGAGGCGGTACGACCATGCGGGGCGCTCGGCGATGACCGGTCCGCCGGTCTCGACCATCCGGAGCATCAGGATCCCGGCGAGGGGGATCCGTTCGCGGGGGCATGCGGCCATTGCGTACGGCGACACGGGACGCGGCGGAACAGAGGGGGCGGCCGGGGCGACCTCCCGCACCGCGACCTCCAGCACCTTCCCCTTCAGCGCCACCCCCTCGATCTGCACCCCGTGCCCCGCGGCGGGGCGCGCCCCGAGGAAGACGGCCACGACGAATTCGCGATCCCAGTCGACCGCGGGCAGCCCCTGCGCGTCCTGGTACGCCCCCGTGACGTCCTCCGCCCAGACGCGGCGCATCTCGTCGCCATCGCGCGCGAGGGCGACCTCGGGCGCCGACGCGGCCTTCCTCGCCCCGTAGACGGCGTCGTCCCCGGCACATAATCCCCTGAACGGGATATCGCCGGCGCACGCGCGCCGCGCCGCGCCGGCCAGCAGCACGAGCAGGAGTATCCGCTTCATCTCGACCTCCGGAGGTGGGCGCCTCTCCATTACTGTAGCCGCAGACGGGCGGGAAGGCAACCGCAATCGCCCCCGGCATGGGGGGGAAACGGAAGGGAGAGGCCGCCGCGAGGCGGGCGTTGCGGGGGACGGGCGGGCGGGACCGGGGCGTCACCGCTCCAGGCAGAATCCTTCGTACGCCATGCCGAAATGCCGCGACTGCAGTTTCGGGTTCTGGATATACGCCCACACCCTGTCGCCGGCCTGGAGCTTCTTCACGGAGATCGCCGCCCCGTCCTCGCGCACCAGGGGGATGGTCTCGGCGTCCTGGAGGATCGTGCCCACGTCGAGGTCGGCGCGGATCCCCTCCTCCCGGCCCCTGTACCGATCGATCTCGAAAACGCTGACCGGATTCCCGGTCGCGACATCCTTGAGGCGGAAGATCGTCCGGTAGCCGTCGAAGTAGCCCGCCGATTCGTCGTGGAGCCGGAACAGGTCGGCGCCCGACACGCGGTGGGTCCCGCGGACAAGGAGCATCGGCCGCGGCTCGATCTTGCTCCTGGCGACGCGGTTGGACGACACGTCGCCGCGCGCGTTCACCGTGAGCAGCTCGTCGCCCGGCTGGAGTTCGTTGAGGTACTTGGTGGAGCCGTTGGCGCACATGACGTACATGGACACGGGACCCGCATTGACCCTCGCCGGGCGCTGGTTGACGAACTGGTTGGGGATGGTCTCGCAGTGGACCAGAAACAGCGCCCGGTTGTACGCCCCCACCAGGAGGCCGTGCCCCTCCCCGAAGTTCGACAGCATGTCCACGCAGACCCGGTCGCCCTGCCCCAGCGGCCGGATCTCGTCGATCGCGATCAGGTGCATCTGCGCCTTGTCGAACGCCATCCCGTCGTCCTCCCGCCCGCGGATCCTCCACGCAACCATAGCGCATATCCGGCGCCTCTGTCAAGGATCGCCGCCGCCCGCCCTCGACCCGGGGATGTAGATTAAAGTGTGGGCTTTCGGAGAGATGTTGGCTCCCGCCCACCCCTAGGGGTGGGGGCGCCGCGAAG
>ERZ747221.135-NODE-135-length-86085-cov-7.688936_pt1 | contig 86085 bp, 75 predicted proteins | sample MGYA00374949_ERZ747221 | MGnify/ENA primary metagenome ERZ747221 (study PRJEB28779, sample SAMN05720172) | bioreactor metagenome | isolation source: Anaerobic biogas reactor | place: USA:Washington, USA | collected 2015-08-08 ... | reverse complement strand
TGGTCGCACCAAATAATATTGGCACTGACATTCATCGGCACACTGTTGAGTTCTCAAAGAACACGCACACACCATCACGTTCCGAACCGCATGTTCGAACCGCTCCGGGGCAACCGTTCCATCTAGCACAGTCGATCTGCGAGGCGCAAAGTCACTCGCGCCACACTCGATTCGACCTTGTTCTCCCGACCTGAACAGTACTGCATCCCCGATTCTCTCGTTTCGGGGTGTCCGTCCCTGTCGCTCGAACGACGACAAAGTTACGCCGCCGCTACCGGGAGGTCAAATCGCCTGGTCAAAGACCCGAACAACGATCCGAGCGGCATCGGACCCGAATGGCCCGACCGCGAATCCTCCCGGCACCGGCTCCGTGGCCCGGTCAGGTCCGCAGGACACGCACCCCGGCGAAGTTGCGCTTGCCTCGACGCACGACGAGCCACCGCCCATGGAGTAGATCGGCGTCGGCCGGCGTCCACTCCTCGTCACCGATACGCGCGTTGTTGACCGATGCCCCGCCTTCCTTGACCGTGCGGCGGGCCGCTCCCCTGCTCTCGCACAGTCCGGTGGCTACGAGCAGGTCCACGATCGACGACGGCTCACCCGGATGGATATCGACCACCGACGCCTCGGTGACGGCGGCCGCGAGTGTCGCCTCGTCGAGATCCGCCAGTTCGCCCCTGCCGAACAACGCGCGGCTGGCGAGTTCGACGGCGCGGGTGTTCGCCTCACCGTGCACCAGCGTGGTCATCTCGGCGGCGAGGCGTTTCTGCGCTTCCCTCGCGTGCGGACGTTCGGCCGTCGCGGTCTCCAGCGCTGCCAGCTCGTCCCGATCGAGGAAGGTGAACCACCGCAGGTACTTGATCACGTCGGCGTCCGCGGCGTTGACGAAGTACTGGTACCACGCATACGGGCTGGTCATCTCCGGATCCAGCCACAGGCTTCCACCACCGGTCGATTTCCCGAACTTCTTGCCGTCGGACGACGTCACGAGCGGAACCGTCAATGCGTGCACGGACGCACCGTCGGTGCGTCGGTTCAGTTCGACGCCGGCGATGATGTTCCCCCATTGGTCGGATCCCCCGACCTGGAGCACGCAGCCGTGCCGACGTCGCAGCTCGACGAAGTCGTTGGCCTGCAACAACATGTAGCTGAACTCCGTGTACGACATCCCGTCCGCCTCGAGGCGACGCTTGACGGTGTCGCGCGCGAGCATGACGTTGACGGAGAAGTGTTTGCCGATGCCCCGCAGGAAGTCGATGGCGCTCAGCTGCCCCGTCCAGTCCAGGTTGTTCGCGACGACCGCGCCTGTCGGGGAATCGTCGACATCGACGAAGCGCTCGAGCTGACCGCGGATCCGGTCCGCCCAGTCCGCAACGGTGTCGGCCGAGTTCATCGTCCGCTCGCCGACGTCGCGCGGGTCGCCGATCATTCCTGTCGCTCCACCGGCCAGCACGATCGGCCGGTGCCCGGCACGTTGGAACCGTTTGAGCGCGAGCAGGGGGACGAGGTGACCGGCATGCAGACTCGGTCCGGTCGGATCGAATCCGGTATACAGCGTGACCGGGCCCGCATCGAGCTCTCGTCGCAACGCGTCGAGGTCGGTCGATTGGGCGATGAGCCCACGCCAGGTCAGTTCGTCGAGAATATGCTCAGTCACTCCCCGATCATCCCACCCCACCGGATACCGCCGGTGCCCGCGGGCTCCTCCGGTATGCGGAGACACCGGCCGCGCCGGTGATCCACAGCCGCCACGGGCGCTCTGCGGCGACGCTGACGCCGACGCGTGGTCCGCAGCTCACCGGGTCTGTGGTGGCGTCGAGTGTCAGCTCGACATCGGCGCCGGCCGCGAAGACGTCCAGGCCGTTGTCGGCGAGTGTGAGACCCAACGCGGCGGCGAGATTGCCTGGTCCGCGTGCCAGGTTCGATGCCGGTGTCCCCGCGGTTCTCCTGGTCCGGGCGACGGCGGCTCCGTCGAGGACTTCGGCGCCGCGGAGCAGCACGGCGGCGGCGACCCCGTCGGGACCGACGGAGATGTTCGCGCAGTGGTGGATTCCGTAGCTGCGGTACACGTACAGATGACCGACCGGCCCGTACATCACGCGATTGCGATCGGTGGGACCCCGATACGAGTGCGCCGCGGGATCGGGCCAGGGCCCGTCCTCCGGTCCGCCGTACGCCTCGACCTCGGTCACGCGGACCACCACATCGCGCGCCGCGATGCGGGCTCCGAGAAGGGCGTGTGCCGCCTCGAGGGGAGTGAGAGCGGCCAGGTCTTCCGGCATCATCGGGGACGGGCGCCGCTCAGTTCTGTGTCCACCCCGCCGATCCGCGCGCGACGAAGTCCTCGTGCTCCGCATCCGAGACGTCGCGGGCATCGTCGACGAGCAGCACGGGGATGCCGTTCTCGATGGGGTACGCCCTCCGGAGTCGGGGGTTGTACAGCACCGTGTCGTCTACGAGCAGCAGCGGCCCCTTGTCCTGCGGGCACGCCAGGATGCTCAACAACGTGGGATCGACGGCCACGGATGTCCTCTCGACAGGGGGAAACGAACGAGCCCACACTACCGCGCGGCCGGCCCCGCATGGTCCGAGCCCGCCGTCCAGGCTGCTGCGACGGCCTTGGTGAACCGCTTGTAGGTTCCCGTCTCCCGGTCGGCATACCAGGACCGCGCGCTGGGCTTGGGCAGCCCCCGGGAACGCAACGCGTCCACGATCGGCCGATACGACGGACTCAGCGTGATCTGCGGGACGACGTGCACGAGGTCCGGGCGTTCGTCCGCGGGCACCGCATCGAGCGCCGCGGTGATCTCCGCGGCCGTGGGGGCACGGTTTCCTCGCAGGGTCACTGCCGCCACCGCGATGTCCGTCTCGCCCACCGCGACGCCGTAGGAGACGACGAGGTCGATGCGCGGGAGCATTCCGAGGACGTCGACGACCGGCATCGTGAACACCGGTCCGTGTTCGGTGACGACGACGGTGCGCTTGTTGTCGAGCAGCCAGTAGTCCCCGTCGGAATCGCGGCGGAAGAGGTTCTCCGTGGGTACCCACACGTCACCGGGTTCGAAGACGCTGCGCATCACACCCGTCAACGCTTCGGTGGATGCGCTGGGCCTGCCGAGCAACAGTCCGACCTCGTCGTCGGCACAGTCACGCACGAAACCGCGCTCGTCCTCGAGCAGTCGCCCCGCGGCGGGGTCGTACGCGGCGAGTCGAATGTCGACGCTGCCGGGCAGCGGCCGTCCCTTCGCACCGATCTTGGCGCCCGACACGTTCGCGAGGACGACGTCACCCTCGGTCGATGCGTAGAACTCGAGGATCCGGGCCGGGGCGAACTGTTCCATCGTTCGTCGCCACAGTCCGGGGGTCATTCCGGACCCGATGAACAGGCGCACGGGGTGGCTGGCGTCGACGTGCAGCGACGGGCTGTCGAGGATCTCCCGCATCATCGACCAGGTGTAGGTGACCACGGTGACCCCGTAGCGGTGGATCTCGTCGCTGAATCGAGTGGGGTCGAGTTCCCGAGACAGAGCGATCCGTGCACCGCCGGCGAGCGCGCCACCGAGACTCACCAGCAGTCCCGACGAGTGGTGCAGCGGGGCAAGGCAGTACATGGTGTCGCCGCGCCCCAGCGCCGCGGCGGTCGCGGTGCCGAACGCGGACAGCGCCCAGCGGTAGTTCGTGATCCGCTTCATCTCGAGGGTGCGTCCGCTTCCGGTGAACAGCACGAAGGCCAGTTCGCGGGCGAGACCCGGGTCGCGCACGTACCACCCGGGGAGTTGGACGCCGGTGAGGTCGTACCGTTCGAGATCGACGACGTCGGCCTCGGGATCGACGTCCAGATCTCGGACATCGCCTCCGCCGAGGACGAAGACCGGCAGCCCCGTTGCGGTGGCGGTGTCGAGGTGTTCCGGGTCGGTGATGATCTTCTCGACGTCACCGAGGTGCAGGGTTTCGGGCAGGTCCGCGCCCGGCGCGAGCAGTACCGACACACCCCCGATGCGGGACACCGCCGCGACCGCCGCCATCGCGCTGGGTCGGGTTCCCATGAGGATCCCGACGTGCATGGCGGGCCGGACACCGTTGTCGACGAGGCCGAGCACGACCCGATCGATCCTGTTGTCGACCTGTCGATAGGTGTAGACCCGGTCGTCGAAGATGAAGACCTCGCGCTGCGCCCCCTTGCGCAGCTGCTCCGACAGGAGTGCACCGACCGAGATTCTGGTCCGCGGCTGGATCTGCCCGAGACGCGCGAGTCGCGGAAGCGCCCGCGCGGCTTCCTCGGAGATGTCCCGCGCGCCGCGCACGCTTCCCGCCGCGATCTGCGCGAGGCCACGCCCGATGTCGGTGCCGACCTCGGCGATGGTGGCCGCAGCGTGCGTCAGTCGGTTCCCGAAACTCACTCCGCTCTCGTCGTCGCGGTGCGGGTCCGGTGGGAGCATGGGGTGGACGCCGACGGGGCGGTCGCCGAGGCCTTCGCGCCACTGCACCCACTCCGCGACCGCGGGCCACGTCTGCTCCCCTGCCACCGTGCCCACGACCAACCCGAAATGGCCTGCTCTGAGGGAGTATTCGTAGGTCTCGGCGCGGGGAGCGGCCCGGCGGATACCGCGGACCGCGAGCGGCTGCCCGATGTCGTCGACCTCGCCGACGAACGCGAGGATCGGGCAGGTGATCTCCGCCAGGCTCACCGGGCGGTCGTTGATGACGAACCCTCCGTTGACCATCCGGTTGTGGGCGATGAACTGTCGTAGCAGTTCGGCGACGGCCGGGCCCGACCACGCGACCCAGCCCTCCGTGTCGAGGAATCGTCGTTGGGGTTCGCGCGGCAGCAATGCCTCTCGGTCGTGGAGTTGCAGCAGGAAGTCGATGCGGGAGCGGACCGTCTTGACCGGGTCGAGGAACTGGAAGCCGGTCCGGGCCATCCACCCGGAGATCGCGAGTCTGTTGAAGACGTGATCGGCCAGGAAGTCCGCGGATCTGGATGCCACGACGTCGGGAATTCCGAACGGAAGCGCCGCGAGGGTGTCGACGGGACTTCCGAAGGTGATGAGGCTGGCGATATCGCGGCTGCGTCGGTACGCCGCGACCTGGTAGCAGAACATCCCGCCCTGCGAGTACCCCGAGAGGTGGATGTCACGACCGGTGTACTCGTGGACGAGGTCGATGATCTCGTCGAGCGCGACGATGTGGTCGGTGAGGGTGCGGCCCCACCCGCCCTCTTCGCGATCCGGTGATCCGAAGTCCACGACCCACGGGTCGAGGCCCATCGCGTGGAGCATGCCCACCGCACCGGTGTCGCGGGTGACGTCGTAGACGTTCGCCGACATCATCATCGGCGGTACCAGAACGACGGGTGCACCGACCGCATCGGCGTCGACGTCGGGGAAGTATCTGCGCAGGCGGTACATCGGTGTGCGTTCGACGATCTGGAACGGGGACCGTGTCGATCCGGTCTCGAGGCCTCCGAACCGGATCACCTCCAGTCCGTTCTGCGCGGTCGCCACCACTCGCCGCAGTGTTCCCATCACCGTCCCACCGCTCAGTGCCACCAGCCGCACCCCTCCACGCGTTCCGCTCTCCATCTGCCTGTCGTTCTACCGACCGGGCCGGTTCCCAGACTGCCACATTCGGGAACCGGCTCGGACGTAGTACCGGTGAGCTCAGCCGCGGATCCAGGAACGCAGCGTCGACGAGTTGCTGCGCACGCGGTGGAGTTGCTCTGCGACGCGCACCCCGGCGGTACCTCCGCGCGCGTTGCGGGAGGCGACGGATCCCTCCACGGTGAGGACCTCGCGCACCTGCGGTGTCAGCGCGGGATCGACCGCGGCGAGTTCCTCGTCGGTGAGGTCCTCGAGACCCACCCCGCGTGATTCCGCGGCCCGCACGCAGGCGCCCGCAGCTTCGTGCGCGACCCGGAACGGCACGCCCTGACGGACCATCCACTCGGCGATGTCGGTCGCAAGGGTGAATCCTGCGGGCGCCAGTTCGGCCATCCGGTCGGTGTGGAACGTCAGGGTCGACACCAGCCCGCTGATCGCGGGCAACAACAGTTCGAGTTGCGCGACCGAGTCGAAGACCGGTTCCTTGTCCTCCTGCAGGTCACGGTTGTACGCGAGCGGTTGCGCCTTGAGGGTCGCGAGGAGCCCGGTGAGGTTCCCGATGATCCGGCCCGCTTTGCCGCGGGTCAGTTCGGAGACGTCGGGGTTCTTCTTCTGCGGCATGATCGACGAGCCTGTCGACCATTCGTCGGCGAGCGTGACGTACCCGAATTCCGGTGTGCTCCAGAGGATCACCTCTTCGGCCATGCGGGAGAGGTCCACCCCGATCTGCGCGAGCACGTACGCGGCTTCGGCAGCGAAGTCGCGAGAGCTGGTCGCGTCGATCGAGTTGTCGGCGGCCGAGTCGAAGCCGAGGTCCGCCGCGATGGCGTCGGGGTCGAGCCCGAGGGAGGATCCGGCGAGCGCACCGGACCCGTACGGGGAGACCGCCGCCCGCTTGTCGAAGTCGCGGAGCCGGTCGACGTCGCGCAGCAGCGGATGTGCGTGCGCGAGGAGGTGGTGCGCGAGCAGCACGGGTTGCGCGGCCTGCAGGTGGGTCTTGCCGGGCATGATCGCGTCCGGGTGCGCGGCAGCCTGCCCGGCGATGGCGTCGACGACGTCGAGGACGCCGTCGCCGATCGTCCGGACGGCGTCGCGCAGCCACATGCGGAACAGCGTGGCGACCTGATCGTTGCGCGACCGTCCCGCGCGCAGGCGCCCACCGACCTCGGGACCGACACGCTCGATGAGACCGCGTTCGAGGGCGCCGTGGACGTCCTCGTCGGAATCGGCGGGAGCGAAGGCGCCGGAAGCGACGTCGTCGGCCAACCGACCGAGACCGTCGAGCATGGTGGTGAGGTCGTCGTCGCTGAGCAGTCCCGCCCGGTGCAGAACCTTCGCGTGGGCGCGGGAGGCACGCACGTCGTACGGGGCCAGCGCCCAGTCGAAGTGGGTGGACTTGCTCAGCGCGGCCATGGCGGCGGCCGGTCCGGATGCGAACCGGCCGCCCCACAGGGCCCCTTCGTTGGTGCCCTGGGTTCGGGCACCGCCGTCATGGCTGCCCATGCCTACAGACCCAGATCGCGCTTGGCGGCGACCTTCGAGGACAGCCCGTGGATCTGGACGAAGCCCTTGGCGTTGGACTGGTCGAAGCTGTCACCCTCGTCGTAGGTGGCGAGGTTGAAGTCGTACAGCGATTCGGGGCTGCGCCGACCGTTGACGGTGATGTGCCCGCCGTGCATCGACATGCGGATGTCGCCGGTGACGCGTTCCTGGGTCTGTGCGACGAACGCGTCGAGCGCGTACTTCAGCGGTGAGAACCACAGGCCGTCGTACACGAGCTCGCTCCACCGCTCCTCGACGCGCCGCTTGTAGCGGCCGAGTTCGCGTTCGAGCGTGACGTGCTCGAGTTCCTGGTGCGCGGTGATCAGTGCGATCGCGCCCGGAGCCTCGTAGATCTCGCGGCTCTTGATGCCGACGAGGCGATCCTCGACCATGTCGAGGCGGCCGACTCCCTGCGCGCCGGCGCGCTTGTTGAGTTGCTGGATCGCTTCGAGGACGGTGACGTGTTTGCCGTCGATCGCGACGGGCTTGCCGGCCTCGAAGCTGATGATCAGCTCGTCGGGGGCCTGCCAGTTCAGGGTGGGGTCCTCGGTGTAGTCGTAGACGTCCTTCGTCGGGGCGTTCCACAGGTCCTCGAGGAATCCGGTCTCCACGGCACGTCCCCACACGTTCTGGTCGATGGAGAACGGCGACTTCTTGGTGACGTTGATCGGCAGTCCGTGCTCACCGGCGAACGCGATGGCCTTTTCGCGGGTCCACGCGTAGTCGCGGACGGGTGCGATGACCTGGAGGTCGGGGGCGAGGGCGCCGAAGCCGACCTCGAAGCGCACCTGGTCGTTGCCCTTGCCGGTGCAACCGTGGGAGACGATGGTGCCGCCGTGTTCGCGGGCGGCCTGCACGATGTGCTTGACGATCAGCGGGCGGCTGATGGCCGAGACCAGCGGGTAGCGATCCATGTACAGGGCATTGGCCTGGACGGTGGGCAGGCAGTACTCGTTGGCGAACTCGTCCTTGGCGTCGACGACGATCGCTTCGACGGCTCCGCAGTCGAGGGCGCGCTGACGCACGACCTCCATGTCCTCGCCGCCCTGGCCGAGATCGATGGCGACGGCGACGACCTCCTTGCCGGTCTCCTTGCCGATCCAGCTGATGGCGACGGAGGTGTCCAGCCCGCCCGAGTAGGCGAGTACGACGCGATCGGCCATTGTGATGATGCTCCTTCGTGCTTGTTCGCAGTGCGTCTGTCTGTGGTGGGTCAGGCGAGTGATTCTATTCTCGCTGCGAGTTCTGCCCCTGTGGTCGGTTCGCGGGCGATGACCGCGATGGTGTCGTCTCCCGCGATGGTGCCGACCACCTCCGGTAATGATGCACGATCGAGCGCGCTGGCCAGATAGTGCGCTGCGCCCGGGGGTGTGCGCAGCACGGCGATGTTGCCGCTCGCGTCGGTGGAGACGAGCAGTTCGCCGAGCAGTTTGGAGAGCCGGTCGGTACCGCCGGTGATCCCGCGCACGGGGTTGCCGTCCTCGGGAACGACGTACACACCGGCGCCGCCGTCGGCCGCGCGCAGCTTGACGGCACCGAGTTCTTCGAGGTCCCGGGAGAGGGTGGCGGTGGACACCTCGATGCCGTCGGCGGCGAGCAGCGCGGCGAGTTCGGTGTGGCTGCGCACCGGGCGGCTGGCGAGCACCGAGACGATGCGCGCCTGCCGTGCGGCCCGGGTGGGGACGCCGGCGCGGTCGTCGGTGTGCCCGGCCGTGGTGTTCACGGTCAGCTCCCGCTCTTCTCGAGCAGCCACACGAGCAGTGCCTTCTGTGCGTGCAACCGGTTCTCGGCCTCGTCCCACACGACGGAGCGATCACCGTCGATGACGTCGGCGGTGATCTCTTTGCCGCGGTATGCGGGCAAGCAGTGCAGGACGATCGAGTCGGGATCCGACAGCGCGAGCAGTTCGTCGTTCAGTTGGAACGGACGGAACGCGGCCTCCCGATCGAGTCCGTCGTTCTCCTGTCCCATCGACACCCAGGTGTCGGTGACGAGCACGTCGGCGCCGGTGGCCCCGGCGCGCGGGTCGTCGGTGACGGTGACGCTGCCGCCGGTCTGCTCGGCGCGGGCACGGGAATCGGCCACGACCTGCGGGTCCGGGGTGAAACCGGCCGGTGCGGCGATCGTCACGTGCAGCCCGGCCGTGACACCGCCGAGCATCAGCGAGTGCGCCATGTTGTTGGCTCCGTCACCGAGGTAGGTCATCCGCAGTCCGGCGGTGCGGCCCTTGTGTTCGCGGATGGTCTGCAGGTCGGCGAGGACCTGGCACGGGTGGAAGGTGTCGGTGAGCGCGTTGACCACGGGTACGGCGGAGTGGGCGGCGAGGGTATCGACGCGGTCCTGTCCGTAGGTGCGCCACACGACCGCCTTCGTGAACCGGGAGAACATGCGGGCGGTGTCGGCGAGGGATTCTCCCTTGCCGATCTGGGTGGAGCCGGCGTCGACGACGATCGGGTGTCCTCCGAGCTGGGCGATGCCCGCGTCGAACGAGAATCGGGTGCGGGTGGAGGTCTTGTCGAACAGCACGGCGACGCTGTACGGGCCTTCGAGCGGGCGGCGTACGAGCGGATTCTTCTTCAGCTCGGCGGCGAGTTCGAGGACCTCGGTCTGCTCGGCCGGGGTGAGGTCGTCGTCGCGCAGGAAATGTCGGACCATGGTCACTTTCCTCCTGCCTGTGCGGGGTCGGATTCGACTGCGGTGTCGAGGATCGCGGGCAGTGCCGTCACGAACGTCTCGGCCTGTTCCTCGGTGAGGATCAGCGGCGGTGCGAGACGGATCACGCCGGGGGCTGCGGCGTTGACGAGGAAACCGGCGTCGCGGGCCGCGGTCTCGACCGCGGCGGCCTTCTCGGCGGTCAGAACGATGCCGCGCAGCAGTCCGGATCCGCGGACGTGGTCGACGAGCGGGTGTCCGAGTTCCTCGATGCCTGCGGCAAGGGACTTGCCGACGGACTCGACGTGATCGACGAGGTTCTGCTCGTCGATCACCCGCAGCACTGCCAGCGCGGCCGCCGCACACACCGGATTGCCACCGAAGGTGGTGCCGTGTTTCCCGGGCTGGAACAGGTCCGCGGCGGGTCCGGTCGCGATCACCGCGCCGATCGGCAGTCCCCCGCCGAGGCCCTTCGCGAGGGTCATCACGTCGGGGACGATCCCGGCTGCCTGGTGGGCGAAGAAGGTGCCGGTGCGGGCGACTCCGGTCTGGACTTCGTCGAGCACCAGCAACGCGCCGCGTTCCGCGGTGATGCGCCGAGCAGCGGCGAGGTAGCCGTCGGGGGGCACGACGACACCGGACTCGCCCATGATCGGTTCGAGGAACACCGCGGCGGTGTTCTCGTCGACGGCCGCGTCGAGAGCGTCGAGGTCACCGTAGGGGACGAATTCGACACCGGCGGGCATCGGTTCGAAGGGTGCGCGTTTGTCTGGTTGCCCGGTGAGGGCGAGCGCCCCCATGGTCCGTCCGTGGAACGCCTTCTCCGCGGCGATGATCTTGGGCCGGCCGGTGAGCCGCGCGATCTTGAACGCGGCCTCGTTGGCCTCGGTGCCGGAGTTGCAGAAGAACACCCGGCCGTCGTGCCCGAAGTGCGCGAGCAGCCGTTCGGCGAGATCCAGGACGGGCGGTGAGGCATAGAGATTGGAGACGTGACCGAGCCGGTTCAGCTGGGCCGTGACGGCCTCGATGATCGCCGGGTGCCGGTGGCCGAGGCTGTTGACGGCGATACCGCCGAGCAGGTCGAGGTACTCCCGGCCGTCGGCGTCCGTCAGGACGGCTCCGTCACCGGCGACCAGGGCCAGTTTCGGCACACCGTAGTTGTGCATGAGCTTGTCCGCCCAGCGCTGCTGGAGGTCAGAGGTGCCGGTCATGCGTGTCCTTCCTCACCGGGCACGACCATCGTGCCGACGCCTTCCTCGGTGAACAGTTCGAGCAGTACGGAGTGCGGCTGTCGGCCGTCGATGACGTGGGCGGTGGGTACGCCACCGACCACGGCCCGCAGGCACGCTTCCATCTTCGGGACCATCCCCGCGTCGAGGGACGGCAGCAGCGCGGTGAGCGCCGCCGTGTCGATCTCGGAGGTGAGCGAGCTGCGATCGGGCCAGTCGGTGTAGAGCCCTTCGACGTCGGTGAGCACGACGAGTTTCTCGGCGCCCAGGGCCTCGGCGAGCGCCGCCGCCGCGGTGTCGGCGTTGATGTTGTGCACGACCCCGTCCGCGTCGGGAGCGATCGTCGACACGACCGGGATACGTCCGGCGGCGATGAGGTCGAGGACTGCGGCGGGGTCGACGCTGGTGACGTCGCCGACGAGCCCGATGTCGGTGTCGGAGCCGTCGACGACGACGGTGCGGCGGGTCGCGGTGAACAGTCCGGCGTCCTCACCGGAGATGCCGACGGCGTACGGGCCGTGACTGTTGATCAGACCGACGAGTTCACGTCCGACCTGGCCGAACAGGACCATGCGGACGACGTCCATCACCTCGGGGGTGGTGACGCGGAAGCCTCCGCGGAACTCACCTTCCATCCCGAGGCGCTTCAGCATCGCATTGATCTGGGGTCCGCCGCCGTGCACGACGACGGGATGGATGCCGACGGTGCGCAGAAACGCCATGTCGGCGGCGAAGGCCGCTTTGAGGGTGTCGTCGACCATGGCGTTGCCGCCGTATTTGACGACGACGACCTTGTCGCGGAACTTCTGCAGCCACGGCAGCGCCTCTGCGAGAACGAACGCCTTCTGGTGGGACGTCAGTGCTGCGATCACGTCGTCGGTCACGTGTCCTCCCGATGCCCGGCCGGTCATGACGAGTACGCCGAGTTCTCTTCGACGTAGGCGTGCGACAGGTCGGTGGTGCGGATCGACACCTCTGCGTCGCCGACGGCGAGATCGATGTCGAGAGCGATGTCGATGCCGGTGAGGTCGACGTCGCGGGCACCGGGTGCGCCGGCCCCGTCGATGCACACCGGGCTGCCGTTGAAGGAGACGGCGATCCTGTCGGGGTCGAGCGTGATCGGCGCGACACCGATCGCCGCGAGGACCCGGCCCCAGTTGGGGTCGGATCCGAACAGCGCGGTCTTGACGAGGCTGTCGCGGGCGACGGTCCGCGCTCCGATCAGCGCGTCGTCCTCGCTGGCCGCACCCCGCACGGTGACGGTGACCCGCTTCGTGACACCTTCCGCGTCCGCCATCATCTGAGCAGCGAGGTCGTCGCACACGGCGAGGACCGCGGCGTCGAGTTCGTCCTGGGAGACCGAGATTCCGCTGGCACCGGACGCGAGGAGCAGCACCGTGTCGTTGGTGGAGGTGGCACCGTCGATGTCGAGGCGGTCGAAGGTGAGCCGGGTGGCGTTGCGCAGCGCCTGGTCGAGTTGCTCACCGGAGGCGACGACATCGGTGGTGACCACGCAGAGCATGGTGGCCAGGGCCGGGGCGAGCATCCCGGCGCCCTTGGCCATCCCACCGACGTTCCATTTGTCGGTGTGGTGCAGCGCCGCCTGTTTCGGGACGGTATCGGTGGTCATGATGGCGTACGCCGCGTCGGTGCCACCGGAGATGCCGCCGGCGAGTTCGTGCACGATCTCCTCGACACCGGCGAGGACCTTGTCCATGGGCAGCCGGTCGCCGATCAGTCCGGTGGAGCACACCGCGACCTCCCCGGCGCCGGTTTCGGTGCCCCAGTTGCTCAGGGCCGCGGCGACGGCCTCGGCGGTTGCGTGGGTGTCCTGGAAGCCGCCGGGCCCGGTGCAGGCGTTGGCGCCACCGGAGTTGAGGATCACGGCACGCAACGCGTGGGAGGTGAGGACCTGCTGTGACCACAGCACCGGGGCCGCTTTGACCTTGTTGGTGGTGAACACGCCGGCCGCGGTCAGCTCCGGTCCCTCGTTGAACACGAGGGCGAGGTCGGACCTGCCGCCGGTCTTGATGCCCGCGGGGATCCCTGCGGCACGGAACCCGGCGGGGCCGGTCACGCCCTGGGTGCGGACGAGCCGACCGCCGGCGACCTCGACGGCGTCCGCGTAGACGTGCTCGGCGTGCTTGTCGGTGTTGTCGGTCACGGTGCCACTCCCACGGCGGGCAGGCCGGCGGTCTCGGGGAGACCGACGGCGAGGTTCATGGACTGGACGGCACCGCCGGCGGTGCCCTTGGTGAGATTGTCGATTGCGGCGATCGCGACGAGCATTCCGGCGTCGGTGTCGACGGTGACGGCGACCTGCGCGACGTTGGATCCGACCACGGCACCGGTCGCGGGCAACACGCCCTCGGGCAGCAGCTGCACGAACGGTTCGTCGGCGTATGCCTTCTCGTAGACCGCGCGGATCTCGTCGACACCGGCTCCGGTGCGCGCGGTGCAGGTCGCGAGGATGCCTCGGGGCATCGGCGCGAGAACCGGGGTGAACGACACCGATACGGGCGCGCCGGCGAGGGCGGCGAGGTTCTGGGCGATCTCCGGAGTGTGCCGGTGGGCACCGGCGATGCCGTAGGCCCGCACCGAGCCCATGACCTCGGAGCCGAGCAGGTCCACCCGCGGCGACTTGCCGGCACCGGAGGTCCCGGACACGGCGACGACCTGCACGGCCGGTTCGACCAGCCCGGCCGCGACCGCCGGAGCGAGCGCGAGCGTCGCCGACGTCGGATAGCAGCCGGGCACCGCGATCCGGGTGGCACCGGCGAGCAGGTCTCGCTTGCCGGGCATCTCCGGCAGCCCGTACGGCCAGGTTCCGGCGTGCTCGCTGCCGTACCACCGCGTCCAGTCGTCGGCGTTCTCGAGTCGGAAGTCGGCGCCGCAGTCGATGACGACCGTGGTGTCGGGGAGTTGCTCGGCGAGGGCGGCGGAGTGCCCGTGCGGCAGACCGAGGAAGACGACGTCGTGCCCGGCCAGCGACTCGAGGTCGGTGGGCGCGAGCACTCGATCGGCGAGCGGATGCAGGTGCGGATGGAATTCGCGCAGTGACGCACCGGCGTTTCCGCCGGCGGTGAGCGCGCCGATCACCAGCGAACCGTCCTGGTGAGCGGGGTGCGCGAGGAGCAGACGCAGAACTTCGCCGCCCGCATAGCCGCTGGCTCCCGCCACCGCGACCCGGAGCGGCGACTGCGGAGTCGCCGTGAATGCCGGTGAGTTACCCATGCGATTGATTATGCACCGTCGTGCAAACTAATTCACCCTGGGGTTCGTTTCCCGCCTCCGGCGGCCCGAGCGAATGTATCGCTCGCTCGACTCGATCGACTGAGCGATACATTCGCTCGGCGGCGGGCGGAGCCCGAGGGCGACGGGCACAGCGGGACCGGCCGGCGGGACCGGCCGGCGGGACCGGCCGGCGGGACCGGCCGGCGGGGCGGGTCAGCGACCCATCGAACGGCGGATCTCGGCGAGTTTGTCCGCGGCAGCCTTCTTGCGGTCCTCATACTGCTCCTCGAGGGTCCGGCCCGATTCCGACTCGCGTGCCAGCTCCTCGGATCCGATGGCCGTTCCCACGCGGCGCTCGATCTTCTCCCGCACCGAATCGAAGGTCGGTACACCCGACGCGGTGTAGCCGGTGACCTCCTCGATCGTCGGCGTCACCGACCCCGGTCCGACACCGGTGATGTCGGGCTCGGGACTCGGTTCGGGAACGATCGGCGGCACATCCGGAATGTCGGGGGCCGGGGGCACGTCCGGCACCGACGGCGTCTCCGGACCCGCCGGCGTCACGTCGGGAACCGGTTCATCAGGCCGGTCCGGATCCGGCTCCCGGCCCGGGGTCGACTCGTCCGTGGTCATGACCCCAGGCTACGTCCCCGCGACCATCCGACGCACCCGTCAGCTCCGCAACTCCGCGCCCACCGCTGCTGCCGCAGCCGCCACGGCGGCATCGCGCGCCTCGCTCGCTTCGTCCTCGGTCAGCGTCCGGTCGTAGGCGCGGAACCGCAGCGCGAACGCCAGGGACTTGCGCCCCTCCCCCACCTGCGCGCCGGTGAACACGTCGAACAGACGAACGTCCTCGAGCAACTCACCGCCGCCGCCCCGCAACGCGGACTCCACGCTCGCGGCGGGAACGTCGTCGGCGACGACCACCGCGACGTCCTGCAACACCGCGGGGAAGGGCGACACCACCGGCGCGGGCAACGATTCGACGATCGGCAACGCATCGAGATCCAGTTCGTACGCGCAGGTGCGCGGCGGAAGCCCGGCACGTTCGAGGACCGCCGGGTGCAGTTCCCCCGCGTGCCCAACGACGGCACCGTCGACGAGCAGTTCTGCGCAGCGTCCCGGATGCCACGGCAGGTACTGCGCGGCCCGGCGTTCGAGGGACACCCCGGCCGCACGTGCGACGACATCGGCCGCGGCGAACGCGTCCGCCGCTTCCACCGCCCGACCGGCACCCCACGGACCGGACGGCTCACGCAGCCCGGTCAGCACACCACCGATGTGGACGGGCTGCGCCGGGAGGGACGCGTCGAGTCGCGCGATCTCGTCGTCCGTGGGACGCCGGTCGACGGGCAGCGCATCGACGCGACCCGTGTCGGGGCCCGGACACACCACCTGCGCGATCGAGAACAGCGACAGATCGCGCTGACCACGGGACACATTGCGGGCGAGCACCTCGAGCAGTCCGGGCACGAGGGTGGTCGCCAGTTCGGGACGGTCGGATTCGAGCGGGTTGAGGACACGGGTGGTGCTCCGGCGTGGATCGTCCGCGTCCAGCCCCCACGTGTCGAACACTCCGGCGGGCAGGAACACCGGGGCGAGCACCTCGACGTGTCCATCGTTCGCGAGCGACCGGCCGACCGCGCGACGTCGTTTCTGGCTCGGGGTCAACCCCCGGCCTGCCGGGGCCGCGGGCAGCACCGACGGGATCAGATCGAGCCCTTCGAGACGCAGCACCTCCTCGACGAGGTCGGCGGGCTGGGTCAGGTCGGGACGCCAGGTCGGTGGTGTCACCACGAGCTGACCGTGTCCGTCGTCGCCGACTCCCACCTCGACGGCGCATCCGATCTGGGTGAGGCGGCGGGCGGCGGTACCGTTCGCGTAGGCGACACCGGCCACCCGGTCCGGCAGGTCGATGTCCATGTGGATCGACGGCATCGAGGTGGGCACCGCGATATCCGTCAGGGTGGGCTCCACTCGGCCCCCGGCGATCGAGGTGAGCAACGCTGCGGCGCGGTCGAGCGCGGGCAGCGCAACTTCCGGGTCGACGGTGCGTTCGAATCGCTTGCCCGCTTCGCTGGTCAGCTTGTGCCGGCGGTTGCCGCGGAACACCGCAAGCGGATCCCAGGTGGCCGCCTCGAGCAGCACGTCGACGGTGTCGTCGCCGACCTCGGTGGTGGCACCGCCCATGATTCCGGCCAGCGAGATCACACCGCTGTCGTCGGTGATGACGACATCCTCCGGATCGAGGACACGTTCGACACCGTCGAGGGTGGTGAGCTTCTCGCCCGCCTTCGCACGGCGGATCACGAGTTCACCCTGCAGCGTCGCCGCGTCGAAGGCGTGCAGCGGCTGGCCGAGTTCGAGCATCACGTAGTTGGTGACGTCCACGGCCGGGGAGATCGGGCGGACACCGGCGGTGAGCAGGCGGCGCTGCAACCACCACGGCGACACGGCCTTCGGGTCGATCCCGGTGACCTTGCGCGCCGCGAACCGGATCGCGCCCGATTCGGGTTCGAGCCGGATCGGGTACGCCTCACCACCGTCGGACGGCAGCGGTGCGACCAGCGCGGGGTCGGTGAACTCGAGGTCGAATCCGCAGGCGAGTTCGCGGGTGAGGCCGCGGACGGAGAAGCAGTAGCCGCGATCGGGTGTGATGTTCAGTTCGATCAGGGTGTCGCCGAGACCCAGCAGGTCGTTGGCGTCGTCACCGGGCTGCGCCGACCCCGGTTCGAGGACCAGGATGCCGGAATGATCGTGGCCGATGCCCAGTTCGGCAACGGAGCAGATCATGCCGTCGGAGATCTTCCCGTAGGTCTTGCGGGAGGCGATCGCGAACCCACCGGGCAGGACCGCGCCGGGCAGCGCGGCGACGATCAGGTCGCCTTCGGCGAAGTTGCGGGCACCGCACACGATTCCGCGGGGTTCGGCCTCCCCCACCTCGACCCGGCAGAACCGGATGGGCTTCTTGAAGCCTTCGAGTTCGGTGATCTCGGCAACCCGGCCGACGACCAGGTGTTCGACGCGGGCCAGGGTCTCGATGTCCTCGACCTCGAGACCGACCCGGACGAATCCCGCGTCGAGTTCCTCCGCGGTCACGTTCCACCCCGGGGTGGAACGCTGCAGGATCTCCGCCAGCCAGGATTGCGCTACTCGCACGTGAGCTCAGCTTTCTCGTTCGATGTCGGTCTTCGGCAGGTGTCGGTGTCCGGCGGTCAGCCGGCAGTGCCGAACGGCAGGGTGAACCGGATGTCGCCCTCGACGATGTCGCGCATGTCGGAGATGCCGTTGCGGAACTGCAGGGTGCGTTCGAGGCCCATCCCGAAGGCGAAACCGCTGTACTCGTCGGGGTCGATGCCGGAAGCGCGAAGCACGTTCGGGTTGACCATGCCGCAGCCACCCCATTCGACCCAGCCGGCGCCACCCTTCTTGTTCGGGAACCACACGTCCACCTCGGCCGACGGTTCGGTGAACGGGAAGTAGTTGGGCCGCATCCGCGTGGTGGTCTCGGGACCGAACAGGGCGCGGGCGAACGCGTCGAGGGTTCCCTTCAGATGCGCCATGGTCAGGCCCTTGTCGATCGCGAGCCCCTCGATCTGCGAGAACACGGGCGTGTGGGTGGCGTCGAGTTCGTCGGTCCGGAAGGTCCGCCCGGGGCACACCACGTAGATCGGGATGTCGCGCGAGAGCATCGTGCGGACCTGAACCGGCGAGGTGTGGGTGCGCAACACCTGCCGGGACCCCTCCGGCGCGACGTGGAAGGTGTCCTGCATCGTGCGGGCCGGATGGTCGGGCAGGAAGTTGAGAGCGTCGAAGTTGTAGTGCTCGGTCTCGACCTCGGGGCCTTCGGCGATCTCCCAGCCCATCGCGACGAACACGTCGGACACCTGGTCGGAGATGATGCTGATCGGATGCCGTGCGCCGAGCGCGCGCCGGCCCGCGGGCAGGGTGACGTCGATCGCCTCGGCGACGAGTACGGCGGCGTCGCGTTCGGCCTGCAGTCGTTCCTTGCGGGCGTCGAACGCGGCCTGCACGGCACCGCGATGCGCGTTGACACGCTTGCCGGCGTCGGCACGCTCGGGACCGGGCAGGGATCCGAGCGCCCGCTTCGCGAGCGACACCGGAGCCCGATCGCCGAGGTGATCGATCTTGGCCTGCGCGAGCGAGTCGAGATCGGTGGCGGCGTCGAACGCGGCGAGGGCGGCCTTCTCGGCCGCGGCGAGTGCGTCCTCGGTCAGGGCGCTGGGATCGACTGCCGGCGGGGTGCCGCCCTCTTTCTTGGCCACGACCGGTGCAACTCCTTCTTCGTGCGAACGGATCTTCGTCGGTGGGTGACGTCGGGTGCGGCGCAGGCCGCACCCGAAATCCTATGCGATGGGGCCGGGTGCCCTGTGCTGCACCCGGGCGCTGGCATACAGGCAGATCGCGGCGGCGGTCGCGAGGTTCAGCGATTCGGCACGGCCACGGATGGGGATGCGCACCCGATGGTCGGCACGCGCGGCGATCTCCGGGTCGAGTCCGTGCGCCTCGTTACCGAACAGCCACGCCGTGGGTGCGGCGAGCAGGTCGTCGGCGTCGTCGAGGTCGACGTCCCCGTCGGCGGCGGTCGCGAGGATCTGCACGCCGGCGTCCCGGACGGTGTCGAGAACCAGACCCGTGTCACGCTCGCGGGCCAGCGGCAGGTGGAACACGCTGCCGGCCGACGATCGCACACACTTGCCGTTGTGCGGGTCGACGCTGTCGCCGGCGAGGACGACCGCATCGGCACCGACGGCGTCGGCGACCCGGATGACGGTGCCGGCGTTACCCGGTTCCCCGATCCCCACGGGGACGGCGAGAAGCCGCGGATTCGCACTCAACGCGACGTCGAGGGTGACGTCCACGGTGTCGCAGACCGCGACGAGCCCCGGCGGGGTGACCGTGTCGGACAGGCGCGCCGCGGCACGGTCGGTGACCGTCGACACGCGGACACCGAGGTCACGGGCCCGAGCAACGACGTCGCGGTACCGGTCGGCGGCAGCCGCCGTGACGAACACTTCGTGGACGGTGGCGGAGCCGAGCGCCTCGCCGACGGAGTTCTCTCCCTCGGCGAGGAACCGTCCCGCCTTGCGGCGGTCGGCGGCGCGGAGCAGTTTGACAGCGGAAACGACCCGCGGTGTGCGCTCGGTGAGCGTGTCCACGGGCCGTTCCTGTGCTGTGTCGTCGTTCAGCGTCGCGCTCAGGCAGCGGGAGCGTTGACGTCGGCCGGCAGCGCGGCCTTGGCCACGGCCACCAGGCCGGCGAACGCCTCGGCGTCGGACACGGCGATCTCCGCGAGGTTCTTACGGTCCACCTCGACACCGGCGGCCTTCAGGCCCTGGATGAACCGGTTGTAGGTGATGTCGTTGGCGCGGGCCGCGGCGTTGATGCGGCTGATCCACAGCTTGCGGAAGTCCCCCTTGCGGGCGCGACGGTCGCGGTAGGCGTAGGTCAGCGAGTGAAGCTGCTGCTCCTTGGCCTTGCGGTACAGGCGCGAGCGCTGCCCGCGGTAGCCCTTGGAGGCCTCGAGAATCGAACGGCGCTTCTTCTGGGCGTTGACGGCCCTCTTCACGCGTGCCACTGGTATGTCCTGTCAGGTTCGGGGGACGAGATGCGTCGTCGTCCCCGGGGTGGATCGGTCGGGAATGCTCAGATGTCGAGCAGGCGCTTGATGCGGGGCACGTCGGCGGCGGCGACCTCGGCCTTGCCGTCGAGGCGACGGGTCACGCGCGAGGACTTGTGCTCGAGCAGGTGGCGGCGACCGGCCTTCTGGCGCAGGATCTTTCCGCTACCGGACACCTTGAATCGCTTCGCGGTGCCGCTGTGGGTCTTCGACTTGGGCATGGGGTCCTCAGTTCTGTCGTGTGTACATCGGTGCTCCCGCAGCACCGGATGTGCTGCCGGAGCGGTCAGCTGGTCTGTGTGCCGCCGGCCTCGGGTGCCTGCGCGGCGTCGGCAGCAGCGGGCTTCGCGGCGGGCTTCGCCGGTGCAGCGTTCGCGGCCTGCTGGGCCTTGACTCGGGTCTTGGCGCCCTTGTGCGGGGCCAGCACCATGGTCATGTTGCGGCCGTCCTGCTTCGGTGCGGTCTCGATGAACCCCAGTTCGGCGACGTCGGCTCCGAGGCGCTGCAGCAGCCGGAACCCGAGTTCGGGACGGGACTGCTCGCGGCCGCGGAACATGATGGTCACCTTGACCTTCGACCCGGCCTCGAGGAATCGGACGACGTTCTTCTTCTTCGTCTCGTAGTCGTGGTCGTCGATCTTGGGACGGAGCTTCTGCTCCTTGATCACGGTCTGCTGCTGGTTCTTGCGCGATTCGCGCGCCTTCTGCGCAGCCTCGTACTTGAACTTGCCGTAGTCCATGATCTTGCAGACCGGCGGACGGGCGTCGGGGGCCACCTCGACCAGATCGAGGTCGGCTTCGTATGCCAGGCGGAGTGCATCTTCTACACGCACGATTCCGACCTGTTCCCCTCCTGGGCCGACGAGTCGGACCTCGGGAACTCGGATGCGCTCGTTGATGCGGGTCTCAGCGCTGATGGGGCCTCCTAGGTAGAAACTGCGGTGTGGTCGTCGTGACCGCACCGCAACAGGCGGACCCGGATCCCCGGACGAAAAAACCCCGCTCCGATGCCGAGGCACCGCGCGGGGTCCGTACCGACCGGTCACGTACACACGGCCGATACCGTGAACACGTCCACCCCGTCACGGGGCGGACATCACGACGGATGTCGCGATGGACCGGACCACTGGGCCGCGTCGAGACGCCGCCAGAGGTGGGAGTCGGACTCCACTTGCTGCCCGCGCGGATGTGCGCAGGCGGTCGTGGGATCGAGTCTAGCAAACCGGCACGTCGACCTCGAATCGTGTGCCCCGTCGCCCGCGGGTTTCCCGGGTGGTGGGATGCTGCACTCATGAGCGACAACCCGGACACCCCCGCGGTCGACCGCGACGGTATCGCCGACGGCGACGGCGTGCGCGAACTCGCCGAGATCCCCGCAATCGAGGTCATCAGCCGCGCCGCGGTGATGCTGATGAGTTCGGCCGCCGAGAAACTCGGACTCGCCGACGAGGATCCCGACGCCGGCACGCACCGCGACCTGGACGAGGCTCGGCGGGTGATCACCGCGCTGGCGGGGCTGATCACCTCGTCCCTCGAGTATCTCGGGCCGCACGCCGGCCCACTCCGGGAGGGCCTGCAGGCCCTGCAACGCGCGTTCCGCGAGGCGTCGGTGGTCCCCGACGAGCCCGGCAAGGGCCCCGGCGAGAAGTACACCGGCCCGGTGTACTGACCGCTCCCCTCACCCGGCCGGGCTCCACCCGGCGGTACGTTCGATACATGCGCGTGCAACTCGGGAAGCGGGGCGACTACGCGGTCCGCGCCGTGGTCGCCCTCGCGCGCCCCACGACCGCAGCCGACACGGACGGCTCGTCGCGGCGCAAGACCCGCGAGATCGCCACGGAGATGTCGATTCCGCTCAACTACCTACCGCAGATCCTCGCGCGGCTGGTCGCCACCGGCGTGATCGACTCGATCGCAGGACCGAACGGCGGTTACCGCCTCGCCCGGCCCGCCGAGCGCATCACGCTGCTCGAGGTCGTCGACGCGGTCGACTCCGATGACGAACCCCCACGCTGCATCCTCGAGGGCAGGCCCTGCGGGTGGGAGCAGGAATGCGCTCTCCACCGCTACTGGTCGAGTGCGCAGGGCGCCTTCCGCCGCAGCCTCGAATCGGTCACGTTCGCCGACATCGCGGCGGTCGATGCGATGCTGACCGGGCAGCCCCGCGGGTCCGGTCCCGATCAGTCGCGCGTCGCCGACGGCTCGTAGACGCACGCCGGGTCGGCCGCCAACAGGTCGCCGGTCACCGCGTACGCATGCGAACGGGACCCCCCGCACACCTGCCGGTACTCGCATAGGCCGCACTTCCCGCCGAAACCGTCCGGGTCGCGCAGTGCCCGCATCACCGGCGAGGTGCGGTAGATGTCGTCGAAGTGTTGTTCGCGGACCGATCCGGCCACGACCGGCAGAAATCCGCTGGGATACACGTCCCCCAGGTGGTCGATGAACGCGAAACCGCGACCGGCGTTGACGTCCATCGGTGGGCGGGCGGGACGGGTTCGCACCCCGCCGGACGCAGAGGTGGCGACGCGCAGCCGTTCCCCGAGTGGGCCCGGCCGGTGGACCGTGCCCGCCGCCCGCTGCAGCGCCACCCGCCGAAAGTGCGGTGCCTCGGTGGTCTTGATCGCCACCTGATCGCCGACGTCGTGCAGCCAGTGCAGCACGTCCTCCACACCGGCGGGATCCAGCGGACCGAGCCGGGAGCCGCGCCCGGTCGGTACCAGGAAGAACACCGACCAGAGCGACGCACCGAGGTCCACCACGGTCGCGAGGATGTCCGGGAGTTCGTGCGCGTTGCCCGCGGTGACGGTGGTGTTGATCTGCAGCCGGTAGCCCACATCCTTCACGGTCCGCGCGGCCTGCAACGTGCGGTCGAAGACCCCGTCGATGCCCCGGAATCCGTCGTGACCGGCCGCGGTCGCCCCGTCGAGGGACAGCGAGACGGCGGTGGCTCCCGCGTCGTGTAGCTCCCGCAGCACCGGTTCGGTCAACCGCGGTGTCACCGACGGCGACAGGGCGACGTGCAGGCCGATCCCCGTCCCGTATCGCACGAGTTCGGGCAGGTCGGGGCGCTCGAAGGGGTCGCCGCCGGTGAGCACGACGATGGGCCGTGGTGTACCGAATGCCGCGATCCGATCGAGCAACCGGAAGCCTTCCACCGTCGTCAACTCGAGTGGGTTGCGCGCGCGGATGGCGTCGGCGCGGCAATGAGCGCATGCGAGGGCACACGCCCGGGTGACCTCCCAGATCACGATGAACGGCCGCTCGTTCGGATCGTGTCGCATGGTCCGTACGGTGCGCGCGGGACGTGTGGGGATCACGGACATTCGGAAACTCCCGGTTCGTCGTCGAGGTACCGGTGCGCGGATGCTGCGCCGGAGTCGAGGTGGGCCGTGACGCGACCCGCCGCCGCCAGGCCCGAACGGATGCACGAGGTCAGGCCGATGCCGCGGTGGCCGGCGCCCGCGAGCACCAGTCCGGGGTGCTCGGACAGGTGCTGCTCGGCGAGGTCGATGCGGTCGCCGTGTCCGGATTCGAGCTGGGTCGAGGTGTGTGGCCACCGCTGCACGTGGACGGCGGTCGGTACGGCGTCGAATCCGGTGATGGCGGTGAGGTCCGCCAGCAACCGACCGGTCAGCTCCGTGTCGTCGAGGTCGCCGATCTGCGGTCCGGTGATGCGCCCGGCGGAGAGCCGGACGTACACGTCGGGTCCGTCGTCGAGGTGTGCCCATTTCGCGCTGAGGAAGGTTGCGGCCTTGAGCAGGTACGGTTCGCGGGAGGAGACGAGCAGACCGGTTCCCGGCAGGGCGGCGACGCCCGCGGTGCGGGGGAACGCGGCGATCACTGTGTTGACGGAGGCGGCGCGGACTCCGCCGAGTTCGGTGGCTGCTGCCGCGCTGGTCCGAGCGAGGATTCGGGCTGCGGCACGGGGTCCGACGGCCAGGACGACCGCATCGAAGTCCCGGTCGGCGAAGTCCCGGTCGTCCCCGCCTGTGTCGTCCCGGTCGATGTCGAGGCGATGGCGCGGACCCACAGGGTGCACCGAACGCACGGAGTGACCGGTGCGGATGTCGAGTCGGGAGTCTGCGGCGAGCCGGTCGACGAGTTCACCGAGCCCCTTCGGGAAACTCACCGACTCGGGCACCGGGCCACGGCTGCGGCGACCCGGTCGGCGCGCCAGCAGCAGGGAACGGTGTCGGGCCGCGGTCGCGGCCAGTTCCGGTAACGCCGCGCCGACGCTGATGCGGTGCACGTCACCGCCGTGCAGGCTGCCGAGCAGTGGGTCGACGAGACGTTCGACGACCTCGTGGCCGAATCGGTGGCCGATCAGGTCGCCGACCGAGACGTCGCCGTCCAGCGGCCCGCGACGAACGAGCGGTTCCATCGCGGCCCGCAGGACACCGCACGGAGACAGGGTTCGGGCGCCGAGCACCGGCAGCAGCTTCGTCGGCCCACCGGGTCCGACTCCGGCGGGAAGTCGGCGGAGCCGGCCCGCGGCGTACACCCAGGTGTGCGAGTCGCGGGCGGTGCACAGTCCGGCGGTGAGGTCGGGGTCGTCGTCGAGGCCCGGGATGGTCGCACCCATCCGGTGCAATGATTCGGCGCCGACATCGATGGCGTGGCCACCCACCCGGACGGTGCGGACCTGCCCGCCGAGCCGCTCGGAGGATTCGAACACCACCGGGTGCAGGCCCGAGCGCGCCAGGGCTCGACCCGCGATCAGTCCGGTGACGCCACCCCCGATCACGGCCACGGTCTGTTTCGGCATCGCTCACTCCCGATAGAACTATTAGTTCGATGCTAATAGTTCCGTCGGGAGGCAGCGCCGTTCCGTGATCGACCCCACCGCGGGAGGTGGCGCCGGGTCACCGCACCGGGACGGTCGCCTCCTTCGGCGGCACCTTTTTCGCGGTGGCCTTTTTCGTGACCGCCTTTTTCGCGACCGTCTCCTTCGCGGCGGTCTTCTTCGCGGCGGTCTTCTTCCCGGTTGCTGCCTTCCGGGTTGCCGCCTTCCCCGCGACCGTCGTCACCGGTACCGGTTGCCCCTCCTCCGCCAGCGCCTCCCGCAGAAATCTGCCCGTGTAGCTCGACTCGACGCCCGCGACGTGTTCGGGCGTGCCGCAGGCCACGACGGTGCCGCCACCCGAACCGCCTTCCGGCCCCATGTCGATCACCCAGTCGGCGGTCTTGATGACGTCGAGGTTGTGCTCGATGACGATGACGGTGTTGCCCTTGTCGACCAGACCGTTGATCACGCCGAGGAGCTTGCGGATGTCCTCGAAGTGCAGTCCGGTGGTGGGTTCGTCGAGCACGTACACGGTGCGCCCGTTGGATCGCTTCTGCAGTTCCGCCGCAAGCTTGACCCGTTGTGCCTCACCACCGGACAGAGTCGTCGCGGGCTGACCGAGCCGCACGTAGCCGAGCCCGACCTCCACGAGGGTTCTGAGGTACCGATGGATGGAGGTGACCGGCTCGAAGAACTCGGCGGCCTCCTCGATGGACATGCCGAGGACCTCGGCGATCGTCTTGCCCTTGTAGTGCACCTCGAGTGTCTCGCGGTTGTAGCGGGCGCCGTGGCACACCTCGCACGGCACGTAGACGTCGGGCAGGAAGTTCATCTCGATCTTGAGGGTGCCGTCACCCGAACATGCCTCGCAGCGCCCGCCCTTGACGTTGAACGAGAACCGTCCGGGTTGGTATCCGCGCACCTTCGCCTCGGTGGTCGCGGCGAACAGGGTACGGATCTTGTCGAAGACACCCGTGTACGTGGCGGGGTTCGAACGCGGTGTGCGCCCGATCGGCGACTGGTCGACCTGTACGAGCTTGTCCAACTGGTCGAGTCCCTCGACCCGGGTGTGCCGCCCGGGCACCTGGCGGGCCCGGTTCAGTTCGTTGGCCATCACGGTGGCGAGGATCTCGTTGACGAGCGTCGACTTGCCGGAGCCGGACACCCCGGTGACGCAAGTGAGCACACCGAGCGGGAACGCCACGTCGATGCCGCGCAGATTGTTCTCGCGGGCGCCGACGACGGTGACCTCTCGGCCGGCGTCCACGCCGCGGCGTTCACCTGGCACCGGAATGGCCTCACGACCAGAAAGGTAAGCACCGGTGAGAGATTCGGTGTTGTCGAGCAGATCCTTGTAGGTTCCGCTGTGCACGACACGGCCGCCGTGCTCACCGGCGCGCGGGCCGATGTCGACGACCCAGTCGGACGTGCGGATGGTGTCCTCGTCGTGTTCGACGACGATGAGGGTGTTGCCGAGATCCCGCAGCCGGGTCAGGGTGTCGATCAACCGCCGATTGTCGCGCTGGTGCAGGCCGATGGACGGTTCGTCGAGCACGTACAGCACGCCGACGAGCCCGGATCCGATCTGGGTGGCGAGCCGAATCCGTTGCGCCTCACCACCGGACAGTGTCGCCGCCGCCCGCGACAGCGTCAGGTAGTCGAGCCCGACGTCGAGCAGGAAGCCGAGCCGGGCCTGGATCTCCCTGAGGACCTGTCCGGCGATCGCGGCCTCTCGCGAACCGAGCGTCAAGGCGTCCAGGAAGACGGCGCAGTCGGCGATCGAGAGTTCACACACCTCGGCGATCGACTTCGCGCCGAGGTCACCGGCCGTGACGGTGACCGCGAGGATCTCGGGTCGCAGTCGGGTACCTGCGCAGGCCGGACACGGGATGTCGCGCATGTAGCCGTCGTAGCGTTCCTTCATCAGCTCCGACTCGGACTGCTCGAGCCGACGGTGCAGGAACGGCAGGACGCCCTCGAACTCGGCATAGTAGGAACGCACCCGCCCGTACCGGTTCTTGTATCGGACGTGGACCTGTTCGTGGCTACCGTTCAGAACGGCCTTGCGGACCTTCGTGGGCAACTTCTTCCAGGGGGTGTCGATGTCGAACTCCATGACATCGGCGAGACCCGTGAGCAAGCGCGTGAAGTACTCGGAACTCTGCCCCATCGACCACGGTGCGATCGCACCCTCGGCGAGGCTGCGATCCGGGTCCGGGACGACGAGATCGACATCGACCTCTTTCCGGATCCCCAGACCCGCGCATTCGGGGCACGCACCGTACGGGGAGTTGAACGAGAACGATCGCGGTTCGAGATCGTCGATGGCGAGCGGGTGCGCGTTGGGACAGGCGAGGTTCTCGGAGAAACGCCGTTCGCGCCCCGGATCGTCCTCGTCGAGATCGACGAAGTCGAGCACGACGACACCTTCGGCCAGCCGCAGCGCGGTTTCGATCGAATCGGTCAGCCGCTGTTTCGCCGAAGCCTTCACTGCGAGACGGTCGACGACCACCTCGATGTCGTGCTTCTCCTGTTTCTTCAGCTTCGGTGGGTCGGACAGCGGGTGCACCACACCGTCGACACGCACACGCGAGTAGCCCTGAACGGTGAGTTGCTCGAACAGGTCGACGAACTCCCCCTTGCGGGTGCGCACGACCGGCGCGAGGATCTGGAATCTCAGCCCCTGTTCCATCGCGAGGACCTGATCGACGATCTGCTGCGGGGTCTGTCGCGCGATCCGTTCACCGCACACCGGGCAGTGCGGGGTGCCGGCGCGTGCGTAGAGCAGACGCAGATAGTCGTAGACCTCGGTGATGGTGCCGACCGTCGATCGTGGGTTGCGGTTGGTGGACTTCTGGTCGATCGACACCGCCGGCGACAGGCCCTCGATGAAGTCGACGTCCGGCTTGTCCATCTGCCCGAGGAACTGCCGCGCGTACGCCGACAGGGACTCGACGTAGCGCCGCTGACCTTCGGCAAAGATCGTGTCGAATGCGAGGCTCGACTTTCCCGATCCGGACAGGCCGGTGAACACGATGAGGCTGTCGCGCGGCAGGTCGAGGTCGACTCCGCGCAGGTTGTGTTCGCGCGCGCCTCGTACGATCAATCGATCCGCCACACCGATTCCTTCCTCATCGACCGAGCCCCCGACGGGCCCTGTGCCATCGTAGGCGCGAGCACCGACAGGTTCCGGTGCGCCGCTGGTCACCTCCCGTATCCGCGCGGCGGTACGGTTCAGACATGACAGAGCAGCCCGTGATCATCGACGAGTCCTACACCGGCGACGTGACCCCCGGCGGCCCGGCACACCGCCGCACCGTTCCCGGCGCCACCATCGTCAAGCTGGCGGTGGGCGCGATGAACAACAACGTGTACCTCGTCACCGACGAGGCGACCGGCCGATCGGTCCTCATCGATGCCGCGAACGAACCCGACACTCTCGTGTCGTTCCTGCGCGACAACGCACCGGGACTCGACCTGATCGTCACCACCCACCAGCACTGGGATCACTGGCAAGGACTCGAACAGGTTGTCGCAGCGACACGGGTGCCCACCGCCGCGCATCCCCTCGACGCGGGGCCGCTGCCCGTCACACCCGACCGCTTGCTGAACGAGGGCGACACGGTGCAGATCGGCGAGACCTCCCTCGAGGTGATCCACCTGGCGGGGCACACCCCCGGTTCGGTTGCGCTGGTGCTCACCGAACGCGGCACCGGCCGACACCACATCTTCACCGGCGACTCGCTGTTCCCGGGGGGCATCGGGCGGACAACGAATCCTGAAGAGTTCACCTCGCTGCTCGACGACGTCGAGACGAAGCTGTTCGGCCGATTCGGCGACGACACCGTCATCTACCCGGGGCACGGCAAGGACACCACGTTGGGTCTCGAACGCCCGTTCCTCTCCGAATGGCAGGAGCGCGGCTGGTGACCGTCGGGTCCCGTATTCGGACGGTGTGATGGCTGAGCGAGCAGGCACCGATCCACCAGGCAAGTGCGCGTTGGAGTTCACGCACGATGCCGGACCGGGTCGGTCCCGCCCACTCGCTTGTGGGTCGGTTGGATTGCCGGGGCCGCAGAGTTCGGCATTTCATGCTTTTCCGTCTCGTCCGAATTCGACCGCGAGGGGAATATCCGGCGCCGGGGCGGGTACCCGTGCCAGGGTGGGACACGCCCACCGCACGACAGAAACGGGGTCGACATGATCGTCAGGAGACTCGCCCGACCGATGCTCGCGTCCATCTTCATCGTCGGAGGTATCGACGCGCTGCGGAAGCCCACCGCGAAGGTGGCTGCAGCACAACCCGGACTCGACCGGATGCTCGACGCCGTCCCCGCGTCGGTGGCCGACCGCCTCCCCTCCGCACCCGAGAACATGGTGCGGATCAACGGGGCGATCCAGGTGGGCGCCGGGACGCTGCTCGCCCTCGGAAAGGCCCCGCGGATCGCCGCACTCACGCTGGCCACCAGCGTCGTCCCCACCACCATCACCGGGCACGACTTCTGGAACGTCGACGACCCCACCCAACGCGCACAGCAGCGCACCCAGTTCCTCAAGAACATCGGACTGCTCGGCGGACTGCTGCTCGCCGCGGTCGACACCGAAGGCAAACCCTCACTGGGCTGGCGTGGACGCCAGGCGGCCGAGCACGCCCAGCAGAGCCTCGTCGCCGCACTTCCCCACGTGGGTTCCGATCACGGCGACAACCAGCGGGCCGAGGTCCGACACCTCGTGGACGCAGCGACCCGACAGGCACCCGAACTCGCCGAACGCGCCCGCGAACGCGGCACCGAACTGCTCGATGCGGCCCGCGAACGCGCCCCGGAACTCGCCGAATCCGCCCGCGAACGCAGCACCGAACTACTCGCCCTCGCCAAGACCCGAGCACCCGAATACACCGACGCCGCACGCGCACACGGATCGTCGTGGTGGGACACCGCCCGCGAGCGAGGATCCGAGTGGGCGCACCGCGCCGAGGAGAAGGCCGCCGAGCGAGCCTTCGACCTGACCGAGAAGGCACGCGACCTGACCGATCGCGCCCACGATCTCGGAGAGAAGGCCCGGGAGGACGCCGGACAGGCGCTGGCACGTCGACGGCCGGACACCCGCTGATCGGGTGGCCGCACCCGCGCCCACGACATCCGGATTCTGCACGGACGCTCGCCGCGAACTAGACTTCTCGGACGCTTCGATCGGCACCGCCCCCATCCGATCGGCACGACCCCGAGGAGTCCATGTGCGCGGCGACGGCGCGTCCCATCCCGACATCGAACAGGAACAGTCCTACCTGTCGATGCTGTACACACACCTCGATGAGCTGCGCGACTACGCGCAGACCCGGTTGAGCCGAGTCCTGCTCGAGTCGGGCGGCACCCCGCAGGCGCGCAGTGAGCGCGAGTCGTTCACCCAGATGTACACCGACGACCTCACCAAGTACGACGCCGCCGAGCACGGGCTGTGCTTCGGGCGAGTCGATGTCCGGGTCGACACGTCCGACACCTCCGCCACCTCCGACGGTCGTTCGGGTGACTCCACCGACGGTGAGACGGGCGGGACCGGAATCGAAGCGCGATACATCGGCCGAATCGGAATCCTCGACGAGGACAACGACTACGAATCGCTGCTCCTGGACTGGCGTGCGCCGCTGGCCCGTCCGTTCTATCTCGCCACTCCCGCGACTCCCGACGGTGTGACGATGCGCCGCCACATCCGCAGCCGCAACAGGACCGTCACCGCGCTCAACGACGAGTACCTCGACCTCGACGCCGCGCGTGAACATGGTGAGGTCGTCGCAGCCGGCGGGGTCGCCGGCGAGTCCGCGCTGCTCGCCGCACTCAACGCGGCCCGGACCGGGCAGATGCACGACATCGTCGCGACCATCCAGTCCGAGCAGGACGCGATCATCCGATCCGAACACAAGAGCGTCCTCGTCGTCCAGGGTGGTCCGGGTACCGGCAAGACCGCGGTCGCGCTGCACCGCGCCGCCTACCTGCTGTACACCTACCGCAAGCAGCTCGCCAAGAGCGGCGTGCTCATCGTCGGCCCCAACTCGACCTTCCTCGACTACATCGGTCAGGTCCTGCCGTCCCTGGGCGAGACGGGAGTGCTGCTGTCGACGATCGGGGATCTGTATCCCGGAGTGCGGGCCACGGTCGAGGACTGCGACGCCGCCGGAGCGATCAAGGGTTCGCTCGACATGGTCGACGTGCTCAAGAAGGCCGTCCGGGACCGACAGGAGCTACCGTCCACGCCGGTCGAGCTGACCTTCGACACCTACCGGCTGTCCCTCGACCGGAAGGTCGTCACGCGGGCCCGTGGCCGGGCCAGATCGTCTCGGCGACCGCACAACCTGGCACGGCCCATCTTCGTATCGGCAGTGATCGAGGCACTCGCCGACCAACTCGCCGCCATCATCGGCACCGACCTCGTCCACGGCGGAAACCTCCTCAGCCGGGAGGATCTCGACGACATCCGCTCGGAGATGCGTGAGGACCCCGACATCGTCGCCGCGATCGACGCATTGTGGCCGGACCTGACACCGCAGCGGGTCCTCGCCGATCTCCTCGGGTCCCGGCGACGCCTCGAATCGGCGGCCCCGAAGCTCGACGACGAACAGGTCACTGCGCTGCACCGACCCGGACGCCACCTCGGATTCAGCGCTGCGGACGCTCCGCTCCTCGACGAGTTGGCCGAACTCCTCGGTGTCGACGACGCCGCCGAACGGGAGCGGGCGGCACGGGCGTGGCGTCGGCAGATCGCTGACGCGCAGGGCGCTCTCGACATCCTCACCGGATCCGCCCCGCAGGATCTCGAGGACGACCTGGATCCGGAACTGCTGATGGCGTACGACCTGATCGACGCCACGCAACTCGCGGAGCGACAGGACCTGGGCAGGCACCACACCACAGCCGAACGCGCGGCCGGTGACCGGACATGGACGTACGGGCACGTCATCGTCGACGAGGCCCAGGAGTTGTCGGAGATGGCCTGGCGGATGCTCATGCGCCGCATCCCGAACCGGTGGATGACGCTCGTCGGGGACACCGCGCAGACCGGCGATCCGGCAGGGAACACATCGTGGCAGCGGATTCTCGAACCGTACGTCAAGAACAGGTGGCGCAAAGCCGAGTTGACGGTCAACTACCGGACCCCGGCAGAGATCATGGAGATCGCCCACTCCGTGCTCGCCGAGATCGATCCCGACCAGGCGCCGCCACGGTCGGTACGCGAATCGGGTGTCCGGCCGTGGGCACGCCGCGTCACCGACGACCTCGGGAGCGAGGTGCGCCGCGTACTGGACACCGAGACGGGTCCGGGGCTGACCGCAGTGCTCGTGCCGCCCCGGCTGCGCACCGAATGGGAAGTGCTGGCCTCGGATTCGGTGAGGGTCGCGACGGTCCGCGAGGTCAAGGGACTCGAGTTCGACGCCGTGATCCTCGTCGAACCGTCCGAGATCCTCGCCGAATCCTCGCGGGGGCTCAACGACCTGTACGTCGCGTTGACCCGCGCGACACAGCGACTCGGGATCCTGCACACGAGTCCGTTGCCGCACGTGCTCGACGGCGTCCGGGACACGGCACCGTGCTGACCGGGCGAGTGAGCGCGCGCGGCGCCGTACGCCGGGGTGCCGCCGGACTGTGCATCGGGGCGGTGCTGCTGCTGGCGGCGTGCTCGTCGAGCGACGGCACATCCGATTCCGCCGAGGCTGCGGGTGCCGTGTCCCCCACCACCACTCGCGCCGAGACCACGGCGCCGGTACTCGACGATCGGGGTCTCCGATTCAAGGAGGCGCTCAGCGCCGAAGGTCTTGTCGCGGACGTGCCCGACGAGACGCTGCTGGCGCTGGCGCGGGGCCTGTGCGACCAACTCGCGGCCGGAGTCCCCGAGGAGCGGGTGCTCGAACTCGCGCGGCCGGTCGCTGCCTACGCCGCGTCGGCGTCGGACACGACAGGCGACGACGCGGCCCACAGCTACGTGAACGCGGCACGCGAACACTATTGCTGACCGCGATGCCGCGGCCCGTCAGCGGACGGTGTGCACGACGAGAACGTCGGTCGTGGACTTGCGAGCCACGTCGGAGGGCACCGAACCGAGCAGTCGTCCGGTGAGGGTGTTCAGGCCGCGGTTCCCGATGACGATCAGATCGGCGTCGACCTCGTCGACGAGGGTGAGCAGCGAGTCCACGGGTGCCCCGACGATCGGGCGTTCGACGACGTTCTTCGCCCCGAGCGCATTCGCCTTCTCGCGTGCGGTGCGGAGAATCTCGTAGGTCGGCGCCGACCCGGTGACCTGGTACGCCTCGTCACCGAGGACGTCGGCCGCGCGGGCGGTGTCCTTGGGATCGGCCGGGTAGTACGCGCACGCGATCACGAGGGTGGCGTCGGCGTCCTGCGCCAGCGACGCGGCCTTCTCGACGGCTCGGTACGACGATTCGGAGCCGTCGGTTCCCACGACAATGGTCCGGTACGCACTCATTCAGTCCTCCATCGGCGATGTCTTCGGCATGCACGGCCGGGCGAGAAGGACGGTCGACCGGCCACCCCACCCGATATCGGTTCGACACTAGCGGTCACACTCGCGTGGGTGGTGCGTTTGGGTAGGACACCACAGCGCGCCCGGTGAGCGCCGACGATCACCGACGAAGGTTTCTGTTATCCCACGTCACATCAATGTCGCGGATGTCACTGCAGGCCTGCGGCATCCATGCCGCGCAACTCCTTCTTCAGGTCCGAGATCTCGTCGCGCAACCGCGCGGCGAGTTCGAACTGGAGATCACGCGCCGCCTGCATCATCTGGTCGGTGAGCTGCTGCACGAGATCGGCCAGTTCGGCCCGCGGCATCGACGACGTGTCGCGACCCTCGACCACACCGGAACTGCCGCCGCGCCCGGCCGCGCCCTGCGCCCGACGACCGCGGGAAGCATTCCTGCCGGAACCTCCGACCTCGATGCCGTCCGTGTCGTCGGCCTCCTGGTACACCTGGTCGAGGATGTCGGCGATCTTCTTGCGCAACGGCTGCGGGTCGATGCCGTGCTCGACGTTGTACGCGATCTGCTTCTCTCGACGCCGTTCGGTCTCCTCGATCGCCTGCGCCATCGAGTCGGTGATCTTGTCGGCGTACATGTGGACCTCGCCGGAGACGTTGCGCGCCGCGCGACCGATGGTCTGGATGAGCGACCGCGTCGAACGGAGGAACCCCTCCTTGTCGGCGTCGAGGATCGCCACGAGCGACACCTCCGGCAGGTCGAGCCCCTCACGCAGCAGATTGATGCCGACGAGCACGTCGTACTCGCCGAGCCGCAACTGCCGCAGGAGTTCGACCCGGCGCAGCGTGTCGATGTCCGAATGCAGGTAACGCACCCGGATGCCGAGTTCGAGGAGGTAATCGGTCAGATCCTCGGCCATCTTCTTCGTCAGCGTGGTCACCAGGACGCGCTCGTCGCGGTCGGTGCGTTCCCGGATCTCGTGCACGAGATCGTCGATCTGCCCCTTGGTCGGTTTGACGACGACCTTCGGGTCGACGAGGCCGGTCGGGCGGATCACCTGTTCGACGACCTCACCGCCCGTCCGTCCCAGTTCGTACGCGCCGGGTGTGGCGGACAGGTAGACGGTCTGGCCGATCCGGTCGGAGAACTCCTCCCAGGTGAGCGGCCGGTTGTCGACGGCCGACGGCAGCCGGAACCCGAACTCGACGAGGTTGCGTTTACGAGACATGTCGCCCTCGTACATGGCACCGATCTGCGGCACCGTGACGTGGGACTCGTCGATGACGAGCAGGAAATCCTCGGGGAAGTAGTCGATCAGGGTGGCCGGCGCCGACCCCGCCGCGCGACCGTCGATGTGCCGCGAGTAGTTCTCGATGCCGGAGCAGAAGCCGACCTGCCTGATCATCTCGAGGTCGTACTGGGTGCGCATCCGTAGCCGCTGCGCCTCGAGGAGCTTGCCGCGGTTCTCCAGGTCGGCGAGTCGCTCCTCGAGTTCGGCTTCGATGCCCGCGACGGCGCGTTCCATGCGTTCCGGCCCGGCGACGTAGTGCGTCGCCGGGAAGATCCGCAGCGAGTCGACCTTCCGGATGACGTCCCCGGTGAGCGGATGCAGATAGTAGAGGGCGTCGATCTCGTCGCCGAAGAACTCGATGCGGACGGCGAGTTCCTCGTAGGCGGGGATGATGTCGACGGTGTCGCCCTTGACCCGGAAGGAGCCGCGCGTGAAGGCGGTGTCGTTGCGGGTGTACTGGACGTCGACGAGCAGCCGGAGCAGGGCGTCGCGGGGCACTTCCACCCCCACCTCGAGCTGCACGGACCGGTCGAGATAGGACTGCGGAGTACCCAGACCGTAGATGCACGACACGGACGCGACGACCACCACGTCGCGCCGTGACAACAGTGCCGACGTCGCCGAGTGGCGGAGCCGCTCCACGTCGTCGTTGATGGAGGAATCCTTCTCGATGTACGTGTCGGTCTGCGCGATGTACGCCTCGGGTTGGTAGTAGTCGTAGTACGACACGAAGTACTCGACGGCGTTGCCGGGCAGCATCTCACGCAGTTCGTTGGCGAGTTGCGCCGCGAGAGTCTTGTTGGGTGCCATCACCAGGGTGGGCCGCTGCATCCGTTCGATCAACCACGCCGTGGTCGCCGATTTGCCGGTGCCGGTGGCCCCGAGCAGCACCACGTCCTTCTCCCCCGCCTTCAACCGGTGCTCGAGCTGGTCGATCGCGGCGGGCTGGTCGCCCGCCGGCTCGTACTCGCTGACGACCTCGAACCGCCCGGCGGTACGTTCGATGTCGCCGACCGGGCGGAACTCCGAGTGCGCGACGACGGGATGCTCGCTTGCGAAGGCCATGCACACCAGGGTAGGCCGTTCCCCCGACACGCCACCTCGATCGGAGGTCGGCCCGCGAGTGGGCGGAGCGCGGTAGGTTGCGATCATGGCGTCCCGGCTGCATCCGATCAAGGTGGAACGCTTCGACGTCACCGCCCGCACCAACACCGACCCCAAGGGCATCGAACGCCCCGTCGAGCGGTATCGGGTACTGCCCTGGGGCCTGTACATGGGGCGCACGGCCGATCACCGCCAGTTCGACTATCTCGAATCGTGGCTGCTGCCGTCCGTACGCCTGCGGGTGTCGATCTTCCATTTCCGTCCCGGTTTCGAACGGGATCAGGACCGGTACCTCGACGTCGGCGAGTTCTGGCGGGACGGCGACGTGTGGCACTCGCGCGACCATTACCTGGACCTCGTGGTGCGCACGGGTCGCGGTACGGAGGTCGAGGACGTCGACGAGTTGTTCGCGGCGGTCGCCGCGGGCGTGCTCGACACCGACGATGCCGAACGCGCCGTCGCCACCGCGCTCACCGCCGTGGACGGCATCGCCGCACACGGTCACGACGTCGACGCGTGGCTCGCCTCCCGCGGAATGCCCCTCGAATGGCGTGACTGATGCACCCGCAGGCGGTGGACGTCCTGCCCGTGCAGGTCAGTCCAGTTGCGCACGCATCAGCGATTCGAAGGTGCTTCCCGCGGTCGACACGCCGTTGCCCGACGACGCCGTGCGACGCGGCGCGGTCGGCACGAATCCCTCCACGGCGGCGCGGTCGGTGACGACGGCGGCAGCGAATTCGTCCGCGGCGCGCCGGATCCGGTCGCCGAGTTCGGGCCCGACCGCACCGAAATCCTCGGTCGCCGCGAACACACCGGTGGGCACCACCGCGGCGCCGAGGAACGCGAACAGCGGTCTCATCGCGTGGTCCAGCACGAGCGAATGCCGTGATGTTCCGGCGGTGGCAGCGACGAGGACCGGCATTGCGCGCACTGCGTCGGCGTCGAGGGCGTCGACGAACATCTTGAACAGACCGCTGTAGCTGGCGGTGAACACCGGTGTGACGGCGATCAGTCCGTCCGCCGTCGATACGCGTTCTCGTGCCTGCACCAGCGCCGGTGTCGGCACGCCCGTCGTCATCGTCATCGCGAGATCGCCGGCGAGGTCGCGGATCTCGAGCACATCGACGACGATGTCCTCTCCACGCGCGCCCACCGCCGCGCGGGTCGCGTCGGTGAGCCGATCGGCGAGCAGCCTCGTCGACGACGGTTGCGACACGCCCGCGGTGACCACGGTGATGCGCCGCGTCATCGTCGTGCCTCCACCGTCTCGTCGAGCTTCGCGGGGGCGACCAGACGGTGTGGAGAATCCGGTCCCGCGGCCGTCAAGGAGGCGTGTGTCGGCGGATCGGACGGCACGTGGGCGGGCCGTCGCCGCTCGAACTCGGTGCGCAGCACCGGCACCACCTCGCGACCGAGGATCTCGATCTGCTCGAGAACGACGTCGAGGGGCAGTCCGGCATGGTCCATCAGGAACAGCTGCCGCTGGTAGTCGCCGGCGTAGTCGGCGAATCCCAGGGTTCGTTCGATCACCTGCTCGGGGGTCCCGACGGTCAACGGCGTCATCGATGAGAACTCCTCGAGGGACGGCCCGTGCCCGTAGACGGGGGCGTTGTCGAAGTATGGCCGGAACATCTTCTTCGCCTCGCCTTCGGTCTCGGCCATGAACACCTGACCGCCGAGCCCGACGATCGCCTGATCGGCTGCGCCGTGCCCGTACTGTTCGAAACGGGCTCGGTAGAGGCGGATCATCTGCTGGATGTGTTCGCGGTGCCAGAAGATGTTGTTGTGGAAGAAGCCGTCGCCGTAGAACGCGGCCTGTTCGGCGATCTCGGGCGAGCGGATCGAGCCGTGCCACACGAACGGGGGTGTGTCGTCGAGGGGCATCGGGGTGGAGGTGTAGCCGTGCAGCGGGGTGCGGAACTTCCCCTCCCAGTCGACGACCTTCTCGCGCCACAGACGACGCAGCAGGTGGTAGTTCTCGATGGCCAGGGGGATGCCCTGGCGGATGTCCTTGCCGAACCACGGGTAGACGGGTCCGGTGTTGCCCCGTCCCATCATCAGATCGACGCGCCCACCCGAGAGGTGCTGGAGCATCGCGTAGTCCTCGGCGATCTTCACCGGGTCGTTGGTGGTGATCAGGGTGGTCGCGGTGGACAGCAGCAGGTTCTCGGTGCGCGCCGCGATCCAGCCGAGCATGGTCGTCGGCGACGACGGAACGAACGGCGGGTTGTGGTGCTCGCCGGTGGCGAAGACGTCGAGGCCGACCTCCTCCGCCTTCAGCGCGATCTTCGTCATCGCGTCGATGCGTTCGTGTTCCGTCGGGACACGCCCCGTGAGGGGATCGCGGGTGACGTCGCCGATGGTGAAGACTCCGAATTGCACGACCGTACCTCCGTCAAATAATTGATTCGTCAACTATCCCAACGGGAGTGTCGGCGGAAGTATTCCGGTCGGCGGTTCGACTCCGGAGCACAGCGCTATCCGCGCCGGTCCGACTCCTCCGACCAGGCCCGCGCCCGGTGATACGCCCGGTCGAACCACGGCGCCTTCGATTCGCCGTACACGGCGGCCGCAACCGGCGGATCCGATTCGTGGGCAGCGGCATCGGCGGCAGCCCGCTTGACGGCCGCGAACTCCGCGCGCGCCTGCGGATCCGCACGCAACCAGTCGCGCAGCACCAGCGCGAACGTCTGCCCCGGCCAGCCGTCGACGCGGATCGCGATCCCGGCGGGTCGCCCGGGATCGGCGCTGCCGTGCAGCCGCATCGACCACACGGCCGGGTCGGTCTCGCCGCCGGCCCCGTACGACGGCTTCGGCTCCTCGTGCGTGACACCCTCGATACGCGGGAAACCCGCGGCCGCCAGCGGTTCGGCGAGCGCATCCGCATCGTCGATATCACGAACCGTGATCTGGATGTCGACCGCGTCCACCGCTTCGAGACCCGGCACGGCGGTGGAACCGACGTGGTCGATCCGCACGGCCCGACCACCGCACGCCAGCGCGAGGCGCGCGATCAACCGTGCAGCCTGCGCATCCCAGTGCTCCCGCGGCGGAACGAGTACGGGTGCGGCGTCGACGGCCACACGGGTCCGGATGTTGCGTTCGAACGGGACGAGCCTGTCGTGCCAGAGCGCACGGACCCGGTCGACGATGGCATCCGGCTCCCCGGTGTTGTCGAGCCACACGTCCGCGACCTCGCGTCGCTGCCGCTCGGTCGCCTGAGCTGCGATGCGCGCCCGGGCATCGTTCTCCGGCATGCCGCGCTGCTCCACGAGGCGGCGCAACCGCTCCTCCTCCCCCGCATGGACCACCGCGACGAGATGGAATGCCGGGGCCATACCACCCTCCACGAGCAGCGGAATGTCCTGGACCAGGATCGCGTCGTCGGCAGCAGAGTCGACGAGCTCGGCGGTCCGTCTACCGACGCGCGGATGCGTGATCGCGTTGAGGACCGCGCGGGCCTCGTCGCTGGCGAATGCCTTGGCGGCGAGCGCCGGCCGATCGAGTGAACCGTCGGCGCGCAGAATCTCCTCACCGAACGCGTCGACGAGCTCGGCCAATCCCTCCGTGCCCGGCTCGACGATCTCCCTCGCGATCACATCGGCGTCGACGAGCACCGCACCGAGCGCGACGAGCTCCTTCGCAACGGTCGATTTTCCCGCGCCGATTCCTCCGGTCAACCCCATTCGCAGCACACCGCCCAGTCTTGCACCGACCGCCGCGGCGAGGACACCCGACCCGCCGCTGTCACGCGCCGATCACGAGGCGATCACAGACCGGTCGCAGTGGTGAGAGGACGCGAAACACCCCTCTCACCTGCGCCAAATGCCGGAGTACAGTCGTGCCGTCGGATATCGTCGAGTATGCGTCCGACCGTTCGATCCACCACCCCGAGAAGGCAGGTCATGCGTTCGTCCTCTCTTGCACCCGGTCGGCATCGCCTCGGAATGGACCACGGTGTGCACTGCATCCTCATCCCCGAGGTCGCTGCCGCTCTCGCCGACCACCGGCGCAACTGGTTCACCACGTTCCTGAGCAACGCGCGGCACAGTCACGCCGCGATGCGCAAGCGTGCGGCCGCGCTGCCGGCGCAGTGGGCCACCCCCGCCGTGGGCTGATCCCCGACGGCACACCGGCACGATCGACGACGCCGGGCGAACGCCCTCCCGCCCACACGAGCCCCTCTCCGCGTCTCCCCCACCCCTCCCCGTCCCCGTCTGCGTCCCCGCAGTCCGAGCGAATGGTATTGCTCGCTCGAATCAATCGAGCGAGCGATACATTCGCTCATCCGGGGGGCGGTCGCCCATCGGGTCGGAACAGAAAACGGGAAGGCCCCCGCACATGAAGTGCGGGGGCCTTCCCGTCGTGTACGTGCCTATCAGGCGTTGCCCGACAGCTTCTCGCGCAGTGCAGCGAGCTGGGCATCGCTGGCGAGCGAACCACCCGCGGACTCGGTGGCCGTGTCGGCACCGGAGTCGGACGAGTAGTTGCTTCCGGAGACACCGGCCGCTGCCTCGGCGGCTTCGTCCGCAGCCATCTTCTCGATCTGAGCCGTGTGCATCTTGTGGCGACGCTCCGCCTCGGCGTAGCGGGACTCCCACTCCTCACGCTGCTTCTCGAAGCCCTCGAGCCATTCGTTGGTCTCGGGATCGAAGCCCTCGGGGAAGATGTAGTTGCCCTGCTCGTCGTAGCTGTCGGCCATGCCGTACTTCGACGGATCGAACTCGGCGGTGTAGTCCTCGTTGGCCTGCTTCAGCGACAGCGAGATGCGGCGACGCTCGAGGTCGATGTCGATGACCTTGACCATCGCGTCGTCGCCGACGGACACGACCTGGTCCGGGACCTCCACGTGGCGCTCGGCCAGCTCGGAGATGTGGACCAGACCCTCGATGCCCTCCTCGACGCGCACGAACGCACCGAACGGAACGAGCTTGGTGACCTTGCCCGGAACGATCTGACCGATCGCGTGGGTGCGGGCGAACTGACGCCACGGGTCTTCCTGCGTCGCCTTGAGCGACAGGGAGACGCGCTCGCGGTCCAGGTCGACGTCGAGAACCTCGACGGTGACCTCGTTGCCGACCTCGACGACCTCGGACGGGTGATCGATGTGCTTCCAGGACAGCTCGGAGACGTGCACGAGGCCGTCCACACCGCCGAGATCGACGAAGGCGCCGAAGTTGACGATGGAGGACACGACGCCCTTGCGGACCTGGCCCTTCTGGAGCTGGTGCAGGAACTCGCTGCGGACCTCGGACTGGGTCTGCTCGAGCCACGCGCGGCGCGACAGCACCACGTTGTTGCGGTTCTTGTCGAGCTCGATGATCTTGGCCTCGATCTCCTTGCCGACGTACGGCTGGAGGTCGCGGACACGACGCATCTCGACGAGCGATGCCGGCAGGAAGCCGCGCAGACCGATGTCGAGGATCAGGCCGCCCTTGACGACCTCGATGACGGTGCCCTTGACGGCCTCGTCCTTCTCCTTGAGCTCCTCGATCGTGCCCCAGGCGCGCTCGTACTGAGCACGCTTCTTGGACAGGATCAGCCGGCCTTCCTTGTCCTCCTTGGTGAGGACCAGAGCCTCGACCTCATCGCCCACCGAGACGACCTCGTTGGGGTCGACATCGTGCTTGATGGAGAGCTCGCGGGACGGAATGACGCCTTCGGTCTTGTAACCGATGTCGAGCAGCACCTCGTCGCGGTCGACCTTGACGATGGTGCCTTCCACGATGTCGCCATCGTTGAAGTACTTGATCGTGGCGTCGACGGCGGCGAGGAAATCCTCGGCGGAGCCGATGTCGTTGACGGCTACCTGCGGCGAGGTGACGGTGGTGGAGGCCATATGTTGAATTGCTCCGGACGGGTTGTGGGTCGGTTGGTGAACTTCGGTCGGACACACGATCCACGTCGCACACCACGGCGTGACCGGGAACGATCACGACGATCGGGCGAGACGAGGTTCGCGACGGGTGCCGCCGGACGACCATGGGAGCCGAGCAACGGACACTCGCGGTCAATAGGCTACGCGCCTTTGTGGTAGCTGGGCAAACCACCCTCGCGCGGCGTGCACCGGGCACGACCGCCGAGCGATTTCGTCCCCGCCGAACCTCCGCGCCCACGGCCCGGACGCCCGCACCGTCACCCACGTCCTAGGCTGGTGTCCATGTCCGACTCGCCGCTACCCCCCGACGACCGCCACGCGACGGCGAACTCGCTGCTCGGTACGGCGAAGGTGGGGCGGATGCGGCTCGACTCGGAGGACTCCGAGCGGGCCAGCCGACACTGGTGGGATGCGGACGCCGGCGACTACCACCTCACGCACGGCGAGTTCCTCGGCGCCGACTCGACGGACGGCGAGTTCGTGTGGTGCCCGGAAGGACTGCACGAAGGTGACGTTCGCCTGCTCGGCGACGTGACGGGGCGCGACGTCCTCGAACTCGGGTGCGGTTCGGCGCCGTGCGCGCGCTGGCTCGCCGGCCGGGGCGCGCGGGCGGTCGGCCTCGACCTGTCCGCCGGGATGCTCGCGCGCGGTACGGATGCGATGAACCGCGGCGGGCCGCGGGTTCCGCTGGTGCAGGCCGGTGCCGAGAACCTACCGTTCGCCGACGCGAGTTTCGACGTCGTGTGTTCGGCGTTCGGGGCGATCCCGTTCGTCGCCGATTCGGCGCGGGTCATGCGCGAGGCCGCGCGGGTGCTGCGACCGGGCGGCCGGTTCGTGTTCTCCGTCAACCACCCGATGCGGTGGATCTTCCCGGACGATCCCGGCGAACGCGGGCTCATCGCGATGTTCCCCTACTTCGATCGCACACCGTACGTGGAGGTGGACGACGGCGGCGTCGCCACCTATGTGGAACATCACCGGACGGTCGGCGACCGGGTGCGAGAACTCGTCACCGCCGGTTTCGAGGTGTACGACATCGTCGAACCCGAGTGGCCCGAGCACCTCGACCGGGAGTGGGGGCAGTGGAGCCCGCTGCGCGGAGAGATCTTTCCGGGCACCGCGATCTTCTGTGCCCGCAAACCCTGACCGGAGGATCGACGACCCCGCTACCGATCCGGCCGTTCACGACGACCGCACCCGTGGCGAACGACCGACACGGTGGCGAACCACGTCGGAACGCAGTGTTTCGGCCCGCCCACCCGGGAAAGGTTTCAGCTCGGCACCCGGGAGAGGAATTCGCGGGTGCGCTCGTGCTGCGGATTACCGAGGACGTCCCGCGGCGTCCCCGCCTCCACCACCACCCCGCCGTCCATGAACACGAGTTGGTCGGCGACCTCGCGGGCGAAGCCCATCTCGTGCGTCACCACGACCATCGTCATCCCACCGGCGGCGAGATCACGCATGACCTCGAGAACCTCCCCCACGAGTTCGGGGTCGAGCGCCGACGTCGGCTCGTCGAACAGCATCAGTTTCGGATCCATCGCCAGCGCCCGCGCGATCGCGACCCGCTGCTGCTGACCACCGGAGAGCTGAGCGGGGTAGGCATCGGCCTTGTTGCCCAGACCCACCCGGTCGAGGAGTTCGCGGGCACGATCGACCGCGACGGCGCGCTTGACCTTCTTCACCAGGACCGGGGCCTCGACGACGTTCTCCAGAACGGTGCGGTGCGGGAACAGGTTGAAGTGCTGGAACACCATCCCGATGTCGCGGCGCTGCTTCGCCGCCTGCCGCGGATGCAACTCGTGGAGTCTGCCGCCGCGTTCGGCGTAGCCGACGAGGGTGTCGTCGACGTAGAGCCGTCCCGCATCGACACGTTCGAGGTGGTTGATGCAGCGCAGGAACGTCGACTTGCCCGAACCGGACGGGCCGATCAGGCACGTGACCTCACCGCGCTGCACCTCGAGGGAGATGCCCTTGAGCACCTTGACGGCTCCGTAGTGCTTGCACACACGGTCGGCGCGGACCATCGGGGTATCGGCCGACGTCTCCGATCCGGTCACTTCCGTTCACCTCCGGGGATCGTCGGGTTCGCGTCCGGCTGGATCACCACGGGCTTGCCCTCCGCGTCGGCGATGGCCTGCAGCTGACGCGCGGTGAGTTGCCGGCTCATCCCCTTCGAATAGTGCCGTTCGACGAAGTACTGGCCGATCATCAGCACACTGGTGATCGCCAGATACCAGGTGGCGGCGACGAGGAACAGCGGAATCGGCTGGAAGTTCGCACCGGCGATGTCCCGGGCCCGCGCATACAGTTCGAGGGTGTACGGGACCGCCGCGACCAGCGAGGTCGTCTTGAGCATGCTGATCAGCTCGTTGCCGGTCGGTGGGATGATCACCCGCATCGCCTGCGGCAACACCGTGCGCCGGATGGTCTGCGACCACGACATGCCCAGCGCCGTCGACGCCTCGAGTTGGCCTTCGGGCACGGACCCGATTCCGGCGCGCACGATCTCGGCCATGTACGCGGCCTCGTTGAGGGCCAGACCGAGGACGGCGAACAGGAACGCCGCGTTGAGCGATTGCAGGTCGATGTGGAAGAACTGGTGTACGAACGGGATTCCGATGTCGAGCTGTTTGTAGATCGACGGGAACAGACCCCACAGCACCAGCTGCACGTACACGGGGGTACCGCGGAAAACCCACAGGTACAGCCACGCCACCGATTTGAGGACGGGGTTCGGCGACAGCCGCATCACCGCGAGGATCACACCGAGCACCACCGCGAGCGCCATCGCCAGCGCCGTCAGCTGCACGGTCTTCCACGCGGCTTCGGTGATGCGCCGGTCGAACAGATACTGCCCGTACACGTCCCACCGGTACGCCTCGTTGGTGGCCGCGCCCCACAGGAGCAACGCCAGTGCGATCACGACGAGTGCACCGGCGATCCAGCGACCGGGCCGGCGCAACGGCACCGCGCGGATCGGTTCCGGCTCGGTGTCCGGTACGGCGGGGTCCGGCCGGGTGTCCTGACTCATCGGTTCACTTCCCTCAACTCGTCGCCGCGTTGATCTGCGACGTGGTGATCGAACCCTCGTCGAGGCCCCAGCGGTCGACGATTCGGGCGTAGAGGCCCGTGTCGATCAGGTGCTGCACGGCCTGCTGCACGACGGGTCCGAGCGGTGCCCCCTTCGCCACGACGAACCCGTAGGGTGCCGCGTCGAACACCTCTCCCGCCGGCTCCAGGCGTCCCTCGCTGCGTTCGATGACGTAGGCGGTCACCGGAGAGTCGGCCGACAGTGCGTCGACCCGCCCGAGGATCAATGCGTTGGCCGCCTCGTCCTGACTGTCGTACTTGACCTTGTCGATCGGCGGGCGCCCGGCGTCGATGCAGGCCCGGCTCTTCGCGGGGACCTCCTCGATGTCCTCGATCGTGGTGGTCTGCACGGCGACGCGTAGCCCGCACGCATCGTTCGGGTCGATCGGTTCGCCGACGCGTTGCGCCCACTGGATGCCGGCACTGAAGTAGGTCACGAAGTCCACCGACTGCTCGCGTTCGAGCGTGTCGGTGAACGAGGACGAGCCCAGGTCGAGGGTCCCGGCCTGGACGGCGGGGATGATGCGGTCGAAATCGGCTTCCTCGAACACGGCGTCGACGCCGAGGACGTCACCGACGGCGTCGACGAGTTCCACGGCGAACCCGACGATCGCACCGTCGTCGGCCTTGAACTCGTTCGGCGCGTACGGCACGTTCGATCCGACGCGGAGACGCCCCGACTCCGCGATCGCGGGCGGTAGTTGCTCCGCGATCGCGTCGACCCGCTCCGCACGTACCCGATCACCGGGCGGCACCGTCGATTCGGTGTTGACGACGCATCCGGTCAGAGAGCCGAGGGTCAGGAGCGTCGCGAGGACCACACCGACGGCTGTGAGCACCCGGTGTGGCCGCGACGCTCGGGTTCCTACTGGCCTCTCCACAGTCGAACAGTAGACCGCACACCCCGGCGGTGTCCGAAATTCGCGGGCCGGAGGGCGGCGGGACCTGCTACGACGCGATCGCCTCGATCACGGCGTCGGTGAACGCGGTCGTCGACGCCGTACCACCGAGGTCGGCGGTGGCGAGCCCACCGCCCACGCATCGATCGACGGCCGACTCGACGGCGCGGGCGGCGTCGGCCAGGTAGCTGGGACCCGACACGGCGAGGCGCTCGAGGAGCATCGCCGCGGACAGGAACAGCGCGGTCGGATTGGCGACATCACGGCCGGCGATGTCGGGGGCCGCGCCGTGCGCGGCCTGCGCCATCGCCTTCCGGGCGGACGCGTTGATCGACGGTGCGGTACCGAGCGAACCGGCCAGTTCTCCGGTGAGATCGGACAGGATGTCGCCGAAGAGGTTCTCGGTGACGAGCACGTCGAACCGGGCGCCGTCCCGCACGAGCAGCGCGGCAGCCGCGTCGACGTGCAGTTCGTCGATCGTCACGCTCGGGTACATGGCTCCGACCTCGCGACACACGTCACGGAACAACCCGGTGGTGAGAGTGAGCACGTTCGCCTTGTGCACGACGGTGACGTGTTTGCGTCGACGCGCGGCGAGGTCGAAAGCGGTGTGGGCGATCCGTTCACAGGCGGCGCGAGTGATCACACCGACAGCGAGCGCCACGTCGGGGGTGGGCATGAACTCACCGCTGCCGACCGCCATGTTGCGGTCCGCGTAGAGACCTTCGGTGTTCTCCCGGACGATCACGAGATCCATCCCGGGGCAGGTGGCACGGACGCCGGGGAGGGTGCGGGCGGGCCGGATGTTGGCGTAGAGGTCGAATCGCTTCCGGATCGCTCCACCGGGCGCGGTGCCGCCGCGGTACCGGTCCGGGTAGGAGGCGTTGTCGTGCGGGCCGAGAATCCAGCCGTCCAGGTCACCGAGGGCATCGAGGGTGCGTTCGGGCAGGGGCGCACCGTCGGTGACGATCGCCTCGGCACCGAACGGCAACGTCACCCACTCGATGTCGGGGCCACCGGCGACCGCGACCGCTGCGTCGACGACGCGGCGCGTCGCGGGCACGATCTCCCGTCCGATACCGTCGCCGACGAGCAGACCCAGCCGGTGGTGCGCGAGCGGTGCGGACGGTTCGGTCGTTGCGGTCGCATCGGTCATGGGACCATCCTGGTACACCGTGGTGCAGTCCGTGGAAGTGGTCCTCGACGACGAACTCGACTCGGCGGTGCGCGCGCAATGGGCGCGCCTGCGCGAGGCGGGGCTGGACAGTCAGGGTCGCATTCGCGCCGAAACCAATCGTCCGCACGTGACGTTGTTCGTCGCGCAGGCGGTTCCGTCCGAACTCGACGAGACGATCCGCGCCGCGGTCGGGCCCCTTCCCGTCCCGATCCGCCTCGGCGGCATCGTGGTGTTCGGTTCCCGCCGCGTGACGCTGGCGCGGGCGGTGGTGCCGTCGGCGGACCTGCTCGCGGTGCACGCGCGGGTCTACGACGCGCTGCGCGGATGTCCGGGTGTCCCGGAGCACATCCGCCCCGGCGACTGGACACCGCACGTGACGCTCGCCCGGCGGGTGCCGGCGCACGACCTCGGCCGCGCGGTGGTCACCGCGGGGACACGGCACGCGGGCGAGTCGGGTTCGGTGACGGCGGTCCGACGCTGGGACGGCACCGCGAAGCGGGAGTGGTTCGTCGCCGGCATGCCCGGTCCGGCCCGTGCCTGACGGCGGTCAGAAACGGAAGTCGCCGAACTGGGTGCTGTCGGTGTGCGTGTCGGGGGTGAGTCCGGCGAGGGACAGCGCCACCAGGGCGAGCAGCACGGCGAGGACGGTCAACGCGATCATGTGTCCAGCGTCGTCCTCGATCCCCCGACCCGACAGTGGCAGAAATGACAGAAGGTATGTCTTTTCCGCCACAACGCGAGCACACTGGAGGAGGTGATCGAGAAGGTCGTCGTCCCGCTGCTCCCCCACGTCGAAGCGTTCGAACTCGGTATCGCCTGCGAGGTCTTCGGAACCGACCGTGCCGACGACGGCCTGCCCGTCCACGACTTCACGTTGATCGCCGGGTGCGAGGACCCGATCGTCACCCGCCACGGCTTCTCGATCGGGGTGCCGCACGACCTCGACCGACTCGACGACGCCGATCTGATCGTCGTACCACCGGGCGGTACCGGGCTCGGCTCCGACGGCGACGACGTCGTCGACCCCGACCGGCTCACACCGCTGTTCGCGAAGCTGCGGGCGGCGGTGGATCGGGGCACACTCGTCGCGAGCCTGTGCACGGGTGCGTTCACACTCGCGGCGGCGGGTCTGCTCGACGACCGTCGCTGCACCACCCACTGGAGATACACCGACGTGCTCGCCGAGCGATTCCCCGCCGCCCGCGTCGACCCCGGTGTCCTCTACGTCGACGACCGACCGGTGCTCACGAGCGCGGGCAGCGCCGCCAGCATCGACCTGTGCCTGCACATCGTGCGTTCCACCGCGGGAACACGGGTCGCGAACACCATCGCCCGGCGCATGGTGGTCCCGCCGCACCGCGACGGCGGCCAGGCCCAGTACGTCGAGATGCCGCTGCCCGAATGCAGCGCCGACGCGCTGGCACCGCTCATCGACTGGATCGCCGAGAACCTCCACCTCGAGCTGACCGTGCCGGTACTCGCGGCGCACGTGCACATGTCCGAGCGGACGTTCGCGCGCCGGTTCACCGCCGAGACCGGCACGACGCCGGCCCGCTGGATCCGTGACCAGCGGGTCCTCGCGACGCAGCAGTTGCTCGAGAGTACCGACCTGCCCGTCGACGTCGTCGCCGACCGTGTGGGGTTCGGTACGGCGGCGGTGCTGCGCCGGCACTTCCTGAGGCTGCGGCGCACCACGCCGCAGGACTATCGACGCACGTTCCGGGCGGCGGAAGCCACCCCGCTGTAGGGCCGGTCGCGTAGCGTGGCGGAAGAAAACCCGGCGGCCCGATGTTGTATCCGTCGACACGCCCGACCGAAAGGACCACCGTGGCAACCCAGACCCTGAATCAGGCCAACTTCGACGAGGTCGTCACCGGTAACGACATCGTCCTCGTCGACTTCTGGGCCGACTGGTGCGGACCCTGCAAGCAGTTCGCCCCCACCTTCGAATCGTCGTCGCAGAAGCATCCGGACGTGGTGCACGCGAAGGTCGACACCGAGGCGGAGCAGGCGATCGCTGCAGCCGCGAACATCCGCTCGATTCCCACGATCATGGCGTTCCGCGAGGGCATCCTCGTCTACAACCAGGCCGGGGCGCTGCCGCCCGCAGCCCTCGAGGACCTCGTGACGCAGGTCAAGGCCCTCGACATGGACGACGTGCGCAAACAGATCGAGGCGCAGCAGTCCCAGGGTTAGACGAACACCCAGGGGTGGACGACACCCGCGCCGCGGAATCCCAGCTTCGGCCGTACCCGACGGACACCTCGAGCGGTACCGACAGCGCGATCACCGAATCCATCTTGTCGCGTACGAGTTCCTCGACCCGGTCGCGTTCGTCGGCGGCGACCTCGAGTACGAGTTCGTCGTGCACCTGCAGCAGCATCCGTGATCGCAGCCTCGCCTCGACGAGCGCCTTCTGCACGTCGATCATCGCGACCTTGATGATGTCCGCGGCCGTACCCTGGATCGGTGCATTCAGCGCAGCGCGTTCGGCGACCTCCCGCCGCTGCCGGTTGTCGCTGTCGAGGTCCGGCAGATACCGACGGCGCCCGTAGAGGGTGGAGGTGTAGCCGACCTTGCGCGCCTCCTCGACGACGTTGTGGAGGTAGTCGCGTACCCCACCGAATCGGGTGAAGTACGCCTCCATCTGTTCGTGCGCCTCGTCGGTGGAGATCTTCAGTTGCCGCGCCAGACCATAGGCACTCAAACCGTAGGCCAGGCCGTACGACATGGCCTTGACGCGGCGCCGTAGCTCCGGGGTGACTTCCTCGAGCGGCACACCGAAGGCCCTGGACCCCACGAAGCTGTGCAGGTCCTCCCCGGTGTTGAACGCTTCGATGAGGCCCGCGTCCTCCGACAGGTGCGCCATGATGCGCATCTCGATCTGGCTGTAGTCGGCGGTGAGCAGCAGGTCGTACCCGTCGCCGACGACGAATCCGTCTCGGATCTGCCGGCCCGCGTCGGTGCGCACCGGGATGTTCTGCAGGTTCGGTTCGGTGGACGAGAGCCGGCCGGTCGCGGCGACGGTCTGGTTGAACGTGGTGTGGATTCGGCCGTCGTCGGCCACCGACTTGATGAGACCGTCGACGGTCGTCTTCATCTTGGTGGCCTCGCGGTGCGCGAGCAGATGCTCGAGGAAGGGATGTTCGGTCTTCTCGAACAGGTTCTGGAGGGCGTCCGCGTCGGTGGTGTACCCCGTCTTGGTCTTCTTCGTCTTCGGCATCTCGAGGTCGTCGAACAGCACCACCTGCAGCTGTTTGGGCGACCCAAGGTTGATCTGTTTGCCGATCACCTCGTATGCGGCGTTCGCGGCGGCGGACACGTCGGCTGCGAATCCGGACTGCAGATCGTGCAGGTGCTCGGTGTCGACGGCGATCCCGGCGGCTTCGAGTTCGGCGAGCACCTCGAGCAGCGGAAGTTCCATGTCGGTGAGCAGCTGCTGCGATTCGATCGCGACGAGTTCGGCGTCGAGCGCCTCGGCCAGATCCACGACCGCGCGTGCGCGCAGGATCTCGGTCTCGGCGGTCTTCCGGTCCGCGGAGTCCTCCTCGTCGAGCAACGACAGTTGCTGTGCCCCGTCATCTTCCGCGCGCAGTTCCCGTTTCAGATAGCGCAGCGACAGATCATCCAGTTTGAAGCTGCGTTGCCCGGGACGCACGAGATAGGCGGCGAGGGCGGTGTCGCTGGTGACGCCGGCGAGGGTCCATCCGCGTCCACGCAACGCGTGGATCGCGGTCTTCGCCTCGTGCAGGGCCTTCCCGACCGAGGGATCGGCGAGCCACGCGGCGAGCGCGGCGTCGTCGTCCGGTGTGAGCGCCTCGGTGACGACGTATCCGCCCTCGCCGTCGGCCCCGGCGATCGCGACCGCGGTCGTATCGCCCCCGTAGGGCGCGCCGGACCCGGCCACCGACAGGCCGTGTCGTCGTCCGGACGGGGCGTGGTCGGCCAGCCAGGCGGCGAGGGTACCGGGTTCGACGATGCCTCCGCGCACCTCGAATCCTTCGTCCGCTTCGGGTTCGGCGGACGCGAGGGTGTCGAACAGTCGATCGCGCAACACCCGGAATTCGAGGTCGTCGAACAGTCGGTGGATGCGATCGCGATCCCACGGGGCCAGTGCGAGCTGCTCGGGTGTGTAGGGCAGCGCCACGTCGCGCACCATCTCGGTGAGCTGCCGGTTGAGCAGCACGTTCGCGAGGTTCTCGCGCAGCGAGTTCCCGGTCTTTCCGCGCACCTCGTCGACGCGATCGACGAGGTCGGCGAGGCTCCCGAACTCACGGATCCACTTGGCCGCCGTCTTCTCGCCCACGCCGGGGATGCCGGGCAGATTGTCGCTCGGATCCCCGCGCAACGCGGCGAAGTCCGGGTACTGGGCGGGGGTGAGTCCGTACTTCTCCTCGACGGCCTCGGGGGTGAACCGGGTCAGCTCCGACACGCCGCGCTTCGGGTACAGCACGGTGACGTCATCGGTGACCAACTGCAGTGCGTCGCGATCTCCGGTGACGACGAGCACCCGATACCCGAGCGCGGTGGCCTGCGTCGTGAGGGTCGCGATGATGTCGTCGGCCTCGTAGCCCTCCTCCGCCATCACCGGGATGCCCATCGCGTCGAGGACATCCTTGGTGACGTCGATCTGCCCCTTGAACTCGTCGGGCGCGGCACTGCGCTGCGCCTTGTACGCCGCGTACAGTTCGGCGCGGAACGTCTTGCGGCTCACATCGAATGCCGCGGCGACGTGTGTGGGCTTCTCGTCGCGCAGCAGGTTGATCAGCATCGACGTGAACCCGTACACCGCGTTGGTGGTCTGGCCGCTGGTGGTGCGGAAGTTCTCGGCCGGCAGCGCGTAGAAGGCGCGGAACGCGAGCGAGTGCCCGTCGAGAAGCAGCAGGGTCGGGCGGTCGTCGGTGGTCGCGGTGGTCGGGGCCGAAGTCGATGCACGGGTCACGGCTGCCAGTCTAGGGACCGGCACCGACGGGAACCGCAACACCGCGCGACGCGCCGGGACGACCGTCGAAACACACTCGTTTCCTGCGACATCGAACGTATACGTCCCGGAAATGGCAGAGACGGTTGTGGTGGGCGTCTCAGCCGCTAAAGTCCGTTTCCACGACGCCGACCCCGGCGTCGGGTTCGACCACAGCCGACCCACCCGGGAGGACCTGCGTGGCCTCAACCGTGAGATGTCGACGAGGATGGGCGTCGAGACCTCGACGGCTCGCCCGTATCGCGCTGCTGGTGTTCGCGGCGCTCATCACCGTGTTGCTCGGCGCCGGGAGCGCCGTCGCGCAGGATCCTTCCCCACCTCCCGACAGCGGTCCGCCCGGTACGACGGCGGAGCCCGCACCGACCGGCGGTGTGCCGGTCACCGGCACCCTCAACGATGCCGGCGACCGGCTCTCCGGCGTGACGGTGCGCGCGCTCGACGCGTCCGGCGACACGATCGCCGAGACCGAGTCCGTCGAGGGTGGCCGGTGGGAGCTGACCGTTCCGCCCGGCACGTACACCTTCTCGATCGACCCCGATACCCTGCCCGACGGCGTCGACGTGCAGGCCGACGTGACACGCGACGTCGTCGACGGGCGGGTCAACACCGTCATCTTCTCGTTCGGTGAGGCACGTACCGGCTCCGCGGTGTCCGCCGGGGAAACGCTCCTGCGTACCGTGATCGACGGGATCCGCTTCGGCCTGATCATCGCGATCGCCGGGGTCGGGCTCAGCCTGATCTTCGGTACGACGGGCCTGACGAACTTCGCGCACGGCGAGCTGGTGACGCTCGGTGCGGTCGCCGCGTGGGTCTTCAACGTGTCCTTCGGGATACAGCTGATTCCCGCGACGGTCCTGGCCATCGTCACCGGCGTGATCATCGGCTTGCTCAACAACGCGTTGATCTGGGCTCCGCTGCGGCGACGACACACCGGGTTGATCGCGCAGCTGGTGGTGTCGATCGGTGTGGCGATCTGCCTGCGTTACCTGATCCTCATCTTCTTCTCCGACCGCACCCAACCACTCGCCGACTACCAGGCGCAGCAACAGATGCAGTGGGGACCCGTCGCCATCACACCGGTGAACCTGGCGTGCATCGTCATCAGCCTGGTCGTGCTCGTCGGTGTCGCGGTGCTGCTGCAACGCACCCGGATCGGCAAGGCGATGCGCGCGGTGGCGGACAACCGGGATCTCGCCGCGTCGTCCGGTATCGATGTCGAGAAGGTCGTGCGGTTCGTGTGGGGCCTCGGCGGGGGTCTCGCCGCGCTCGGCGGCGTGTTGTTCGGGCTCTCCGAACTCGGGGCACGCGTGCAATGGGAGATGGGCTTCAAACTGCTGCTGCTGATGTTCGCCGGGATCATCCTCGGGGGACTCGGTACCGCGTACGGAGCCCTGTTGGGGTGTGTGATCGTCGGTCTGCTCGTACAGCTGTCGACGTTGGTGATCGACCCGGATCTCAAGTACATCGGCGGTCTTCTCGTCCTCATCGTCATCCTGGTGATCCGGCCGCAGGGCATTCTCGGCAGTCGAGCAAGGATCGGGTGATCCATGGACCTCGTATCGGTACTCCAGATTTCGTTCGCCCAGTTGATCGGCCCGTCCGCGGTCTTCTACGCGCTGCTTGCGATCGGCTTGAACCTGCACTTCGGGTATGCGGGTCTGCTGAACTTCGGGCAGATCGGGTTCGCACTGCTCGGCGGGTACGGCGTCGGCATCATGACCGTCACCTACGACCAGCCGTTGTGGGTGGGGATCCTCGTCGGGCTCGCGCTGTCGGGGCTGCTCGCGCTGCTGCTGGGCATCCCCACGCTGCGTCTGCGCGCCGACTACCTTGCGATCGCGACGATCGCGGCCGCCGAGATCCTGCGCCTGATGTTCCGGTCCACGGCGTCCGATTCGATCACCGGGTCGACCCGCGGACTGTGGGGTTTCGCCGACCCGTTCACCGCGATGAGCCCGTTCGATTCGAGCCGGCAGTACTCGCTGCTCGGAATGCGCTTCTACGGCGACGACCTGTGGGCGATGGTCGTCGGCTGGACGGTGGTGCTGCTGCTGTGCGGCCTCGTGTACCTGCTCAGCCGCAGCCCGTGGGGCCGGGTGCTCAAGGCCGTGCGGGAGGACGAGGATGCCGCCCGCGCACTCGGCAAGAACGTCTTCGTGTACAAGATGCAGGCGCTGGTGCTCGGCGGGATGATCGGCGGGCTCGGCGGCGTGTTCAACGCGTTGCAGACGAAGTCGATCAACCCCGACTTCTACTCGACCGCGCAGACCTTCTTCGCGTTCGGCGCGTTGATACTCGGAGGTGCCGCGACGGTGTTCGGCCCGGTACTCGGCGCGATGCTGTTCTGGTTCCTGTTGACGATCCCCGACGCTCTGCTGCGGCAGGCCATCTCGGGCCCCGATCCGCTGCTGTCGCTGACCGAACAGCAGGTCGGAGCGATGCGGTTCGTGCTGCTCGGAGCCATGATCGCCCTGCTCATGGTCTTCCGTCCGCAGGGCATACTCGGCAACAGGACGGAGGCGACCCGCGATGCCTGAGATCACCGATCGGCCGCAACTCGATGCGGCGACCCGCGCGGCGTTGTTCGCGACCGTGCCGCAGGAGCCGGGTGCCGCGAAACCGGATCCGATCGTCGTCGTCGACGGGATCTCACGCGCGTTCGGCGGCCTCAAGGCCGTCGACGTCGAGCACCTCGAGATCCAGCGTGGCGGTATCACGGGTCTGATCGGACCGAACGGCGCCGGGAAGACCACCCTGTTCAACCTGCTCACCGGGTTCGATCGCGCCGACACCGGGACGTGGTCGCTCGACGGTGACGATCTGGGGCGCGCTCATCCGCACCGGGTGGCGAGGCGGGGGGTGGTGCGGACCTTCCAGTTGACGAAGGCGCTGTCGCGGATGAGTGTGCTCGACAACGTGCGTCTCGGGGCACGCCATCAGCGCGGCGAGCGGATCGGCGCCGCCCTGCTGCCGTGGACGTGGCGGGCGCAGGAACGCGAGATCACCGGGCGCGCCCGGGAACTGCTCGACCGGTTCGGTCTGGCCGCGAAGGCCGATGATCCCGCCGGGTCGCTGTCCGGGGGGCAACGCAAGTTGTTGGAGATGGCTCGCGCGCTGATGACCGAACCGACGGTGGTGATGTTGGACGAGCCCATGGCCGGCGTCAATCCGGCCCTGACGCAGAGCCTGCTGGGTCACATCAAATCGTTGCGGGACGACGGGATGACGGTGGTGTTCGTCGAGCACGACATGGATGTCATCCGCGATATCTCCGACTGGGTGGTCGTGATGGCGCAGGGCTCGGTGATCGCGGAGGCGTTGCCCGACGATCTCGCGGGCAACCCGGTCGTCGTCGATGCCTATCTGGGTAGCCACCACGATCAGAAACTCGAGTTCGACGAACACGGCAACCCCGTCGGGGCGACGGCGGAGTTGTCGGAGGCTCTGGAGGAGGCCGAAGTACAGACCCTGGAAGCCGGAGGCGACCTGTCGGATCCCGAAGCCGGAGGCGACCTGTCGGATCCCGAAGCCGGAGGCGACCTGTCGGATCCCGAAGCCGGAGGCGAGGAGAAGCGATGAGCGACGGGACTTCCCCGCAGCCGCGGGATGCGTTGACGCGGGCCGAGCGCGCGGCCATGCCGGAGGAACACGCGCGGCTCGCGACGGGAGCATTGCTGCGCGCGGATGATGTGGTTGCGGGATATCTGCCCGGTGTGGATATCTTGAAGGGCTGCAACTTCTTTCTCGACGACGGGGAGATCGTCGGCATCATCGGCCCGAACGGTGCCGGGAAGTCGACTCTGCTCAAGGCGTTGTTCGGGTTGATTCCGGTGCGGCACGGCAACATCACGTTGCGTGGCGAGTCGATCACGTCGGCTCCGGCGCATGTGCTCGTGCGCAAGGGTGTCGGGTATGTTCCGCAGACTCAGAACGTGTTTCCGTCGTTGACGATCGAGGAGAATCTCGAGATGGGAAGCTATCTGCGTCCCAAGAAGTTCGCCGAGCAGTTCGATCGTGTGTCGGGGTTGTTCCCGCTGCTGGCGGAGCGTCGCCGTGTGAAGGCCGGCGCGTTGTCGGGCGGCGAACGGCAGATGGTGGCGATGGGTCGTGCGCTGATGATGGAGCCGTCGGTGCTGCTGCTCGACGAGCCGTCGGCGGGTCTGTCACCGATGTTCCAGGACGAGGTGTTCATCCGCTGCAAGAGGATCAACGCCGCGGGGGTGTCGATCATCATGGTCGAGCAGAACGCGCGGCGTTGTCTGCAGATCTGCGACCGCGGGTACGTTCTCGATCAGGGCCGCAACGCCTACACCGACACGGGTGCGCGTCTGATGAAGGATCCGAAGGTCGTCGAGTTGTATCTGGGGACGCTCGCCGGCAGCCAGGAGGGGAAGCGCCCCTGATCGACCGTGTGGGCGGTGCGGGACCGGCCGGTCCCGCACCTCGCACACGGCTGTCTACCGGTGTGCGGACATCCGGTCCTGTCCGGTCGAGGTCCGCACGGATACACCTTCCGGTATCACGTCGACCACGTCGCGCAGTCCGCGCCCGCCGAGTGCGTCCGCGTACCCGGGCCGGGTGCCCGTCGACCGGGCCTCCTGCAGGACGATTGCGCCGGCACCGGCGGCGCGTACGTGCTGCACGAGGGCGTGCACGTGGTCGGCGGTGTGCACGGTGGGATCGACGGTGATCCGGATCTCGTGGTCGACTCCGGAGTCGACCACGAGCCGCAGTGACGTGAAGGCCCGGTCGGCGCTCGCCGGCACACCGGTGATGCGCGGGTAATCGTCGGGCAGTGCCTTGATGTCGAGACCGACCCAGTCGAGCAGCGGGAGCACCGTCGCGAGTCGCGCCGGGTAGGCCCCGGCGGTGTGCAGGCCGGTGCCGAAACCCTGTTCCCGCACCCACTGCGCGGCCGGGGCCAGTCCGGGTTGCCGGGTGGGTTCTCCTCCGGAGAAGACCAGCCCGTCGAGGAGGCCGCGGCGGCGGGTGAGGAAGTTCTGCACCTCGTTCCAGCCGAGTGCGCCCGGTGTGCGCGGATCGATCAGGTCCGGGTTCTGGCAGTAGGTGCACTGCCACGGGCACCCCTGCAGGAACGCGGTGGCGACGAGGTGTCCGGGCCAGTCGCAGGTGGAGAGGTGAACGAGCCCGGCGATGGTCGGGTCGTCCACGTCGGGGTTCCCGACCGTCATGCGGCCGAGAAGGATTCGGCTGCCCGGGCCTCTTCGAACGAGACCCGTTCGGCGTGTTCGCCCTTCTTGCCGATGTTGAACGACGACACGGGCCGGAAGTATCCCATGACGCGGGTCCACACCTCGCACACCTGCGGTTCGGCTCCGGGATTCTCCTGGGCGCACCGTTCGCAGACGGGATGTTCGCCCGCCAGGTACCCGTGGTGCGGGCAGATCGAGAACGTCGGGGTGACCGTGAGATAGGGCAGCCGGAACCGGGTCAGGGCGCGACGTACCAGGGTGCGGCACGCGTCGGCGCTCGACAGCCGTTCGGACATGTAGAGGTGCAGTACCGTTCCGCCGGTGTACTTGCGCTGCAGGTCGTCCTGGCGTTCGAGGGCTTCGAACGGATCGTCGGTGAATCCGACCGGCAGTTGGGACGAGTTGGTGTAGTAGGGGTTGCTCTCGGTGCCGGCGTGGATGATCCCGGCGAACCGTCTGCGGTCCTCCTTCGCGAACCGGTAGGTGGTGCCCTCGGCAGGGGTCGCCTCGAGGTTGTACAGGTGCCCGGTCGCTTCCTGGAACTCGACCATGCGGGCGCGGATGTGGTCGAGGATCCGGACGGTCAGGTCGTGTCCGCGCGGGTCGGTGAGGTCGTGGGCATCGCCCGTGAAGTTGCGGACCAGCTCGTTCATGCCGTTGACGCCGATGGTCGAGAAGTGGTTGTCGAGGGTGCCCAGGTAGCGCTTCGTGTACGGGAACAGGCCCTCGTCGATGTACCGTCCGATGACGTCGCGTTTGACCTCGAGGGAGTCGCGTGCCAGTTCGAGCAGCGTGTCCAGGGCACGCAGCAACGCGGTCTCGTCGCCGGCGTGCAGGTAGCCGAGTCTGGCCGTGTTGATCGTGACGACACCGAGTGATCCGGTCTGCTCGGCGGAACCGAACAGTCCGTTGCCGCGCTTGAGGAGTTCCCGCAGATCCAGTTGCAGTCGGCAGCACATCGAGCGCACCATGTTCGGTTCGAGGTCGGAGTTGACGAAGTTCTGGAAGTACGGCAGGCCGTACTTCGCCGTCATCTCGAACAGGGCGTCGGCTCCCGGCGAGTCCCAGTCGAAGTCGCGGGTGATGTTGTAGGTGGGGATCGGGAAGGTGAACACGCGGCCGGTGGCATCGCCGGTCGTCATGACGTCGATGTAGGCGCGGTTGATCGTGTCCATCTCGGCCTGCAGATCACCGTAGGTGAACGGCATCTGCTCCCCGCCGATGATCGGGGTCTCCCCTGCGAGGTCCTCGGGGCAGGTCCAGTCGAAGGTGAGGTTGGTGAACGGCGTCTGGGTTCCCCAGCGGGACGGCACGTTCAGGTTGTAGACGAGTTCCTGGACGGCTTGACGCACCTCGTCGTAGCCGAGGTCGTCCTTGCGGACGAACGGCGCCATGTAGGTGTCGAACGAGCTGAAGGCCTGCGCTCCCGCCCATTCGTTCTGCAGGCAGCCGAGAAAGTTCACGATCTGGCCGACCGCGGACGACAGGTGTTTGGGTGCGGTGGCGTCCACCTTGCCCGGGATGCCGTTGAGCCCTTCCTGCAGAAAAGTCTTCAGGGACCAGCCGGCGCAGTAGCCGGCGAACATGTCGAGATCGTGGATGTGCAGGTCCCCGTCGCGGTGTGCGCGCCCGATCTCGGGGGTGTACACGTGGGTGAGCCAGTAGTTCGCGGTGACCTTGCCCGCGGTGTTCAGGATCAGCCCGCCCAGCGAGTAGCCCTGGTTGGCGTTGGCATTGATCCGCCAGTCGGAGCGGTCGAGGTACTCGTCGACGGTGTCGGCGACATCGACCACGGCGCCGACGGCGCCGTTCGGACTCCGGTGGTGGTCACCGGTACCGGGTGCGGTGGGTGTGGGTGCGGTGGGTGTGGGTGTGCCGGTGTCGATCATCGATCGGTTCCTCTGCCTTCCCTCGGTGCCTGCGCGGAGTGTGCGTGGCGATCCGCGCCTGAAGCCAGGCCGCGAACCACCACACGACCACCATATGTATGGCCCCGGATGGTCAATAGCCCCAATATGTAGTGGCATATGGCGACTTTCGTCCATTCGGACGTCGACCACCGGTTCGGGTCGCACCGCGGCCGACAACCCGATACGGCGCGCGGGGCCGGGAATCGTTCGATTCCCGGCCCCGCGCGCCGATCGTGTCCACCCGACCGTCAGCCCCCGACGACGATGTACCCCTCGGTCGTCAGCGTGTTGTCCGGTCCGTACACCAGATGACCGTACGAGCCGACACCCGGTTCACCTGCGTCACCGAAGCTCAGTTCACCCGTCACACCGTCGTAGTCGATGTCCTCCCCCGCGCGCAGCAGGTCGAGGCATTCGACGAAACTCGTGCACTTGGTGCCGTCCTTGGTCACGCTGTTGATGTTCGCCGCGATGTCGACCCCGGCGGTCGAGCCCGCCTGCTCAGCCGCGAGAGCCGAGATGATCACCGCGTCGTATGCCTCACCGGAGTAGTTGAAATCGATGAGGTTCGGGTCGACCACGAGCAACCGGGCCCGGAACTCCTCCCCCGTGTCGGTGAGTGGCGTCGTTCCGGACATCGTGTCGAGCAATCCCGCCGCCACGTTCTCGCCGAGCGCGTTGCCCATGTTGCCGTCGACACCGAAGACCGGCATACCGTCGGACGGGCCGATACCCACCTCGTGCATGCGGGTGATGATCTTTGCGGATTCCTCGAACCCGATGACCGCCACCGCGTCCGGCGCGAAGTTCTTCACCTGATCGACCTCAGCGTTGAACGACTGCGCGTTCGGGTCGTAGATGATCTTCTGGATCTGATCTTCCGGGATTCCGGCGTCGACGAGGTTCTTCACCGCGTTCGACGCCAATCCGGTCCCGTACGGATCGTTCAACGCCAGGATCGACACGCGCTGCGCTCCAGCGCCGGCGATGAGCTGCGAGAGCGCCTGGGCCTGAAGCACATCCGTGGGTGCGGTGCGGAAGTACAGTCCGTTGTCCGCGTAGCAGATGAACTGGTCGGATGTGTTCGCCGGCGAGAACATCACCACACCCGCGCTGACGATCTTGTCGATCACCTTGAGCGACACCGACGACGATGCCGCCCCGACGATGACGTCGGCACCGGACGCGAGCTCCCGATCGACCGTCGTGTTGGCGGTGTCGGTGGTGGTGTCGCCGGAGTCGCCGGTGATCAGCGTCACCGGTTGTTCGAGCACACCCCCGCCGGCGTTGACGTCGTCGACGGCCAACTGCACGGCGGCGATCTCCGGCGGGCCCAGGAACGCAAGGCTGCCGGTCTCCGGCAGGAGCGTGCCGATCGTCAGCGCTCCCGTGTCGGGTGTGGGCCCCGCGGTCGCCTGCGGCGGATCGCAGTCGGTGTCCACCGACGTTTCGGCCGCGGACGTATCACCACTCGCCGCCGCCGAATCGTCGCCGTCCGAACTGCATCCGGCCAGCGCGAGCGTTGCTGCACCGAGCACCGCTACCGCGCGTGCCAGGGTACGTCTTGCCATCCCCACACTCCTTCGATCACCTCGAGCCCCGATTCCGGCATTTCACCGGAGGTGTGGCACGAAACTTAGTCCTCGAAGGACGGCCCCGAACGGCCCCGAAATCGTTGTGACCCGACCGTTACATTCACGCGGCGGAATTCACGTCGCGGTGACACGACCGGTTCATCCGGCGGCCTGGTCGCCCATCGTCTCGATGATGACCTCGGCGACCTGCTTCATGGTGGTACGCCGGTCCATGGCCGCGCGCTGGATCCAGCGGAACGCCTCCGGCTCCGTCATCGCGTGTCCGTCCATCAGCAACCCCTTGGCACGGTCGACGAGTTTGCGCGTCTCGAATCGTTCCGAGAGACCCGCCACCTCGCGCTCGAGTTCACGGACCTCCGCGAATCGGCTGACCGCCACCTCGATCGCCGGCACCAGATCACCGCTCGAGAACGGCTTGACGAGATACGCCATCGCACCGGCGTCGCGGGCCCGCTCGACGAGGTCGCGCTGACTGAACGCCGTGAGAATGACCACAGGCGCGATGCGCTTGCGCGCGATCTCGGACGCGGCGTCGATCCCGTCGCGGCGCGGCATCTTCACATCCATGATGACCAGATCCGGGGTGAGCTCCTCGGCGAGCTCGACCGCGCGCTGTCCGTCACCGGCCTCACCGACGACGTCGTATCCCTCCTCCCGGAGCATTTCCACGAGATCGAGCCTGATCAGCGTCTCGTCCTCGGCGACGACGACCCGCATGGCCCCCGCTTCGTCCTCGTCTGGCGCGGCTGTCATGGCTGGCCCTTCCCGTCTCGCTCCGGCTGCCCCCATGGGGAGATCGAACGGTTGTAGGGTACCGGTATTCGCATCACGGACCCCCATCCCTTACAGTGGTCTCCGCACCAGGCCCCCGTATCCCAATTGGCAGAGGAAACGGATTCAAAACCCGTCCAGTGTGAGTTCGAGTCTCACCGGGGGCACCACGCCGACTCCTCTCCTTTCCCGCGGCCCCAACTGTTTCCCGCGGGCGCAATTTCCCCCGCGGGAAGAGGTTTCGACCGCGGGAACCACGCGAGGCGCACACCCGGACGGGCTTGTCGGTGGGCGGGTCTACCGTCGCACGGTATCGAACACAGATTCGGATACAGTCGACACGGAACGGAACACCGACATGGCGCATCCTGTCATTCCGCCTGCGCACCGCGGCTGCTCGAGCCCGGTCCTGCCCCGGGCCGCTCGCCCACGTTCGGACGGTATCGGCATCCGCACGACCTGTCCGTATCCACCGTCGGGCGATGTGGTCGTGCCGTTCGGCCGTGACGACACCGCCCGACCGGTGACGTGGGATCTGACGTCGGGACGCAACCTGCTCGTGCACCAGCACGATCGCGAGTCCGCAGGGCTGCTGCCGGTGTTCCTCCTGACCGTCAAGGCGCTCACCGCACACTCGCACGAAGTCTTCGTCGTCGATCCACACCGCACGTGCGGCTGGCTCCGGAACTGCACCGGATCGGTGTCGCGACGAGCGCACCGGGCCGATCACCGCGAGAGCATTCCCGCGCTGCTCGATCGGCTCACGGACGCACCGCAGGACCGCCGGCGCCTGCTGGTGGTCGCCGGGCTCCGCGCCACCGTCGACCTTCTCGGCCCTGCCGAGCGCGAACGGTTCACGGAGCTGGTGGCGTCGGCGCCGCATCGACAGTTGACCGTCGTCGCGGTGAGCTCCGATCGCGACGCACGGTGGTTTCCGGACGGTCTGGTCGATGCGTTCGACGACGTCATCACCCGGCCGTCGCGGAAGCGGTGAGTCGGGGAAGCTGCCCGTGCAACACGTCGAGTTCGGCTGCACATTCTCCGGCGGACTGCCCGCCACCTCCCGTGAGCGAAAGGTACACCCGATCGATCTGATCGAGCGAGCGATACATTCGCTCGGCCGCAGGCGGCGTCATTCGCTCGGACACCGGCGGGGTCAGCCGACGAAGGTCGCGGCGCGGTCGGCGAGATCGAGGAGGGGTTGAGGGAACACGCCGAGCAGCACCGTGATCGCGGCGGTCACCGCCACGGTGGCCGACGTGAACATGCTCGGGGTCGCGACGACCGGCGCGTCATCCGGGGGTTCCCGGAAGAACATCAGCACGATCACCCGAACGTAGAAGTACGCGGCAACGGCGCTCGCGACCACGCCGACGACCACCAGCGGCGCCGCACCGCCGGAGATCGCGGCCCCGAACACCGCGAACTTGGCGATGAAGCCGCCGGTGAGCGGGATTCCGGCCATCGACAACAGGAACAGGGAGAACACGGCGGCGACCAACGGAGACCGGCGACCGAGCCCCTCCCACCGTGACAGGTCCCATGCCTCCCCGTCGGGGTCGCGTACGAGGGTGATGACGGCGAACACCCCGACGGTGCCGATGCCGTACACGGCCAGATAGAACAGGGTCGACGACACACCCTGCGGGTTCGCCGCGACCACGCCGGTGAGCACGAACCCGGTGTGACTGATCGCCGAGTACGCCAGCATCCGCTTCACGTCGGACTGGACGATCGCGACGACCGCCCCGAACAGCATGGTTGCGATCGCGACGGCCCACAGGATCGGACGCCAGTCCGCGCTCAGTCCCGGCACCGCGACGTACAACACGCGCAGCAACGCCCCGAACGCCGCGATCTTCGTGCCGGCCGCCATGAACGCGGTCACCGCGGTGGGTGCGCCCTGGTACACGTCGGGTGTCCACGAATGGAACGGCACCGCACCGACCTTGAACAGCAGTCCGACCGCGAGCAGCCCGATACCCAGCATCGCGAGCAGCCCGCCGTCGGCATCACCGGCGACCGCGGCCGCGATCCCGGGCAGGGTGACGGTGCCGGCGTACCCGTAGAGCATGGCCACGCCGTACAGGAAGAACGCCGACGAGAACGCGCCGAGCAGGAAGTACTTCATCGCGGCTTCCTGCGACAGCAGTCGGCGACGCCGCGCGAGACCGCACAGCAGGTACAGCGGGAGCGACAGTACCTCCAGCGCGATGAACATGGTGAGCAGATCGTTCGAGGCGGGAAACAGCATCATTCCCGACACCGCGAACAGCGTCAGCGGGAACACCTCGGTGCGGGTGACGCCCGCGGCGGTGGCTTCGCGTTCGGCGGCGCTGCCGGGCAGGGCCGCTGCCTGCGGTGTGAAGGCGTCAGCGCGTGATGCGCCCGCGGCACCGGCAACTGCCGCTGTCGCCGTGTCCGACATCGCGTGGGCGCTTTCGACACCCCGTTCGGCGACGAGCGCCACCGCGAGGATCGACACGACCAGGACGGCGCCCTGGAGGTACAGGGCGGGCGCATCGACCGCGACGGCTCCGGCGGCGGTCACCGTCTCGGTTCCGGCGAGCGTGATCACCGCGACGAGCGCGGCGATCAGTCCACCGAAGGCGAGGACGAGATGGCAGGCGTAGCGGGCGCGGGCCGGCACGAACGTCTCTGCGATCACCGCGACCACGGCGACACCGAACACGATGAGGACCGGGGTGACGGCGACGTAGTCGATGTCGGGGGCGGGTAGCGACTGTGCCGACACGGTGGTGGACGGGACCGTCATCGCTGTGCACCTCCTGCTGCGCCGGTGCCGGACTCGGCGACGAGGCCGCCCGGGGGAACGACCGGTTCGGGATCGTGTTGTCCGATGGTGACGAGGGTGTGGTCGACGGCGGGCGTGATGATGTCGAGAACGGGCCGCGGGAACATGCCGAGGACGAGCAGCAGCGCGAGCAGCGGTGCGACGACGAGGATCTCGCGGGGTACGAGGTCGGTGACCGCGTTGCCGCGGCCGTCGGCCACACCGGGCGGGTCGCCCCTATCGGCACCGGGCGGGTCGCCCCCGTCGGCACCCGGCGGGTCGGCGGACGTGGGCACCGTGACGGGCCCGCCCATCATCCGCTGGTACAGCCACAGCACGTACAGGGCGGACAGCACCAACGCGAGGGTGGCGACGATCGCGGCGGTTCCGTATCGCGGATAGGTGCCGACGAAGACGAGGAACTCGCTGACGAACGGCGCCAGCCCGGGTAGCGACAGGGTGGCGAGTCCGGCGACGAGGAAGGTGCCGGCGAGGACCGGTGCGATCTTCTGCACCCCGCCGTACGCGGAGATGAGTCGTGATCCGCGGCGGGACACGAGGAACCCTGCGATGAGGAACAGTGCCGCGGTGGAGATTCCGTGGTTGACCATGTACAGGGTGGATCCGGTTTGGCCCTGACTGGTCATCGCGAAGATGCCGAGGACGATGAACCCGAAGTGCGAGATGGACGTGTACGCGATGAGCCGCATCACGTCGCGTTGCCCGATGGCGACCATCGCCCCGTACACGATGCCGATGACGGCGAGGGTGACGATCAGCGGCGCGAAGTACGCGGCGGCGTCGGGGAACAGTTGCAGGCAGTAGCGCAGCATCCCGAACGTACCGACCTTGTCGACGACGGCCATCATCAGCACGGCGGAGACCGGGGTGGTCTGCACTGCGGCGTCGGGGAGCCAGCCGTGCAGCGGCCACAGTGGCGCCTTGACCGCGAAGGCGACCATGAACCCGAGGAACAGGGCGTGTGTCACGGCGGGTGCGGCGTCGAGTTCTCCGGCGGCGACGGCCTCGACGACGAGCCGGAAGTCGAAGGTGCCGACCGTATCGGATTCGCCCAGCCCGGAGCGGGCGGTGATCACGTACAGTCCGATGACCGCGGCGAGCATGAGCAACCCGCCGAAAAGGTTGTAGACGAGGAACTTCACGGCGGCACGCGAGCGTGCGGCGGGATCGCTGCCGCGGCTGCCGAAGCCTCCGATGAGGAAGTACATCGGTATGAGCATCGCCTCGAAGAACACGTAGAACAGCAGGATGTCCAGGGAGACGAACGAGACGAGCACCATCGCCTCGACGAGGAGGATCAGCGCCGCGTAGGTGTGGGTGACGCGGGCGCCGCCCGATGCGGTGCGCGTGTCGTGCCAGCCCGCGACGAACAGCAACGGCACCAGAACCGTGGTGAGCAGCACCAGCACCAGCGCGATGCCGTCGACGCCGAGCCGGTACCCGGCGCCGAACGCGGGGATCCAGGTGTGGGATTCGACGAACTGGAATTGCGCGCCGCCGGGATCGAAGCGCACGGCGACGGCGACGCTCACGACGAGGGTGGCCACCGCGAACACGAGCGCGAGCACCTTGGCGGCGTCGCGCATGCGCGGCGGCAGCGCCCAGGTCACGAGTGCGCCGACGAGCGGCAGAACCCACAGGATCGTCAGCCACGGAAAGTCGTTCACAGCCGTCCCACCCCCTTCAGACCCACACGAACATCAGGGCCGCGAGGACGATCGCGGCGCCGGCGAACATGACCAGTGCATACGAGCGGACGAATCCTGTCTGCAGTCTGCGGAGCAGCGTGGCACCGAGCGCGACGGCGCGGGCCGTCAGGGTGATGCCCCCGTCGATCCCGTCGCGTTCGATCGCCACCGCGGCGCCGACCATGCCGCGTCCGGGGTGCATGAACACCGCTTCGTTCGCGGTGTCACCGTAGAGGTCGCGGCGGGCGGCGACGGTCAGCGCCGACACGTCGGCGGGCGCGGTTTCGGGGATCGGTCGCGTCGCGTACTGCCGGTAGGCGACGGCGACACCGCAGGCGACGGCGGCGAGCGCGAGCGTCGTGACGAGCCATACCGGTGGTCCGCCGTCGTGGTGGGCGGTGCCGACGACGGGTTCGAGCCACGTCTGCAGGGATCCGCCGAGGACAAGCAGTCCGCCGGAGGCGACGGAGCCGACGGCGAGCACGATCATGGGCCAGGTCATCACCGACGGGGATTCGTGCGGGTCGGTGCCCGGGTTCCAGCGGCGCTCCCCGAAGAACGTCATGAGCATCACCCGGGTCATGTAGAACGCGGTGAGTGCGGCGCCGAGCAGGGCGGCGGCGCCGAGGATCACTCCTTCGGTGCCGCCGGCGGCGAACGCCACCTCGATGATCTTGTCCTTGGAGAAGAATCCGGCGAACGGCGGCACCCCGATGATCGCGAGATAGCCGAGCCCGAACGTGATGAAGGTGACGGGCATCAGTGTGCGCAACCCGCCGTAGCGTCGCATGTCGGTCTCGTCGTTCATGCCGTGCATGACCGATCCGGCCCCGAGGAACAGTCCGGCCTTGAAGAAGCCGTGGGTGAGCAGGTGCAGGATCGCGAACGCGTATCCGGCGGGGCCGAGCCCGGCGGCCAGCACCATGTAGCCGATCTGGCTCATGGTCGACGCCGCGAGAGCCTTCTTGATGTCGTCCTTCGCGCAGCCGATGATCGCGCCGAACAGCAGGGTGGCGGTGCCGACGACGATCACCGCGGTCCGCGCGGCGGGTGCGGCCTCGAAGATCGCGTGGGCGCGGACGACGAGGTAGACACCGGCGGTGACCATCGTCGCGGCGTGGATGAGCGCCGACACCGGGGTGGGGCCCTCCATGGCGTCGCTGAGCCACGACTGCAGCGGCAGCTGCGCCGATTTCGCGCAGGCAGCGACGAGCAGGGCGAGCCCGACGGCGGTGAGCACCCCTTCGTCGGCGGCGGGTACGGCGGCGAACACCCCGTCGTAGGAGAGTGTCCCGAAGGTGGCGAAGAGGATCATCAGGGCGATGAGCAGACCCATGTCGCCGACCCGGTTGACGACGAACGCCTTCTTCGCGGCGGTCGCCGCGGTCGGCTTGTGCTGCCAGAACCCGATGAGCAGGTAGGACGCGAGCCCGACACCTTCCCAGCCGAGGTACAGGACGAGGAAGTCGTCGGCGAGGACGAGCACGAGCATCGCGGCGAGGAACAGGTTCAGGTACGCGAAGAACCTGCGCCGGTCGCGGTCGTGCGCCATGTATCCCACCGAGTAGATGTGGATGAGGGATCCGACACCGGTGATGAGCAGCACGAAGCACACGGACAGTTGGTCGAGACGCAGGGCCAGGTCGACGTGCAGCCCGTCGACGGGCACCCACGCGTACAGCGCGCGCTGCACGGTCCTCTCGGCGGTGGGGGCTGCCAGCATGTCGACGAATGCGACGAGACCGAGCACGAACGAGGCGAGCGCCGTGGCGGATCCCAGCAGGTGACCCCAGCGGTCGCCGTGTCGGCCGATGAGCAGCAGCACGGCGGCACCGGCCAGCGGCACCGCGGGTATCAGCCAGATGATCGTGGCGATCGACGAACTCATGTCGCTGGTCCTCTCCCGCTGTTGTCGCGGTGTTCGGGGGCTGCCACACGCATCACCTGTCGGTCCGGGAAAGCGGTCAGTGGTCGAGGAGACGGACGTCGTCGACGGAGGCCGACCGTCTCGTCCGGAAAATGGTGACGATGATCGCGAGGCCCACCACCACCTCGGCGGCGGCGACGACCATCGTGAAGAACGCGAACACCTGTCCGTGGAGGTTGCCGTGTATACGCGCGAACGTCACGAACGCCAGGTTGGCGGCGTTGAGCATCAGTTCGATGCACATGAACACGACGATGGCGTTGCGCCGCAACAGCACTCCCGCCGCGCCGATCGTGAAGAGCAATGCCGACAGGTACAGGTAGTTCTCCGGGTTCACCGCGTCCCCCCCTCCGTGGCGTCGCCGGAGGCGGAGCCGGTGGCGTCCTCGTCCCCGGGCGGCGCGGGCACCCCCAGTTCCGAGTGCGTCCAGTTACGTCCGATGCGTTGCAGCAGAGGACCGACGGACTGCTCGGCGAGGGAGCCGTCGGGAAGACGGGCGGGGACGTCGGCGGCGTTGTGTCGCGCGTACACCCCGGGGGCGGGCAGCGGAGTGGCCCGGCCACCCTCACGGAAGCGCTGCTGCGACAGTTCCCGCTGCGTGGGTCGTGGCCGCAGGCGTTCGCGGTGAGCGAGGACCATCGCGCCGACGGTCGCGGTGATGAGCAGGGCGCCGGTGGCTTCGAAGGCCCACACGTAGTCGATGAACAGCAGTTCGGCGATGCCCTCGACGTTGCCGCCCGCGTTCGCCGCATCCAGTCCGACGAACGCGACGGTGGTGGCGTTGCCGATGCCGCCGACGAGCAGCGCACCGAAGCCCAGTCCGACACCGACCGCGAGGACCCGTTGCCCGCGGATCGTCTCGACGAGCGAATCGGACGAGTCGATGCCGACGAGCATGAGCACGAACAGGAACAGCATCATCACGGCGCCGGTGTACACGACGACCTGCACCACGCCGAGGAACAGGGCGTCCTGGGCGATGTAGAACACGGCGAGCACGATCATCGTCATCGCCAGGAACAGCGCCGAGTACACCGCTCTCGCGGCGAGCACGACCCCGAGCGCGCCGACGACGGCAACCGTGCCGAGGATCCAGAACTGCACGGCCTCACCGGTCGATGTGGTCGCGGCGGCGAGCACGGTCGCCGCGCCGCCGGTCACGGTGCCTCCGCGGCGGTGTCCGGTACGGTGCCGCGGTAGTAGTCGTCGTCGGTGGCTCCGGGCGCCATCGGGTGCGGCGGTGCCGTCATGCCCGGTTGCAGTGGGGCGAGGAGCCGGTCCTTCTCGTAGATCAGGTCGCGGCGGTTGTCGTCGACCATCTCGTAGTCGTCGGTCATCGTCAGGGCGCGGGTGGGGCAGGCTTCGATGCACAGTCCGCACCCGATGCATCGCAGGTAGTTGATCTGATAGACGCGGCCGTAGCGTTCGCCGGGTGAGTACCGTTCGTCGTCGGTGTTGTCGGCACCCTCGACGTGGATGGCGTCGGCGGGGCAGACCCACGCGCACAGTTCGCAGCCGATGCACTTCTCGAGTCCGTCTGCGTAGCGGTTGAGTTGGTGTCGGCCGTGGTAGCGCGGCGCCACCGGCGTCTTGACCTCGGGGTAGAACTCGGTGTTCGGTTTCTTGAACACCGTGGACAGGGTCACTCCGAAACCTGCGAGGGGACCCAGGAATTCAGCCATCGCCGACCTCCTTGTGTGTCGCGCGTGCGGCGGGGACGGGCATGGGTGGCACCGGGAATCCGCCGGGCTCGTCCGGCGGGGTTCGCGGTGGCGCTCCGCGGTCGGCGGTGGCACGACGCGACGACCGCGCACGCAGGTACCCGAAGAGCGTCACCGTGACCACCAGGCCGACGACGATCAGGGTCGCGGTCTCGGGCAGCGCCCCTTCGGTGTGGAGCAGTCGTATCGACGCGACGATCATCACCCACACCACCGAGACGGGAATGAGGATCTTCCAGCCGAGTGCCATGAACTGGTCGTAGCGCAGCCGGGGCAGAGTGCTACGCAGCCACACGAACACGAACAGCACCGCCCACACCTTGACGACGAACCACAGCACCGGCCACCATCCGGTGTTCGCGCCGTCCCACAGGCTCAGCGGCCACGGCGCCCGCCAGCCACCGAGGAAGAGCGTGGTGAGCAGCGACGACACGGTGACCATGTTGATGTATTCGGCGAGCATGAACATCGCGAACCGCAACGACGAGTATTCGGTGTGGAATCCGCCGACGAGTTCACCTTCGGCCTCGGGTAGGTCGAACGGTGCGCGGTTGGTCTCCCCCACCATCGACACCGCGTAGATCAGGAACGACGGAAGCAGCAGCACCACATACCACAGTCCGCTCTGGGCATCGACGATCCCGGAGGTCGACATGGTGCCGGCCTGCAGGAACACCGCCGCGAACACGAGGCCCATCGAGATCTCGTACGAGATCACCTGTGCGGACGAGCGGATGCCGCCGAGCAGCGGGTACGTCGAACCCGACGCCCATCCGGCCAGCACGATCCCGTACACACCCACCGACGTGACCGCGAGGATGTAGAGAACCGCGACCGGCAGATCGGTCAGTTGCAACGGGGTGTGCTGCCCGAACACCGACACGACCGGCCCGAACGGGATGACCGCGAACGCCATGAATGCGGGGACGGTCGCGAGGATCGGGGCGAGCAGGTAGACCGGCCGGTCGACCCCGGTGGGCGTGATGCCTTCCTTGAGCCCGAGTTTGATGCCGTCGGCGACGGTCTGCAGCAGGCCCTTCGGGCCGACCCGATTCGGGCCGATCCGCATCTGCATCCGCGCCATGATCTTCCGTTCGGCGAGGATCAACACGAGGGTGGTCAGGACCAGGAACGCGAAGATCACCAGTGACTTCGCGACGACCAGCCACCACGGGTCGACGCCGAACAGCGACAGGTCCGTCATCGCGGCACCTGCCCGTCCGTGAAGGCGGGACGGATCCGCACGAGATCGCCCGCATCGGCCGCGAGCCTCTCGTGGATCCCGGCGCCGGGTGCGGTCGCCGGTACCCAGATCACCCGTGCGGGCAGGTCGTCGAGCACCAACGGCAGGGTCAGGGCACCGCGATCGGTGGCGACGGTGACCGGGTCTCCGTCGCCGACGCCGATCTCCTCGGCGGTGGCAGCGGACATCCGAGCGACCGGGGCGCGGGCGGTGCCCGCCAGGTGGGGTTCGCCGTCCTGCATCCGTCCGGAGTCGAGGAGCTGGTGCCAGGTGGAGAGCACCGCCTCCCCCAGGACCGGGGTCCGGGCCGATCCGGCGGCGACCCCGCGGAAGTCGGGGGGTGTGGCGCGCCCCGCGCCGAGCACCGCGAGTTCGGTGCGGGCGGCCGCCAGGTCGGGCAGCCCCAGGCGCACACCCATCTCGGTGGCGAGCGCGTCGAGGACCCGCAGGTCCGGCAGGTTCCCGGTGTCGGGGAGCGCGGCGGGGAAGGGGCGGTCGCGGCCCTCCCAGTCCACGAACGTTCCTGCCTTCTCGGCGACGGCGGCGACCGGCAGCACCACGTCGGCGCGGTCGGTGACCTCGCTGTGACGGATCTCGAGGCTCACGACGAATCCGGCGGCGTCGAGTGCTGCGCGGACCGCATCGGGATCGGGCAGGTCGGTGGGTTGGACGCCGCCGACGACGAGCGCGCCGAGATCGCCGGCGGCCGCAGCGGCGAGGATCCCGGCGGTGTCGCGTCCGGGCGCGCTCGGCAGTGCGACACCGGCATCATGTGCGTACCACAGTCGTTCGACGTCCCGACGGGCGTGCGGGTCGGCGACGGCGCGGCCCCCGGGGAGCAGGGTGGGCAGCGCACCCGCTTCGAGGGCACCGCGGTCCCCGGCCCGGCGGGGGACCCACGCGAGCCGCGCACCGGTGTCGGTGGCCAGGGCCGCGACGGCGGTCGGCGCACCGGGTGTCGTGACGAGACGCTCCCCCACCAGGATCACCGCGCCGGGTTCACGCAGCAGCGCCGCGTCGAGCAGTGGGTTCCGGGAGCCGCGGATGTCGTCGAGCAGGCGCGCCTCGTCGCCGGGTACGCACTGCAGGACGGTGCCGGACAGTTTCCTCAGGCCGCGACTCGCGTGCGTGCCCAGCGCGTACACCCGGGTCCCGGCGCGTACCGCCTTGCGCAACCGCAGGAACACTGCGGCGGCTTCGTCCTCGGGTTCGAGTCCGGCGAGCAACACGGCGGGTGCTGTCTCGAGGTCCGCATAGGTGACGGTCATGCGGACCCCGGCGATCCGGGAGGTGAGGAAGTCGGTCTCTTCCTCGCTGTGCGCGCGGACGCGGAAGTCGATGTCGTGGGTACCCAGTGCGATCCGCGCGAATTTGGCGTAGGCGTAGGCGTCCTCGACGGTGAGCCGGCCTCCGGGGAGCACTGCCGCACCACCGGGTGCGGACGCGAGCCCCCGCGCGGCCACCGCGAGCGCGGCCGGCCAGGACGCCGGTTGCAACGCGCCGGCGGCGTCGCGGACCATCGGGACGGTCAGCCGGTCCGGTTCGGTGGCGTAGGTGAACGCCCAGCGCCCCTTGTCGCAGTTCCATTCCTCGTTGACCTCGGGGTCGTCGCCGGCGAGGCGGCGGAGCACCGTGCCGCGCCGGTGGTCGGTGCGCAACGCACAGCCGCCGGCGCAGTGTTCGCACACGCCGGGGGTCGACACCAGGTCGAACGGCCGGGCCCGGAACCGGTAGGCGGTGCCGGTCAGGGCACCCACCGGGCACACCTGCACGGTGTTGCCGGAGAAGTAGGAGTCGAAGGGTTCCTCGGTGTAGATGCCGACCTGTTGGAGGGCGCCGCGGTCGAGCATGTCGATGAACCGGTCGCCGGCGATCTGGTCGGCGAACCGGGTGCAGCGCGCGCACAGCACACACCGTTCCCGGTCGAGGAGCACCTGCGAGGAGATCGCGATCGGTTTCGGATAGGTCCGTTTGACGTCGTCGAAGCGGGTCTGCGCGCGTCCGTTGGTCATCGCCTGGTTCTGCAGGGGGCATTCGCCGCCCTTGTCGCAGACCGGGCAGTCCAGCGGGTGGTTGATCAGCAGCAGTTCCATCACGCCCTGTTGCGCCTTGTCGGCAACGGGAGAGGTGTACTGGGTGCGCACCACCATCCCGTCGGTGACGACGGTGGTGCACGAGGCGAGCGGTTTGCGTTGCCCCTCGACGTCGACGAGGCACTGGCGGCACGCCCCGACGGGGTCGAGGAGCGGGTGGTCGCAGAACCGGGGGATGCGGATGCCGACGAGTTCGGCGGCGCGGATCACCAGTGTTCCCTTCGGCACGGCGATCTCGGTGTCGTCGATGGTGACGGTGACGAGGTCGGCGGGTACCGACTCGCTGCGTCCGGCATCGGATGCGGTGGTCATCGGAGTTCCTCCGTCCCCGCGGCGCGTGTGGCCAGGTGGTGATCGAACGGGCATCCGCGGTGTTCGAGATGCGCGACGAACTCGTCGCGGAAGTACGCGATGGACGACGTGATGGGGCTGGTGGCGCCGTCGCCGAGGGCGCAGAACGCGCGACCGAGGATGTTGTCGGAGATGTCGAGGAGTTTGTCGAGGTCGGCGTCGGTGCCGTGTCCGGCCTCGAGGCGGTGCAGGATCTGTTCGAGCCAGTAGGTGCCCTCCCGGCACGGGGTGCACTTTCCGCACGATTCGTGTGCGTAGAACTGTGTCCACCGCAGGACGGTGCGGACGACGCAGACGGTGTCGTCGAAGATCTGCAGGGCGCGGGTACCGAGCATCGATCCGGCCTGCCCGACGTGTTCGTAGTCGAGGGGCACGTCGAGGTGTTCGCCGGTGAAGATCGGTGTGGACGACCCGCCCGGTGTCCAGAACTTGAGTCGATGGCCGGGCCTCACTCCGCCGGCGAGGTCGAGCAGTTCACGCAGGGTGATGCCGAGCGGCGCCTCGTACTGCCCGGGACGGCGCACGTGCCCGGACAGGGAGAACAGCGCGAAACCGGGCGATTTCTCGGTGCCCATCGTCCGGTACCACTCGACGCCGTTGCGGACGATCGGGGGGACGCTCGCGATCGACTCGACGTTGTTGACCACGGTCGGGCACGCGTACAGCCCGGCGACGGCGGGGAACGGGGGACGCAGCCGTGGCTGGCCCCGGCGTCCTTCGAGCGAATCGAGAAGGGCGGTCTCCTCGCCGCAGATGTAGGCGCCCGCACCGGCGTGGACCACGAGGTCGAGGTCGTATCCGGAGCCGAGGATGTCGGTGCCGAGGTAGCCGGCGGTGTACGCCTCGGCGACGGCGGCCTGCAGCCTGCGCAGCACCGGAACCACCTCGCCGCGCAGGTAGATGAACGCGTGGTTCGCGCGGATCGCGCGGGCCGCGACGATCACGCCCTCGACGAGTGTGTGCGGGGTCGCGAACATCAACGGGATGTCCTTGCACGTCCCCGGTTCCGATTCGTCGGCGTTGACGACGAGGTAGTGGGGTCTGTCGTCCCCCTGCGGGATGAACGACCATTTGGTGCCGGTGGAGAACCCGGCGCCGCCGCGGCCGCGCAGACCCGAATGTTTGACGAGGTCGATGAGTTCGTCGGGGTCGGTACGCAACGCGATCGGAAGCGCTTCGTACCCGCCGTGCCGGCGGTACGCGTCGATCGTCCAGGAGTCCGGTTCGTCCCAGTGCGCGCTCAGTACCGGGGTCAGCCCGGTACCCGTGCGCGACGACGTTTCGGGTGGGTTCTCGTGCGACACCGGAGCGGCCGGCGCGCACATGCCCCGTTGCCGGGCCAGGTGCAGGCCGACCAGCGACGCGGCGCCGGCACCGCCGCCGGATTCGAGGGCGCCGGGTCGGTCGTCGGGGAAGCCGGCGAGGAGGCGTGCCGCGTCGCGGAAGCTGCGCAGCGGCGCGCCGCGGGTCGGTGTGACGGGACGGCCCGCGCGCAGATCGTCGACGAGCGCGAGGGCGTTGTCGACGGTGCGGTCGTCGAAGAGCTCCCAGTCGACGGTCATCACCGGTGCGAAGTCGCAGGCGGCGTTGCATTCGATGCGTTCGAGGGTGATCGCGCCGTCGGTGGTGGTGTCGCCGGCGCCGAGCTCGTCCCCGGTGTGTTCGCCGACGGGGTGCTCGCCCGGGTCGAGACCGAGATGCGCGCACAGTGCCGCGTGGATCTCGTCGCCGCCGAGGGTGGCGCACAGTGCGTTGGTGCACACCCCGACGTGGTGGGTGCCGGTGGGGCTGCGCCGATACATGGTGTAGAAGGTTGCGACCGCGGCGACATCCGCGCCGGTCGTCTCGACGTGCCGGGCGCAGAACTCGATTCCGGCGGGGGTGATGTAGCCGTCCTCGGACTGGACGAGGTGCAGCAGCGGTAGCAGCGCGGATCGGCGGTGCGGGTAGCGAGCCAGGATCTCGGTGGCATCGGCGTCGAGTCGGGCGCGCACGTCGTCCGGATAGCTGCGGGGAGCACCGGGTCGCACGAGGCAGGTGCTCTCCTCCGGACGCGGTCCGAGCGGCACGAGGACCTGTTCCGCGCCCCCGCCGGATACGCCCGGCGCGCCCGTGTCCGTCGGTGTCCCTGCGCCTGTCGGTGTCCCTGCGCCTGTCGGTGTCCCTGCGCTCATCGGTCCACTCCCCCCATGACCGGGTCGATGCTCGCGACCGCCGCGATGACGTCGGAGACCATGCCGCCCTCGCACATCGCGGCGACGGCCTGCAGGTTGGTGAACGACGGGTCACGGTAGTGCACGCGGTAGGGGCGGGTACCGCCGTCGCTGACCATGTGCACACCCAGTTCCCCGCGCGGTGATTCGACCGCGACGTACGTCTGTCCGGGCGGGACACGGAATCCCTCGGTGACGATCTTGAAGTGGTGGATCAGGTCCTCCATCGAGGTCCCCATGATCCGGCGGATGTGGTCGAGGGAGTTGCCGAGTCCGTCGGGTCCGAGGGCCAGCTGCGCGGGCCAGGCGATCTTCCGGTCCGCGATCATGACCGGCCCCGGGGTGAGCCGGTCGAGGCACTGTTCGACGATCTTGAGCGACTCCTTCATCTCACCGACCCGGATGAGATACCGCCCGTAGCAGTCGGCACCGGTGTCGGTGACGACGTCGAACTCGTAGTTCTCGTAACCGCAGTAGGGTTGGGCGCGCCGCAGGTCGTGTGGTAGTCCGGTCGATCGCAGGATCGGTCCGGTCACTCCCAGCGCCATGCATCCGGCGAGGTCGAGGTAACCGATGCCTTCGGTGCGTGATTTCCAGATCGGGTTGTCGTCGAGGAGCAGTTCGATGTCTCGGATGCGTCCGGGCAGGATCGCCAACAGTTCGCGGATCGCGGGGACGGCGTCGTCGGGGAGGTCCTGGACGAGTCCCCCCGGGCGGATGAACGCGTGGTTCATCCGCAGTCCGGTGATCTTCTCGAACACGTCGAGGACGAGTTCGCGTTCGCGGAACCCGAAGAGCATCGGGGTGGTCGCGCCCAGTTCCATCCCGCCGGTCGCGAGGGCCACCAGATGCGAGGAGATGCGGTTGAGTTCCATGAGCAGCACGCGGATCACCGAAGCGCGTTCGGGGACCGCGTCCGTGACGCCGAGCAGACGTTCGACGCCGAGGCAGTAGGCGGTCTCGTTGAAGAACGGGGACAGGTAGTCCATGCGGGTCACGAACGTGACCCCCTGGACCCATGTGCGGTACTCGAGGTTCTTCTCGATTCCGGTGTGCAGATAGCCGATTCCGCACCGGGCCTCGGTGACGGTCTCGCCGTCGATCTCGAGGATGAGCCGGAGCACGCCGTGGGTCGACGGGTGCTGCGGCCCCATGTTCACGACGAGGTGGTCCTCGCCGACGGTGTGGGCGGCATCGACGATGGCGTCCCAGTCCTGCCCGACGGCGGTGTGGACGGTCGCGGCCGAGCCGTGCCCGGCGGCGCCCGTCGCGGTGTCGTTCGTCAACTGTAGGACCTCCGCTCGTCGGGTGGCGGGACCTGTGCGCCCTTGTATTCGACGGGGATTCCGCCGAGCGGGTAGTCCTTGCGCTGGGGGTGGCCGGTCCAGTCGTCGGGCATCTCGATGCGTGTCAGCGCGGGGTGCCCGTCGAAGATCAGACCGAAGAAGTCGTAGGTCTCACGTTCGTGCCAGTCGACGGTGGGGTAGATCGTGTACAGCGACGGAACGTGCGGATCGGTGTCGGGCGCGGTGGTCTCGACGAGAACGCGGCGATTGTGCGTGATGGACATCAACGGGTACACCGCGTGCAGTTCGCGCCCACCCTGTTCCGGGAAGTGCACGCCACTGACGCCGAGGCACAGTTCGAACCGCAGGTCGGGTTCGTCGCGCAACGCACCCGCGACGAGTGGCAGATGACCGCGATGTACGTGCACCGACAACTCACCGTGGTGCACGACGAACTTCTCGACCGCGTCGGCGAATTCGACACCGGTGTCGGCGCGCCGGCGCACCAGCGCGACCTCGAGCGCATCCGCGATCCCGTCGAGGTCGCCACCGAAGGGCCGGGGGCTGCTGCCGGGCAACTCGATCCTCCGTACGAGCCGCCCGTATCCGGAGGTGTCGCCGGAGTCGTGCACCCCGAACATGCCGGTGCGCACCGCGATCGTCTCGGGTGGCGACTGGGGGTCGGAGATGTGTTCGCCGGTCATCGTCGCGGCACCTCGAGTTGGATGAGCGGTCGCGCCGCGAGCGCGGCCTCCTCCGCGGCGCGTACCGCCTCGGCCCGGTTGGCTCCGAGGGGCATCTGCTGAATCTTCGTGTGGAGCGCGAGGATCGCCCCCAGCAGCATCTCCGGCCGCGGCGGACACCCCGGTAGGTAGATGTCGACGGGGACGACGTGGTCGACGCCCTGGACGATCGCGTAGTTGTTGAACATCCCGCCCGACGAGGCGCACACGCCCATCGCGAGCACCCACTTGGGTTCGACCATCTGGTCGTACACCTGCCGCAGTGCGGGGGCCATCTTCTGGCTGACGCGGCCGGCGACGATCATCACGTCGGCCTGCCGCGGGGAGGCGCGGAACGCCTCCATCCCGAACCGGGCGATGTCGAATCGACCGCCGGCGGTCGACATCATCTCGATGGCGCAGCACGCCAGACCGAAGGACGCCGGCCACAACGAGCCCTTGCGGGCGAAGCCGGCGAGTGCTTCGACCGTGCTGAGCAGAAACCCGCTCGGGACCTTCTCCTCGAGACCCATGTCCGACTCCTACCACGTCCGCTCGTTGTGTGGATCCTTTTCCGGCGCATGCTCTTCCGATTCCGCCGCATCCGGGACCTCAGTCCCAGGTCAGTCCGCCCCGCCGCCACTCGTAGGCGTAGGCGACGAAGACGTTGAACATGAACAGTGCCATCGCGGCGAACCCGAAGACTCCGAGCGCGTCGAAGTGGATCGCCCACGGGTACAGGAACACGATCTCGATGTCGAAGACGATGAACAGCATCGCCGTGAGGTAGTACTTCACCGGGAATCTCCCGCCACCGGTCGGCTGCGGGGTGGGGTCGATGCCGCACTCGTACGCTTCGAGTTTCGCGCGGTTGTACCGGCGGGGACCGGCGATGCTCGCGACGACGACGGAGAACACGGCGAACGCGACGGCGATCGCTCCGAGCACCAGGATGGGGACGAATGCGTTCATCGGCACCTCCGGTTCGATGTGCGTGCCCCGCTGCGTGTCACCGGGCATCGGGTGAAGGGTGACCCACGGCACCCACCCTAGTGCCGTCGGTGCCCGACTCGTCCCGGATTCGGAAGGCCTGTCCGGGCGGGCGTGTCACCCTCGACGACCGGTGTCACCGGAGTAGGGTCGTGCGTCGCGGCGGCCCTGCGGGCCCGGCCGCGCAAGCGCGTCGTGTCAGCGGGATCGCTCGTGGCGCAACAGGTCGAGGACACCCGTCGCCAGACGCATGGGATCGATCGGGTGCGCGACGACCAGGTCGGCGCGCGACCAGGTGGCCAGCCACCTGTCGTCGGGACGGCCGATGAGCACCACGACGGGTGGACACGGGTCGATCTCGTCCGAGAGTTGCTTGGCCAGACCGAGGCCGCCGGTCGGTGCCGCCTCCCCGTCGAGGACGACCAGATCGATCCCTCCGGCGTCGAGGTGGGCGAGAACGACCGCACCGGTGGCGACGTCCAGGTACTCGAGCGGCGGCAGATCGGGATGCAGATTCGTGCCGAGCGCGGTGCGCACACGCTCCCGGACGGTGGCGTCGTCGCTGTACACGAGGACCTTCAGCACGGCGGGGCCACTCGACGTATCGCTCACGGCCCGATGGTAGCGCCGCCGTTCGGCACGGGGCGCGGGCGAGCCCGCGGCGTGTCGCGGGCTCACACGGTGACGCGGACCGGAGTCGCACTCGCTGTCGTGGACTCGTTGCCGAGCTCTCCGTTGCCGTTCTCGCCCCAGCAGAACAACTCGGCGTCGACGGTGGTGGCGCAGGTGTGTGCGGTGCCGACGGTGATCGTGACGGCCGCCGCGGGCAGACCCACCGCGGTGGGGATCGACGAGTGCTGTCCGGGCGCGCTCGTGTTCCGGCCGAGGTCCTCGGTGCCCCAGCACGAGGCGACACCGTCGTCGGTGACCGCGCAGGTGTGCCGGGTGCCCGCGGCGAGGGAGACAGCCCGCCCCGTCAGCACGCTCTCGACGGGGACCGCGGACGAATCGGTGGTGCCGTCGCCGAGCTGACCCCACCCGTTCCCGCCCCAGCAGTACGTCCGTCCGCTCTCGAGCACCGCGCAGGTGTGTTCGCGACCGGCCACCACGTACGTCGCGGGCGCCGGGAGTTCGACCTTCAACGGATCCGGGACGGCGACATCGGCGTCGTTGGTGTGTCCGCGGCCGAGTTGACCGGCGGTGTTCGCGCCCCAGCAGAAGACGTCGCCGACGACGGTCGACGCACACGTGTGGTTTCCGCCGGCCGCCAACGACGAGAGGGTGGGCAGGTCGACGCGTTGCGGCCGTTCGTGCCGGTCGTATCGTTCGTCACCGACCTGACCGTTGTCGTTGCGTCCCCAGCAGTACCCGCCGCCGTCGTCGGTGAGCGCGCACGTGTGGTCCTCCCCGGCGCTGAGGGAGGACACTCCGGTGGGTAGATCGACGACCCGCACCGGCTGCGATCGCTGGTCGTCCGTGCCGTCGCCGAGCTGCCCGAACGTGTTGTACCCCCAGCAGTAGGTGTCTCCCGTGTCCGTCACCGCGCAGCTGTGCTCGCGGCCGGAGCCGAGCGCGACCGCCGGGGCGGGAAGGGACACGGACACCGGCGAGTAGCGGGTGTCGACGGTGCCGTCACCGAGTTGCCCGGAGGTGTTGAAACCCCAGCAGCTCACCTCACCCCGGCGGTCGGCGCACGTGTGCCACCCACCCGCCGCGGCCGTGAACACGTCCGGTGTCTCCGCGGGCCCGGGCGCGGCCGCGGTCCGGGATGCACCGTCGGGCCACCACACCGCCACGCCGACGGCGGCGACGATCGAGGCCACGACGGCGATCAGGACTGCCGCGGTGCGGCGCGCACCGCGCGCCGGTTCCCGCGGTGCCGGGGCCCGCTCCGGTGACGGTGCCATCGGCACGGTTCGCGGGTCCGGCCGCGCGGTGGCGACGAGTGCCCCGCGGGCGACGACGGTCTTCGGGTCGTCGAGTGTGGCGACGGGCCCGATCTCCGAGAGCGCCTGGTGGACGAGGGGGATGCGGGACGAGCCGCCGGTGAGGTAGATCGCCTGCAGGGCACCCTGCGGCACCCGCGCCGACGACAGGGCCTCCCGCACGAGTGCCGCCGCCTCGAGGATCTTCGGAGCGACGAGGTCGTCGAACTCGCTGCGGGTCAGCAGGAGGTTCTCGCGCCGGTGCCCGGCAGCAACGGTGACGGTCGCCGACGGGTTGCCCGAGAGCACCTCCTTGGCGCGACGCGCGGAGTCGTCGAGCGCGCGACGGGCCGCGAGCCCGGCGGGATCGGTGCCCTGCACGAGTCCGGCGAGCTCCGGATCCCGGTCCGCGATCCGGTCGAGCGCCCACCGGCTCACGAGGGCATCGAAGGTCTTGCCGCCGAGGGTGTTGTCGCCGCGTGCGGCGACCACGTCGAAGGTGCCCGCGTCGGTCGCCCGCAGGATCGCGACGTCGACGGTGCCGCCACCGAAGTCGAACACGGCGAGCGCCGAACCGGGCGGCATCGGTGCTGCCCGGGTGTAGAAGTGCGCCGCGGCGCGGGGTTCGGAGACGGTGGTGACCGTCGACGGGTCGATGCCCGCGCGCCCCGCGGCGGTGGTCAGAACGGCGACGAGGTCCCGGGGCCACGCCTCGGGGTGGGTGAGGACCACCCGTTCCGGTGGAACCGCGTTGTGGTGGCGCAGTGCGCGACGGTAGGCATCGCCGAGGACGGCTGCCACCGCGTCGGTCGGGTCGACCGGGGTTCCGCGCACCGGTACGGCGCCGGTCCCGACGAGCCGTTTGGGTGCGGGGACGAAGCCCGCGGGATCGGCGTCGGCGGCGTTGAGCGCGGCGTCGCCGACGAGGATGTCGTCGGCGGAGCGGACGGGCACCGTCCGCACGTACACCGCGGACGGCATCGCATTGCCCTGGTGGCTGAGCGGCAACGCCCGGACCGGCCCGGCCGGGGCGCTCTCGGCGGCGGCGGTGTTCGACGTGCCGAAGTCGATCGCCAGCGACCAGGGTGCTGTCGTCATGGATTGGCAGCCTAGCGGCCGCAGTCCCGACGCCCGTGCGCGGTGTGGTCTCGCGTGTCAGTACGCCGTGGGTTTCACGCCGCGCCGGAACTCGAGTGCGGCGTGATGCCGTCGGTGATGTGTTCTGCTCTCCCGGCCGGGTCGCGGTGTGACGACCGGCCCCGGTGAGATCATCACGTGTGCGACGACGATGCAGCCGCCGGTCACGAGCCCGAAGAGCACCGCGTACCCGATCGATCCGGTGAACACGACCACCGCTGTCCCCACCGCGATGACCGCGAGCGGCACGAGCAGTGCCAGCATGCGTCCCTGCGACCCCTGTTCCCCCGATTCATGGCGATGTTCGCTCATCGGTTCCCTCCCTGGCCCACTTCGAGCCGTACCCACTCCGGGCGGTGCGCTCGATTCGGCTCGACGCTGCGGACTCCCCGTCCCGCCGGGCGCGTCGGCCTAGTAGGTAACAGAACACTACCAAATGTGACATAAATCTCGCAATGGTGTTGTCTTCCATCACGAGCGTGTTGCACGTCGGTGACCCTCCCGGTCCGCGGCGGCCTCACCGGTCCGCCGTCACCACCCGCAGAAAGTTTCAGAATCTTTGAAACTTGTAGCCAGGTAAGGCTACGCTTCCCGGGTACTCCGATCGGGCTCACCACCCGATCCGTCGAAAGGCATCCATGCATCACACCCTGCGCCGCGCACTGCGTCGGCCCGCCCTCATCGCGACGGCACTCGCCGGAGCGTTGCTGCTCGGAGCGTGCTCCGGCAGCAGCGACGACGACACCACCACCTCCTCGTCGGGCGGATTCGAACCGGTCAGCATCGAGCACGCCCTCGGCACCGCCGAGATCACCGAGCAGCCCGAACGGGTCGTCACGCTCGGCATGGGCTCGGCCGAGACCGTCATCGCGCTCGGCACGGTCCCCGTCGGGATCGAGGAGTATCCCTGGGGCAGCGACGACACCGGCTACCTGCCGTGGATCCACGAGGCACTGACCGAGCGCGGGGAGGAACTGCCTCCGCAGATCACCGGCGGCACCGAACTCGACGTCGAGTCCATCGCAGCGCTCGAGCCCGACGTCATCCTCGCGCCGTGGTCGGGCATCACCAAGGACCAGTACGACCTGCTCACCAACATCGCACCGACCGTCGCGTATCCCGAACTGCCGTGGACGATCACCTGGCAGCAGCAGATCGAGACGATCGGCACCGCCCTCGGCAAGCACGACGAGGCGCTCGGGCTCATCGCCGACATCGACCGGACGTTCGCCGAGTCCGTCGCCGCCCACCCCGAATACGCGGGCGTGACGTTCTCGTACATCTACAACACCGGTCCGGGAACCCTCGGCGTGTTCCTCGCCGACGAGCAGCGTGTCGCGATGGTGCGTGGCCTCGGCCTGACCGTCGACCCGGTTGTGTACACCCTCGAGGAGACCGAGGGCACCGACTCGTCGGTCATCGGACTCGAGAATGCGCATCTGCTCGCCGACTCGGACCTGGTCTTCACGTTCTACTCCGATCCGGAGAACCGTCGACAGATCGAGGAACAACCGGTCTACCAGCAGATTCCGGCTGTCGAGCGCGGATCGCTGGTCGCCCCCGAGGAGCAGCCGTTCGTGACCGGATCGTCGATCATCAACCCGTTGACGGTGCCGTGGGCGCTCGAACGGTACGTCCCCCTCATCGACGCGGCGATCGCGAACCTCGACCGCTGACCCACCCGTGCGCACTTCTGGTGGTCCCGGCTACCAGAAGTGCGCACGACCGGAGCGGGTCAGGGGTGTGCGTCACGTCGTTGTTTGTGGCGGCGCCATTCGGCGCTCAACGCGCGATTGTCGAGCAGCCACGCCATGTAGTCGTGCATGTTGGTCACCCGGGTGTACGCCGGCGACGCCGGATCCACCCGCTGCAACGCCTCACTCGCCAACTGCCGCTGACCGCGCAGGTACTCCTCCTCGATCTCGAGGAAGCCACCCCACACGTCGTCGGCCATCACGAAGAAGTGGGTCCGCTCCCCCGGTCGCCGCACCCGCTGCACGAATCCCCGCGCGACCAGTCGCCGCGTGTACGTCGACACGGACCCGCGGCTCGCCCCGAGCACACGCGCCAACTCGTCGGCGCTGACACCGCCGCTCTCGTCGACGAGCAGGTAGCCCGCGATCCGGCCCTCGATCCGTGACGCACCCCCGGTCTGCCAGTAATCGGCGAAACGTTCCACGAACCACGTCCGCACGTCCCCGTTCGTGTCCGCCGCACCGTTCGTGCCCACCTCACGCTCCCCGCTCATGTCGACCATTGTCGCAACGCCCGTGCGGCGTCGCCGCGCCGGACGTCACCGCCGCCCGAGAGCGGCAGCGAGCCGGGTCCCCTGCCGGATCGCCCGCTTCGCATCGAGTTCGGCGGCGACGTCGGCACCACCGATGACGTGCACACCCACGCCGGCGTCCCGCAGTCCCGTCTCCAGATCGCGCACCGATTCCTGACCGGTACAGAGCACGATGTCGTCGACCTCGATCAGTTGTCGACGCCCGTCCGTGTGCACCACGGTCAGTCCCCGGTCGTCGATGCACTCGTAACGCACACCGCCGATCTGTTCGACGCCTCGGGCCGCGACCGCCGCTCGGTGCACCCACCCCGTGGTCCGGCCGAGACCCGCACCGAAGCGGGACGACTTGCGCTGCAACAGCACCACCTGGCGCGCCGCGGGAATCGGTGCGACGGCCGTGACCGCACCCCGCACATCCGAACGCGGATCCGTCACGCCCCACTCGCGTTTCCACTCGCGGAGGTGCAGGGTCGGCGAACCCGCAACGGTGAGGTACTCGCACACGTCGAATCCGATGCCCCCGGCGCCGATGACGGCCACCCGGTCGCCGACGGGCCGGGCCTGCCGGAGCAGGTCGGCGTAGGTCAGCACCGACGGGTGATCGACGCCGGGGATCTCCGGCACGCGGGGACGCACCCCCGTCGCGAGGACGACATCGTCGTATCCGCCGTCGATCAGACCGTCCACGGTCGCGCGGGTCCCCAGGTGCAGGTGCACACCGAGGGTGTCGATGCGCCGGGTGAAGTAGCGCAGGGTCTGCGCGAACTCCTCCTTGCCCGGAATCCTGCGGGCGAGATCGAACTGGCCGCCGATCCGATCTGCGGCTTCGAACAGGTCGACACCGTGCCCGCACTCGGCGAGACCCACCGCCGCGGACAGTCCGGCCGGCCCGGCCCCGACGACGGCGACCCTGCGCGCCCGGCGGGTGGGGAGCAGCTCGAGGCGGGTCTCGTGGCCGGCTCTGGGGTTGACCAGGCACGACACGGTCTTGTTCGCGAAGGCGTGGTCGAGGCATGCCTGGTTGCAGGCGATGCACGTGTTGATCTCGTCCGCCCGGTCCGACCGTGCCTTCACCGGCCAGTCCGGATCGGCGAGCAGTGGCCGCGCCATGGACACCAGGTCGGCGTCGCCCCGCGTGAGGATCGCTTCGGCGGTGTCCGGCACGTTGATCCGGTTCGACGCGCACACCGGGATACCCACGTGCGATTTCAGTTCCGCGGTGAACTCGACGAACGCCGCGCGCGGCACCGATGTCACGATCGTCGGAACACGGGATTCGTGCCAGCCGATGTCGGTGTTGAGCATCGACACCCCGGCCTCTTCGAGTTCCCGGGCGAGCACGACGATCTCGTCCCAGGTCTGGCCGTCCTCGACGAGGTCGGCCATCGACAGCCGGAACACGATGAGGAAGTCGGGGCCGAGCGCCGCCCGCGTGCGGCGCGCGATCTCGACGGCGAATCGACGACGGTTGCGGGGCGTGCCACCCCACTCGTCGGTGCGGTGATTGGTTCGGGGCGCCAGGAACTGGTTGACGAGATACCCTTCACCGCCCATGATCTCGACGCCGTCGTAGCCGGCGTACCGGGCGAGTTCGGCGCAGTGGACGTAGTCGTCGACGGTCGAGTCGACGTTCGGGCCGGACAGTGCTCGCGGCGTGAACGGGTTGATGGGTGCCTTGATCCGCGACGCCGACACGCTCCACGGCACGTAGGCGTAGCGCCCGGCATGCAGGATCTGCAGTGCGATGGCCGCTCCTGCGCGGTGGACGGCGCGGGTGATGATGCGGTGCCGGCGCGCCTGGGCCCGGTTGACGAGTTGCGCCCCGAACGGCAGGAGCGGGCCCTGCCGGTTCGGTGAGTGCCCGCCGGTGATGATCAGTCCCGCACCGCCGCGGGCTCGGGTGGCGTAGTACTCGGCGAGGCGGCGGGTGTGCCACGCGCGGTCCTCGAGTCCGGTGTGCATCGAACCCATCACGATCCGGTTGCGCAGGGTGACCGATCCGGTATCGAGGGGTGTGAACAGGTTCGGGAACGCGGTCACGGGCGCTCGCCTTCCGTTTCCGGCAACGCGGTCGCCTTCTGCAGCACAATCGTCGAGAGCCGATCGAGCCGTTCGGCGCGACCGGTGTCGAGACGCCGACGGACCGTCTCGGCGCGGCGGGTTCCGGCGGCGCGGGAGGCTCCCACCGTCGCGGCGATCTTCGCTGCCGTGCCCAGCGCGAGATCCGGCAGTGCTGGCGCGGGCAGGACGCCGGGTACCGCGGGGGGCTGCTCGTGGGGGGTCTGCGGGCCGGTGTGCATGGTCGGGGACGTTACCGGAGGGCTTCGACAGCCTACGGAACCGGAAAATCGTGCTCACCTCGGGGTTCGGGACAATAGCTGCGTAAACGGCAATCAACAGCACCGACCCCGTACAAACCGGGAGTGACCACGGGCTGGAGCGCTCAACTGTCCGCTTTGACCGTTATTTCAGGTTCCGCGGGAACGTGTCATTCTCCAGATTTCGTGTCACCGGCGTGTCATTTTCCAAGTTTCATGTCACCCGGTCGCACACTGTAAAGAGGAATAGTCAAATCCTGTGGATCGGGGGTCGTCAGGCGACCTCGGA
>ERZ747221.134-NODE-134-length-86163-cov-4.785412_pt1 | contig 86163 bp, 72 predicted proteins | sample MGYA00374949_ERZ747221 | MGnify/ENA primary metagenome ERZ747221 (study PRJEB28779, sample SAMN05720172) | bioreactor metagenome | isolation source: Anaerobic biogas reactor | place: USA:Washington, USA | collected 2015-08-08 ... | reverse complement strand
CGCCGTCGCTGCCGGCGATGACGCGCGCATAGCCGCGTTCGTCCACGACCTCCACGCCGGGCAGCGCGCGCCCGCGCAGGAAGTCCAGCATCGACGCGAAATCACAGGGCGGCCGGTAGGCGAGGCGGAGCGTGAGCGTGTCGCCACCTTCGCGTGCGGCGGTGCCCGGCTGCCTGCGCAGGTCGCGCGGGGCCATCCGGTAGGCCGCCTGGAAGGCGGCGTTCTTGGTCGCGATCTTGTCGGCCAACTGCCGTTTGAAATCGACCAGTTTCTCGGCCAGCCCCTTGTCGGCAAAGCGCTGCGTCACGTCCTGCTCGTTGTAGCCGCTGGTCAGGATGACGCGCACGTCAGGGTCTATGCCGCGGATTTCGCGGAATACTTCCGCGCCATTGAGGTGCGGCATAGTCAAGTCCAGAACCACCGCGTCGATTTCGGTATATCGGGTGCGGAAAAGTTCGATGGCGCGGCGCCCATCTTCAGCAGCCAGTACTCTGAATCCGGCGCGCCGCAACGCCTCTTCTGCCAGGGATCGCACGATTTCCTCGTCATCGACTACCAGAACGAGGCGGTCTTGGCCGTGCAGACGCACTTGCGGCTGAGCCTGCCCAGCGGCAGCGACGATGTCGCGCCCCACCGGAAACAGCACGCGAAAAGTCGTTCCGCGGCCCGGTGTGCTGTCGACAACGATCGCGCCGCGATGCCCGCGGACTATTCCCAGGACGGCGGCCAGACCCAGCCCGCGGCCGGTGAACTTGGTAGTAAAGAACGGGTCGAAAATCCGCGCGCGGGTTTCGGCGTCCATGCCACATCCCGTATCGCTTACTTCCAGGAACACGTACCAACCCGGCGCCAGATCGTATCCCAGGCAGTGACTTAAGCGATCGGCCTCGTCCACTTGCCGAATGCCGGTGCGCAGCGTAATCACGCCGTCGTTTTCGCCCAGCGCTTCCGAGGCATTCGTCATCAGGTTCATGATGACCTGCCGCATCTGTGTGGCATCCGCCTCGATCAGCGGCAGATCGGCGGCGAACTCGCGCTTCAAAACGGCTTTTCGCGAAACGGTGGCCACCAAAAGATCTGCCATTTCCTCCACCAGGCGGTTGAGGTGCACGGGCCCGACGCTGAAATGACCCTTTCCGGAGTAGGCCAACATCTGCCCCGTAAGTTCGGCCGCGCGCTGGGCGGCTTGCTCGATCCGCTTCAAGCTGAGTTGCGCGGGCGAATCCGGTGCGATCTCCGATTGCGCCAGACCGGCATAGCCCATGACCGCTGCCAGCAGATTGTTGAAATCGTGTGCCACTCCGCCCGCCAAAACGCCCAGGCTCTCCAGCTTTTGCACCTGCTGCACGCGCGCTTCGAGCTTGCGGCGCTGTTCCTCGGCCTGCTTTATGTCTGTTATGTCGCGGATGATGGCCATCTTCGAAATCGTGCCGTCGGAGCGGAAGATGGGCGTGTTGCTGGCGTGCAGCGTCCGTCTGTCTTTGGGGCTGGTGATTTCCCAGACGTGGCTGCGGCCCTGCTGAATCAGGTCGTTCGGGCACCACGGGCATTTCTCCGTGCGATCGTGCAAGGCGCGGTAGCACGCTTCACCGATGGCGTTGCGGCCCGTCCGGCGGATCATGGCCGGGTTCATATACTCTACCCGCAGATCAGCGGAGCAGATGTAGACCAAGTCCTCCATGGCGTCCATCATCGAGCGGTACTTTTCCTCGCTGTCGCGGAGCGCCGCCTCGGCCCGCTGACGCTTCGTCGCCTGAGCGAGGTAGGTGGCGGCCGCGCGCAGGAACTCCACTTCGCTGGCCTCCCAGGCTCGGTCGTCGGCGCAGTTGTCCAGGCCGATGAAGCCGGCGTTTTCGCCGTCGATCATCAGCGGCAGTAGCAGGAGCCTGCGAACCCCCGCCGATTCCATGATGGCCCGGGTGGCCGGGGGCGCTTCGTGCAAGCAACAATCCAACACGCCGCCCGCCATGCCAATCCTGGTCCACTCCGGAAACAGCCGCGCCGGCGGGATGTTCTGCAGCTCCGGATTGTCGAGTTGCCGGCTGACGCCCGGGGCGCACCATTCGGCCACCCGGCTGGAGCGCAACTCGCCGGCATCATCGCGCGAGTGCCGGAAGACATAGACGCGGCCAGCACCCGAAGCGGGTCCCAAAACTTCCACGAATGCCTGGTAGGGGACGGACGACTGCGAGGACAGCAGATGCTCGGCCGCGGCACTGAGTCCGCTCAAAAGGCGTGCCCGCCGTTCGAGCGCCTCTTCGGCCGTTTTGTGCTCGGTTACGTCCAGCACGTAGCCGCAGAAATGGATGATGTGGCCGCGCTCGTCACGGCGCACGATGGTGAAGTCGCGGAGCCAGCGCACCTGGCCGTCCGGGCGCACGATGCGATATTCCTGTTCGTAGCACCCGGCCCCTCCCTGCGTGAATTGTGTGATTTCGGCCGTAACGCGTGATAGATCGTCCGGGTGGATCACTTCGGCGAACGGCGTGGTTCCGCTCAAGAACTCCTCGGCGCTGCGCCCGAACAAGCTCGACACGTTGGGCGAAACGTATTCGCAGGGCCAGCCCGGGCCGGGCGCCCAGCGGAAGACAACCACAGGACCGCCGGTGAACAGCAGCCGGGCCCGTTCCAGGTCTTGCATGGCCTGCCGCATCTGCGTGATGTCGCGGTGGCTGGCGTGAACGCCCAGGAATTCGTCGTGCGCGCCGCGGATCGGCCGGCAGTTGTGGGCTATCCAGCGCGTCTGTCCGGTGCGCGTGACAATCCGCAGTTGGAGTTCGTCGGCTGGATCGCCGCGCAATGCCAACTCGCTGTGAGCGGCCCACAGGGCGCGGTCTTCCGGATGAACGAGTTCTTCAAAAAGCTCAGGCCGGCTGTGAAACTCATCGGCGCTGTAGCCCGTGAGTTCGAGGCTGGCGGGCGAAACGTACTTGGCGCGCCCATCCGGACCGCGCCAATACGTGAATTCCTGCGAGAACGCCACGAGCAGGCGATACAGCTCCTCACTTTCGCGCAGCGCCTGCTGAAGGCGCGCCCGTTCCGCGGATTCAAGCGCGCAGCGTTGCTCCAGTTCCTCAATGCGCGCCCGCGGTTCGCGATTAGACTCGTCGCCCGGAGCGTTGTTCGTCGGCATTTCGGACATGTTAATCAACCGCCAATTAAGCCGATGCCATCTCTCTCCATGTGCAGCGGTCAATTGATTCCGCATGCAGCATGGCGGCCGATACTCGTACCCCACGCCATCCAGCAGGGCACGTTAGTCAGGCCAAGCGGCCGATTAATCGCCTTGCGCGCCCCCCTCGCCCGCCAACCGCGCCGAATGCCGGCCCACAAGGCTGCGGCGGTCGGCGCCCGGCAGACCAGCTATGGCTGGGATTTGAGTTGTTGTTCGTAGTCCGCTAGAGCTTTCTCCAGCTCCCCGCGAATCCGCGGGTTATCTTGGGCCAAGGCAACGGCTCTCCGCTGAGTTTCGACGGCTTCGGCTTTCTTGCCGTTGTCCCAAAGCGCACGGGCGTAAACGGCGAACACGTCAGCGCGACCGCCTGCAAGTTCGCAGGCCCGCTTGGAGGCGTCTAGCGCCAGTCCCAGATCGCGATATTTAAAGTCTGCTTTGCTAAGAATGTCGAACGAGAACATCGCCAAAATCTGCGGATCGTCTGCCAACTTGTCCACGATCTGGCGCCCAAGGGTTTTGAGTTCCGCTTCATTTTGGCCGGCCGACGCGAGTTCGTAATAGCGCGTCAGCAGGGGCAAGGTTTCCTCGCGCGTCCTGGCGGCGGCCAGGCTGTACTTGCCATTGATGATCTGGTCGACAGCCTGTTCCAGCCCGAATTTTGGATGGCCGCTCCAAGCGATGCGGCCTTCACGGTCGATCACGAACGCGTGCGGTATGCCCCGCAATCCGAAGGCGTGGATGTAAGCGTTGTTTGTTTGGTGATTGTCATCGTAGGCCACCGTGTAGTCCATTTTGTCGCCCATCTTGGCGACGAACGGGGCCACGGCCTTGGGGTTGTTCTCGTCGGTGATTCCGATCACGACCAGCCCCTGGTCCTTGTACTTCCGCTGAAGCTCCGTCAGATGAGGGATGCTTTCCCGGCACGGGTGGCACCACGTGGCCCAGAATTCGAGGACATAGACGTTCTTACCCTTGCCGGCAGCGAGGTCGACCGGCTCGCCCTTGATCCACTGAGCGATTTTTAGTGGCGGAGCAGGGTCACCGAGTTTGATGGCCCAGGCGGGTACGGCCAGCACGAGTAACAACAAACCGGCCCACAGGCGGTTTACGCGTCCGTTCATCAGAACTCCTGGTCACCGCGGGGCGGTGATCGGCCAAAAAAAAGGCGCGCCCGGCAACCAAAGTACCCGGAATTCACCTCTTTTACAAGCCTGCAACGAACGGGCTCGCACTGTTGAAGTCCGTCCAGCGGCCCGGCCGATGCGGGAGGGTCCGCCAACCTCACGCGAGCCGGCTTTATGTGCGCGCGAAAATTTATCGGACAACAATCCTCCTGACCGGCATTCCCGGACCCCGCGCAGCTATGGCCCGGTTCATCAGCCACACCTGTCGACTTGTAGAGACTCCGACTCGTTCGTCCAACTCTGGCCGGCCGGCTAACCTTTGCTAAACTTGGAGGTCTTTAATCGGGTCGTCCAAATTTGCCGGAAGCGCCTGGGCGACCACGCGCCGGCCGGGTGTCGCTGCGCACCTTGCGGATTTTCAGGCACCCCGCCGTTCGCCATGGAGGTTTTTGATGCCGTTTCTCTGTTTCTTGGGGACGTTAATCGCGTTGCTGGTCGCAACCGCTTCCGAGCCGCCGGCCAGATCCACGGAAACCCCCGATCCGTCGGCAAGCGGGCCTCGGCTGAAGCTGTCCCAGGACTCCTGGAACTTCGGCACGGCGCGGCACCTGGAGCACCTTGAGACCACCGTCCAGCTTTCCAATATCGGTAACGCGGAGCTGCAAATCTCCAACGTCAGCTCGAGCTGCGGCTGCACCGCGGCTCAGCCCGAAAAGCGGCGCCTGCTGCCCGGCGAATCCACGCCGTTAAAGATCACTTTCAACACGCGCGGCAAGCAAGGCTCGACCACGGCTAACGTGACGATTGAGTCCAACGACAAGTCCGAGCCTAAGAAAATCTTTCGCGTGGAAGGCGAGGTGAAGCGCGTAATCCAGGTAGAACCTGAATTCGCCGTCTTTCGTCTTCTGAGCCCGGACGAGCAAATGTCCACGCGGGTGCACGTCGTGAACACCACTCCGCAACCCATGCAGTTGAAGCTGCAAGAGTACGCGTCCGGAAAGTTTACGGCCGAACTGAAAGAGATTCGCTCCGGTCAAGAGTACGACATCGTGATCACCACCAAGCCGCCGATTACGCAGCGGCGAATGGCGGATATGCTGCGCGTGACAACCGGCCTGGAAGACGAGCCACGCCTGGAGATATCCACGCAAGTCCAGCAGATCGACCGGGTGAATTTTCTTCAGCCGGCCCTGCTGGTGGTCGGCGAGCGTAACGAGACTCTGGAGGCCTCCGGGGATATCGAGTATTTCGGGAATGATCCCGCCTTCCGCGTCACGAAGGCAGAATGCGCCGACTCACACGTTGCCGTACGATTTAGCGAGCCCTTCGCGCCGGAGGCAAACCGCCCGGGACGCAAGCCGACCTCAATCGTGAAGTTCGTGGCGCAGTTCCCTCCGCAGGTCGTGTTCCCGCCCGGCGGCCTGCCGATCCGCGTGTACACGACAGACCCCGAGTATCCCACGCTGACAATCTATGCCACCACCGACACTGCCGAGTATCGCGATCTTACCGCGCGCGCCCGTAACCAGAGCCAACGAAAAACGCCGTAACCACTTTGGCTTAAAAGGAGACCGTCTCACCGGAGCTGTCCATGAATGCGTTGATTGCCGCCCTTGTCCATCCCAGGAGCGCCGCGGTGATCCTTGCGCTTTGTGTTGCGCTGTCTGTCCTCACTTGGGAGAGCGCCCTTGCCCAGCCGGCCGACCCTGCCGCAAAGGGCGCCGCAGGGACGCCAGAATCGGCCGGCAGCAGCGGTGTGCCGCGCCTGGAGCTCTCGCCTACGGCCCTGGAGTTTGGCGAGGTCTGGCAGGGCGAGCGGGCTGCCGGCGAGTTCACCGTCAGGAACGTCGGGACCGCGCCGCTGACGCTGACGCTCAAAAGTTCTTGCGGTTGCACGGTGGCCAGCAAGCCGCGTTCGCCACTGGAGCCGGGCGAATCAGACACGTTTCGAATCACTTACGACACCTTTAAGCGCAAGGGCAAGGCGCACCAGACCGTCACTCTCACAACGAACGATCCGGATCAGCCGAACGTGCGTATTGCGGTGACCGGCGAGGTGAAGCCGTTGTACAACACGTCGCCGGCGGAGGGGCTGGTTTTCGATCGTTTGACGAGCGACGCGCAGGTCAGCCGGACGCTGCGGATTGAAAGCAAGTACGAGGGGCCGCTCCACCTGAAGTTGCGTCCGGATCAGGCCTTCGGACCGTTCACGATCGAGCTGAAGGAGGTCGAGCCCGGCGTGGCCTACGAGCTGAGCGCCACGACCATACCGCCCTTAACGGAAGATTTCGCGCGCACCACGGTGGTGATTGAAACGGACGTGGAGCGCTCGCCGGAGATTCGCATTCCGGTTCACGCCCGGGTGCTCCAGGACGTTTCGATCCGCCCAAAGGTGCTCCGCGCCCAGCGCATGCTCATTACGCCCAAAGAAGAAGAAATCACCGTGACTTACAGGGCTGACAAGCCGATCCGGATCACTGAAGTCCGGCCCAGCACGCCCAGCATCAGTTTTGAGCTGTTGACGCCGCGGCCGGCACGCGAAGGCAGCGACTGGACCGCCCAGCCCATCCGTGTGATTTTGCCCCCGGGTGACCAGTTGCCGCCGGGCGACCAGTTCATCACCGTGCTTACCGATTCGGCTGAACCGCGCTTCCAGGAGCTGCGCGTCGTGGTCCGGGACGTGCAGCCCGGCACGCCGGCCGCCTCGCCGGCAGCGGAGTCGAGCGAGAATGATGGAGCAGAACAATAATAATGATGATGACTGAGCCGCTATCTTCTGTATGACGGGAGCAAACAGCGTGCTGCGATCGGGCGTGAGAATCCTGGTGCTTCTGGCGGGCGCGACGCTTATTGGCGTCGGCTACGGCCGCTACCGGCAGATACCGCTGGTGCCGGACGTGCAGCAGATCAAAGAGGAACGCGACCAACGCGCTATTTGGGTGCAGCAGACCGGCATTGATCTGGCGGATTTTGTACGGCACTACCAGGCGGGCAGGCTCGTCATTGACGCGCGGGCGCCGGAGGCGTTCGAGGAAGGGCACCTGGACGCCCCGTTAATCATGAATATCCCGGCCGAGGCCGCGCACGACTGCCTTCATCGGGCCTTGTCTTTCATCGGGACGCCGATCGTGATTTATTGTTCTTCGGCGGACTGTGAATCGGCCCAGGAACTGTGGGATGACATGCGCTCGTGGGCCTTTCCGCCTGAGACGCTGCGCGTTTTTCACCCCGGCTGGATAGGCATTCAGGAGGCGAAGTTGCCGATCGCCCGTGGGCCCGACATGTTTCAGGACGATTTGGGGCAGCAGAGTGAGGAAGAAGAGACGTCCGCCGTCGAGGATTATGCGGACGCCGCTGCCGAGAGCGGCGAGGAGCCGCAGGGCGACGATTCGTCGGGCGCGGAAGAAGAACAGGAGGCCCCATGAGCAGCGCGGCGCCTGGCCGGAATGCGAACTGGATAGGGTGGACAATTCTGGAATGGACGGCCCGGCTCGCCGTGGCGTTGCTTTTCATATACACCGGCTACACCAAGGTCATGGACCCGGCGACGTTCATCAAAGAGGTCCGCAGTTATGAGCTCATGCCGTTCGCTTTGAGCAACTTCACCGCACTGGTTCTGCCGTGGGTGGAGATCATCGCCGGCCTGCTGTTGATAGCGTCCGTCTGGCGTCGCGAGGCCCGCATTCTCTTGGCGCTAATGTTGGTGGTGTTCATCGTCGCCAAGGCGGCCGGGCACGGGGGCGACTGCGGCTGCGTGCCGACCTACAGCTTCCTCAAGCCGCTTTTTGAGGGCTGGATGGGGTTTGTGACCAACGCCGTTCTGTTGCTGCTGCTGGGGGTCGAAACTTTTCTGGAAAGACTGCGCCGCAAACCAGCGCCGGAAGCGCTGCCGGACATCAAGCAGGAACCGGCCTCGGCGTAGGTCGTGTCCGGTAGAGGGATCGAGGGATCCAGGGATCGAGGGATCAAGAGCCGGGTGCAATGCCCAAGCCGCGCCGGGTGCCATGCCCGCGCTTACAGCTTGGGCATGGCACCCGCCGCCGTGTACACCACCGCCGTGTACACCCAACGTCGTGTGCCGCCGCACGAAAACCGCGCTGATCCTGCCGCTTCCCCCAAGTCGCCGCCAAGTACGAAAGTCGTTTAGCGTTTAGCGCCACTTTTCCAGTACCAGCGGCTCCAGCGTGACGCCCCAGTCCTGCAGGGCCCATTGCAGCGGGCGGCGGATGAGTTCCCACACTACGCCGATCGCGCCCGGGCCCCAGAGGCAGATCCAGCCCGTCATCACGAAAACGTTGATCGTCAGCAGCCACGAACACAACATCGGCAGCGGCTGCATGCGCATCCACGCGCGGCGTACCGCCGCCAGCCGCCGCTGTGGCCGGCGATCCAAGTCGCGCATCCAGCGCGACCACTTCTGGTTGATGGCCACCAGCAGCCCCATCACCGCGCCCCAGACGATGTAGTTGCCCGTCACGCCGTGCCAGATGCCGCACACCAGAAACGTAACCAGCGCCGTCACTACGCCATTCCAGCGCTTGCGCGTCAGTGGGAAATAGATGTAGTCGCGCAGGATGAACGACATGCTGACATGCCAGCGGCGCCACATGTCGCTCAGGCTGCGGGCAATCCAGGGCCAGCGAAAATTCTCGATCACCCGATAGCCCAGCAGCCGCGACATGCCGATCACCAGGTCGCAGTACGCGCTGAACAGCACGTAGAAGCCGAAAACCTGCAAGTGAATGGCAAAAAACAGCGTCGCGTAACTGCTGACTTCGCCCGGCCGCAGGTAAAAGTCCTTCGAGAACATGCCCAACCGCCCCAGCCACGGCCCATAGCAGCCGAGCATGAAAATTACTTTGAGCGCCGCCAGCGCCACGCGCCACAGCCCGACCAGCAGGCCGACGCCGAAGCGCCGCTGGTGGCAGGTGTCGATCTCGGCGTTGAACTCGTTGAAGCGCTCGATCGGTCCCTGGATCAGCGTCGGCGCATAGCACACATAGGCCATGAAATTCAGCAGCGTGCGGCGTTCGGCGGGTATTGTGCCGCGCTTGATCTCGGAGAAATACGTGATCATGCGCATGACCAGGTAAGCCGTGCCGATCTCGTGCGAGCGGTGCAAAATCATGTAAAAAAACTGGCGGTTGCTGCCCGGCCAAGCCGGCTCCCAGGCAAGCTCGCGGTAGCCCAGTGGATACAGCCACGGTGCGTTTGCCAGCAGCCACGAGTTCGCAGCGGCCCCCAGTTTGATGTTGTCCAGCGTGTGCGCCAGTATGAAGTAAACGCTAATCACGCTGATCGCGGCCAGCGGCGGCCCCCAGCGCCAGACGTCCGTCCGCCGCACCTCAATCGCGAAGCGCTGGCTCAAGGCGTAGAAGGCCAGGCAAGAGGCCAGCCAGAAGGCGAGATACGCCGCCCCGAATACGTAGCCTACAAACGCCAGCCCCGTCACAACGATCGCCCAGCGCAGGTTGCGCCCCGCCAGCAGCATCAACAGCGGGATCGCCAGCAGGTAGAGCGCCACCGCGTTGCGGCCGTAAAGAATGTCGCTCTTCCAGAACGTCTGCCAAGTCCGGGGCAGCGTCAGCAGCGGCTCGAGCAGGTCCGAGATGGACTCAACCCCCGGCACAACCGCAATCTCCGGCAACGCAAACACTCGCCGTCCTCTTCAGCCGCCGTGCAACCGCTACGGTATGCCCTGCCACTCCACGCCGAACAGGTTGAGCAATGCCGCAGTTGGCCGGCGCACGATTTCCCAGATTACGCGCCAACCCTGGATACCGCCGCCATCGTTCATAATCACCAATGCCGAACCGCAAAGGCAATTCATGGTGAGGAACCAGGCGCACAGGCGCGGCAGCGGTTGCAGGCGCATCCAATGGCGGCGCACCGCGGATAACGCGCGGTGCGGCTGGCGGTCGAGGGTGCGCATCCAGCGCGACCAGCGCTGATTGATGGCAACCATGCCGCCCATGACGAGGCCCCAGAGCACAAAAGACGGGGCCAGGTTGTGCATCAGCCCGCACACGGCGAATGTTATCATGAGCGCCAGCACGACATTCCAGCCGCGCCGCACCAACGGTATGAAGAAGTAATCCCGCAGGATGAAGGAGAAGCTGATGTGCCAGCGGCGCCAGGCCTCCGTCAAACTGCACGACAGCCAGTAGCGGTCGAAGTTCTCGATAACGCGATAGCCCATCACGCGTCCCATGCCGATCGCAACATCGGAATAGCCGCTGAAGTTCAGGTACAGGCAGAAGACCTGGAGCTGGATCGAGATCAGTAGGGCCCAGTAGCTGCGGATGTTCTCGGGGTGAGAATAGTACCCGCTATTGAGCACCCAGCCGTACACGAGCGGCGCGAAGACCACGATGTTGAACAGGTGCTTGCCCAGTCCGAGCGCGATCCGAAACAGCCCGTAGGTCATTTCGCGCCAGTTGCGGTTCGCGTGGCAGTGGTCGATCTCATGGTTGAACTCGCGGTAGCGCTCAATAGGCCCCGCGATCATGGTCGGCGCGAACGTGGAAAACGCCAGAAACTTCGTCAGGCTGCGCTGCGTGGGCGGGATCGTATCCCGCTTGATCTCCGAGAAGTAGCTCATCATGCGAATCGTGAAGATCACGATGCCGTTGACCTGCGGCAGGAAAAATAGCGCATGAAAGAGCTGCATGGGCTGTTTCCCGGGCTCCCAGGCCCAGAGCGACTCCCACGGATACACCCGCGCTCCCAGTGGATAAAGGAACGTCAGGTTCTCGCTCATCCAGGCGTTGGTCGGGCCCGAGAAGTGGATGCGCGTCAGCATCATGGAGACGATGTACCAGCCGCCGACGCATGCTATGGCCGCCGTGGGCGGGGCCCAGCGCAGCACGTCCTTGCGTTTGACCTCGATCGAAAACTGCTCGCTCAATTTATAGAAGATGACGCACTGCGCCAGCCAAATCAGCGGGTACATCGCCCCGAACACATAGGTCATGAAGAGCAGGCCGGTCACGATAATCCCGCTGCGCAGGTGTCGCTGGGGCAGCAACAACAAAAGCAGCAGCAGCGGCGCGAAGTAGACGACCAGGAAGCGGTCGCTGAAGACCAGCATCCAGCCCTGACGCCAGTCCGACACCGCCCCCGAGGTCCACAGATCGTGCAAAAAGCCGGTGAAGCTCGCCCACAAGCTCTGCCAATCGGCGAAGGCCCGACCGCTGATAAGCGCGTCGCGATACTGCCGCAGTGCGTCCAACTCCGGCAAAGTAGCCTGCGCCAACGTGCTCAGATACGGGCTCATCCACTGGCTCGCCTTCCCCGGCAGGCGTGAACATAGCGGGAGTCCAGTCCAAGCGCCAAGCGCGGACATCCCCCCGCGCTTCCGCTAAAATCCCGCCATGACCCAGCACGGACCGCTTAACATCGAGACTTTCGTTGAGCCCATGTTCCAGGAGAACGGCCTGCTGCTCTGGCCGCAGGGCCAGGCCGGCTGCTGGTTCGTAGATCCCGGTTTCCCGCCGCAGCCCGAGGCCCTGGCGGCCGCGGTCCATCAGCACGGTCTCAAGCCGCAGGCCATCCTGCTCACCCACTGCCACGCGGACCACCTGGCCGGCGTGCGCCTGCTCCAGCAGAAGCTGCCCGGAACGCCGCTGTGGGCCCCGCGTGATGAAGAGCACATGCTCGGCGACGCCAACGCCAATCTTTCCGCACCGTTCGGCTTCTCCGTTACCGCCCCGCCGGCCGACCGCCTGCTCTCCCCGGATGAGCAGCTCGACCTCGGCGGCTTGAGCTGGACCGTGCTGGACGTCGGCGGGCACTCGCCCGGTGGCCTGGCGTATTACTGCCCGGCGGCCGGGGTGGTCATCGTCGGCGACGCCCTGTTTGCCGGCAGCATCGGGCGCCACGATTTCCCCGGCAGCTCGCAACGCCGGCTGCTGCGCAACATTCGCGAGAACCTGCTCACGTTGCCGCCCGAAACGGTCGTGTACTCCGGCCATGGCCCGACCACCACGGTTGCCCGTGAGAAGCGCTACAACCCGTTCGTCGGACTCGGTGCCGCGGACGAGGTCGACGATGAGGATTAAGCTCGCACCATACGGACTTGCCGCCGCCCTGCCGCTTGTGCCGTTGCTGCTGATTGGCTGCGCGCCGCGGCGCGCTTGTGTGGCCGATGTTTTCCCGATTGCCTCTGTGGCCGCTCCTTGGAATCTCGACGGCGACGTCTGGAGCGGGACATTCGAGGAAGCCGTCCCGGGGCTCGGCGCCGATGCCGGCCTGTGGCGTGACCCGCAACCCACACGCGTCTGGCTCGCGATCTACCGCCACGAGAACGATAGCTCGCGCCGCTTGGTGGCCCGCGCATTTCAGTTTGAAACCGCCGCCGCGGCCCAAACCATGTACGACCGCATTCGTCCCCCATCGGCCAACGAGTTCCGCGCGGGCGATGCCGGCTGTTGGACCAGCGACGGCGTGCTCTTCGTCTGGGGCCGGCTCGTTTTCGACGTCTTCGCCCCGCAGCCCGGCTGGCAAAACGAGCTTCAGGCCGCCATGCTCGCACAGCATATTCAGAAGCGAATGCCGCCCGGATTGCCGGACACCTCGCCATGAGGGTCGTCGCGCTGCTATCGGTTCTGCCGCTGCTAATCTGCGGCTGCACGCGCGATTCCGCCCGCAACGCGATTCCTCCGGCCGCTGTCGCCGAAGTGCACGATTGGGTGCGCGACCCGACTGTGGTTCCTTCGGAGCAGCACAGCCCGCCCCTGCGACTGCTCTCCCTCGCCCCAAACGCCACCGAAATCTGCTGTGCGCTTGGGCTGCGCGACCAGCTCCTGGCACGTACCCGCTTCTGCGACTACCCGCCGGAAATCCGAAACCTGCCCGAAGTCGGAGATCTGGCCGAAATCAACCCCGAAACACTTGTAGCGCTGCGGCCGGACCTCGTGCTCGTGTCCGGCGCCAGTCGGCCCATCACCGACAAGCTCGTCCGGCTCGGCCTACGTTTCGAATCGCTGCCGGATCGCAACCTTGAGGACGTTTTCGCGGCGGTCGAGCGCGTCGGCCGCCTCACCGGCCGCCCTTTGACAGCGGCCAAACTATGCGACGAGCTGAAGCGCGAGCTGGACCAGCTTGCCGCGAAATGTGCCGCCGTGCCGCGGCAGCGCGTCCTCATACTCCTGGCCCCGCTTTCCACCCCGCCGGCGCCGCCATTCGCCGCCGGCCCGGGTTCGTTCTACGACGATCTGCTGCGGCGCGCCGGACAAGCCAACGCGCTGGCCGAAGAAGGCCGTGCCTTTGGACCGCTCGCACTTGAGGCGATCCTGAGGATTGACCCCGACGTCATTATTGAGCTGCAGCCGGACGGCTCCGACCGTCCCGGTGGCGACGCTGACGCGCTGCGGGCCTGGTCACGCCTGGGCAATCTCAAGGCCGTCATGAACCGCCGGGTTCACGTCCTCACCGGTAGACAACACTACATTCCCGGGCCACGTGTCGTTCGAATATTCGCTGAGCTGTGCCGCATCCTCAGCGGAGAAGCCCATGAGTGAGACCACGTGGCTAATCGAGAGCGCCGCGCTTTCCGTCAGGCGTGGAAAACAGCTCGTTCTGCGCGACCTGAGCTTTCGTTTGGCCGCCGGCGAGTGCGCTTCGCTCATCGGGCCCAACGGCTCCGGCAAGAGCACGCTCTTGCTGGCCATGCTCGGCTGCCTCAGACCGCAGGCCGGCTCGTTGACGCTCGACGGGACGCCGATGCACGCCTTGCCGCCGCGGCGCCGTGGCCGCTTCGTCGCGTACGTCCCGCAAACCGTCGAGCGCCTGCCGGCTTTCACCATCTACGAACTGGTAGCGGGTGGCCGATACCCGCACGTGTCGCCCTGGCGCGCACTCAGCCGGACTGATCAAGAGATCGTCGACCGAGCGCTGGAGACGTGCGGACTGACAGAACTGGCCGACCGGCCGGTCACCGCAGTCAGTGGCGGCGAACGCCAAAAAGCCCTTATCGCGGCGGCGATTGCGCAGGACCCGCAACTCCTGCTGCTGGATGAACCGACGACGGCCTTGGACCCCGCCGTGCAAGTGGAACTGGCGCGCCTGCTCCGCGACTGGCACGCCCGCGGCCGCGCCCTGCTCGTCGTCAGCCATGAACTGCAACTGCCGGCCGCTCTGGGAGGCCGCGTGCTCGCCCTGCGCGACGGGCGGATCGTGGCGGACGGCCCGGCCGGCGAAGTGCTGCGCCCGGCACAGTTAACATCCATCTTTGGCGCGGACTTTGTCTCCGGCCGCACGGCCTGCGGGCGGGAGTTCGTCCTGCCGGCTTGGGATTCAGCGGCAAAGCTCAAGTGAGGACAAGCAGGCGCTCAAGCGGGACGTGTGTGTCTGCCGCCGCTTGAAGTGCTTCATCGCAGATTCCCAAATCTGCGTTACCGCGAATTCAAACCTGCCCGGATACGTTCGAGCTCGGTCGTCGTGCTGTAGCCTTCGAGCAGGTCAACCAGCACAACGCGTCCGCCATGCGATTCAACGTGTTCGCGCCCGACTACTTTCTTGTCGGCCCAGTCGGAGCCCTTCACCAGAACGTCCGGACTGATGCGCGTGATCAGGTGCAAGGGGTCGGCCTCGTCGAAGACGACGACGTAGTCCACACATTCGAGGGCGGCCAAGAGGCGTGTCCGGTCCTCCTGGCGGCGAATGGGGCGGTCGCAGCCTTTATTCAGCTTTCGGACTGAGGCGTCAGTATTAACGGCAACTACGAGCACGCTGCCGAGAGCCTTGGCTTTTTCGAGCAGCTCGACGTGTCCTGGGTGCAGTATGTCGAAGCAGCCGTTGGTGAAGACGACCGTTTCGCCGCGCTGTCGCCGGGCGCTCAGCTCCTCGCATAGCTCACCCAGCTCGCGGATTTTGCCGCGGCCGCGCTGGACGCCGTCGCGCAGTTCGCTCAGCACTTCATCGCGCGTTATGGGTACGCAGCCGAACTTGCTGACTTCCAATCCGCCCGCGATGTTCGACAGCGTGGCTGCCTGCTCGAGCGTCGCGCCGGCCGCCAAGGCGACCGCCACCATGGCCAGCACGGCATCGCCCGCCCCGGTGTTGTCATAAACGGCCCGCGGCACGGTCGGGAAGCGCTGCGCGGCTCGGTCGCGGCGCAGCAGCATGACGCCATCGCGGCCAAGCGTTATCAACAGCGCATCCAGCCGGTACTTCCGTATCAGCTCATTTCCGGCCGGCTCCAGTTCCTCTTGGCACACGCGACGCCCAAAGGCTATTTCCACCTCCACGCGATTAGGCGTCAGGAGCGTCGCGCCGGCATATTTCTCCCAAGCCGGAGAGCGGGCCGGATCGATCAACACCGGCTTGCCGGCGTGCCGGGCCGCGGCCACGATCGCCTGGCAGGTGGACAGCGAGAGCACGCCTTTGTCGTAGTCTTCCAGGCAGACCAAGTCGACCCGCGGCAAGTACTCCTTGACGCAAGCCAGCATCTGCCGCTCATCCTCCGCCGTCATGGGGCGGATGATCTCGTCGTCCACGCGCAGCATCTGCTGCCGGTGGCGATGCTCGGCCAGACCGACCAGCCGCGTCTTGGTTATCGTGGGGCGGTCATTGACCCGCAGCAGCCCGCCTGCATCGCAGCCCGCCTCGCGCAGGGCCTTCTCGACCCGGTCGCCGAACTCGTCCTTGCCCAGCAGCCCGCAGCAGAAAACTTTTCCGCCCAGCGCGACGACATTGAGCGCCACCGAGCCGGCCCCGCCCACGCGGTCCTGCCGCTCGATCACGCGCAGCACGGGCACGGGCGCTTCCGGGCTGATGCGCTCGGCATCGCCGAAAACGTAGCGGTCAAGCATAAAGTCGCCGACCAGTAGCACGCGCGACGACGTGAACCGCTCAATCAGGCTGATCTGACTCGTAGCGCTCATTCATCGGCTTCCGGCGGGATCAACCGTGTTCTCCAGTGCTTCGACGAGCCGCACCGCGGCCTCGTCACGCGCACTGCTCCAGTTAGCGGGCAATCAAGGCTATACCGCGGCGCAGACGCGCTTGGCGGCATCCGTCAAATCCGACGCCGGCACAAGCTGCGGAATGTTGGCCGCCTTGAGCATCTCACGGGCTCTGTCGACGTTCGTGCCTTCCAGCCGCACGACCACGGGCACGTTGAAGCCCACTTCGCGGGCGGCCTTGATCAGCGCGTCGGCGATCACGTCGCACTTGGCGATGCCGCCGAAGATGTTCACCAGGATCGCCTTGACCTTCGGGTCCTCCAGGATGATGCGGAACGCCTCGACCGCCGCTTCGGGCGTGACGCTGCCGCCTACGTCCAGGAAGTTGGCCGGCTCGCCGCCGTGGAGCTTGATGATGTCCATGGTGGCCATCGCCAGGCCGGCTCCGTTGACCACGCAGCCGATGTTACCTTCCAGGGCGATGTAAGTCAGATTGGCCTCGTTCGCCCGCAGCTCGGCCGGGTTTTCCTCCGAAGCGTCGAACAGGGCGGCGATGTCCTCGTGCCGCAGCAGGGCGTTGTCGTCGAAGTTGAACTTGGCGTCGATGGCCATGACCTCGCCGTCGATCGTCTGGACGAGCGGGTTAATTTCGGCCAGCGAGCAGTCCTTTTCGAGGAAAAGGCGGGCCAGCTTCATCATGATGTCCGCGACCACCTTGGCCCGCAGGCCGGTGAAGCCGATCGCCGCCGCCAGGGCGTTGGCCTGGAACTGCTGGAAGCCAAGGTGCGGGTGGAACCAGGCTTTCTTGATCGCGTCCGGGTTGCGGGCCGCGACTTCTTCGATCTCCACGCCGCCTTCGGCGCTGGCCATCATGACCGGCACGCGGCGGGCGCGATCGACCACCACGCCCAGGTAATACTCCTTGGCGATGTCGACTGCCTTGGCCAGCAAAATCTTGCGCACGCGGACGCCCTGCGGCCCGGTCTGCTTGGAAACCATGGGCTCGGCGAACATGCGCCGGGCGTGGCAGACCGCCTCATTCGCCGAGCGCACGAGCTGCACGTAGCCGGCCTTGCCGCGGCCGCCGGCGTGCACCTGGGCCTTAACCACCACCGTTTCGGCGCCCAGACGGCGGAAGGCCTCCGCGGCCTGCTCGCCGGTGGTGATGACTTCGGACGCAGGAACGGGAATGCCCGCATCGCGCAGCAGCGCTCGGGCCTGATATTCGTGAACTTTCATGCAACTTTACTCCGTCGCCTCTACGGGCGGAAACCTTTTCAGGCGGGGAGTCTAACCAGCCAGGGCAGACCGGGCCAGCGAACAAGCGCAAAAGCGTCTGGGACCGGCGGCCCCGCGGCAGGGGGGCGGAGCCACCAGCCAGGGTGCAAGGCTAGGCGGCAAGTCCGGGCGGGCGGGGTTTAGAGCCGAAGGATGCGAAGTGCGGCGTCGCGCGACTTAACCCTTCGGCGGCTCAAAACGCACGTCCTTTTGCAGCAGCAGCCAGTCGGCGTTCTCCGCCAAGGCATGCTTGCCCAACTCGAGAACAGTTGCCTGGACTTGGTCGTCTGCATCCTCAGCTTCCAGCGGATCGGTCTTGCGGCGTGCCGCGCGGTACAAAGGAAGAAGACGCTCATATCGGGCGGCAATCTGGCCGAAGCCGCGCAGCTTGCGATACGTCGCTACAACCATGAATGCGGCCGAAGCCCAACTCAGGGCCAGCATGCCAAATGAGAGGCCGAGGCTGAGTCCCGACCAGGACCCGTCGATGCTGGGTACGCCGCACCATTGCGGAAAGGCCTCGTTCAGGACCTTCAGCAAGGCCCAGGGCGCTGCGGGCCCTAATAGCACCCAAAACGCAACCGCCAGGCGCCGGTCGGCAGCACGCAGGGTGGCAATTTTGCGTTTCAGCCAGGCGTGCTGTCCGTGCACCCAGAGGGAACGAACCACGTGGATGTTGGGCGAAGGGACCCCTGTGTCGTCCAGGTAGACGGTTTTCAATGCCACCCGCAGCCACTCCAGTTCTTCCACTTGATGGCTTTGATAGTGATCCGCCACGCGGTGCGACAGCCCGGCCAGTCGCCAGAACACCTGGACACGCAGGCCCTCAGCCAGCCCGCGGAAGTTCGCAAAGCGGCGCGTGACATTCCTTTGCGAGGTGAGTGAATACAGAAGGAAGATAGCCAACACCACCAGCATATATGCCATCACCGCCGCGGGATCTTTCCGCAGCAGATTACGCCATTGCGCGTAGCGCGACTGCGTCGGGCTATTGCGGTCAGGCGGTAGCGTTGCCGTGTGCAGCGAACTGGCCGCAGGTGAACTCGCCGTCGGTGCCGCGCTGCCCGGCCGCGGCTTCAGCGGCGGAAAATAGTAGATCACCCCGAGCAGCATGGCCGTCAGGAGCACGAGTACTGCGTACGCCCGAATCAGCCGCACCCCGCGCTTCTGACACTGCGTTGCCAGGACGTCCGCCACGGCGTAGCGCTGGCAGAGGCTTTCGGTGAATGCGTCGACCGGCTCACTCGTCGGCAGCAAGCCCTCCCTGGCCATCCGCAAAGCGCCGGACGAATTCTCCGGCAGGGTTGCGGCCCCGCGATTGCAGCCGGCCAGCGCATCCATCGTGCCCGCGACCCGCGGCTGCCGCAAAAGACCCTGCGGCTGGCGGATGACTACTTGGTCTTCCTCCAGCAGGAGGCGCACTTGAAAGGGATGCGCGATTGCGCGATTCGAACGGCGCGGCGTAACGATTTGGACTGTCGCGCCGCACGGGCGCTCGAACAGGGCGCTCGGCCGCCCAGACCAGGCGGAGCCTCGCGTTTCATGGCGACGACATGTGCCGTGCCGCCTGGCTTGTGAGTATCGACGCCATCCCAGAACGCGAACAGCAGAAAACTCTGTTCGGCGAGGAACAGGCCCAATTGCTCGTACGCAGCTTCATACGTCGTGGGCGAATGATCGGAGTCCTGCCCGGGCGGAGTCGGAAGGACGCGACGGAGAGCGGCTTTCTCATGGAGCTCATCGAATTTGGCGCGAGAGGCTTCAGTCTCCAACGTCGCTCGATATTCGTCCACCGGCATTGGCAGAACGGCCGCCAGTTGCAGCCCGGAGTGAGTGTGCGCCAGTTCGAGCACGACCTCCGCCGCCAACTGATCGGCCCCCTCGGCGAGGCCGCTCATTACGACGATGGGCGCTTGTGCCGGCCCGTTTAGAGCGCGCCAGCGTTTGCAGAGCGCACTCAACAGCGACCGAAAAGTCTGTTTGAGTTGGTCGTGGTCTTCGTCCCGCAGGTCACGATGGCCGGTCACGGCAATGAGCAGCGGGTATTCGTTACGACCGACAAACGTGCCGGTTGTTGTTGGCGCGGGAGCTGCTACTAACATTGTCAGATGTCCTTGATAGCCACGCTGTAGGCAGTCGCACCTCTGTACTCACATAGCGCGACCGTGATGCGCTTCCTTGTGTATTCCGGATGCTAATCTTCAGTCTGCTCGAACGCAGCCTGAAACACGGCAAAGTCGGCCAGGTCTACATCCCCACCGGCATCGAGGTCAGCCTGTACGAAATAGTCCTCCGCGCTGCCGGGCGGGGAAACGCTAACGTCAGGTCCTGCGAGGCAGGCGGCAAAGATTGCGAAATCATCGTCGCGGACAGCACCGTCGCCCGTGAGATCGCCCGGTCCCCCGCAGACCCACCAGGCCCATCCGGCCGAAAAGCCCGGACCCGCCCGCCAAAATGAGCCGGTCGCGACGAGTTCGCCATGATACACGGCCAGGTTGCTCACTGCGCCGTCGACGCCGGAGCTGAAGCCCTGCCAACTGCTGCCATCCCAGTGAACAATGTACTCGCAGGGCGGCCCACCGCTGGTGCATGCACCGGCAGCGACCAATCCGCCATTGAACGCCGCAAGCGCCCACGGGGAGTATTCCAGGACGTAGTCCAGCTTGCCGTCGCTGCGGTAGTGGAAACGCCGGTCAACGGGACGTTGTTGCTCCACATGGTCAAGCGACGCTCGAGGGCGGCCACTACCGTTCACTCTGCACACACGGTCGACGCGCTGCCGGGAGGATTCGAACTTCCAGGTTTCGGAACGACGCCGAGCCTGCTCGAGCGTCAGCTTCCCAATGCCTTCCGGCACGCCCCAGCGCTCCACGTAATCCGCGTAGTACGTTTGCCTCGTCCGCGTGTAGTCCCACCAGCCGAAACCAGCCAGCGCCGCCGCCAGCGCTGCTGCGACCGTCAGGCTTCTGCGCGCGATGCGCCTCGCGCGCTCGCGCCGCTGATGCCGGTTCCAGAGCCGGTCGAACTTCAGTCCGAGCAGCGTCGCCACGACCTTCACGAAGGCTTGCTCCGGACCCGCCTCCTGGATGTTCGCCCCCCAGCACTTCCTGCGGCAGCTCCCGCAGGGCGCTCGGGTAGCACTCGCGGGTTGGCTCGGCGGCGTGCGGCTCACCCGCCACGATAAATGGAATAATCCGGTCCGCCCGCCCAAGCTCGACGAAGTGACGCACCTCCTTGTTGACCCACTCGGACCGAGCCGTCCGCGGCGAGCAGATCACGATAAGGAACCGCGAATCCTCCAGCTCTTTGCGCAGACTGTGGTCCAACACGCCCGGCGTGATGTCCGTCTTGTCGAGGAAGACCGGCTGGAGGTGCTTCGGCAAGTGCGGCGCTTCCTTGCGGATGGCGCTCGGCAGCCGGTATGTCTCCAGCTTGCGCTGCAGCCATTTCGCCCACTTGGCATCCTCGTGCTTGTAACTGATGAAGGCGTAATACTCGAACCGCTCATTGCTAACGACATTCTCGCTCATCGGCTCGCTCCTACGCTCTCGTCTCCATCCGCCCCACAGGGGGGGCGGGTCGCGTCGCGGCTGTGAGTCTCCCGGGGGCGTACCGCGCCGGGTCCAATCGTCACGGCACCCTCACAGACGCGTGGGAAAGCTCCAGGCAGTATTTCAATCCCACGCGTGTTTCGAATCGTCGGCGTTCTTGCCGGCACATTCGTACCGCCACGTAAATAAATCCGTCAATCAGCCTACAAACCCTCATCCGACAACTATTGAGATCCTGGAACCTCATTCCCGCCCACCTGGTGAAGCCTCCCCGCCGCGTCCGCAGTAAACGCAGCCCGCAGCGCGGGGACCGATAAGCGAATGCGGCGAAGGTAGCGTCGGTCCCCCGTTGGCCACCGTAGCGTCGGCCTGCCGTTGGCCAAGGTAGCGTCGGCCCCCTGTTGGCCGAGGTAGCGCGCCCCTGTGGCCGACGTAGCGCGCCAAACGCCGCGCCGCATTGTCGGCGAAGCCTCCGCACACGACACGCAAACAAATACAAACCGGCTGCCGCAGGTTCATAGCCCGCGTCAGCCGGTTATCCGCTGCCCTGCGACGGCTCGCAGTACGCAGGACACTGTGAGGCCGGCCTGGCGACTCGGGTCAACCGCGAAAAACGCGCGGCGAAGCGCCCGGCCGGTTTGCAGACCGCTCCTTCTGCTGTCTGCCTCAGCCTCCGACTAACAGCGACACAAAGGGATCTATGTCAAACACGTTCACGGCGCCGTCTCCGTTGATGTCGGCGCTGCCTGGATCGCAACCCGGATGCGCCGCGCGGTACCTGTCCATATCCGTGAGAGCCAGCACAAACGGGTCAATGTCGAACACGTTCACCGCCGAATCGCAGTTCACGTCACCGCTCGTGGTCACCAGCATCGCAGTCAGCGACAGCAGACGAGTCGCCGCCGGCTGCCCCACCAGCGCCGCCTGCGCCGCGTCGTACAGCACGATGGTTTCGCCCGAGTCGTTGTAGTCCCCGTCGCCGTTGTTGTCGCTGAGCCGCTTGACGCGATCAAACAGCATGTCGAGCACCAGCAATGAGCCGTCCGGCAGGAAGAAGTACTCGCGTCCGTGATCCTGCTCCGGTGCGTGCGTTCCGGACAGCTCGTGCCACAGCTCGCGCACCTCGTTTGGCTGATCGATGACGCCGTTGCCATCCCGATCCTTGATTGCCAGAAGCACGTCCGTCGCGAGGCCGTAGTACCCGAACAGCACGATTTCGTCCGTGAAGTAGTTGTACGCCAACGGCCCGCCGTAGAGCCACGCGATCCAGTATCCCGTCAGGCTCAACAGCATGTCGTCCGTCAGGTACTCAGTTACCTCGCGTGTGACCGGATCGATGCGCTTGACGCGTAACGTATCGCCCGAGGGCGTATCGCTGAAGTACGCGTAGCCGGCGTTGTCGAATTCCAGGTCATTTGCGCTGACGGCCGATATTCCACCCGGCGAGAGCTCCACCCAAAGCTCAACCTCGTCCGCGTCATTCACATCGCCGTCCCCATTGAGGTCCTCAAGCCTGTAGATGGCGTCTGGATTCGCAGAACCCCCAAAGCTCGACTCGAACAGGTAAAACGCGCCGTCGGGCCCGGCAATCAGCGCCACCGGCATCTCCAGCATCCGGCCCCCCGGCAAGCTGCCGCCGAACCACACGGTAGCCTCGTCAGCGTCAAAGAAGTCGTGGTCGCCATTGAGGTGCCGCAGCCTCACTATGTTGGGCGGCGCATAGTTATCGGTCACAAGCAGGTCGTCCGGGCCGAGCGCCACCATGCCCTGGCTATTGCCGACGCCCGTCCCCGCCGGGTACTGGTCGTACGCGATGACCACCTCGCCGGGGTCGCGCGTGTCCCAGTCATGGTTGATATCCTGGATCCGCAGGACCGCTTTCAGATCCTGGTCAAAAACGTACACGATCAGGTCCTCTGCCGTGCCTTGGCCGGCCCCTGCGCTGAGCATGACGGCCAGCGCGGCCAGCGCCCACTTCTCCTTCATTTCCATTCCTCCAGATGTCAACTAACTCGTTGGCAGGATGCGACTTCCGCCTCCAGGCGGCCGCCACGCAGCATCCAACTCAGCTTACGCGTTGCGGAGTCGACTTATAAAGTAACACAACTCTGCTGCTGTGTCAAGAACGCTCTCAGATCATTCTGAGAGATATCCTCGCGCGTTCTGTTGACACGCCCGTCTCTGTCCGGTTAAATGGACTCATGGCAATGCTGAACACGCAATCGCCCCAGACCACAACGGATGCCTTACGTCCCGATATCGGCGCCCTGGCACGCCGCATACGACGCCTGGGAACCGAACTGCATTCCGCCGTTCGGGCCGTAACTCAGCAGGTGGCGACAACCTCCCGCAAACCACATGAGCTTGCTCGATCGCTCCGGATTCACCGCACGCTGGCCAGCCGCCTGCTGAATGCCGTCCGAACCGACGACCCCCTCGCCGCAATCAGCCGCATGCCGCGCAGCGAGGGCTTGCGAATGTTCCTCACGGCCGCCAAGTCCTCCGCTTCGCGCGACGCGATCGAGCAGGCCGAGACTGCCCTGCGGAATTTCGAACACCTGGTCGATGGCGAGTTGGGCGGCTGGGACGGCTTCGACGCCGTCATCACCGAATGGCTGCCCGATGCGCGCGAGAAATTCGAGCTGGCCAATAAGCAGGCCGCCTTCAAGGGCATGGCCAACTTGTTGGGCGTGCGCGCCGACGTTCAGCTCGTCACCTCCATTTACTACCCTGACGCTGATGGGCAATCCTGCGATATCGCGGTGATCGAGGGCATGGCGGGCTTGCGGCGCCTGCGGCCGAGTGCCCGCATTCCCTTCGCGATGACGGCGCCTATTCCCGGGGCGCCCAGGCCGCTGGCGTATGTACTCGAAGGGCTCACGCACGCCGAGCCCGGCCCGGACTACCCCCTGCTCGATGAGTTCTGTTCCAAACCCATTCCACGGTTTCACGCGGTGCGCGCGAGAAAGATCACGAATTACTTCCTCGCCGGGAACGAGGTGGGAGAGAATTCCGCGGTGGACGTCTACGCCGCCAGCGTCATCCGGCACGCACGTCCCATCTACGCGGACGCGGCCGCTCCGGGCTGGCGCCCCTCCGCCGCCGCGGGGCCGAATGTCCCGGCCAAAGTTCTGCTGCTCAACTTCCTGGTGCATGAGGACATCTGGCCTGAGAGTGACGTGGAACTGCGCGTCTATGACACGCACGTCAACGGCTTGGCGGACGCCAACGACCCGGCGCGCGATATCGATCGGCTCGAATTGCAGGAATCGGTGCAAGTCCTGGGCAAGGGCGCCGCGCGTTTCCGCGCCACCGAGGTGGGCCGGCACGTCGAAATGGTCCAGTACGTCTGCGACCAGCTCAACTGGGACAGCAACCGCCTGCGCGGCTATCGTCTGCGCGTGCAGTACCCGCTATATAACGCACAGTACTGCCTGGTCTTTGACCCTCTGCCGCCGCGTCCGCAGTAAACGCAGCCCACAGCGCGGCGACCGATCACAATCGGCCCTGGCGCCCGCGGTTCTGGGTCGCCAACTGCGAAAGTCGGGCTGGTGGGTCTGCCGTCACACGCGCCAAAAGCCTCCGGCAGAAATCGTGTGCCGCAGTTTTCGCAACGTCGCCATAGTGCAACCACCGGAAAGGCAAGGACAACAAGAGCGACGGCATTGATGAGGCCTCGAACAAGGTTCGCCGGGCAACGCACGACGCATGATGCGCCGACCGCCTTACAATCAGGGCACTTCGGCAGTCCGGGTTGAGGGACCTTCTGCGGCATCTTTCGCCTCGACTTCCCTTGAGGCATTTGCCCGCCGCCCACGCGGGAGCGCTCGCCTCGCTTTCAACGGTTACCCTAACGGCCGGCCGCTAAGACAACAACATCGCCCCAACGCACCGCAGTTGCCGGCTGCCTCTTCGTCCCAGTTGAAACGCCTCGCCACATATACGGATCTCATCTAGGCAGGGGGACGGGGAACTCCCGGCTCCGGCCGTCCGCCACCTGCATCCCTAAGACCGAATGCGGCCTCGTCCTCCGCCAGGTTGGCCAACGTGCGTTCTACAATGCGCCGTATCTGGGCCCCTACTTCCGTGGCGTTCCTTCTGCCCTCTGGCAGCAGCATCCAGCAAAACGTGACAGCACGATCGATGGCCTCCTGCACGAGATGTGGCGATACGCCCCGGCGCTCAGCATGGTTCGGATCCCGTAGGTCAAACACAGCCACCTGACACTCCTCTTGTAGAAAGGGCCAGTTACCAACAAAAGCAGTCAACGTTACCGGGATAGTACAGCAGTCCTTCCAGCAGTCGCTCTATGCACGACGCCGGTCACCTGGTGCTGCGCGTCGGCGAGAGCGCCGGCTGCCGTGCATCAATCGATTCGTCCTGTTTGGGTCGATTCAACCAGGATGCCTGCGCCTCCTCACGGGTTGAGTGGATTTAGCATCTTGACCGGCGGATTGACTGGCGAGCTTTTTCGGTGCGTCCTTTTCCGACTGTTGCGCAATGCCGCCCTGCAGCGGGCCGTACACCGGCATTGTCAGCGGCGGAAGGCCCATTCGAACAGTCATGCTCTGGACAAATTCTCGCCAGTACGGCCAGACGTTGTACATACCATTCATCTTGCCGAACGCATCGATGTTCTCCTCTGTAATGCCGTCGAGCGTCGCGACGCGGTAGCGAATAACGAACAGGGCTTCGATTCGCAGCATTTCCTCCGCGCCGCCCGGCCCGTCGCGCCCGATCAGAGTGAATCTGGGAAACACCTGCACGACGCGATCTTCTTTCAGGGTCTTGGTCTCTACGGTCACGGCGAGCGAGAGTTCCGCGGGCGGCTTGGCAAACAGCGGGCGCCGCCGTGCGGTGGTCTCAGCAAGAATAACCTGCTCAATCTGGACGCGCGCCGAGACAGGGGCTGCCAGGTCAGCCATTTGTGCGGGCGACAAACCGGCGGTGGGGGGCTTCCGCTTTGGCATTAGGCCACCATGCCTTTTCTGACTGGTTCTGCTGCGGGAATTCGCAATGGCTGCTCCGGCCAAGCCGCTGTGGCCCCCCAGGCAAGCCCCTCTCTGATGGGCCAGAGCGGCGCCGCCTGTACGGTCGCACTCAAGGGCCCGTCTTGAAAATGAAGCGCGCGGCCCAACGCGACAAGAACGTCAGACATGGTCCGCACAGTCATGTTCGCGCGGCCGTCCAGCAACTGGGTAATGTACCCCTTCGTTTTTCCAAGCCGGCGCGCCAACTCGCTGCGCGTGACGTTCTGCTCTTCCATGATCTCGCACAGCAATTCAGTAAACTCAAGAATGGCGCGTTCCTGCTGGTACAGCCGCATCCCTTCGGGGGTGGCGGTCAGTTTATCCGTCAGTGTTTGTGCCATATCACCGTGCCTGCTTTCGTTCGCGCTCAAGATGCTCTTCTCGAATGCGGTTCGCACGCGTCAGCTCCGCCTTCGGCCACCGGTCCTGCTTTTTGACGAAGCCGTGTGTCAGGAGCCAGCGACTTCCAATTTGGAAACAACCGACTCGAACCTGATAGCGCTTGAACTCGAAAATCTCCCCCTCAACCAACTTGAACTGCTCCCGGTTGAAAATTTTGCCAGTGTCGGCCAAGCGCCGAAAAAGCGTATCAAGCTTCCGTTGGTCCGAATCATCCAGGGCCTCGACAAAATCCTTCGCGGGCATCGAACCGTCGAGGCAGACCGCGTACTCAATCGTACGCGCGATGCCTCGCACCACAATCGGGCTATCGGTGCCACTGCTCATGGTAGTTTAGTTATAACTAAACGGCGGGTCAAGGTCAAGTAAGCGAGCCCAGGCGTCCGTCTCGGTCTCGACGAGCGGTTGTAACCTCTATAAGCACAACATGTTGTGTTTCAGACACTGCCTCTTCTCCCATGTAGCCCCATCACCGTACTCGGACTTTGATCGTATTTTTGGGGGAGCGGACCGACCCGGAGCGGGGCGGCTGTCCGTAGGTTCCTCCGTCGTCCAAGCCCAGTAATGCGCGAGGGCTTTCGTCCAGGCCGTGGAGCTCCAGCAGGAGCAGCCAGCCGGCATAAATGAACTTCCGGTGTTCGGTCTGCGTCCAGCCGCCGCTGTATCTCCAGACTTCTTTCTCGATTCGCCGACTCCGCCAGTCGCACTTGTACTCGGCCTTGTATGGCCGTTCTGCGGCGTGCCGCCCTGCTCGACTTTGGTCAGCCGGTTCTCGGCGTCCCAGGTGCAGACGATGCAGTCGGCCGCGGTGCGGGAAGAGAGCAGCGTCAGGAACATGTCGTCGTCGTCCGCGTCCAGCGCGCGACAATGTACGCGTACAGATGCGTGATGACCTTGCGGCTTAACAAGCCGATGCCAAAGGTCTCGGTCGCCAGGGCCAGCGAACTGGGGTCATATGCGAACGTCTGCGTGCCGGCCGTCTGTTACCTAATACTCGCGCCGGAGGCGATCATAGCTGATTGTAACATCCGGCGTCGCATCGCTGAAGTCAATGCTTGTCAATTGCTCAGTCGTCGGCGACGGCGGGCCGACGCTACGGGCTCGGATTGGGGGACCGGTTGCCCTCGCTTGCGCTTCGGGCTCAGATCCAGTTGCCGGGGGCGGATTTGGTTGGCGCGGGTCAGGCGGGCAGGAGACGCCAGAGGCGGGGCGGACGACTGCGCGCGTGGGGGGTTGTTGGCGACACCCCGGGGCGACACGCCCCGGCTCTGCTCTGCGCCGCTCGCGTAGCGGACGCGCGGGCACCTCTTGCGAGACCTTGATCCCCCGATCCCTTGATCCCTCGATCCCTCACAATGTCGCGGCGGGCACTTGGACCACAATCTGCGCGGATGTGGAGGCCTTGTGCCACTCGTTTGAGCAGTGCCGCAGTCGTTGGGTGCCATGCCCAAGCTGTAAGCGCGGGCATGTGCCCCATTTAACGATACCAGATGCGAGGTCACTGCCGATGGCATGCCCGCGCCCGCAACGCGGGCTTGGGCATGGCACCCGCACGAGCAACGGATGAGAGATTATCGGCGGCATTCCGGGGCGACACGCCCCGGGCTCTGCTCGCACAAAGGCGAATTGCTACGCGTTGGCATCATTCCGGGGCGGCACGCCCCGGCTCTGCTCGCACACCGAGTGGCGACTGTTACCATCTACTGCGCATCCTCCTGCTGCGCAGCTTCCCGCGGTGGCACATCCAAGCGATCGATCAGCGTGGTTAATTCTGCGTCTTCCGATGGACTGGCATAAACGATAAGTGTCTGTGACGCAGAATCGCCCGCGAAGCGGATACCACGAGACGAACCGAGGGCCGACGTGAGTACGGACGCCAAACGGACGGCATCGGCGTGCTTGAGCGGGTGGAGAACCAGGCGGCGCGCGTTTGCCGGCGGCTTCGCGCGCGCCGCCTCGGCCAACGTGTCCATATCGCACACTGTCTGTCGTACGGACGCGACCCTGTCCTGCGTCCCGGCCAGCCAAAGCGTGTTCGTCTCGTGGTCTGCGATGAAGCGCACTGCCGCGGCCTTTCCCGCCAGGTGCGCGAGCTTGCTTTCGACTACCTCTGCAGACACTGCGTGCAGGCGAACGGGCGTCACAATAAATCCGATTTCAGGCTCCGCGTGCACGTCGAGGCGCTGCACCAAGCGCGCAATCGGCGGGTACTTGTCGGGCGCAATAGCTATCACCAATGTGTTCGTGCGCTCATCGACGGCCAATCGCAAGTCATCGCCGACGATCGTGGATAGGATTTTGGCGACGTCGTCCGCGCGGGCGTAGCTGAGCTGCACGGTCTCAATGGCGATTTCCACGACGGGCGCCGGAGACGGGCTCTCCGCCTTCGCGGAGGATTGGAGATGTCCCTCCGCCCTGCCCGGTGCTAGCGCAGCCGGAGCGCCGCCCGGCTCTGCAGTTCCAGCCTCTGGCTGGCGTGCGCCGCAAACCGATTGTCCCCATGCTGATACGACAGAGCACCAAGCCGCGCAGACTACGACAACGAAAGTGACTTTGGGCATGTCATTACTCCTCACTTCGAGTCCCTGAAGCTATTCATGCCGCGCAAGCGTGGCGGGCGTGGGTGACGCAGGCAGCGAGCATAAGCTTATGAATTTCATTGGGCTTGTGTTCGATTCTGCGTCAAATTGCCGACTCAATGGACGAAAGCCACATACCACCGCTTGCCAGCGATTGTGTCGGCGCAGATTTCGTCTCCTTATACCGCGCTGCAGGAGGTCAGGCAGCATGATCTGAAGAAAACGACACTTTTTGACAGTCGCCGATTGTTGGCGGTATTCCGGGGCGGCACGCCCCGGCTCTGCTCGCATAAAGCGAATTGCGACGGGTTGGCGGCATTCCGGGGCGGCACGCGAGAAGCGCGGCGCCAACCGCACGGATGGAAGGTTCTTGGCGGTATTCCGGGGCGGTACGCCTCGGCTCTGCTCGCATAAAGCGAATTGCGGCGGGTTGGCATCAATCCGGGGCGGCACGCCCCGGCTCTGCTTTTACACTTCTTGATCCCTCGATCGATTGCCCTCGCTGGCGCTTCGGGCTCGGATCAATGGCTTGCCCTCGCTGCGCTTCGGGCTCGGATCGGTGTGCGGTCGGCGCGCTACGTCGGCCACGGGGGGCCGACGCTACCTTTTCCCTCGCTGCGCTTCGGGCTCGGATCGGTGGATCGAACCGGTGCTCGGTCGCTCGGCTCGGCCAAAAGCGGCCTTGTACGGTCGAACGGGCACGTAAACGCGACACGCCAACCGCTTCGCGGTGCCGCCCCATGACCGGCAAAACAGCCGCCGTCTGCTTCTCTTCCGCCTCTCGTCCCCTTCCTCTTCCGCCTCCGCCTCCTTCGTCCTCCGCCCTCGTCTCGTTCTTCCGCCTCGGTCTCGCTCGTCTTCCGCCTATCGTCTCCTTCGTCTCCCGCCTGTCGGCCGATATCCTTAGATGACTGGAACGCACGGTGAATCGGAGAATCAGCAGCGGAAAGAGACTATGGCGATTTCGACCCTCGCAGGTAAGCCTGCCCCGAAGCAACTTCTCGTGGACCTGGCCGCTCTCGAACGAGACTACTACGAGCGCAAGCCCGACTTAGGCGATCCCAATCAACTGGTCATCTTCGGAACCAGCGGCCACCGCGGCTCGCCGTTGCGCGGCACGTTCACCGAGGCGCACATCTGCGCCATCACGCAGGCCATTTGCGATTACCGCCGCAGCCAGGGAATCGACGGCCCGCTCTACATGGGCAAGGACACGCACGCCCTCTCCGGCCCGGCCCAACGCACCGCGCTGGAGGTCCTGGCGGCCAACGGCGTCGAAACCATCATCCAGCGCGACGACGGCGTGACGCCCACGCCGGTCATTTCGCGGGCCATCCTCGCCCATAACCGCGGCCGCCAGGAACACCTGGCCGACGGCATCGTCGTGACGCCTTCGCATAACCCGCCCGAAGACGGCGGCTTCAAGTACAACCCGCCGGATGGCGGCCCGGCCGACACCGGCGTGACGCGCTGCATCGAAGAGCGCGCCAATCAGTTGCTGCGGCAAAACAACGCCGGCGTCAAACGCCTGCCGCTGACCGCCGCCATGAAAGCGGACACCACGCACGAAACGGACCTCATCACGCCTTACGTGCAGGATCTGCGGAACGTGATCGACATGGACGCGATCAGCGCCGCCGGCCTGAGTCTGGCCGTCGACCCGCTGGGCGGTGCGGCCCTGCCGTACTGGGCGCCGATCAACGCCGTTTACCACCTCGACATCACGGTGGTAAACCCGAAGCTCGATCCGACCTTCTCATTCATGACCGTCGACCACGACGGCAAAATCCGCATGGATTGCTCCAGCCCCTACGCCATGGCCCGGCTGGTCAACCTGAAGGATCAATACCGCGTCGCGTTCGCCAATGACCCGGACGCCGACCGGCACGGCATCGTCACGCCCTCTGCGGCCCTGATGAACCCCAATCACTACCTGGCTGTCGCGATCCAATACCTGCTCGCCCATCGCCCGTACTGGCCGCAGCAAGCGGCGATCGGCAAGACGCTCGTGAGCAGCAGCATGATCGACCGCGTGGTGGAGAAGTTGGGCCGCCGGCTGTTCGAGACGCCGGTGGGCTTCAAATGGTTCAGCCCGGGGCTGTTCGACGCGTCATTGTGCTTCGGCGGCGAGGAAAGCGCCGGCGCCAGCTTCCTGCGCCGCGACGGCAGCGTCTGGTCCACCGACAAGGACGGCATAATCCTGGCCCTGCTGGCGGCCGAGCTTACCGCCGTTACCGGCCAGGATCCGGGCGAGCACTTCGAGGCCCTGACGGCGGAGTTCGGGAAGCCCTATTACACGCGGATCGACGCCGCGGCCACGCCCGAGCAGAAGGCCCGCCTGCAGAAGCTGTCGCCCGAGGACGTGCGGGAGGCGCACCTTGCCGGTGAACCGATCACGGCCAAGCTGACGCGCGCCCCGGGCAACAACGCCGCGATCGGTGGATTGAAGGTCGTGAGCGCGCACGGCTGGTTTGCGGCCCGGCCCTCCGGCACTGAGAACATCTACAAGATATATGCGGAGAGCTTCAAAGGCCCGGACCACCTGGAGGCCATCGTGCGCGAAGCCCGGCAGATCGTCGATAATGCGCTGAACCAACGCGCGTAACGCACGGGAGCAGGCGACAGGCCTTTCGGCCGCAGTTGCGACTATTCCTGCACGACTTCCGCCGGCGGCTTGGCTTCGTAGCGCGGGATTTCCGGCTCCGGCACGTGCTCGATCAGCTTCTGGATGATCTTGACCGAGTCGAGCCCGGCGGCCTGGGCCGCGAAGTTGCAGGCGATGCGGTGCCGCAGCACCGGGATGGCCATCTTGCGGATGTCGGCGAGGCTGACGCTGTAGCGGGCGTCCATGGCGGCCATGGCCTTGCCGGCCCAGATGAGGAACTGCCCCGCCCGCGGTCCGGCGCCCCAATCTACGTACTTTTTCACGAAATCCGGCGCGGTCGCGTCGCTCGGGCGCGAGGCGCGGACGATCGCGGCCGCGTAGTCGATTACGTACTCCGTGGCCGGAATGGCCGCGATCAGCTTCTGCATGTTCAGCACCTGCCGATCGCTCATCACCGTCCGCAGCGGAGGCAGCTCGGCGCCCGTGGTCCGCGCCAAAATCTGCTGCTCCTCGCCGAGCGAGGGATAATCGACCCACACGCTGAACATAAAGCGGTCGAGCTGCGCCTCGGGCAGCGGATACGTACCCTCTTGCTCGATGGGGTTTTGCGTGGCGATGACGAAGAACGGGTTCGGCAAGGGCCAGGTCTGCGAGCCGCTGGTCACCTCGCGCTCCTGCATGGCCTGAAGCAGGGCGGCCTGCGTCTTGGGCGGCGTGCGGTTGATTTCGTCCGCCAGCACGATGTTCGCGAACACCGGCCCGCGCACAAAGCGGAATTCGCGCCGCCCGTCCGGCAGCTCGTCGATCACGTTCGTGCCGGTGATGTCCGAGGGCATCAAGTCCGGCGTGAACTGAATGCGTTTGAAGGACAGCGAGGTGATTCGCGCCAGCGTCGAGACCATCAGCGTCTTGGCCAGCCCCGGTACGCCGACCAGCAGACAATGCCCGCGCGTCAGAATGGCGGCCAACATCTGTTCGACCACGTCCCTCTGCCCGACGATATGCCGCGAGATTTCCTCCAGAATGAGCTGCTTGGAGCGGTGAAATTCTTTGAGCAGGATTTCGAACGACTCTTTGGCCATAAAGCTATCAGCTCTCAGCAGATATTGGCAGCTCGCCGGCTTCGTAAGCGGCACGCAGTCGATCGTACGCGGACCGGTACACGAGGAAACGGACATGATACTCAGCCCGGGCGGCCTCGTCAGGAGCCTTGTCCGGGTGCCAACGCAGCGAGATGTCGCGCCAGGCGCGTTTCAGGTCGTCCTGCGCCGCCTGAGGCGATAAGTGAAACAAAGCCAGAGCTTCCAGCAGCGGCAATTCGGCCGCGCGGCGTTGGACCTGCTCGCTGACGACCTGGCGCTGCCGCGGCCCGGCTTGCTCGCGCAGCCATTTCCAATCCCACACGTCCGGCAACATCGCCCCGAGCGTGGTCCCGAGTACCGTCAGCGAGCGCGTAAAAGGGCGCCCACGCAGGCGCAGCACGCCGTCCAGCAGCAGCCCGGTCGCGGCCGCGAGCTTCCCGCCCACCTGGGCGGCCGTTCGACGCTGGGCGGCATTTTCGCCTACCAGGAGCGGCGTAACGTCGTCCCGCCAGACTCGCCGCAGGAACCGGCGAAACGCCGCATTATCGTTTTCATCCATTGCAGGCATCGCGTCCCTGCCGCAAACTCTAGGTCCACGGCTGCCCTCGCCAGCGGTTTTATACCGCGCTGAGCCACCGGCGGCAGCCAAGAGTGGAGTTCCTGGTGAACGAAGTTTTGGCGACTCTCTGCCTGGCAGAGCCGGTCTGGCGCTTGAGTGCGGCTTGGATAATTTGTGGGCTGGCGGTGTTGGCCGGGCTGGGCGGACGGCGCCGATTGCCGGCCGGGGTTAGCGAGGGGCTGTTTGTCGCCGGGTTGAGCGGCATTCTGTTGGCCGCTTATTTGCCGATGCGCGATCCAGAGCGCTCGGTAGTGCAGCTCAGCGCAGTACTGACGGCGCTTGCGGTTTTGTGGCGGTTCGCGCCGCAGCGGGCGGGCGGCGGCACGGGCGCGGCGGGGCTGGATTCCCGACCGCCTTTGTCTGAGCCGGAAAAGGATTCGCGGCCGCCTTTTGCAGCAGGGGTCGTCAGGTCGTATGCCGTGTTGCTGTGCGGCGCGGCGGTCGCGGGGCTTTCGTTGCGCGTCTCGCCGGATGCGCCGCGCGAGCAACGCCTGGCCGTGACGCTCTGTTTGGTGCTGATGCTGGCGCTGGCGTTGCGGCCTCGGTCGGGGTGGGCCTCCGGGGTAGCGTGGTATGCGCCGTTGGGTCTGCTGGCTTGCGCGCTGCGAATATGGGTGCTGCCGTATGCGGCGGGCTGGCCGGCAAACCTGATGACGATGCTCGTATGTGCGGGCGGAGTCTTGTCGCTGGGAGCGGCGTTGGTGCCGGTTCTCGCCTATTGGCGCAACCGGCGGCGCGGGTGGCAACTGCAAACTGAACGCTTGCTGGAGCCGCCGCCGCCGTGGCGTCTCTGGTGGACCGGCGTGCAGGTTTTGGCCGGGCTGACCGGAATTGCGGCGCTAGTGGTCCGCGATGCCCCCCCGGCCGCGTTCGGACCCGCCTTGGCTGCGATCGGCGCGAGCGTTGCGGGATTTCGTCAGCGGGCCGTTGCGGGCGGGAGCCTGGCCTTAGTTCTGGCGAGTGAGGCAGCCATTTTGGCGACGCTGGCGTGGCTGCCGGATTTCGGGTTCAACGCCTTGTCGGGCGCGGCCCTGGCCGGCCTGTGGATGATCTGGCTGTCGCGCTTCTGGACGCAACAACTGCACGAGGGCCAGGCATGGACGTATACGGGGCATCTCGTGGGGCCGGCGCGGCGCATTGGGTGTGCCGCGGCGGTAGTCTGCTTCGCGCTGGCAGTCAGCAAAGTGGCGGGGCCGGCGGCAGCGTCGGCGATATCCGTCCCGCAAATGATCTGGTCGGGCGTGACGTTCTTGCTGCTGGCGCTGCTTGCCCGGATGCTGGGTCGGGATGCGGGCCAAGGGGAGAACTGGCTCGGTCCGTTCGCGGCGTGTTTCGCCTTGTTGGCGGCGCTCGTGCCGCTCGAGCCGGTCGTCGCCACACTGACGCGGTCCTGGCCGACGTGGCCAGTGCTGCTGGCCGTGGGCTTGCTGCTGATGGCGTTGTTGGGCAGATGCAAGCGTGGTCGAGCCGAGGTGCAAGATTGGCTGTACGACGCGCACATCGGCGGTTTCTTGCCGGTGGCGATTGTGTGCGCTGGTTGGACCGCCGGCGCGGGGCCGTTCTGGTTCGGGATATTGGCTGTCGCATTGGTCGCGTTCGGTCTGAGATGGCCGCGCAGCGACCGGCCGGACCAGTCGACGGCGCCGCCAAGTTTGAGCGCCAGCGGATGTAATCTATAATGCCGCCGCGATTTGTCTGGGCGCCACCCCCGAACGCTTGGCCTGGCGGGGGGCTGACAACGGCGCTGCGCGGCGTCCAAGAGGAGATGAGTTATGCCCGAACGCGAGTGTGAACTGCGGAGCATAGCCTGGGGTGAGGTGTTTCCGTTTCTGCGCCTGTTCCGCACGTTCCGGCTGGCGATCAGTCCCGGTCGCATTCTGACTGCGCTGGCGGCTGTGGCGTTAGTGTGCCTGGTGGGCTGGGTGATGGACCGGATTTGGGTCGGCGCCGGGCACGGCGCGCTCATCGACCCGGCCACCGGCCAATCTGAGGTGGCGGCGTACGCCAGCATGGGATCGAAGGACTTCGCGCTTTGGCAGGAGCATGTCAAAGAAATGCACGAGCCGGCCGCGGCCGGCAACTTTGCTTCGCTGCTGCGCTATGAGATGCGCTGCTTCGCGGCAGCCGTGCGCGGGGTGATGACTTTGCGCTGGGGCTTTTCGGCGCCGGCGTGGGATTCGCAGCCGTCCTTCCTTGGCAGCATTGTTTCCGCGGGCCAGGGCGTGCAGTGGCTGGTCACGCAGCGTCCTTTGTTCTTCATCATTTACGCAATTCTGCACTTCGCGATTTTCGCCTTCTTCGGCGGCGCGATATGCCGCAGTGCGGTAGTCGAGGTGGCGCGGGATGAGTCTATTTCTCCGACTAATGCGCTGCGCTTCGCCGGGCAGAAGTTCGGAGGGCTGGCATTGGGCCCGGCACTGCCGGCGGGAATTTTCGCCGGCATCCTGATAGTGTTCGTCGTGATGTCATTTCTGGGGCTGATACCCTGGCTGGGTGAGCTGCTCGCCGGGATCCTCTTCTGGCTCGCTCTGGCGGCCGGCTTTGCACTGGCAATGATTCTTATTGGCACGGTGCTGGGGCTGCACCTGACCTGGCCGACCATTGCGGCCGAAGGCAGCGATGGATTTGACGCGGTCTCGCACGCGTTCGCCTATGTCACGCAGCGGCCCTGGTATACCGCTTTCTATAGCGCGCTGCTGTTGCTCTATGGGGCGGTGTGCTTCGTAATGGTACGGCTGATCGCGCTCGTCACGCTGAAGCTGACGCATGCCTGCACGAACTGGGGCATGAGCTTCTTCGGCGCCGTCAGCAGCGCGCGTACGGATACCGTCAGCAAGCTGGACGCCATGTGGCACATGCCGGCCTGGAGCGATCTGACGTTCCTGCCGACGAGCGGCGGTGTTCCGTTCTGGGGCACGTTTTTCGCGGCGCCGCTGGACTGGAGTGAGTCGATTGGTGCGGCGCTGATCGCCTTCTGGGTGTTCATTGTGGTCGGCCTGGTTGGGGCCTTTGTCGTCAGCTTCTTCTTCTGCGGCAGCACGCAGATGTACCTGCTACTGCGACGCAACGTGGACGCCGTCGATTACGACGAAATTTACTACGAGGAACCCGAGCCCAAGCTGCCGGCCGCCGCTCCGGGAGCCGCCGAACCGTCCACGCCCGGCCCAACCTCACAACCGGCTGCAGACAAGACCTCGGCCGGCGAACCCGGCGGTGGTGCGTAGTTCTCTATGCGGAACGACAGTACGTCCACAGAATGCCCGACCGTGCCGGTTGAACGGGCGGAGTTTCGCAAGCTGCGCGAAGCGGGCGCACCTCCGGGCATCAGTCGTGCAATAGGCTTGCGCTTCGTGGCCTGGCGCGATGCTCTGGCGCGAAAGCTGATTCGCGCCGGAATGACGCCGAATCGCCTCACAGTCCTGGGCTTACTGATGACTGCCGGCGCCGGCTGCTGCCTGGCGGTCGGGGCGTCGCAGCAAGTGCCCTATTTGCAAGGTGCGGCCGGCCCGGTCGGCTGGAGCCCAGTGTTGGCCGGGCTGTTTCTGGTCCTGGCCGGCGCCTGCGACATGCTGGATGGGGCCGTCGCGCGGCTGGGCAACATGAGCACGCGCTTCGGCCAAATACTGGACTCGGTCCTTGACCGGTTCAGCGACATGGCGATTTACGTCGGTTGCGCGCTGCACTTCACCTGGCAGGGGAATGTGACGTACCAGTTGCTGGCGGTGTTGGCGCTGTGTCACGCGTGCCTGATCAGTTATGTCAAAGCCCGGTCCGAGAACCTCATTCCGGATTGTTCCGTTGGCTACTGGATGCGGGGGGAGCGCATCGCGGCCGTGTTGATTGGCTGTGCGACCGGGCACGTGCCGGCGGTATTGTGGCAGCAGGCCATTTCGCCATTCTTCACGGTCGTGCGGCGATTGAGCTATGCGGGACGAGTCGTGCAGGCGATGGACAGGCACGAGGCGTTGCCGGCGGCCGGCCCGGTGCCCGGGTGGCGCGGGCGTTTGCAGCTCTGGCGTTACCCGCGCGGTTCCATCTCTTACGACCTGGTGACGGGGTTTAACATTGCGTACATCGTTCTCGCGGCCCGGTTCTGGCCGGCGTTGCAGGCAAGCGGTTACTGGGCGGATCCGCTGGCGCGGCTTCTGGGACGGTAGACGCGATCTCTCGCAGCGCGCTTCCGTCGTGTTGGGCGGTAAGCGTTTGACATGCTTCAATTGCGCCGCTCGCGCAAAAGCCGCGGCGCCCGATCCGAGCGCACTACGCGGCAACGGACTCGCCGATAGCCACTTTCGTGCAGCGCAACTCTTTGCCAGATAGAGACTTAGCGAAGGGCCCGTGCAGCCACTCGCGCGCTACGAACTGGGCGTGGCATACCCCCTGCCCTTGTCGGCCCCCTGATGCCACGCGTTTGGTGCGTAGGGACGCCACCGCGCGCGGCAGCGTTGCCCTAGGAGTCGTGGCATGCCACGGAGAGAATCTCTCCTGCCTCCGACAGCGCGGCGGCCTCTTGCAGACGATGCCGCTTCCAAGTCGGTGCTGCCGGACGCTGACTCCCAGCCGCGGGATTGGAGCGAGATGGGGCGGCGGGTGCTGGCTGAGGCCCAGCGGCGAGCCACGGATGAGCTCATACGCCGCGGAGCCGTGCCCGCGCCCGCCGCCTCGCAACTTTCTTCAGGCGTCCTGCGACCGGCACGCGTATCTCCCCCACTTGCGCCGGAGGTCAGTTCATGATCTACGGCGTCTATCAATCCGCGGCCGGCATGATGGCCAATCAATACCGGCAGGACGTCATCGCCAACAACATTGCCAACGCGGACACCGTTGGCTTTAAGCAAGAGCTCGCGACATTCGCGGAGCGACCGCCCGAGAGCGTTTCCGGACCGCGCGTTGGTCCGAGTGATCCGAACCTGGCCGGCCTGACGGGCGGGCTGCTGCTGGCCCGCACGGAGACCGACTTTCGGCCGGGCAGCCTGATCACCACGGGAAACCCGACGGACCTGGCGTTGGACGGCCCGGGCTTCTTCGTCGTGCAGGTGAACGGGCAGCCGCAATATACGCGCGACGGGCGGTTCATCGCCGGAGCGGACGGCGTGCTGCGCGCCGCCAGCGATGGCGCGCCGGCCGTGGGCGTTGGCGGATCGCAAATCATGCTCAACCCCTATGGCGGCCAGGTGGTCGTCGACGAGACAGGCCGCGTGTTTCAGAACGACGCTCTGCACGGGCAACTGGCGCTGGCCGACTTCGCCGACTACAGCGTGCTGCAACATACGGAGGCGGGCCGCTTCACCGCGGGCGATGTTGCGCCCAGCGGCGCGATTGCGTGCGTGCGCTCCGGGGTGCTTGAGAACTCGGGCGTCGAGCCGGTGCGGGAACTGGTGAACATGATCGACGCGTCGCGGGCGTTCGAGCTGAACGCGCGCATGCTGGGCTTGCAGGACCAAACCACAGGGAAATTGATCGGCTGCCTTGACCGTCACTAGGAGCCTTGAGCGATGGCCGTAACCGCACTCTACACCGCTGCCACGGGCATGCAGGCGATGTCCACCAAGATCGACGTCATCGCCAACAATCTGGCTAACTCGGACACGGTCGGCTACAAGGCTTCGCGCGCCAATTTCCAGGACCTGCTGTACCAGATTTACGATCTGCCCGGGGCTCAGACGAGCTCAGATACTACCGCCCCGCTGGGGACTCAGATTGGTCTGGGCACCACGCTGGCGAACACGCAGATTCTTTTCCAGCAGGGTTCGGCGCAGCAGACGGGCCGCTCGCTGGACGTCATGATCCAGGGGGATGGCTTCTTCCGCGTCGAACTGCCGGGCGGCGGCATCGCTTATACGCGCTATGGCAACTTCGTCCGCAATGCGGATGGCGAACTCGTGCTGGGCAACGACTTCGGCAATCGCCTGGCGGATGACATTACCATTCCGACCGACATCCCGGTCGACAGAATCGGAATCGGCAGTAACGGTGAAGTCACCGTGCTGGATCCGGACAACAACATGACCATCGTCGGCCAGCTACAACTGGCGCGGTTCCCAAACCCCGAAGGGCTCATTCAGTTCGGCTCGAATCTGTACTTGCAGAGCCCAGCCACCGGTGAGCCGATCGAGGGCAACCCGGGCGACGAGGGCTTCGGCATCCTTAGCGGCGGCAACCTCGAGATGAGCACGGTGGAAGCCGTAAGCGAACTGGTCGAGTTGATCAAAGCGCAGCGCGTCTTCCAGATGAACTCGCAGGTCATTCAGGCCTCCGACGAGACGCTGCGCACGGTTGCCGCACTGCGGGTGTAGACGTGATTGAAGACCGGATGACGCAGAGGATTTCTCAATGAGCAGGCGATACCGGATAGTCCGTTACGCGGTGCTGGTGCTGGCCGGCGCAGCCGCGCGACTGAGCCCGGCTGAAGGGCTCGCCAATCCGATCGACTTGAAAATCAGGGCGCAGAGTTCAATTCAAAGCGGCGCCGTCAGGCTGGCGGACGTGCTTGTGATTCCGCCCGGCGCGGAAGACGCTTTGCCTGCGAATATCCGGCAGGCGGCGGTGGCCGCAGAAGTGCAGGGTCCGGCCACGCTGGTTATCAGCTATGACCAGATCGCCGCTCGGCTGAGCGAATTGGGCGTCAATTCCGGCCGGGTGCTGCTTGGCGGCGCGGCCAAATGCGTGGTGAAAGTAAGCGCGCCGCAGAACGCGCCAGAGGTTCGACAATGCGCCGCCGTCGTGGGCTCCAACGGCGTGCCGGCAGAGCGGACTCTGGCCCAGGCATTGCGCGAGCACATTACGGCAGAACTCAGCGCTCTCGGCGGAAGCCCGGAAATCGAGTACGAGCGGGCCGGCGAACCATTTTTGGCGCTGACCACTCCGCCGTGGGAGTTTTCGATTCGTTCGACGGACCGCAATAAGCTCGGGCCGCGCGAGTTCCAGGTTCTCCTGCGACGTGACGGCAAGAACGTGCGTACGGCCACGATCATGGCCCGCGTGCAGCTCTCGAAGGAAGTGCTGGTGGCACGAGCGCCGCTGAACGTCGGCACGCTGGTGCAACGCGAGGCGCTGGCGCTGGAGCCGCGCGTCTTTCAACGCGAGCAGGACCTGGGCCTGGGAAGCTTCGAGCAGGCCGTGGGACAGCGCGTAGCGAAATTCATTGCCGCCAGCCAGATGGTCACCGCGGGCGACCTGAAGAGCGAACAACTCGTGCAGCGTTCGCGGCCGGTGACGATTCTGGGGGGCAGCGGCAATCTGACGGTGCGGCTGGCGGGCGTGGCCCTGGATTCGGGGCAATACGGCGAGACGGTGCGTGTTCGCATCGGTGATTCGCGGCAGCGCCGCAACGTGCTGCACGGCAGGGTTACGGGGATTTCCACGGTTCGTATTGAGGAGGGGCGCCAGTGCCTAGCGTACCCGTGAGTCGTATTGCCGCGCGGCCGCCCTGGATGCTGGGCGCGGCAGCGGCGTTGATCTGGCTGAGCGGCGCGTCTGCGCTGGCGCAGCACAACTCGCTGCTGGGGCTGCGGGCGAATCATGCGGGGGGCAATCAGTGTCGGACCGCAGCGGCTACACAGCCCGCGGCGGCGTGCGATTCGTTCGTGGCCCGGCCGGCGAATGGCATTGTGTTGCCGCCGGCCCGGTCCCAGGCGCGGGCGGCCAACTGCATCGAGCCGCCGCCCAACCCGGTGCTGCTGGCGGTCTCGCCGATCGCCTTCGAACCGCCGCAGCCCAAAGTGATCGAAGTAAACAGTCTGGTGACGATCATCATTCGCGAAAGTCGCACCAGCCTGAACGATGCCAAGATGAAGTCCGAGAAGGACTGGCAGACGCAGGCGACTTTGGCGCGCTGGTTCCGGCTGAATCCGGAAGACCACCTGGTGGCGCAGACCTTCGACCCCGCGCCGGGCGTGGATTGGGACTTCCAGAATACCTACGAAGGCAAGGGGAAGTACGACCGCAAGGATGAGCTGACCACGCGCATTACAGCCCGCGTTATCGACGTCAAGCCCAACGGTAACCTGGTGCTGGAAGCCCGTAAGAGCATCAAGACGGGGGACGAGGTTCTGCTGGCCACGCTGACCGGCGAGTGCCGCAGCGAGGACGTCACGGCCGCGAACACGGTGCTCAGCACGCAGATCGCCGACCTGGAGATCGAGATGCCCGACAAGGGGGCCGTGCGTGACGCCACGACGCGCGGCTGGCTGATGCGTTTGTTCGATTTTGCCAAACCCATCTGAGGCTTATGGTGCTACGTCAAGCGGCAGCAATAGCAGTTCTGGTGTTCCTGGCGCCGGCGGCGCGCGGCGAAATCCGCGTCCAGGACATCGCCCGCCTGCAGGGCCAGCGCACCAACAAGCTCATGGGCTACGGCCTGGTGGTCGGGCTTAACGGCACCGGCGACGGTGACAAGTATTCTTCGACCATGCGCGCCCTGGCGAACATGCACAAGCGCTACCAGGCGCCGGTACTCAGCGACGCCGACTTGAAAGGCAATAACAGCGTTGCCATTGTGGCCGTTGAAGTGAGCGTGCCCGAGTTCGGCGCCCGCGAGGGCGAGACGCTGGACGTAGTGGTTTCGGTCATCGGCAAGGCCAAGAGCCTGGCCGGCGGGCAGCTTTTGACCACTCCGCTGCAATACGCCATGCTGGATCCGAAGGACCCCGCCACGCAGCAAATCTACGCCCTGGCCGGTGGAGGCATCGAGCTACCCGATGCCCTGGCGCCGACGCGCGGCGTAATTCGCAACGGCGCGACGCTCGAGGCGGACTTCTTCTACGCCTTCATTGAGGACGGGGCAATCACGCTGGTGCTGGACGATTCACACGCCGGCTGGACCTGGTCTCAGATGGTGGCGCGGGCCATCAATCATGCTGAAAGCGAAATGGCGCTGCCGACGGTCGTCGACGCCGCCGGCGGGCGGCGCGTGGTCTACCTCGACACCGCCACGGCGCTCGGGCCGAAGAACGTGCGCGTGCGCATTCCCAGTGCTGAACTGCCGAGTCCCGCCGGCTTCATCAGCCGCGTGCTGGAGACGGAGTTGTTCATGCTGCCGGAGCAACAGGCGCGGGTGACGATCAACCGCACGAGCAAGAGTATTGCCTTTACGGGGACGGTAACGATCTCGCCCACCGTGCTGCAGATTCCGGGATTTGGAACGGTGTCGATCAATGGCGAAGGCGGCGCGGCGGCCGGCCCGGCGGGGCTGGTCGGCTTGGACACGGACAAGGTAGGCGGGGCCCGTTTTGAGGAGCTGCTGCAGACGTTGTCGGCGCTGCGGGTTTCGCCGGAGCAGATGGTCGCGGCGACCGAGCAGCTTCACAAGACGGGCACGCTGCACGCCCAACTGCGGTACGAGGAGTAGCGGGCAAATGGCGCAAGGAATTCGACCTGTGAACGCGGTTGGCGCGGCGGGCGTTTTGGACCTGGCTGCTATGCAACGGTTGGGGCGCCCCATTGATGCACAAAATCCGGCTACAGCTCGGTTGGCGGCCACGCAAATGCTGAGCGAGTTGTTCTTCAAGCCCCTGCTGGCGGAAGCGCGCGAATCGTCGCTGGGTGCGCCGTTCATCGACGGTGGGCAAACGGAGTCCATTTTTGGTGAGCGGCTCGACCAGAAGCTGGCGGACGTCGTGGCGGGGCAGCAAACCGGCTTGATCGATGAGATCGCGGGGGAATTGACGCGGACTTCCTGGCACACGCGGCTGCAGGCTGGGATTAAGGGGAAATCGGAATGAAAGAGCGGAGGCCGGGCGCGTTGACCGGAGATTTAGGACGAGTGGCGCGGATTGGGGGGGCGACACGGGACGCGGCGCGCGGCGCGGATTCCGGGCCGGCACGGCTCGGCTCTGCTACGGGCTGTGTTATGGGCCCTGCTACGGTTGCGGCGTTGAGTGATAACTTGGGGGCGCTGCATGGACTGCTGAAACAACTCGTCGAGCAGGCCGAGGCCAAGCTCGCGGGCTTGCGCACGGCTGACTCGCAGGCACTGCAGGCGTGTGCCGCCCGGGAAACTGAGTTGCTGCAGCAGGTAGCGAGCAACGCGCAAGAACGGCAGATGATCCTTGCGCGAGTGGCGCAAGAGCTGCGGCCGCCACTGCGGCCGGATGCGCCCCTCGCGGAGGTGATCGAAAGATTTCCTGAGCCGCAGGCCTCGATTTTACGGGCCCGTAGCCTGGCGCTGCGCGAATCCGCCGCGCAACTGCAGGGAAAAAACCGGCTTGCGGCGCGGGTGGCACACCATCTGCAAACACACCTCCGTGCGATCTTCAGCGAATTGGCAAAGGCCGCCGCGGAGTCAGTGGTGTACGGACCAAAAGGACAACACGAACAGACCAGACTGCGGTCTTGTCTTGATGCGGTAGGATAAGCGTGGCACTGTTAGGGGCTTCATTCCAGATTGGTCGCAGCGCGCTGGCCGCGTATCAGTCGGCGATCGCCATCACCGGACAGAACATCGCGAACGTCGGCAACCCCAATTACACGCGTCTGTCCGGCCGGCTCACCGCACTGGAAGGCGGCATGACGCTAAGCGGCATCGCGCCGGGTGGGGGCGTGAACCTGTCGGGCCTGCAACGCCACGTGGATGCGGCGGTCGAGGCCCGCCTGCGGATGTCCGCCAGTCTGCGAGCCGGCAGCCAGGCGACGTACGACGTCCTCAGCCAGGTCGAGTCGCTCTACAACGAGCTTTCGAACTACGACCTGTCCACGCAGCTTTCGACTTTCTTCAACGGCTTTTCCGAACTGCAGAATGACCCGGACGAAATCACCGCCCGCAACCTGGTGCTGGATCAGGCCGACGCGGTGATCGGCACGCTGCGCCGACAGCGCGCCGCGCTGCTGCGGCAGGCGACCGACCTGGACGCGGCTGTTCGAGAGGGGGCACAGCGCGCCAACCAGATCGCCACTGAGATCGCGTCACTTAACGAGGAAATCGTGACGCAGGATGCGCGCGGCCCGGGTTTCAGCGCCCCGTTGCGCGACCGGCGCGACGCCCTGTTGCGTGAGCTCTCTGAGCTGATGGACATCCAGGTGCGCGAACGCGACAACGGCGCCATCAACGTCTACGTCGGCAGCGAGCCGCTGGTCGAGTTCAACCACTCGCGCGGGTTGGAAGTGCAAACGGAGCTGAGCGACGGCCTGTCGCGGGCTACCGTCCGTTTCGCGGACAATCACGGCACGGTGGTCATGAGCACGGGCCGACTGGCCGCCCAGATCCAGGCGCGCGATGAGCACCTGGTGGGGCAGGTGCAGTCGCTCGACCAACTGGCGCGCGGCCTGATTTACGAAGTCAACCGCGTGCACTCGACCGGCTGCGGGCTGGTCGGCTATACGAACATTACCGGCACGTATGCAGTCAACAACCGCCAGGCGGCGTTGAACAGCGCCGCCGCCGGTCTCGATTTTCCTGTTAACAATGGAACGTTCATCGTCCACCTGCGCAACCGCAGCAGCGGCGAGACAATCACGCGCCAAATTGAGGTTGATCTGGACGGCATCGGCACGGACACCTCGCTCGAGTCGCTGGCGCAGCAGCTTGACGGCGTTCCCAATCTGACGGCGGGCGTCACCGCTGACGGGCGCCTGCAACTCAGCGCCGGCAGCGGTTACGAATTCTGGTTCAGCGAAGACAGCTCGGGCGCGCTGGCGGCTTTGGGCGTAGGCACATTCTTCACGGGTACGGATGCCGCATCCATCGACGTGAACTCGACGCTGCGGAGCGATGCGCGGCTGCTGGCCGCCTCGCTGACGGGCGAGGCCGCCGACGGTGAAAACGCCGGCCGGCTGGCGATCCTGGGCACGCGGAGCAGCGCGCTGCTTTCCAATCAGGGCATCCAGGATTTTCAGGCCAGGATGGTTAACACGGTCGCCAGCGCCGCGGCGACGGCCGCGACCGCGCAGGAAGCGGCCGACGCGGTTTACAGCGGCCTGATGGCGCAGCGTGAGGCGGTGAGCGGCGTGAGCCTGGACGAGGAAGCGATCAACCTGACGACTTACGAGCGCGCCTATCAAGCCGCGGCGCGCTACTTCGACATTCTGAACGTTCTCTCTACCGAGGTGCTAAATCTGGTTTCGACGTGATAAGCAGGCAATTAGATGAGATCACGAATGGATCAAGAACGGCGCACTCCCGCGCGTGGGTCACGCAGAACAACGCCGCCCGCGCTGCGCGCTTTCGCAATCCATCGCGATCACAGCGGAACGTAAGACGATGGCGGTGATACCGATCAACATGGCCCGGGTTTCGCAGAATCTGCGAGCGTTCAATCTGCTCGAGACGCTGCGCCGCAATCAGGTCGGCCTGTTCCGCGCTCAAACGCAGTTTGCGACCGGCCAGAAGCTGCTGGCGCCCAGCGACGATCCGCTGCAAGCGTCGGCCGCCGGCGCAATAGACCGCCGGCTGGAGTTGATCAATCAACTCGAGCGCAACCTGGCGCGCGTCAACAACGCGCTAGCCGAGAGCGAATCCGCCATGAACGATGCGATCAGCCTGCTGATGGACGTGCATAACGTGGCGTCCGAGGCGGCCGGTGACACGCTCTCCGACAGCGAGCGCGCCGCGCTGATACCAGTGGTGCAGAGCATTCTGGACCAGCTTGTCGCGGTCGGGAATCGGCCATACCTGAATTCGTACCTATTTGGGGGCAACTACGGCGGGGGACGTCCGTTCGAGTTAATGGCGGACGGCGTGATCTACTATGGCGATGCAGCCCGGCGCTACGCGATTGTGGATACTGACCAGTCTGAAGATTACTTCGCAGTCTCCGGAGCGGAATTCTTCAGTGCAGTGTCCAGCGGGGTGCGCGGAGTGGATCTCAACCCGGCGCTGACGCGTGAGACGCGCATTTGCGATCTGCGCGGCACGACGGGTAACGGCGTATCGCTTGGTATCATCACCGTCAGCGACGGCAGCCAACAGGTCCAAATAGACCTGAGGGGCGCCGCTACCGTCGGCGACGTGCTCGACAAGCTCAATGCCGAGATGCCGGGCGCGCTGCACGCCACGCTGAGCGGCAACGGCATTCAGATTGGCTCGTTGGGCGGTCCAGTGTCGCTCACGATCCAGGACGCCATCGGCGGAGCGACCGCGCGCGACCTGGGCATACTGGCCACGGGGCTCGGGGCGCCGGTGGGCGGGGCCGACCTCGACCCGCAGCTCACGCCCCGCACGCTGCTGGCCGACCTGGGTGGCGGCACCGGCCTCGATTTGACCAATGGCCTGACTATTCGAAACGGCAATCGCTCGGCCACGCTCGATTTCAGCGGCGCCGAGACGCTGGAAGATATTCTCAACGAAATTAACGCCGCCGGCGTGGGCGTCTGGGCGCGCATCGCCGCAGACGGCCGCTCGATCGAGGTGCTGAACCGTATTTCGGGCACGGATCTCACCATCGAGGAAAACGGCGGGCAGCTCGCCACCGCGCTGGGTGTGCGTTCGATGAATGCGAGCACGCCGCTCGCCAGCCTGAACGACGGCCTGGGAGTCGAGACGCACGAGGGAGCGGACCTGCGCTTCATTACGGCCGACGGCACGAGCATCGAAGTCGACCTGGACGGCGCAAGGACGCTCCAGGACGTTATCGATCTAATCAACGCCGCGGGCGGCGGGGCGCTCACCGCGGGCCTGGCCGCCAGCGGCAACGGCTTGTCCATTACGGACAACACGACCGGAGCAGAGACCTTCCGCGTCGAGCGTGCGAACCTCTCGCCGGCGTTGGACGGTTTGGGGCTGGACGTACAGGCAGTCGGCAGCACGCTGACCGGGCGCGACGTAAACCCGGTTCGCACCAACAGCGCATTTACCGCACTGGTCGAGCTGCGCAGCGCGCTGCAAAGCAATGACCGGCGGGGCATTACGCTGGCCGGGCAGCGCCTCGAAGCAACCATGAAGAAACTCCAGGAGGTTCAAGGCCGCATGGCCTCACACGCCAAGGCTATGGAAGCCCGCTCCCGGCTGGCGGAAAACGAAGCCACCGGGGCAACGGTGTTGTTGAGCGACCTGCGCGACGTGGATTTGACTGAAGTGATCGTGCGCTTCCAACAGATGCAGACGGCGCTTCAAGCGAATCTGACCACGTCGTCGACCATTATGAACCTCTCGTTGATTGATTACCTGCGCTGACAGCCGGGGCGTTGGCCCTCGCTGGCGCTTCGGGCTCGGATTTGAGAGGGCTCGGATTGAGAGAGCTCGGATCAAGAGGCAGGTAGCGGTTTTTGGGGCCGGCGGAGAAGGGTGCGTGTGGAGGTTGCCGCGGGTCGGCGAGGCTCAGACCCGGCAACTGTGATTGGGGTCGCCACGGCGACCCGGGCGGTTGGAAACGCCCCGCTCAGCGGTGATGGAACTTAACCGACCTGTGCAGGTTGGGCGCCGCCGGGCAGCTTTCGATACACGAGCCTCGGCAGGAGCAAAAGGATGCTCATCAACACGACCCGCTTTGGACCATTGGAAGTGGACGGCGACCGTATCATAACTTTCAGGGACGGTTTGCTCGGGTTTCCGCAACTGCGGCGTTACGCTCTGATCCAGACCTCAATCGACCCCATATTCTTCCTATTGCAGTCATTGGATGATCCCGCGATTGCGTTTGTCGTCTGCGACCCGCGGGCCTTCGTCCCCGATTACCAGGTCCCGATCCGCAGCGATGATCTGGAGTTGCTCGAGCTTAAAGACCTCGAGAACTGCCAAGTTTTAATTATCGTGAACAAAGTGGGCGATCGTCTGACCGGTAACCTGCTGGGCCCACTGGTTATCGGAGCCCATTCGTTCCTGGGCAAGCAATTCGTCCTGTCGGAAAAGCAGTATGGGACCCGGCACGTGCTGACCCGAATCCCTCAGCCGCTGCCGGTGACCAAGACCGCGTAAGTGAATAGGAGTGGTGTTGTGTACGCCTGTTCGGCTATAATCGCGCCGGGTCGATTCGCGCTGGCCGGGCCGCTTCTGCGGCCGGGGGCGGCGAAGTCGATCCGGGCTGCCGACCGGAGCACCAGCACTCGGCGAGTGCTTTCGCTGCCGTTGGCGCTCGCTGGCGAATCAGTAATCGGCACCGTCCAGGAAGGAGCCGCGGATGTTAGTGCTCTCCAGACAACGCGACGAATCCATAATCGTGGGGGACAACGTACAAATCACGGTCGTCGACATTCGGGGGGACAAAGTGCGTTTGGGCATCGTGGCCCCCGCCGAAATACCCGTTCATCGCAAGGAAGTTTACGACGCTATTCAACGCGAGAACATGCGTGCGGCCGCGGCGGCCGGCGAGGTCGCCGGTGCGACGCGTCCACCGCGCAAGGATGGCAAAACCACGTAGACAGACTTTCGATCACCCGTCTTTCCCTTCTGACTGACCGCATAGCTTCTTTTACAGCCACGACCCTATCAAGGAGGATGGCTAATGGCTCGTATTAACACGAACGTTGGGGCTGTCATCGCCCAAAGACACCTTGACCAATCTTATCGCACGCTCAACGGCACCCTGGAGCGTCTGAGCACCGGGCTACGTATCAACCACGGCAAGGACGATCCGGCCGGATTGATCGTTTCCGAGCGGCTGCGCAGTGAAACCGGGGCCGTTGCCCAGGCAATCTCCAACACGCAGCGCGCCAGCCTGATCATCTCCACCACTGAAGGCGCGCTGGATGAGGTGGCCGCTCTGCTGCGCGATATCCAGCAACTCACCGTCGAATCCGCCAACAAGGGCGCCCTCTCCGAAGAGGAGATCAAGGCCAACCAACTCCAGGTGGATTCCGCCATCGCCAGCATTGAACGCATTGCCAACAGCACCACGTTTGCCGGCCGCCACCTGCTCAACGGCTCACTGGACTACATCACCAGCGGCGTTGTGCCCGGTGATATCGACGCCCTGGCCGTGCATGGCGCGCTTTTCGGCACGCGGGACTTCATCCCGATTGAAGTCCAGGTCATACAATCGGCGCAGTTCGCCCAGTTAGTCTACGATGGGGGCACCCTGTCCCAGGACGTAACCATCGAAATCCAGGGTAACGCCGGGGCGACGACGCTCTCGTTCGCCGCCGGCACGTCCGCCCCCAAGATCGCTGAAGCCATCAATCAGATCAGCGATGCCACCGGCGTCAGCGCCATCCCGCTGTCCAACCCGGGCGACGGATTCACGCTCAAGAGCGCCCAGCTCGGCAGCAAGAACTTCGTTTCCGTGCAGCTCTTGCCGGGCAGCGGCCCCTTCGCCCTGGAGGACCTCTCCGGGGATCCCGTCGGGACTGGGCGTGCCTACGGTCGCGACGCCACCGCCAACATCAACGGCGCCCAGAGCATCGGCGACGGCAACAAGCTCACCTTGAAGACCTCCACCTTGGATATCGAGCTGTCCCTCGCCGACAGCTTCGGCACCGGCACCACCGCTTTCACGATCACTGACGGCGGGGCCCTGTTCCAGATTGGCGCACATATAAACAGTAACTTGCAGGTTAACATCGGTGTGCAATCGGTAGCCCCCTCGCGCCTGGGGAACGGCGCCATCGGCTATCTCTCACAGATCGTCACCGGCGAGCAGTACTCGCTGGTGTCCGGCAAGAGCGCCCAGGCTTCGCAGATCATCGACGAGGCCATCGCTCAGGTTTCGGTTATCCGCGGCCGGCTGGGTGCGTTCGAAAAGAACACCCTGCAGACAACCATGAATCAGTTGGGCATCACGCAGGAAAACCTGATGTCCGCCGAGTCCGCCATCCGCGATGCGGACTTCGCTTACGAGACCTCGGAACTGACGCGCAACCAGGTATTGGTGAATTCCGGAACCACTGCGCTGCAACTGGCCAACCAGACTCCGCAGATGGTGCTGAAACTGCTCGGTGGCTAGCCACCGCAAGGAATATCGGTCTCGATGCCGGCAAATGCACCCTCCCCGCGGCCGGCGCGACCGGATGCCCCGGGGTAGCCCGACCCAGGCGCCCCGGGGCTTGATCTGCGCCGGCGCCTTTTAACTAAAGCCGCTCTCGCCCCACGACGATTCCCCCTCTGACAGTTGTGGCCAGCCGGGAGGCTCGGCCGGTTTGTGATGCAAGAGGCAAAACAACGGCGGACGCGGCGCGAGCCCGCAAACGCCCAACGCCCGTGGAGGCGCAGTTCATGAGCAATTATATTAACACCAACATCGCTTCCTTCGTTGCTCAGCGAGTTCTGTCTCAACAGAACACCGCGCTCAGCACATCGCTCTACCGCGTGAGCACAGGCTACCGCATCAACTCCGGCAAGGACGATCCGGCCGGGCTCATCGCCTCGGAGAGTCTGCGCTGCGAGCAGCAGGCCATTCAGGCTGCGATAACCAACATCTCGCGGGCCAACAACATCGTGGCCTCAGCCGAGGGTGGCTTGGTCGAGATTAACAACCTGCTGGTGCAGCTCGAGGACCTGGTCGACCGCAGCGCCAACGAGGCCGGTATCAGCCAGGAGGAGCGCGACGCGAACCAGTTGCAGGTCGACGCCATCCTCGAGTCGATCAACCGTATCGCCAACAACACCGAGTTCCAGGGCCGCAAGCTGCTCTCCGGCGAGTTGGCGTACACCACATCGGGCATCACCGACTCGGGGGAATACTTCCAGAACGTGATCATCAACGCGGCCAAGATCCCGTCCGACGGCGCGCGCAACGTCACGGTCGAAGTAACCGGTTCGGCCCAATTGGCGGAGATGGTTTTCGCCGCGTCCTCCGTGACGGGCGGTAACGTCACGATCCAGGTTGCCGGCAACCTGGGCAGCGAAACCCTGACCTTCGGCAGCGGCACGAAAATCTCCACCATGCGCGATGCGATCAACGCCAGTCGGGACATGACCGGTGTCTCGGCCGTGGTCAACGCCTCAGGCACCGAGCTGCACATCAACAGCATTGAGTACGGCTCCGACCAGTTTGTCACGGTTAAAGTGCTCGATGGCACCCTCGCAGACCTGCAGGCCGGCGACCACGGCGACAACACCGACTTCGGCCAGGACGCCTCGGTCAAGATCAACGGCGTGACCGCCATCACCAACGGTCTGCGGGCCAGCATGCGCAGTTCCGCCCTGAGCCTGGACATCGACCTGTCCGCCGAATTCGGCACCCTGGCCACCACGGATTCCGAAAAGGTCTTCGCCATCACCGGCGGCGGCGCCGACTTCATGATCTCCCCAACCGTGTCGCTTGCCGGCCAGGCCAGCATGGGTATCCAGGCCGTGGACACCGGCTCGCTCGGAAACGCCGGGGTTGGCTACCTGTCGTCGCTGGCGACCGGCCAGTCCAACGCCCTCTCGACCGGCAACTACGCTCAGGCCCAGCGCATCGTTCGCGCGTCCCAGGACCTGGTCTCGCAGTTACGCGGTCGCCTCGGCGCCTTCCAGAAGAACACGCTCGAAACAACCAGTAACTCACTGTCGGTAACGTACGAGAACACGGCTGCAGCCGAAGCCTCCATCCGGGAAACCGACTTTGCCTCGGAGACTGCCACGCTGACGAGGTCGCAGATCCTGGTCCAGTCGGCCACCATGACGCTGAAGCTGGCCAATAGCCAGCCCCAGACCGTGTTGTCCCTGCTGAACTAACGGTCGGCGACGGCAGTAGCAGCGAACAAGCGAGTTCCTCCCCTACTGGCTCATGAACGGCAGCGTGCCCCGCCAGGCGCGCTGCCGCTTTTTTCGTCATGCTGCGTGCGGCGCGCCTGCGTCCGCGAGTATTGCACCTCGTAGATGCCGCTGCGGCGAAAGACCTGTGCCAAAGTCTCGATGATGATGGCCAAGTCGGTCTTCAAACTGATCTGCTCGACGTAGCGGACGTCCCATTCGAGTTTGTCCTCGATCGTCAGTGCGCCTCGGCCGCGGATTTGGGCCAGCCCGGTCAGGCCCGGCTTGACCAGCAGACGCGCTTTTTGGCGGGTATTCCATTCGCGCATTTGCTGCAGATAGAGCGGGCGCGGGCCGACCAGCGACATTTCGCCGCGGAGCACGTTGATGAGTTGCGGCAGTTCATCCAGGCTGGTTTCGCGCAGGATGCGCCCAATGCGGGTGATGCGTGGGTCGCTGCCGCTTTGCGGCGAGTCGCCGTAGGGGTCGGCGTCGCTGCGCATGGTGCGAAACTTCAGCAGTGTGAACGGGCGGCCGTTGCGGCCGGCCCGCAGTTGGCGGAAGAGCGCGGGGCCGGGACTCTCGCGGCGGATGAGCCAGGCGATCAGAAGCAGGAGGGGTGCTGCGGCGAGAAGCGCAACGAAGGCGAGGTAGGCGTCGATGCAACGTTTGAGACAGAGGAACGCAGGCGTCGCTGAACAACGCACGGGCACGCTTTCGGGGGTTTCCGGCATGCGGGCAGTTTATCGGGTGCGATGAAACGTGCTACGGCTTGAGTGCCTGAACACATGGCTGGCGATGCAGTGGCGTAAGCGGCTCAAAACATGGCTTCGGCGCGGGCTTGGGGGCGTTACGTGTGCTTCGTGCGGAATTCAGTGCCTCGTCAGCCCCGGCGGGAATAATCCGGGCCGTTGAATCATGGGAATTCGGTTTTAGACCGAGGAGTACAGCCATGCCGATGGAAAACCTTCGCGACGCGTTCATACATGAATTGGAAGACATTTTGCACGCGGAAAAGCAGCTTTCGAAGGCGCTGCCGCGGTTCACTAAGGCCGCCACGGACGAAAAATTGAGGAACGGTTTTCAAAAGCACGCCGACGAAACCAAGAATCAGATTTCGCGGCTCGAACGCGTCTTTCAGATGCTTAACGTCAAGCCAAGAAATCGCAAATGCGACGGGATGGCCGGGCTGATCGAGGAAGCCGCGACCATCATGGGCGAGGACGCCGACCCAGAAGTGATGGACGCCCTGCTAGTCGAGGCAGCTCAAAAAATCGAGCACTACGAGATCGCGACCTACGGAACGCTCTGTACCTGGGCCGAGGAACTCGGGCACCAGGACGTCGTCGATGTGCTGAAGGAGACCTTGCGCGAGGAAAAAGACGAAGACCGCAAGCTCACCGAGGCGTCGCGCGACCTGAATATTCGAGCCGCCCAACCCGCGGGTGCGTAGGCGGGCCGCCCCAGCGTGCGGCGAGAACCCAGCGGCGCCCTTAACTGAACCTCCCCACATAGGCCGGCGCACGGCGTGCGCCGGCTTTTTTTGTCGGTTTTCTCCTGGCCGATCGTCTAACGCAACAGCAGGCGGCGACCTCGATCGACCGCCGATTTGATTTTCTCAGCGCCCGGATTACCTTTTTTCGGTCAGCCGCGCACGGTAGCCTGCGGGCCGCGACAGGAGAGCAAATGGCTGTTACGCACGTTGAGGTTCAACAGGTTGGCGAATTGGTCCGTCAGCACCATGAAAGCTTCGAAAGGCTGCTGGCGGAGATTCGGCGGGTAATCGTGGGGCAGGATAACCTGTTGAAGAAAATGCTGGTCGGGTTGCTCGCGGACGGGCATATCCTGCTCGAAGGCGTCCCGGGCCTGGCCAAAACGACCGCGGTCGCGTCTCTCGCGCGGGCCATTAGCACCAAGTTCCAACGCATCCAGTTTACCCCTGATCTGCTGCCGGCCGATATTCTCGGCACGATGGTCTTTCAGCCGCAGCAGGGCACTTTCGCCGTTAAGAAGGGGCCGATTTTCTCGAACCTGATTTTGGCCGACGAGGTCAACCGCGCACCGGCCAAGGTGCAAAGCGCGCTGCTGGAAGCCATGCAGGAACGGCAGGTCACTATTGGCGGTGAGACGTTTCCGCTCGAACGTCCGTTCCTGGTTCTGGCAACACAGAACCCGATTGAGCAGGAGGGCACCTACCCGCTGCCCGAAGCCCAGGTGGACCGCTTCATGCTGAAGCTGTTGGTCGACTATCCGGCGGCGCCCGAAGAGCGCCAGATACTCGACCGGATGGCGACGCACCGCAGCGCGCCGGCGGTCGAGCCGGTCATGGAGCCTGAGCGCATCTTCTCCGCCCGCAAGGTGCTCGACGAAATCTACATGGATGACAAGATCAAGGACTACATCGTGGCCCTGGTGCAGGCCACGCGGCGCCCGGCCGATTTCAAGCTCAAGATCGCCGAGTGGATAGAGTACGGCGCTTCGCCGCGCGCCACGATCTACCTGGCGATGGGCGCGCGGGCCATGGCCTTTTTGGCCGGCCGCGGCTACGTGACACCCCAGGACGTAAAAGACATCGCCCCCGACGTTCTGCGGCACCGGATCATCGTCAGTTACGAGGCCGAGGCCGAAGAAAAGACCAGCGAGGACGTTGTGCGGCACGTTCTCGACCACGTAGAAGTGCCCTGAGCGGGGCGTCTCAGGCCGAATTCAGGGTTCAGGCAATCCAGGGACTTCGGCGTCCGGAAGGTGCGCGGCCGGAGCCGCCGCCTGCTCGGCAAGCTGCGCCTCAGCCTGCAGGGCGTCGCGCAGATTTTGGTGCTTAGGCAGGTCTTCGAAATCGTTAGCGCGTAGTTCGGCCATAACTTGCGCGAGCGACCAGCCCTGGCAATGCAGCCGGTACATTCCGACGGCCAGCCCGGTGCGATTCACACCCGCGGCGCAATGTACGAGCGTTGGTGGAGAATCGGGCTGCGCGAGTAGCGCCCGCAACAGGTCGCGCTGCCGCGGCGTGCTGGCGCCGTCGCCGGGCAGTGGGACGTTGTGCCATTCGAGGCCGAGCGTCTGGGCGGCCTCCCGCTCGGCGCGCGTGACTGCGGCGGTCGGGTCAAGCAGGGAGATGACGCGGCGAATGCCGTACTCGTGATGGAGTCTGGCCAGGTGCTGCGGAGTGACCTCCCCGCTGCGGTAGAGCCGGCCGGCATCGACGATGGCGAAACGCCGCGGCCATTGCCCGGCATGCCACCACAGGAGCGCTCCGCCGGCGCTGGAAGCCGCCACAATTGCCAGGAGTATGGTTGTGAGGCGGCGCACATTCGCGCTTGCCGGTTTAGAACTCGCGGTAGGTTGGGTTTGCATTGACGGCTGTTTTTCAGTGCACGTTGGGCCCCTCGCCCCAGCGCAGTTTGCGCCGCAGGGCGGACCATTCGGAGCGCTTCGGGTTGCGCACCAGCAGGAAATCGGCTGAGTAGCGCGTGATGGCGATGCGATCGCGTCCATCGAACGGCATAACGCGCCCGTCCGCCGCGATCGCCGTGCCGGGGTTCGCCTGAACGACCTCAATCGTTATTCGGCGGCGCGCGTCCATTACCAGCGGGCGGAATGTCAGCGCCTGCGGGCAAATGGGCGTGAGGATGAAGGCGGCGCCGGTCGGTTCGAGTATCGGGCCGCCCGCTGCCAGGTTGTGAGCGGTCGAGCCGGAGGGCGTAGCGACGATCAGACCATCGCCGCGAACGTGGGTGACCTCGTCGCCATCCACAGTGACCGCCACCTCAATCATGTGGAATGGCGGCCCGGCCAGAACCACGCAATCGTTGATGGCGAGCGTGCGGAACACCGGTTGTTCACGGCGTTCCAGGACCACCTGCATCATTATGCGGCGCGTCACCGGCAGCACACCGTCAAAGAGAAAGTCTCCTTCGCGCTCGAGCTCTTCCATGGTGAACTCGGCCAAATAGCCGAGCTTGCCGAGATTGACGCCGACGATCGGGAGTTGCTGCTCGCCCAGGCTGTGAGCGGCCGAAATGAGCGTTCCATCGCCGCCGAGACTGAAGAGCAACTCGGGGCGGTGCGGCAAAGCTTGCCGCCCGTCATACGTCAGTCCGGCAAAAACCACCTGGGCCCGCCCGCGCAGCCATTGCTGCATACGACCGAGCGTTTGAACCGCCGCCGGTTTGTCGGGCGAGGCGAGGATTGCCACTCGTTTCATGGAGCGCTCACTTTGGGCCTGCCGGCCGAATTCGGACGGCAGCAGCCAGGCTCGCCTGGCGCCAGCAGAACGGCCCGACGCCGAAAAAGGCGCGGGGCCACTGGGTCATTTTAGTACCCTTTGCTCAAATTGTGACCCATCCGACGGCGCGCACAAGGAGACTGGGAGCGGCAACGTGGCACCGCGGGTCAAGGAAACAGAGGATTGTAAACGACACCGAAGGCCGGACCGGCCGGATCCGATCTTCCAGCGTCCGCTCGCCTACGGCGCAACCGGATACTTTTGATTAGATAACGCGCATTGTTGGCTCAGCGAGTCCGGTCGGGGGGCGGTCGCACAAATTCGGAGCAGCAGAGGCGGTTTTGGTTTTGAGAAAATCTCGGCCGGCGTATTTCTTCCGCTTGGCGCGCCCGGAATTGCGTTATCATTTCACAAGGCGCGGCAACCAGTCCGTCCAGAAGCGTTGCCCCAATCGGAGAGTCGGCATGGAGCAGGCCAATCGCGCATTTTGCAAGCACTGTCGGACGCTCGTACCGTGCGAACACGTCAAACACGATGGACACGTGTACCTCCTGAAGCACTGTCCCACCTGCGGAGATAACGAATCGATGGTTGCCTCCGATGAGGCGCGCTGGCAACGCAAGCGCGACTTCTGGGGCTACGAGGACCCGAAGAAAAACTGCAACCTGCGCTGCACGGAGTGCCGTAAGCCGCATAATCCGACGATCGTCCTGATCGACATCACCAACCGCTGCAACATGGGTTGCCCAATCTGCATCGCCAACATCCGCGGCATGGGTTTCGAATACAACCCGCCGCTGGCCTACTTCGAGAAAATATTCCAAGCTCTCTGCCGCCTCGATCCCAAGCCGCTCGTGCAACTCATCGGCGGCGAGCCGACCGTGCGCCACGACCTGCTCGACATGGTCAAGCTCGGCCGCACGTATGGGCTCAAGATCAGCGTCATCACCAACGGCCTGCGCCTGGCGGATGAGGAATACTGCAAGGAACTCTGCGAGGCCCGCGTGCGTTTGCGGTTCGGCCTGGATGGGCGGAGTCCGGAAATATATGGGTGCATGCGCGGCGGCCCGGGTGCTTGCGAAAAGAAGCTAAAAGGGCTGGCGAACCTCGCCAAGTATAGCCGCATCAAGCACACCATCCTGTGCTGTGCAGCTCGCGGCATAAATGACAAGTGGATCGCGGATTTGGTCGAATGCTGCCACGAGAACAATCGCGTGATTGAGCAACTGGCGCTGCTGCCGCTGGCGGAAACCTGGGAGGAGGGCCGGTTTAAGACCGAGGTGCAAACCACGCGTGAGGACGCCGAGGCGATGGTTGAAGAGAGCATCCCCGGCGGTCAGGTGGAATTCGTCCCGGCAGGCTTCATCCAGGAGTTGCGGCCGCTGTACACCTTCCTGACCGGCCGCAGCACGTCGGAGTCGCTGATGTTCGCCGGCGTACACCCGGATTGCGAAACGATGACGCTGCTCGCTTCGGACGGCCAGCGCTACGTCAGCATCAATCATTTCCTGAAAATGCCATTCAGCCGGGTTGCACAAGAAGTATTCAAGCGCGCCAAGCAGACGCAGCCGGTGGTGGCGCGTCTCAACCCGGCCAGCCGCATCGACCGCTGGCGTGCCAAGTGGCTGGCGGCGCGGATGTTCCTGCCGCTGGTGGTGCGTGGGCTTGCTATTCGCAAAGCGTTCCGCGGCAACCCGGTCGTGGTTCTGGTGAAGTTCCTGGGCGGCCTTCTGCGCGGGCGGCGCGCTGGTGATTTGGCGCGGCAGTACTTCAATCTCTCGCGGATTCTCCGCGTGGCCGTCATACCGTTTGAGGAATATCACGAAATCGACGCAGCCCGCATCGAGAACTGCCGCTCCTGCTACGCGTACGAGGATGTTTCCGACGGTCAGGTAAAAATGATCCCGGCCTGTAGTTGGACCAGCACTTATCGCGACGAGATGATTCGCAAAGTGGCCGCCAAGTACGGCACGGTGCCGATCACCAAACCGGGCACCATCGCCGTTCAACCGCCGGAAAAAGCGGCGTGTGCCTCAAAGTGCGAGCTCACCCCCGCGTGAGCGCGGCGTTCTGATAAAAGCTCGCCTCAATGTGACTACAGCGACCTTGGGGGCAGCGCTTCCGTGCGCATCGCGTTGGTTTTCAGCAGGCCGGGACGTCCGGCAACGGATCTATCGAATCGCGCCCTTGTGGCAACAGAAGGCCCGGCGACAATAGGGGCCGGCGCGGGTCCCGGCGCGGCCGCGCGTTTTTTTCGCTTTTTGGGAGCTTGGAGTCGAGCATGAGCAAGGGATGGCGGACAGGTATGTTGGTCGGGGCGGGCGCGGCACTGGTCGTCTTTGGGCTGGCGAGCGGGCTGCACGCGCAGGGGAGAGCACAGACGGGCTGCTGCGTGGCGGTGGTGGACATCGGCCGGTTATTCAATGAGTACGAGCGGATGAAATCGGTCCAGGATGAACTGAAGGTTCTCCAGGACCGGCTGCAGCGCGAAAACGAGGAGCGGAAGCAGAAGTCCGACATGCTCGAGGCCACGTTGGACAAGATGGATCGCGATGACCCGGCTTACGTGAAGAAGATGTCCGAGGTGCTCGAGTCCCGGATCAGCCACAAAACGTGGTTTGAGTTTCAGCAGGCGAACATGACGCGCGAAGTAGCGCTGATCACGGACCGCATTTATCGCGACATTCTGGCGGCTACTCAGAGCATCGCCGAAAATGCCGGATATGACCTGGTGCTTTATCGCGATGAGTATCAGCCGGTCAGCGACCCGGACGACGTTCAGGCGCAGATGCGGTCGCGCAAGGTAATCTACGCCCGGGACACCGTTGATATCACGGAGGCGGTTTTGGGCAAGCTGAACGCGGACTTCCGGGCCAAACCGCGCGTGCCGGATTTGCAGATGCCGTAAGTCCAAGGGATCGAAGGAAGGATGGATCAAGCCGGGGGTAGCGAGGCGGGCTGAGGTAGATGGCGGGCGAGATCGGGATCACCGTAGGCGAACTGGCGCAGCGCGTCGGGGGCGACGTGCATGGCGACGCCGAACTGGTCATCCGCGGCATTGGCACGCTGGAAGAGGCCGGGCCGGACATGCTCTCATGGATCGCATCCAAGCATTTGCTGCCGCGCTTGGCGCAGTCGGCGGCGGGCGCGGTGCTGATGCCTTTGGATTGCGAGGCGCCGGCCGGGCGCACCGCGGTCCGCGTGCGCGACCCGGAGCTTGTGCTATGCGATCTGCTGAGCTGGCTTGGCCCGCCGGTCGACGTCGTGCCGCCCGGCGTTCATGAGAGCGCGGTTGTCGCGCCTGATGCGCAGGTTGAAGGCGCGGCAATCGGGCCGTTGGTGACGATCGGAGCGCGCAGCCGCATCGGGCCGCGGACGCAACTGCACGCGGGCGTGCGGATTGGGCCGGACGTGGTCATTGGGTCCGATTGCGTGCTATGGCCGAACGTGGTGGTGCGCGAACGTGTGACGATCGGCGAGCGCGTGATTATCCACCCCAATGCCACGATCGGCGCGGACGGTTTTGGTTATCTGCAGCGCGGCGGCCAGCACCGGAAGATTCCTCAGATGGGGACGGTGGTCATTGAGGACGATGTCGAGATTGGGGCGGCGAGCTGTATAGACCGGGCGCGAACCGGGGCCACACGCATCGGGCGGGGGACGAAGATTGATAACCTGGTTCAGGTGGGACATAATGTGGTGGTCGGCGAAGGCTGCATAATTGTCGCCCAGTGCGGGATTTCGGGATCGACCGTGCTGGGGCGGCACGTTGTGCTCGGCGGCCAGGTGGGTGTGATCGACCACATGCGCGTCGGAGACCGCGTGCAGGTGGCGGCCAAGTCGGCCGTCATGACTGATCTGGCGGCGGATGCCATTTACCGCGGTATTCCTGCGCGGGCGCAATGGCAGTTCGGGCGGCAGGAGATCGGCCTGCGGCGCCTCCCAAAGATGATCGAACAGGTGCGGGAGCTGATGCGACGAGTGGAACGGCTTGAATCAGCAGCAGACGATAGAGCGGGAAGTTGAGCTGACCGGGCGCGGTCTGTTCACCGGGTTTCCGGTGCGCGTGCGCTTCAAGCCGGCCCCGGTGGGGACGGGGATTACCTTTGTTCGCACGGATGGGCCCGAACCGATACGCGTTGCGGCGCGTATCGACAATCTATCGAAGCGCGCCCGCCGCACGTCGCTCAAAAACGGGACTGTCACGATCGAAACTGTCGAGCACTGCCTGGCCGCATTGCGGGCCTTGGCCATCGACAATATTGAGGTTGAGCTGGATAACGCCGAGCTGCCTTCGGGCGATGGCAGTTGCGTGTTGTTCACCGAATCGCTGATCTCGGCCGGGGCCGTACCGCAGGAGGCGGAGCGCAAGTACCTGCACGTGCTGAGTCCGGCGCGAGTCAGCGACGGGGACTCGGAAGTGGTGGCCTGGCCGGGCAGCGGCGAGCAGCTCGACATTTACTACGAGTTGGACTACGGGCACGAGAACCCGGTCGGGCGGCAGACTTGCCATTTCGTGCTTGACCGTGATCGTTTCCTGACGGAGATCGCTCCGTCGCGGACATTCGTGCTGGAGGAAGAGGCGCACCAGCTGCGGGAGGCCGGGCTGGGGCAGCATCTAACGTACCAGGACGTGCTGGTAATCGGAGCAGACGGGCCGATCGAGAACAGTTACCGCTTCGCCGACGAGTGCGTGCGACACAAAGTGCTGGATTTGATCGGCGATCTGATGCTGTCGGGCGGCTTTGTTTGCGGGCGTATCTTCGCGCGGCGCTCGGGGCACCACCTGAATCACGAACTGGTGCGGCGCATCCTGGAACAGCACGCCAACCAAGCGGCGCAGGAGACGCTCAGCCGGGCCCCGCGGCTCGATATTGAAGCCATCCAGCGCATCCTGCCGCACCGCTATCCGATGCTGCTGGTGGACCGCGTGATTGAAGTAGAAGGTGATCGCCGGGCCATCGGCGTCAAAAACGTGAGCATAAACGAGCCCTTCTTCCAGGGGCATTACCCGCGCAAGCCGATCATGCCGGGGGTGCTGATTATCGAGGCCATGGCCCAACTCGGCGGCCTGCTGCTGTCGCAGAAGCTCGAGCACACGGGAAAGGTGGCCGTGCTACTGAGTTTGGAGGGAGTGAAGTTTCGCCGTCCGGTGGTCCCGGGGGACCAGTTGATGCTGGAAGCGCATGCTATCCGGGTGAAATCGAGGAGCGGGGAGGTTTTTTGCCAGGCGCGGGTGGCGTCGGAACTGGCGGCGGAGGCGAATATCCGCTTCATGCTGGTCGACGCGGACCCGAGCTAAACGTGAGTTATGACCCAAATCCATCCGACCGCGGTAATTGACCCCCAAGCGATACTCGGGCAGGAAGTCAAGATTGGACCGTACTGCGTGGTTGGGCCGGGCGTCGTGCTGGGCGACGGGTGCGAGCTGATGGCGCACGTGACGTTGCTGGGACCGGCCGAATTCGGCGTCTGCAACGTATTTTATCCGCACTGCGTGCTGGGCGGCGCGCCGCAAGATCTTAAGTACAAGGGCGGACCGACCCGCCTGGTGGTGGGCAGCCACAATGCTTTTCGCGAGCACGTGACCGCCCATCGCGGGACGGAGGTCGACCGCCGTAGCGGAGGCGTGACGCGCATCGGCGATCACAACCTGCTGATGGTCGGGGTACACGTGGCGCACGACAGCGACCTCGGCAATCATCTGCTAATCGCCAACAACGTGCAGATCGCCGGGCATGTGCGCATTGAGGATCGCGTCGTGGTGGGCGGGGTGGCAGCGATGCACCACTTTGTGACGATCGGGCGCGACGCGTACGTGGCCGGCATGACGCGCGTCGTGCACGACGTTCCACCCTACATGAAAGTGATGGGACACGCGCAGACCGTGCGCGGCGTGAACAGTGAGGGCATGCGGCGCTGGCAAATCCCGGAGGAGTCGATTCGAAACCTTCGCACGGCCGCCCGGCTGCTATATGCGCGGCGCCGCAACCAGTTGCCGCTATGCACGGCGGCGGCCCTGAGCAAGATCGAAAGCAATGGCCTGATGCGCGACGAACATGTGGCCTATCTGGTTGGATTCGTACGGCGCATGCTGACCTCGGGCAAGTTCGGGCGTGTGCGGGAGCATGAGCGCAGCGATGTGCCGGAGGATCGGCAGTGGTTCTACCAGGCTGGAACAGCCGGCGAGGCTGACGGCCTGGGGGGTGGGGAACCTGACCGGTCAAACCGGTCCGACACCAGTGAAACCGACGAGCGGTGAGCGAGCATGAGTGAGACGATTCCAGTAGCGGTGATGGGTGCGGGGCACATGGGTCGCTACCACGCCCAGAGATATGCGCAGATGGCCGGGGTCCGTGTGGCGGCGATCGTCGACACGAACGTGGAACGGGCCCGCGCGTTGGCGGAGCCGCTCGGGGCACGCTGGGCGGCGGCATTCTGTCCGGAACTGGGCGATATTGTGGCCGCCAGCGTGGCCGTTCCGACGGTACACCATCTGGCGGTGGCGCGGCCGCTGATCGAGGCGGGCGTGGCGGTGCTGATTGAAAAGCCGCTGGCGCCGAACGTCGCGGATGCCGAGCAGATCGCGGAATTGGCGGCGCGGCGCAATGTTCTGGTTCAGGTGGGGCACACGGAGCGGTTTAATCCGGCCGTGCAGGCAGTCGAGCGTCTGGGCGTGCAGCCGAAATTCATTGAGACGCATCGGATCAGTCCGTTCACGTTTCGCTCGGCCGATGTAGGCGTCGTGTTCGACATGATGATTCACGACATCGACATATTGCTGCACCTGATGCGGGATGAGGTGGTGCGCGTGGACGCGGTGGGCGTGAACGTGCTCGGGCCGCAGGAGGACATCGCCAACGCGCGGGTCAGCTTTCGGCGCGGGGCGGTGGCGAACCTCACGGCGTCGCGCCTAGCGCTGAAGACCGAGCGCAAGCTGCGGGTTTTCAGCGAAACGGCTTACGTGTCGCTCGATTACCAGAAGAAGGCGGGCATCGCGGTGACGCGCGACCGGAATCTCGACGTGCTGCAAATGGCGCGCGAGCGGAACATGCAAGACCTGTCGCAGATGGCGGGACTGGATTTCGGCAAGCTGGTACATATTGAACCGCTGATGATCGACCCGCGCGATCCGCTGGAGGCGGAGCTGGAAGCATTCATCGATTGCGTGCGAAATCGGAGGACGCCCCCGGTTTCGGCCGCGGACGGAGTAGCGGCGGTTCGCCTGGCGGCGCAAATTGTAGAATCGTTGAGCGCGCACCATTGGGACGGCGCGGAGGGGCAGCGAATAGGGCTGTCGGCCGATATTTTCGGGTCGAGCCGCTGACGGTTTCCGGGGGGACCTGCCTTCGTGGCGGCCGATTGAATGCGGCTCGCCATTTTTTCACCTTTCCGCGAACGGCTTCGCTGTCGGCCGAAGTGCATCGATTATGGGCGGGGGCCTGTGGATATCGGCGGACAGCGGCAGATAGCGCGGTTGCAGTTATCGGTGCACCCGCCGCTCTTCAAGTCCTCAATGGGCAGCACCGATGCGCCGGTGAAGACCCGAAGCGCCGTGGGAGAGCAGGCCGGCCGTGTGCGCAGAACAGATACAGGAAATCACGCCTAAGCAACCGGCGGGCGCGCGCCATTTACTGTGGCGGGGCGTTTTACCGGAAGCGGTGGGGTTATGCTTTGTGGCGATCATTTTTACCGGGTTCGCGGCGGCCTACCTGGTCGCCAGGAACGCGTGGGAGGAGCAGACGACCGCTGCGCGGCAGGCGGAAGCGGCGCGACTGGCGACCCTGACCGCCGACGCCATCGGCAGCGGAATGCAGTCGGGCACGGCGACGGCACTGCTGCGGCAAGTCGCCCAGCGTCCGGGTGTGCACGCGATTCAATGGACGGGACCGGCCGGTGAGGTGCGGTTCGTGTGGCCATCGCCGGGCCACGCCGTGCCAACGCTGACGGCGGTTGAGGATTTGACGGTCGCGGCCGCGAACGTTCGGACGCCGGAGGGCGTTCTTGAAGGCACACTGCGGATCGAGTTGGCGGGGGCGTGGGATCTCGCGAGCGATTCGCACCTGTTCTGGAATTGGGCAATTGCGGCGTGCACGACGCTGATCGTCTTCGTGCTCCTGTATCGCCGTTTGCGGGGTCACCTGCGGCCGCTGGCGGCGTTGCACCAGAATCTGGAGCACTACGCCGCGGGCATCGAGCGGCAGTTGGAGGCGCTGACATTAGGCGATGCGCTGGGGGCCACGGCACAGTCCTGGAACATGCTGATCCGGGAGTTCGCCGCGGCACGGCAGCAGTTGGAAACGGTGCGGCGCGCCAATCAGACGGGCGACATTCTGACGCGTTTTGAAGGGGCGATATTCAGACGAGTGGTTGACCGGCTGCCGTTCGGCGTGCTGTGTGTGAACTCAGACCAGACGGTTACGTATGCCAACGGTTCGGCGCTGGCCCTGCTGGGGGCGCGGAGCGAGGCGGTGCTGGGGCAGCCATTAGGCGAAGCGGTCGGGGCGCCGGCGGTGGCGGCGGCGGTCAGCGGAGCGCAGGCGCGTTCCAGCGCCGGACTGGCGATCGATCACACGCTGACGACGGGCGAGAGCGAAACCACGCTGCGTTTCCGGGTGCTGCCGCTGTCGGACGAGGCGGCGGGGGGCGAGACGCTGGTCAGTATTGAGGACATTGGGCAGCTCAAGGAAAGTGAGCGGGCGCGCGACAACTTCCTCTACCATGTTACGCATGAGCTGCGCACGCCGCTGACCAGCATTCACGCCTATGCCGAGACCCTGACGCGGCCGGGCTTCGATGACGAGCAGACGCGCAAGGAATGCTACAACGTCATCATGAGCGAGACGCGCCGGCTCTCTTCGCTGGTGGAAGACATCCTCAGTTTGTCGCAACTGGAGGTGGGCACGGCGCGCCTGGACGTGGGCGACGTGGACCTGGTGCGGCTGATCCGGCAGATGGTGCAGGACAACCTGGGGGCGGCGGACGAGAAGCGCATCGACTTGACGCTGACGCTGCCGCCCAAGGCCCCGAAAGTCCGCGGCGACAAGCAGCGCCTGTCGGTGCTGCTGATGAACCTGATCGGCAACGCGATCAAGTACACGCCGGAGAACGGAACCGTACAGGTGACGCTTACGGTCAGCGAGCAACGCGTGGCGATCAGCGTGCGGGACACGGGCATCGGCATCGCGCCGGAGGACCAGGCGCACATCTTCGAGAAATTCTACCGGGCCTCGAACGACAAGGTGCAGGCCGTCGCGGGCACGGGGCTCGGTCTGGCCATCGCGCGCGAGGTGGCCCGGCTGCACGGCGGGGACATCCATTTACAGAGCGAGCCCGGCCAGGGTTCGACGTTCACCGTTGAACTGCCGGTATCGAACACCGAGCCGGCGGAGGCGTTTGCGCGATGAGCCGGATTCTGGTAGCCGAGGACGATCCGCACATTCTGCGTCTGATCGCGATGTGGCTGCGCCGCCAGGGGCACGAGGTGCTGGAAGCGCGGCACGGGGCGGCGGCGCTGGCGTTGATCGAAGAGCAGGCGGTGGACGTGCTGGTGTCGGATGTGAACATGCCCGGCGTCGACGGTCTGGAGCTGATTGAGGCCATATTGCCGCAGAGTCGCGTGCGGCGCGGGGTGATCGTACTGACCAATCGTTGGGATCACGGCGAAATTCGGGAGCGCTTGGCACGTTGGGGCGTGCAGGTGATGCCCAAGCCGTTCAGCCCGACGCGGCTGTCGGAACTGGTCGAAGCGCTGGTGCGGGCCGAGGGTGAGCCGGCGGAATCCGGGGAGAACCCAGGTTTGGCGGCCGGCGCGACAGAAGTGCAGTTCGTGCCCCCACCGGCGAATTTGCCGCCGGCGTGATGAGGAGAGGCGTAGATGTTCGGCTCAGATGCGAACACGTTGTGGTTTGCGGCGGGGGCGGCGCTGGCCGCGGTAGCCGTGCTGGCCGGTTTCGCCTTTACGCGGCGGCGCGGCAGTCTGGCGGAGCCGGCGCCGCCTGCGGTGCGTGGGGTTTCGACGGCGGCCTTGGATTTGGGGCGTCGGCCGGCCGGGGTGGCAGACGCCATGAGCCGCAGTTTTCTTGAATGGCTGGCGGAGCACGAGGGGCAGGCCGAGCTATGGGCGTCATTTGACCAATTGGTGCGGGAGTTGTTGACCGAGCACCTCGGAGCGAACCGGGTGCGTTGTTATCACGTCCGGGCCGGGGCCGAGGCTTTGCAGCCCCTTTCCGGCGGCCACGGTGAGATAGTAGGGCCCAGTAGCCGGCATGGGGTGCTGGGGCACGTGGCGACCAGCGGCAAGGAGTTTGTGGCGGGCGACCCGGGTTGCGGGCCGCTGCTGGATGATCTGGCGGCTCGTACGGAGGAGCCCTGGGTTTGGATCTGGCCGGTGCGCGAAGCGGGTGGGACGCTCGGCGTGGTTGCGGTGGGCAACCTGCGTCAGGTTGGCGCGCCGGGCTTTGGCTTGCGGCGGACGGTGGGGCAGCTTCTGACGATATTTTGGCGGCACACGGCGTGTGTGGAGCGCTGGCGCGTGGTGCAGCGCACGGATCGCGGGTCGGGCGTGTTGACGCGCAATGATTTCTTCACGTTGGCGGCGCACGCGTTGAATGATTCGTATCAGACGAACGAACCGGTGGTAGCGGTCGTGCTGGCGCTGGAGGGCATGCGGCGTTTGGACGACAGCGGACGCTGGGAGGAGCGCGACCGCCTGATTGAGCGGCTGGGCTGCGCGTTGGCGCGGCGCGTGCGCAGCGATGATCTGGTGGGGCGTTTCGCCGACGATCGCTTTGTGGTTCTGCTGCGCCGCCTGGACAGCGGACTGGGGCGCCTGATTGCGGAAAAGATGCTCGCAGCGGGGGAGGAGTGTTTGGAGCAAATGGCGGGCGGGCGCGAAAACTTACGGCTGCGGCTGGGGCTGGCCGGCAGCGGACACGGGCAGCCGCCGCTGGAGAAGCTATTGGTGACGGCTTTTGCGGCGGCGGAGCGGGCCCGTCGCGCCAACGTGCCGATCGCGACGGATTTATTGGAGGCCGGCGGGCGCGGCGGCGCTGCGGCAGGCGAAAGCGCACTCGAGCCGCAAGCAAAGACAGAGGTGAGCTCGACGTGAAAGTGCAGACGCAGCAGCAAGGCAACGTCACGGTGGTGGGCCTGCACGGACCGTTGATCACGGACGAGTTGGAGGACGTGCGCCGCGCGTTGCAGACCGGCAATGGCGACTTGCGCCGCACCATACTCGACATGAGCGACGTGCCGTATCTGGACAGTAACGGGATCGAGCTGTTGCTCGAATTGTGCGGGGCGCATCTTTCGCCGCACCAACGCCCGAAGATGGCGGCCTTGAGCGAAACCTGTCTGGAAGCGCTCGAATTGACGGACGTGTTGCCCCGGCTGGACGTTTTTGACACGGTCGAAAACGCGATCCGGAGCTGCCAGCGGTGAGGACGGACGAGGGTCAAGATCACGGCCGGCGGCAGGACGCGGCCGCCACAAGCCGAGTGTGAGCAAAAATGGGCCTAATGCGCACGAACAAACTTGGTCAGCTCCTGGTGGAGCAGGGTCTGGTCAGCGAGGCTGATCTACTGCGCGCCCTGGAGGCCCAGAACAAGGACAATAAGCGCCTGGGCGAAGTCTTGATCGACATGGGCATTCTGTCGCCCAAGGCCATGCTCAGCGCGCTGGCCAAACAACTGAAGGTCAAGTGCTGCCATTTGCGGCACGGGCTGATCGATCCGGCGGTAGCGCGGCTGGTGGACCGCGAGCAGGCGGCGCGGCTGCGGGTGCTGCCGCTCTTCAAGGTGGGCAACACGCTCACCGTGGCGATGGCTGAGCCGCAATCACTGCCCTCGGTGGACTTGCTGAGTGCAGTGACTGGGTGCCAGATCAACCCGGTGTTGGCTCTGGAGAGCAACATTGCGGAATTTCAGGAGAAGTACCTGGGGGAGGAGGTGGATATTGATTCTTTCCTCGTCAACCTGACCGAATCCGAGGTCAAGGTGGTCGAGCGCGAAACGGTCGACGAGGATACGCCGCAAGAAATCGGCAAGATGGTCGCGGGCAGCCCGATCATCAATCTGGTGAACCTGGCGATTATGACCGCCATCCGCGACGGCGCCAGCGACATTCACGTGGAGCCGACCAAGCGCAACACCTGTATTCGTTATCGCATTGACGGCAATCTGCGCGAGCTGATGACGGCCCCCAACACCATGCACGCGGCGATCGTGTCGCGCATCAAGGTCATCGGCAAGATGGATATTGCCGAGCGCCGCCTGCCGCAGGAAGGGCGGGTGCACGTGGTGGCCGAAGGGCGTGAGATTGACTTGCGTGTTTCTTCCATGCCCACCTTGCTGGGCGAGAAGATCGTATTGCGTATTCTGGACAAAGCGCACTTGAACGTTTCGCTCGAAAAGTTGGGCGTGAATCCCCATCAAATGGCGGCTTTCCGGCGCATCTTCTCCAAGCCGCACGGGATTGTACTGGTGACGGGGCCGACCGGCAGCGGCAAGACCACGACGCTGTACTCGGTGCTGGATTTGCTGTGCTCGCCGGAGCGCAACATCGTGACGATTGAGGATCCGGTCGAATACCAGCTCGACGGCATCAGCCAGATTCAGGTGAACGAGGCCATCGGCCTGACGTTCGCGCGAGCACTGCGTTCGATTTTGCGGCAGGACCCGGACGTGATCATGGTGGGCGAGATCCGCGACAGCGAGACGGCCCGGGTTTCGATTCAGGCGGCGCTCACGGGGCACCTGGTGCTTTCGACGTTGCACACGAACAGTGCCCCCGGGGCTTTCGTGCGTTTGGCGGATATGGGGATAGAACGTTACCTGCTGGCGTCGGCGTTCAATGGCGTGGTGGCGCAGCGCTTGGCGCGGACGATCTGCCCGCACTGCCGCACCTCGTATTTTCCGTCCGAGGCGGCGCTGGCCGACGCCGGTTGGCTGGGGCAGACGCAGCGCGTTTTCTCCAAGGGGGAAGGCTGCAAGCAATGCCACGATTCGGGCTTCCGCGGGCGGGCCGGCATCTACGAAATCCTGGAGGTCACCGAGCCCGTGCGAAGCTGCATCCATAGCGCGGAGGACGAGGAACAGATCAAGGTGGTGGTGCGCCAGCATGGTTGGCGGCCGTTGCGTGAGGAGGGGCTGCTGCTGGTCGAGCAGGGCAGATCGACGTTGGAGGAAGTGTTGCGCGTGACGCACGCCGAGACCGAGGCGCGGACGCGCGCGGAGATGGCGACTGTTTGAGGAGACACCGGTGGCACGGGCCCAACGCATGTGTTAACCGGCGAGACGCCGGCGGCACAGCGGGACGGCCCCACAGCGGATTGATTTATGCAGTATGCCTGCGAAGCAATGCGTCCAGACGGCACTACGGTGCTGGAGCGGGTGGAGGCCGGCGACCGCCACCAGGCGGTGGAGAACCTCCGGCAGAAGGGTCTGCTCATTCTGCGCGTGGATGAGCAGTCGGGGGTTGAGCCGGCCGCCGCTGCAGGGCGCACGGCGCGCAAGCGCATCCCGGTCCGCGACCTGATCCTGTTCACGCGGCAGATGAAAATGCTGCTGGAGTCCGGCACGCCTCTGGTTCCGGCGCTGGCGGCGGTGGAGGAGCAGACCGCGCGCCCCATGATGCGCGCTGTCCTGAAGCGCGTTCGCGAGCGGGTCGAAGAGGGAGACAGCCTGTCCGGCGCGCTGCAGCAGGAAGAGGACCTGTTCAATCCCGTGTTCCGCAGCATGATCGCCGCGGGCGAAGCGACGGCCAGCTTGCCGCAGACTTTTGCGCGCCTGTGCGCACTGGCCCAGCAACAAGGGCAGACGCGCAAGCTGATTCTGGGCGCTCTGATCTATCCGGCCGTGTTAAGTGTGATGCTGGTCACCGTGCTGGCCGTTCTATTGTTTTTCGTCATTCCGCGCTTTCGCGTCTTGTTCATGACGTTGCGCTCCCCGCTGCCGCCGACCACGCAGTTTCTGTTCGCGGCTTCGCAGTGCCTCTTGCACGGCTGGCCCTACCTGCTGGGTGTGCTGGTGCTGGTCATAGCCGCGGCAGTGGTCTTCCTGAGGTTGCCGCAGTCGCGCACCTGGTTGAGCGAGTTGGTGCTGCGGCTGCCGTTAGTCGGCTCATTGGCGGGGCGGCTGCTTTTCGCGCGTGTGGTCCGCATCTGGGCCGCCATGCTCCGCAGCCACGTACCCCTGCTGGAGACAATCCGGCAATCGCGCGAGGCGATTACCAGTTCCACGTATCTGCGTCTGCTGACGGACGTCGAAGAAACGGTGGCGTCCGGCGGGCGGATGGGGCAGGCGATCGAGGCCGCCGGATTGGCGGATGCGGTGATCGTTTCCGCGCTGCGGACCGGTGAAGAGAACGGGCGGCTGTCAGAGGCGGCCGATTTCGTTTCTGAGTGGATGGACGAGGAGAACGCGGTGGCCGTGCAGCATTTGACGCGCATGGCCGAGCCGGTGCTGCTGGCGATTATGGGTTTGATTGTAGGATTCGTGGCGATGTCGCTGTTTCTGCCGTTGTTCGACATGGCTTCGGTGGCCTGATTGGGGCCAGAGGTATCGGCGTGCTGAAAGCGCTCGGGAAAAGCTCGGTGATCGCGGTGGACGTGGGGGCCGCGGGCATTCGCGCCTGCCAGCTCCGGCGGCGCAATGGTCGCCTGCAGCTCTGGGAGCGCTTGGGGCATGAGCGGACCGAACTGGCGGAAGAAGTTGAAGCGAACCTGCCGCAATTGGATTGCGCCTGGCTGGGGCGATTTATTGGGCGCGGGAATTTTCGGGGGCGCGACATGGCCCTGGTTCTCTCGCCGCCAGAGGTTCAGTTCTATCCGATGCGACTGCCGCCGGCCCTGCTGGCGCAGCCGCGGGAACGCATTGAGCAAGCCCTGAAGTGCGAAGTGGCGCAGGAAAGCCGCCAGAATGTGGAGCTGGAGGTGCGTTTCTGGCCGCTGCCGGCCGGGCGCGGCCAACAGCCGAATGTGATGGCGGCCGCCACGCCGGCCGAAGCGGCAGCGCACTGGTGTGACTTGGCCGAGGGCTGCGGTTTTTACCTGCGGCGGATCGACGTATCGCCGTGCGCCCTGGTGGCGCTGGCCTGCCGCACGGCGCCGCCCGCGGCGGGCGAAATCTGGGGTGTGCTGGACTTGGGCTTGCGACACTCAGTATTGACGGTCGTGATCGGATCAGTTCCGGCCTATGTGCGAGTGCTGTCAGTTTCGGCGCATGACTGGACGTGCGAGCTGGCCCAAGCCTTCGAAATAGATTACGCCGCGGCTGAGCAAGTCAAACGCGAGTACGGAGTTGGCGCTTCGGCGTCCGGCGTGCCGTGGCCAGCCGGGCCACTGGCGGGCGAAATGCGCGGGGCCGCGCGCCCGGCCGCGGGAACGCTACTGAATGCGGCCGATCTGCCCACGGCGGTTTCGACCGCCTTGCGCCGCTCGTTGCGGACCCTGGCACACGAAGTGGGTCGCTGTTTCTCATACGTTCTTCAAAGCTATCCGGACTTGGTACTGAGCCGGTTGTTTCTGGCCGGTGGCGGGGCGGCCTCCGCGGGACTGGCGGCGGCTCTGGAGGCGGCCTTGGACATGCCGGTCAGAGTGATCATTGCTGATCCTGGGCGCGGGGGTGCGGACGCGCATGAGAACGAGAATCCCGCTGAAGCGGCGCCGGCCTTCGCGGCGGCCATAGGCGCGGCGCTGCTCGACCTGGAGAACTCATGAGCTGCTCGGTCAACCTCGTTCCAGTGGCGCGACTCCAGGCGCACGCGCTGGCCGGCCGGCGGCGGGCCTGGATCGGTCTATGCACGGCGGGCGGGCTGCTGGTGGGCCTGAGCTGGAGCGTTCAAACCGTAACCCGCCGGGCCGTCACGCACCTGGAAGAGCGGGCCGAGGCGCTGGGCGCGCAGCGCAGCCTGATTCAGAATCAGGTGTCGGCCGCCCAAGAGCAGCGCGACGGAGTACTCGCCCGTTTGAAGCTGATAAGCGCGGCGCGCCGCGGACAACCCTGGGCCGGACGGTTAGCGCGGCTGACGCGCTCGGTTCCGGACGGCGTTTTCCTCACTCAGATGACCGTCAGCGCCCGGACCGAGCCGCAGAGTGCGGCCGCACGGGCGGGAGCGGTCAGTTCTGCGCAAGCGCCGGCTCTGCGACCAGCGGCAAGTCCGGTCCACGATGTGCGCCTGGAGGGGTTGGCGCTGGACCACACCGGGCTGATCCAGTTGCTCCACACGTTGCAGAACTCTGCCGATTGGGAACACGTCGAACTGGTGCGGGCGACCAGCGAACCCTACGCAGGGCGCAACGTCGTTGCATTTGAATTCGATTGCCGCACCGCGGAGTTGGCCAAGTGATCATCTGCCGCCGGCCATTTACGGTCTATCACGTGGACGCCTTGGGCGGCCTGGGCCTGCTGGCGGTCGCGCTGGCCGGCTGGTGGCTGGCGGTCGTTCCCTGGCGGCAGACTTGCGCAAGCTACCGTGAACTTGGCCAGCGGCGTGCCGCACTGGAACTGGAGCTGCAGTCGGAATCGGCGAAACTGGAAGGTATACGGCAGGAATTGGCCTGGCTGCAAGGCGTGGTTGACTCGCAGACGCTGGTTGTGCCGCGTGCCGATTCCGTTCCGCAACTGCTGCGCGAGATGACGGAACTGGCCTCGGAGACGGAGATCGAATTGTTGAGCGTCGTGCCACAACCAGCCGTAGCCGAAGGGGCCTACGTGGTGAGCGACATTCAGCTTACCGGCCGCGCTCGCAGCATCAGCTTGATCCGCTTTCTGGACCAACTGGCGCAGCGGAATCCGTTTCAGGCGTTGATGAGCTGCTCGGTGAAGCGTCCCGCCGGGGCCACGCATGAGATCTGTGATGTATGCTGGACGTTGCGGCTTTACATGCTGCCGGCGGCGGGATCTGAGGGAGGGGCCCTGAATTGAAGAGCGTGTCGCTCACCCGGAGGATTCTCATCGGGATACTGGCGGTGGCGGTCGCCGGCTGGGTGGTGGACACGCTGCGCAGTCGGACGCCGCAGGCGGCGCAGGCTGCGTCCGCGACGACCGAGGCGGCGCCCGCGGAGGCCGCGAACGGCGAGGATCTGGCGGCGCTAGTGCAGCGGCTGGTTTCTGATCACTACGCGCCCGTTTCCGCCGAGCTCGAGCGGCTTGAGCGCGATCTCTTCGTGCCGACTCCGCTCATGCAAGCGGAGACGGCGCCGGCCTCTGAGCCGGGTGAATTATCCGAGGCGCTCGACGAGTCGCCGCCCGGTCTGGAGTTCTCGAACAAACATTTGCTCACGGGCGTCATTATCGGCCATCTTCCACTGGCGCAGGTCGACGGGCGCTTGCTGCCGCTGGGGGCCGTTCTGGAGGGCCACACGCTGATCGCAATTGAACGCGATTTTGTAGTCTTCGAGAACGCAACTGACAGCGAACGGATCACGCTCGAGCTCAAACCGCGCAGCACTGGAGCGGGCGAAAGCCGATAATCTATGGGCCATTGGCGACGCCGGAGGAGCAGGTTCATGTCACTTAAAGTGACCTGCCGACCTGGACGATGAGCAATGAGGCAACGACACTGCGGATCATCCGCCGGGCCGGGTCGTCTGCCGTCTGCAAGCTGGAGAGGTTGTTATGTTTCTTCGCAAAGGGAAGAGCGCTTTCACACTCGTGGAATTGGTGCTCGTGATCGTCATCATCGGCGTGTTGGCGGCGGTGGCCATTCCACGCCTGAGCCGTGGTTCCGCCGGCGCCGGGAACGCGGCCTTGGCAACGAATCTGGCGATGGTCCGCAATGCGATCAACCTGTACGCTGCGGAACACAACAACACTTTCCCCGGCCCGGACGCACAAGGTTTCGTGGACAAGCTGACGAAGTTCAGCGATCGGACCGGCACGACCGTCACGACAAGGGACGATTCGCACCCCTATGGCCCCTACCTGCTGGCCATACCTCCATGTCCGGTCGGTGAGAACGCCAACAAGGACACTGCCAACAAGGTCCTGATCTCCACCACTAGTCCTCCGACGCCGGACCCCTCCAGTGGGGAAGGCTGGGTATACAACGCTACCACGGGCGAGTTTCTGCCCAACACCGACGCCAAGGATGACGCGGGAAAGTTGTACAAGACGTACTAGACGGCCAGGACGTTCAACCGAGTCAGAACCGCGGCGCTACCGCCGAGAATTCTCCCTGAACACCCACCGTTAGTACGGCTAAGCACGAGCATTCAAAGCCGGCCCGAAAGGGCCGGCTTTTGTTGCTTCGGGGCGGCCCACGCTCACCTTCAGCATAGCGCCCGGCATTCAAACCGGCTTAGGGACATGGAGCACATCCGCCGCCGGTCAGACAGCCGACAAATGGATCGATATCAAAAACGTTCACGGCCTCATCGCAGTTGATGTCCCCCAGCTTGTAGTTGCAATAAGGCAGCGCCGTCGCGTACTCCAGCGGATCCGTCAGGGCCAGCACGAAGGCGTCGATGTCGAACACGTTCAGCGCGCCATCGCAGTTCAGGTCGCCACGATCATAGCAGGACGGGTCGGTTTCGAAGTCATCGACCGGCACGGCCCTCACTTCGCCCACACGGGCGGTGTAGACATTCTCGGGAGCCCCCTCCGGGTTGTAAACGGTGGATCCGCCGTCGCCGACGGCACTGATGTAGAATTGCGGCGTATCAGCACAAGCGGGAGCGGGAAGGGTCGCCTGATAGAGCGTTTCACCCAGCGGCGTCAGCGGCCTGGTGATGAACTCCCCGCCATCATAGCGGTAATGCAGCAAGGCCGAACCAGGCACGTAGGCCTCTCCCCCATTTACGATCTCGACGGTGAACCGGGTCGGCGCGGCCGGCGACAGAAACTCCGGCGTACCTTCCGGCAGACTGATGCTCAGCGGCGCCATGCCAGGTTCACCGACAATAGTGAACGGAGCGGGCGTGACAGCCTGCGCCTCTCCGAGCGTGTAGCGCAAATAGCAAGTATTTGAGCTGGTGAGGTGCCGCGGCAGATGCCACTGAAAGCGCCCGTTGTTGGGCACATTGGAGGCGATTTCGATCCACGGCCCATCCGGCCCAACCACCGATAACTCTATGGTAACTGTTGATTCTCCGTTGGCGACTGCTGCATGCCAGTCGATGAATCGCACCGAGCCGGCATACATGACTTCACCGCCGCGCGGATACTTGGGATACACCCACGTGCTGGAGACGGGCGTGGTCTCACGATAGAACCGCGCACGGTTGTTGGGCTCCCGATTGACCATCACAATGTCGGGGTATCCGTTGTGGTCGGCGTCAACGCCGGCACGGAAGGCCTTCGCGCCGGAGCCGCCGATGTTCACCGTGGTCAGCAACTCCCAGTTTCCCGCCCCATCACCCCCATAGACCCTGATTTGCCCACGGGCGCAAGCTACGATATCGCCGTGGCCGTCCAGGTTCATGTCCGCGATCTGCGTGTAGTAGAAATTGCCGCTGGCGGGCAGCGTCCCGCTGAGATTTTGCCAGACGCCGGGGCCCACGTAAGACCAAACGTCTATTCCGCCGTTCGCATTTCGGAACGCCAGGTCGTCGCGCCCATCGCCATTTACATCCCCGAGAGCCACCCCTTCGCGCCAATCACCGACTCCACCGGGCAGGCCGTAGTCGGCGACCGTGAAATTGCCCTGCCCATCGCCCAGCCACACCGTGCCGTAGCTGTGGGCCGCGGCGAAATCGATGAAGCCGTCTCCATTGATGTCTCCGAACTGGAAGATCTCGTACGCGTCTCCGTCAAGGACGCCCCAACTCTGCGTCCACGTGCCATCGCCGTTGTTCAGATAAACGTGCAGCCCCGCGCAGCAGCCGAAAGATATCGAACCGATGTCCAGGTCGCCGTCATTGTCGACGTCGGCGAAATCCGTCCCGAACATGCCCCATGTCTCGCCGCTCGTGGCCAGACCGTCGTCCCACGGAATCCAGTTCTCGCCAGTGCCGTCGCCCAGCGCGACTTCGATTAATTGGTCGCCAAAATCGCTGCCGGGGTCGGTGTGGTGCATGGCGTAGCCGACGTCCATCAGCCCGTCACCGTTAACGTCGCCGAAGGCGATGCCTCCATAGCCGAAATAGCCGCTCTGGCGAGCCGACCAGTGCCCCGCGCCGTCTCCGAGCCAAACCGTAATGCCATGCTGAGACATACCCGGCGAATCGTGATCCCCCACCATCCCGATATCTACGTGTCCGTCACCATTGACGTCGGCAAATTCGAGCTCCGTGGGGCCCGAATACATCTCCGGAAACTGCAGGCCGGACGACGAGTCCACATAGTTGAGCGAACGTGCCGGCGGCACGGTCGCCACGAGCGCAGGGTAACTCACCAGAATCAGGGTTGAAACGTACAGCACGGCTGAACCTCCTTAGCCTTCTCCCCAGCGTCCGCCGCCACGGCTAGTCCCACTAGCGCGGCGCGGGCCACTGCCATCGTACTGGCAACAAAGGCTTTTGCAAGATTTTTTTGAGCGTTAGTAGCCGGTCAGACCCGGGATTGGCGGTGTCGGGGCGGACATCAGCGCGGCCTCGGGCTTCGCGGCAGCGGTGGCAGTACTTCCCGGGCCCCACCACGGCTACAATCCCTGAAGAACGCCGGCGCGATGGCATTGCCCCTGCGGAACCTTGCGACGGGCATGCTGCCGCCGGCCGCCGCCCACACCCAAACGTGAGCGACGGTCTTCGGCGACACGGCGGCCGGCTGTTCGTCGCTATCAGGGAACCTTTGCGCGTGACTGCTGTTTACCTCATTCTGATCTTGCTGGCGGTGGCTGTCTTCTGGCCGCGGGGCGGCCTGCTGGCGCGCTGGCGTCAGGCTCATGAGCTGGCCCGCCGCATGCGCCGCGAAGACGCCCTCAAGCACATTCTCAAGAGTGAGGCCAACGGGCGCGTAGCCACGCTTGAGAGCATCGCCGGGGCGCTGCACATCACCACCGGCAGCGCCGCCCGCCTGCTGGATGAGCTCGCCAGCCACGACCTGCTGACCTTCGAAGGCGGCCAACTGCGGCTGCGGCCGGCCGGGCGAGAGATGGCCCTGCACGTTCTCCGCGCGCACCGGCTGTGGGAAAGCTATCTCGCGGAACAAACGGGTATCGCTGAGGACGAATGGCATCGCCGCGCGGAGAAGCAGGAGCACTTGCTGACGCCGGCGCAAACGCGGGCCTTGGCGGCCCGTCTGGGCCACCCCACGCGTGACCCGCATGGGGACGTGATCCCCAGTTCGGACGGCACTTTCGAAGGCGAAGGTAGCCAGTCGCTCAATAGCGTTGAGCCCGAAACGCCGGTGCTGATTACGCACATTGAGGACGAGCCGGAGACGGTCTACAGCCAACTGGTCGCTCTCGGGTTGCGGGCGGGCATGCACGCTTTCGTTATTGAGAAATCCCCGACGAGGATTCGGTTCTGGGCGGATGGCAACGAACACACGCTGGCGCCGGTGCTGGCGGAGAACGTCTCGATCAGGCCGCTGCCGGACTACGGCACGGCGGACCTGGTTGAAGAGGAGTTCCTCTCCGGGCTGCCGCCTGGCCGGCGTGCGCGCGTGGTGGGCCTCTCGGGCGCGTGCCGGGGGCCGGAGCGCCGCCGCCTGCTTGACCTGGGCTTTGTTCCGGGCACGCCGGTCGAGGTGGAGATGGTCAGCCCGGCAGGTGACCCGACGGCCTACCGTGTGCGCGGTTCGGTGGTAGCGTTGCGGCGCGAACAGGCCAATCTGGTCCGCATCAACTCGCGGGAGGCGGTCGCCACATGAAACGCGCTGATTCTGCCAATTCTTCTGCCGCGTCGCCCCTGCCCGTCGCGCCCGTGGCGGCAAAAGAAGCGTGCGCGTCTTGCCCGGTTTATCGGGCCGCCAATCTCAAGAAGCTCGGCGTCGCGCTGGACTCCTGGGATTACGTCGTGGCGCTCGCGGGCAATCCCAACACCGGCAAGAGTACGGTCTTCAACGCGCTCACCGGCCTGCGTCAGCACACCGGCAATTGGCCGGGCAAGACGGTGTCGCGCGCCGAGGGCGGCTACGCTTTCGACGGCAAAAGATTCAAGCTGGTGGACTTGCCCGGCACCTACTCGCTGCTGTCGACCAGCCTCGACGAACAGATCGCGCGCGATTTCATCCTGTTCGGACAGCCGGAAGTGACCGTGATTGTGGCCGACGCGACGCGTCTGGAGCGAAACCTCAACCTTGTCTTGCAGGTCCTCGAAATCACCGACCGTGCCGTCGTCTGCCTCAACCTCCTGGATGAAGCCAAACGCCACGGCATCACGGTGGATGACCGCCAGCTCGCGCGCGATCTCGGCGTGCCGGTCGTGCCGGCCTCCGCCCGCTTCGGCCAGGGATTGCCCGAACTGCTGCAAGCCATCAGTGACGTGGCCACGGGCAAGCTGGCCTGCCGGCCGCGGCGGCTCGAAACCGAACCTGCCGCGATCAAGCCGGCCCTGGCGGACCTGGTGGCCCGGCTCAAAGCCGTCTACCCCGACCTGCCCAATCCGCGCTGGGTCGCGTTGCGCCTGCTTGGTGGCGACGATTCCATCGTGGAAGCCTTGCGCAGCGGTCAACTCGCCACGCTGCAAACACTGGCAGCGCCGCAGCCCGCCGGCACTCATGGATGATTCGGGAACACAATGGACACGGCCAAACGCGATTCTGTAACACCGCAAGCCCAGGCGATCCTGGCGGCCGCACAGCGTTGGCGGCAACAGATTCCCGGCGATCTGCACGAGCACATCGTCGAAGCGCTCTACGGCCAGGCGGCGCGCCTCACGGAACGGGCGGTTTCACGACCCGGCCACGCGGCCCGGCCCACCTTCGACCGCACGCTGGACCGCATTCTCACCAGCCGCGTCTGGGGCTTCCCGATCATGATCCTGCTATTTGCGGCCATGTTCTGGATTACCATCGCGGGCGCCAACGTACCGTCGGCGTTGATCGCGTCCGTGCTGATTGACTACGGTCATCCCTGGCTCAAGGGCCTGTTTGGCGCGGTTGGCGCGCCGTGGTGGTTGACCGGCCTGGTCGTCGACGGCATGTACCTCGGCACGGCCTGGGTGGTCAGCGTGATGCTGCCGCCCATGGCGATCTTCTTCCCGCTGTTCACGCTGCTGGAGGACTTCGGGTACCTGCCGCGCGTGGCGTTCAACCTGGATCGCCTGTTCAAGGCCTCCGGGGCGCACGGCAAGCAGGCCATGACCACCATGATGGGCTTCGGCTGCAACGCCGCGGGGGTGGTGGCCACACGCATTATCGACAGCCCGCGCGAGCGGCTGCTGGCGATCCTTACCAATAACTTTGCGCTCTGTAACGGGCGGTGGCCGGCCCAGATTCTGATCGCGACCGTGTTTCTCGGCGCGCTGGTTCCGGCATCGCTGGCGGGCTTGGTATCTGCCGCCGCAGTGACGGGCGTCGCTCTTCTGGGCGTCTTGCTGACGTTTATCGTCGGGTGGGCGCTCTCGCGCACGGTGCTTAAGGGCGAAGTCAGCACGTTCAGCCTGGAACTGCCGCCTTATCGCCCGCCGCGGCTGTTGCAGACGCTGTATACCTCGCTGATTGACCGCACGCTCTTTGTGCTGTGGCGCGCGGTGGTGTTTGCGCTGCCGGCGGGCGCGGTGATCTGGCTGGTCGCCAACGTTCACGTCGGCGGCGACAGCCTGGCCGGGCACTTCATCCGTGTTGCCGATCCGCTGGGCGTTTTCATTGGGCTGAACGGGGTGATTCTGCTGGCCTACATCATCGCGATCCCGGCCAACGAGATTGTCATTCCGACGGTGCTGATGTTGACGGTGATGGTGACCGGGGCGCCAGACATGGGCGCGGGGGCCGGCGTGATGTTCGAACTCGAGTCGCATGAGGCGGTGCGACAGCTCTTGACGGCCGGCGGCTGGACGACGTTGACGGCTGTGAACCTGATGCTCTTCAGCCTGCTGCACAATCCGTGCAGCACCACGCTGTACACCATTTACAAGGAAACGCGCAGCGCCAAGTGGACGGCTGTGGCCGCCTTTCTGCCGCTCATGCTCGGCTTCCTGGTGTGCGGCCTGACCGCCTGGATCGCGCGCCTTTCGAGCTTCTAACGTGGGACAGCCACCGATTTCTAGCCTCGCATAATTAGCATAATTGATTATTGGAGCGTGAATCGCTGTAGTTCGGTGCCGCACAGACACAATAGCTGCGCGGGCTGACCGGGCTTGCCGGGTGCGACATATAGCAGCGTCGGCTGGCTATAGAGTTCCTCCTGCGCGATCAGCCGGCCGCGACTATCGAGGATCAGCAGGCGGCTTGTCGAGTCACTCCGAGTCGGCGAGTTCTCGACCAGTGGGCCAGGTTTGTACGTAGTCCACCCGATGGCGTATTCGAACCGGCCGTCGCCATCCAGGTCGCCGGCCGTGGCAATCGCGGTTGAACCGGTTCCCTCCGGAATTTCCGGCGAGAAGGTCCACAGTATCTCGGCGTTCGGCCCGTACAGACGCACGACTGCCCGCTTTCCGCGGTCGCCGCTCGCGAACGCCGCCTCCTGCGCAGCGCATAGCCAGCAGGTCTCGCCATCAATATTCACTGCCCGGAGACTCTGGATCGAGTAGTAGGCCAGCCCGGGTAGCGGAATGCGTGTAACCGCGCCGCTCGAAGGCTTAAGGATGCTCGACGACTCGCCGCTCCGGCCGGGCAGAATCAACTCCAGTTCGCCGTCGCCATCGATATCCTGCTCGCTCATGGCGTTGGCTGCCACCCACAGGAACTGCGCCTCACCAGGCTCCAGTTGACCGCTCGCGGGCTGGTCGTTCGAAACCTGAAAGGTCGCCCCTCCGCACAGATCACCCGCGGCCGCACGCCGCGCCGCGCGGGCTTGAGGTGTATACAGGGGCTCGGACTGCAACAGCGCGGCCACCTGGCGCCCGCAGACTTGCGCGTCCCAGACCGGGCACGCCTCGGCAACGACCCCCTGCTGATCGATCAGGAACACGGCCGGCAAGGCCGTGACGTGCCAGGTTTTGGAGCTGGCGGGATCACGATCCAGCACATGGACGACGCCGGCCTGATGCTCTGCGAGCACTCGTTGCACCGCTTCCTCACCGCCTGCGCCATTGCGGTTCACGGCGACGACCGTCAGCGGCCGGCCCGTGTGAGCATGGGCGAGCGCCTGCAGGTCCTCCAGCAACGCATCCGCGCCGGGACACCACGTGGCCCAGAATGCCACGACTACTATGCGTCCGCGCTGCGCAGTGAGGTCAAACTCACCGCCGTCCAGCATCGAGGCCGACAAGGGCGGCGCCTCCGCGCCCAGCAGGTCCAATGGACTGGCGAGCACCTCGGCTTCAAAGCCAAACCGCGTCAGCTTGCGGGCCCCGCCCGGTTCGAACGCAAATGTCTCTTCCGCCAGGGCGGCGTCAACCACCACGTCCTGGAACGTTATCAGCAGGTCGGCAGTTTCCGCACTGCGGGCCTCATCGTCCTGGCGATTCGCAGGCCAGTGGAGCATCGGAGAGAGGTCGATGCTGATCTCCTCGAAGAGCCGCGTCTGCTCGTTGATGAAAGCCGTGAAGTCCAGCGGCGGCGTACCGGACAGGCCGGGAATCTGCAGGCGCCCCGCCAGTCGCAGGCCGGCGTGTCCGGCGCGGGTCTCTGGCGCGACGCTAGTCAGCTCCGACATCATCAGGGCCTGCTCACCGGACAGGTGGGGCAGGGCAAGCAGCGCAACCAGCGGGTGCACCGCCAGGCTGTCGTGGCTTATGGCGGCCCAGTTCTCCGGCGCGAGCGCCTGTCTTGCGGCAGCGCCTCTCTCGTCTGAGTATTGCCGCTGGTCCGGCAGGTAACGCGTGAGCCACTGGCCGGTATAGTAGATGTGGGTGGATTCAACCTTCGACAACAGCGAATCCGGAGCCGCGAACGCCAGCGACCCCTCCAAGTAGCCCGTCTGCGGCGCCTCGCTACCCTTCATCTTCAGCCGCGCCGTGCAGTGGAACCGATCCTGGTAGCTCTTGAGTGCGCGATATTTGGCGACGGTGCGCTCCAGCACCGCGTGCGCTTCCGCAGACGATTCCGTCATTGTGGGCGGAGTGGCGCGCTTGGCGTCCTGCGAATGCTCCGCGCGGGCCTCGGGCGCCGGCGCCGCCGATACGCTCTCTTTCTTCTCCGCGTGTACGGGTGTAGCCGACCGGACGGCCTGTGCCACGGCCTTATCCAGCGCTTCGTCTTTAAGATCGCGATCCACGACGTTGCCGTCAGGCCCGATCAGGAAAGAGGCCGGAATACCGCCCGCCCCGTACAGATTCGCCAGCGGGCCGTTGTCCGCCTTTTCGGCCCAGATCTGCGGCCAGGGGAATTGCCGCTCGGCGACGAACTTGCGGGCGGTGGCGGCGTCGCGGTCGAAGCTGACGCCCACGATCGTAAAGCCCTCGTCCTTGTATCTGTCATGGAGTTTCTTGAGGGCGGGCAGCTCGGCCACGCACGGGCCGCACCAGGTAGCCCAGAAATCCAGCAATACGACTTTGCCGCGCAGCTCGGAAAGCTTTAGGGGCTGCCCGTCGAGCGTGCGGGCCTCGAAATCCGGCGCGACCTGCCCGGCCTGTACGCAGCGCACCTTGATCCGGTCGATGTCCCGCACGACAGGACTCTGTCCGACCGACAGAGCCGCCTCCTGGGACCAGGAGACGTCCTTCGGGCCGAGCCCTCAGCCCGGCCGGGTTTTTGCGACGTGACGTAACAACCTGAGCGTGTGCGTCCCCGGCGGAACGCCGCGTAGTGTGTATGTCCCATCCTCGTGCGTCAGCGCGCCGATCACGAGCCCGTCGGCGGTTTCAGCCATCACGTTGACCTTCGCGAGCGGCTGGCCTTCGATGCTCGTGACGCGGCCGGTCACGGTCGTGCCGCCTTCCAGCTCGAACGAGATCTGCTGCTTCGCGCCCGCCGCGACGGCGACCGAGCGGGCAAAAACCGTGGCGTCGTACGGAATCTTCCGAGTGGACGCGAGAGCGGTTACTCGATACTTCAGCCCGGGCGGTAGTGGGCCCAGGTAGAGCTGTTCTCGCGCCGTGCTGGGGAAGATCAGTCCCAGGAAAGATATGCCCGAGTCGTCCGGCTCGCCGGTCTGGGAGCCAAACCCTTCGGGCGGCGCCAGTGAGACCCGTACTGACAGCTTTAGGCCCTTTTCCGGAGGTGGCGGCAAGGTCGTGACTATGTAGGCCGGCTGCTCGAGCTCCAGCCGCAAAGGCCGCTCCGCATAGTTCGCCGGACGCAGGTCAAGTTGCAGGGTCCAGCCCTGGTCCGCATCGCCGGCGGCGATGTGCCACGGGTCCGCCGGCGCGGCGAAGTTAGTAAGGGTGAAATGCCCGGTCTGGTCGCTAACGGCGTGGCAAAAGTGTTTGCCGTTCCGCCTAGTGAAGAAACGCAGCACCTTCTCGTCGTTTCCGCTAGCGTACACGTGCTTGTTAAAGCTGAGATAACCGTGGCCACGGTGGACCATTACCACATGCACGTTGGCGGCGGGCTGGCCGGTGTCTTTGTACACGACCACGCCTGATAGCTGGTTAGGTGGCGGGTCATAGCCCCAGGCGGGGGTGCCGGCCAGCAAGGCGACCAGGAGCGCGACCGGCGCGACCGCGTTCGAACGCCACGTCTGCATAGTGCTCTCCTTTTCCGTGTAGTGGTGAGCTGTCAGTTACAAACGCCTGTTCGGCGCTCGCATGTTATCGTCGAACGCGGCCCGGCGGCCAGATGGCCCCATGATTAGGGACAGTCACGTAACTTTCTCCAATTATGCCCGCATGAAGGCGCTGGGCATGCGCCGCCTCCGTCCGCCCTCCGGGCGGAAACAGAAGTTATTCACTGTCTACCAGGGACTAAGTCGATGGCAGCACTCGTCCGCACTCCGGGCGGTAAAATAATTTAGGAATTAGGGACAGTCACATTTCGGTGAATTTGGAAGGCCATCCTGGCCCCGTCGCAGCAAGCGGACTCCGTCTACCGCCACGCGCTCCACAGCCGCCTCCGCTTCATGGTTTTCACGCAACGTTCTATACCCCGTGACCATCGACGTGCAGGGCAGAATTTATGTCAAAATAGGCGACTGTCCTCAATTAAGACGCCCTCGCCTGCCTCGCTCTCCCGCCCCGCCGCGACTGCCACCTCGACACACGCGACGCGAGAAAAATGGTTGATTCCAATCACCTGAATCTCTATAGTGCAGTTAATTCGGCCGCTTCTCAGGCCGAGGTTCATTTCCCACAAGGAGAAGGAGACATTCGATGAACGCGGAACACCTTAGCCAAGCATGGCGCACCACTCTCGCATTCGCGGCGCTGCTGGTCGTCGCACACCCCGCTACGGCCGCCACGATCGAAGACTGGAGCAGCGGAACCGACGCTGCCTGGACGCGCGTGGACCTGTTGGAACTCTACGGCCTGGGCGGAACCAGTTACACCATTTCGGGCGGGCAATACCACATGACCTCGAACTACCCCCTGCCACCGGTGCCCTACCTGTTGGGCAGCGCGTCTGTGTTCAGTGAATCGTTGCTCGACCCGGACGCTTACGCGAGCGGCTACCTCACGACGCGCTTCACGATTCACAACGCCAACTCCTGCGTGTTTGTACCCATGCGGGCCGACGTGTCCCAAATGGACTTCATCAGCTTCTTCGCTGAGAACGCCTCAAACAGCATCGGCATGACCGTCTTCGACAACTTCGAGTACGTCAACGGCGCCAGCGCCAGCTTCACTATTGAGGAAGAGGTCGAGTATTACCTCACCGCCGGCGCGGTCGGGACGGAGCTCTCGATCAAAGTCTGGCCGGTCGGCAGCCCCGAGCCCGCCTCACCTCAGGTGACGCTGATCGATGCGACGTTCACCAGCGGCCAGATCGGCCTGGGCGCCTATAACAGGGAAGGCATGGGCGGCACAATGGCCGCCAGCTTCGGCGAGGTAAGCTTCATCCCCGAGCCGGCCGGCTTGCTGACACTGCTCGCAGCCCTCGGACTGCTGGCCGCGCGCCGGCGGAAATAAAGCAGCACACAACCGCCCCGGCGCTCGCGGCAAGAGCAGCGCCGGGGCGTGTCGTCCCCGCCGGAGCAGAGCCGGGGCGTGCCGCCCAGAATCCTTCACCGGCGCAGTACCCGCTCCGGCTACGCTGTGCCGCCCCGAACGGTGCCGAGGACTCTCTCTGTACCCCCGCGCTGAATGCAGTCGAAGCGAATGGTCATCGGCCCGGTCGCACGCCACCGTTCACCCCTCCGTCGGAACACCTGACCGCTACAGTTGACGACAATACGGGTCGGACTACTCGTAACCGGCCGTCAACAGCCAGAACACTGCTTTGGGCGGACCCAATCATCCCGTGCTCGCTGCACTCGCCCAGCGGGCGTTCAGTGACCTATAGCGCCAGTGCAAGAGGTGTTTGACACGCCGGCTGGGCTGCGTGCGCCGGCTGGCCAGACTCAGACCAGTAACCGGCATAAACTCAAGCTGCCTCGAACCAAGGGAGTCAAACAGCCCGGAACCAAACGGAGTATCTAGCATGGCAGACCAGCAGCAGCTATTTCCGGCCGCGACGAAAGAACTCGCCGAAAGGCGAAAGAAGCTCGCACCGCAGGCGCTGGGAGCTTTTAAGGCTTTCAGCCAGGCCGTCTTCGCCGACGGCGCCCTGCCGGGCAAGACGAAACAACTGATCGCGCTGGCCGTGGCGCATGTCACTCAATGCCCGTACTGCATCCGTGCGCATACGAAGCAGTCGCTCCAGCATGGCGCCACACCGGAGGAGATCATGGAAGCCATCTGGGTGGCGGCGGAAATGCGCGCCGGCGCGGCCTACGCCCATTCCCTCCTGGCGCTCGACACAATCGCGGAGGTTGAGTCAGGCCGTGCACAGTAGCCAACAGGCGCTTTAGCTCGCAGCTACCAGCAGGAGCTGTCAGCTCTCAGCTATCAGCTTTCGGCCAAGGAAGCCGCCAACGCCGGAGCTGTCAGCTCTCAGCCGGAGGGGCTGCCCCAGGTGCTCAAGCGGTCTGATAAAAAGCCGTGTGGAATCGAGCCATGGGGGCAGGCGATCAGAAGCGCATGGTT